>MDTG01301020.1_pt1 | contig 106927 bp, 94 predicted proteins | sample 811421 | NCBI WGS metagenome assembly MDTG01 (sample SAMN05326645, study PRJNA326480) | marine metagenome | isolation source: seawater | place: Pacific Ocean: South East | collected 2011 | reverse complement strand
TGGTCGGGGCGGTCGCCGCGGCCCCGCTTTCCGCCTGGCGGCTGCTGGCGGCCGAGCCGGGCATCGGACGATCGATCCTGACCTCGGTTCTGGTGGCGGTGGCGGCGACCCTGATCTCGGCGGCGCTTGCCGGGGCGATCGCGGCCCTGGTCGCGGCACGCCCGGGCCGGGCCGGGGCGATCGAGCGGCTTGCCCTTGTCCTGGTGGCCGCCCCCCATGCCGCCGTGGCGGTGGGGCTCGCCTTCCTGATCGCGCCCACGGGACTGCTGTTCCGTCTGGCGGGCGACTGGGTCTATACGCGCGCCGACGGGCGGACGCTGCCGCCCGATCTGCCGTTGCCCGGCGATGCCTGGGGGCTGTCGCTGATCGCAGGGCTGGTGGTGAAAGAGATGCCCTTCCTGCTGGCGCTGACCATCGCGGCGCAGGAACGGGTGGGCGCGCACGCCGCACTCGATCGCGCGCGCAGCCTGGGCTGGCCGGCCGCCAGCGCCTGGTGGCGGGTGGTCGCACCGCAAATCTGGCCGCTGCTGCGCCTGCCGGTCGCGGCGGTGGCGGTCTATGGCCTCGGCACGGTCGACATGGCGCTGGTGCTGGGGCCCAGCCTGCCGCCGGTGCTGGCGGTGCGCAGCCTGTCGCTGCTGTTCGACCCCGATCCGGCCCGCGCGGCGGCCGGAGCCGCGGCCGCCCTGCTTCAGCTGGTCCTGGCGGTCGGTGTGATCCTGGCCGGGCTTTGCATCGAACGGCTGGTGCGGTGCGGCGGGGCTGACCGGCTGACCACCCGCCCCCGTCGGCCGCTGGCGCCCTTTGCCTCCCGCCTTGCCGCCGGGCTGGGGCTGCTGGTGCTGGTGATGGCGGTGCTGGCCGTGGTGACGCTGGTCTTCTGGGCCGGGGCTGCGGTCTGGCGCTTCCCCGACCCGCTGCCCGCCGGCTGGTCGACGGCACGGCTGACGGGCATGGCAGCCGGTCTGGCCCCTGCGGCGGGGGCAAGCGCGCTCTATGCCCTGCTGCCGGTGATCATCGCGGTGCCGCTGGCCCTGCTGCTGCTGGAAGGCCGGGACAGCCGCCCCGCAGGTGATGCTGGCGACGCGCTGATCTATCTGCCGCTGCTGCTGCCGCCGGCGGCGTTTCTGGCCGGGTTGCAGGGCCCCGTGCTGCGGCTTGGCCTGGATGGTACCGGGCTTGCCCTGGTCTGGTGCCATCTGGCGACGGTGTTTCCCTATGTCTTTCTGGCGCTGCGCGAAAGCTATCGCCGGACCGATCCGCGGCCGCGCCGGCTGGCCCGCAGCCTGGGCCGCAGCGGCTTCGGCGCCTGGGCGGCGGTGATGCTGCCGCTGACCGCACGGCCGCTGGCGGTGGCGGCGGCGATCGGCTTTTCGGCCGGGGTGGCGCAGTATCTGCCGGCGGTGATGATCGGTGGCGGCCGGATCCCGCTGCTGGCGACCGAAGCGGTTGCGGCTGCGGCCGGGCTGGACCGTCGGGCGGCGGCGGCGGCAGCCCTGCTGCTGGCCCTGCTGCCGGCGGCGGGCTTTCTGCTGGCGAGCCTGATCCCCGAGCCGGCCGGTGGCCGGAGGCGCCGATGAGCCTGGAGCTTGAGGAGGTGGCGGTGGCGATCGGCGGCCGCCGGCTGGTGGGGCCGCTGAACCTCGGCGTGTCGCCCGGGGTGATCGGGGCGGTGCTGGGGCCGTCGGGCATCGGCAAATCGACCCTGCTGGCGGTGATCGCCGGCATCGCCGACCCGGTCGTGGCCATGAGCGGCCGCATCCTTCTGGACGGAAGGCCGATCGACGACCTGCCGCCCGAGCGGCGCCGGGTGGGGCTGATGATGCAGGACGACCTGCTGTTTCCGCATCTGACGGTGGCCGCCAATATCGGTTTCGGCCTGCCGGCCGGGCTGGATCGGGCGGCGCGGCGGGACCGGATCGCCGCGGCGCTGGCCGAGGCCGGGCTGGACGGGCTGGGCGGGCGACATCCGGCGACCCTGTCGGGCGGGCAGCGGGCGCGGGTGGCGCTGATGCGCATGCTGGCTGCGGATCCCCGGGCGGTGCTGATGGACGAACCCTTCGCCCGGCTGGACCGGCCGCTGGCCGCACGCCTGAGGGCGCTGGTCTTCGACCGCCTGCGGAGGCGTGGTGTGCCGGCGCTGATCGTGACCCATGATCCCGACGAGGCCGCCGAGGCGGGCGGGCCGATCCTGCATCTCCATCCGCCGGATGGGGAATTCTCCTGACATGATCGGTACTTGACCCCCCGTGGCGGGCGGGCGTATCGTGCCTGTCGCGTCGCCGGGGCAGGACCTGGCGGCGATCGTGGGGATTTGGGCCGGCCGGCTTGCGGACCACGTTAATCACGCCGCTAAAAGGTCGGGGGCCGCGCACCGAACCCTTCACGCGCAGACCCGGCCAGAGGCCGGGTTTTTTTGTGGGCCGAAGACCATGCGGGATACCGAAGACCGGACGGATGTCGACGCCGACTGTGGCGACGGATTGTGGAAGGCCACGGCTGCAGCGGCCGGAACGGAAGCCGCGGCAGAGCGCGGGCTTGCGACACGCGGGCTTGCGACACTGGCGGTACGCGCCGGGCTGGACCGCAGCCCCCATGGCGAGACCGCCGAGGCGCTGTTCCTGAATTCGGGCTATGTCTATGACGACGCCGCCCGCGCTGAGGCGCGGTTCCGCGGCGAAGAGCCGGGCTTCGTCTACAGCCGCTACGGCAACCCGACGGTGCGGACCTTCGAGGCCCGCCTGGCGGCGCTGGAAGGTGCCGAGGCCTGCCGGGCGACCGCGTCGGGCATGTCGGCGGTGTGGAATGTGCTGATCTGCCAGCTTCGCGCCGGCGACCATGTCGTGGCGGCCGAGGCGCTGTTCGGATCCTGCCAGTACATCCTGGCCGAACTGCTGCCGCGCTTCGGCATCACCACCAGCTTCGTGCGCGGTGCCGATCTCGACGCCTGGGCGGCGGCGGTGCGCCCCGAGACCAAGCTGTTCTTCCTGGAGACGCCGTCCAATCCGCAGCTGGAGCTGATCGACCTGGCGGCGGTGGCCGAGATCGCCCATGCCCATGGCGCGACGCTGGTGGTCGACAACGTCTTCGCGACCCCGATCCTGCAGAAGCCGATGGCGCTGGGCGCCGATGTGGTGGTCTATTCCGCCACCAAGCATATCGACGGCCAGGGCCGGGTGCTGGGCGGGGCGATCCTGGCCAGCGAGGCGTTCTGCGACGGGGCGCTGCGCGACTTCCTGCGCCATACCGGCCCGACCCTCAGCGCCTTCAACGCCTGGGTGCTGCTGAAGGGGCTGGAGACGCTGCCGCTCAGGGTGCGGGAACAGACCCGCAGCGCCACCACCCTCGCCCGCCGTTTCGAGGGCCATCCCGCCCTCAACCGGCTGGTCTATCCGGGGCTCGCCTCCCATCCCGGCCATGATCTGGCCCGGCGGCAGATGGCGGGCGGCGGCACGTTGCTGGCCTTCGATTTCAAGGGCGGCAAGGAAGCGGCCTTCCGCTTCCTGAACCGGCTGGAGATTGCCGACATCTCGAACAATCTGGGCGACGCAAAGACGCTGGCGACCCATCCCGCCACCACCACCCATCAGCGGCTGCCGGCCGAGGTGCGGGCGGCGGTGGGCATCGGCGACGGCCTGGTCCGGGTGTCGATCGGGCTTGAGGATGTCGAGGATCTGGCGGCCGATCTGGCGGCGGCACTCGACGCCGCCTGAGGCCATTGCTGCCCCTGAAACGGGTGTCGGGACACCCCGTCCCGACATCCTGGGGGCATCACCGCTTGCGCTCCGCCCTGGAAATCGGTTGCATGGGTCGCGATATTCCCTGTCCGGGCCCCTTCCGGGCCCGTCGATCCACGTTGCAGCAGGTAGGACCCATGGCGGCGGACCACGAATACAGCGCGACCACCCGCTCGATCATGGTGGCGGTGCGCCCGTTCTACGTCGACGACCAGTCCTCGCCCGAGGACGGGCAGTTCGTCTTCGCCTATCGCATCCGGATCGAGAACCACGGCGACGAGACGGTGCAGCTGCGTGCCCGCCATTGGCGGATCATCGACGGCCTGGGCCGGCTGCAGGAGGTTCGCGGTGCGGGTGTGGTCGGCGAACAGCCGGTGCTGGCGCCGGGCGAGAGCTTCGAATACACCAGCGGGGCGCCGCTCACCACGCCTTCGGGCATCATGGGCGGCAGCTACCAGATGGAGAGCGCCGGCGGCGAGACCTTCGAGGTCCAGATCCCGACCTTTTCGCTCGACAGCCCCCATGCGGCGCACACGATCAACTGATTCTGATCCCGGTTCTGCCGTGGCCCGCGCTTGCAGGTGCCTGCGCTGCGACCTATAGTCAGAGTTACGTCGAACACATCATCAGCAATCAATGGTTGATATGTGCTTCGGATCGTGGGCAGGATGATCCGCCGTATCGCGGCTCGCCGGCCCACACCATCGCGGCTCCGTCGCGATACGCTCTCCACCCCGGTGATCCATCGGTTGCGGGCTTGCGTAAACGAAACGGAATCCGCACACGGCCGGAAGCCCGATGCGCCGTCCCCCGCCGTTCGCGTGGGCCCGCTGCGCACCTGCCGGCCGCACCCTGGGAGTTGCACGTCAGATGACACGTGAAAACGTCGTGGCCGTGAAAATGGGAGGCCCGGCAGAGGTCGGCGCATCCGAGGCGCCGAAGGCCGCTGCCCCCGAAGGCCGCCCCAGCCGCGCCGAGGCGGAAGCCGCCGTGCGGACCCTGATCCGTTGGGCGGGCGACGACCCGGACCGCGAGGGCCTGCTGTCCACGCCCGACCGCGTGGTGCGGTCTTACGAGGAATTCTTCGCGGGCTATGTTCAGGATCCGGTCGAGATCCTGCAGCGGACCTTCGAAGAGACCGACGGCTATGACGAGGTCGTCGCCCTGCGTGGCATCCGGATCGAGAGCTATTGCGAGCATCACATGGTGCCGATCATCGGCGTCGCCCATGTGGCCTATCTGCCGCGCAGCCGCGTGGTGGGCATTTCCAAGCTCGCCCGCGTGGTGGAGGCCTTCTCGAAGCGCCTGCAGATCCAGGAGAAGCTGACCTCGCAGATCGCCAATGCGATCGAGGAAGTGCTGCAGCCCAAGGGCGTGGCCGTGGTGATCGAGGCCGAACACCAGTGCATGAGCACCCGCGGCGTTCACAAGCCGGGGGTCAGCATGGTGACCAGCCGCATGCTGGGCGAGTTCCGCCACAATCCGACGCTGCGCCGCGAATTTCTGACCCTGATCGGCAATCCGGCGGGCTTCTGACCGTCGCAGCTTCCGATCCAAAGCCGACAGATGAAGGCCCCCGCCGGTGCACACCGGCGGGGGCCTTCATGTTCGATCTGGCCGGACGCCCTCGTTCAGTGGGGTGCCCGTCGATCAGTGGGTGGAGGCGTCGAAGGGCACCACGACCACCCGGCTGGCGATGGGCTGCGTCGCCGTCGACGTGACCGTGATGTCTTTGTTGGCATCCAGCGCCAGGGTGTAGGCCGTGCCCGCGCCGAGTGGCACCATGACCAGGGTGTCGTTCACCTCCGATTTCATCAGCAGGGCCGTGTGCTGATAGCTGAGCCCCAGCGAGCTGACGATGACCAGTCCGCGGAAGCCCGCCGGCAGCTCGGTGTTGTTGACCACGACCGTCGGCGTGCCGGCCGGAAGAGTTACGCGGCGGTTGATGAAGCGATTGTCGATCGTGCTGTCGAACTGGACCGAGGTATTGAAGTCGATGCCTCCCAGTTCGACGATCGGTCCCTCCAGCGCCTGGATCGCGGCCGCATCCCACTGCCGGTCGAACCGGCCGCGGATCACTTTCTGGAGATTCCGGACCACGATTTCGAAACGATTGCGCCCCTGGATGTTGGCGGGGTCACCCGGCTCGTAGTCATAGATCCCTGACACAGGGGCCGTGAACGAGGCCGTCGAGCGAATTGTGGCCCGGATATCGAGCCCGGTCGGACGGACATGGGGGAGATGCTTGACCAGCAGACCGTGATGCTGGCCAACCTCAAGCTCGGCCTCGACCAGACAGTCGAAGACGCCGCCGGTGGCGGTAGCTGGCGCGAAGGCATAGTTCATCACCGGCGTGAAGACCGCGCCGGTCCCGCTGCCACCTGCCGTGACGGTCGGCGGACGCTGATACCCCTTGCCGGTGTCCAGGGTCGCCGCCCCCTGAAAGAGCGCCTGGTCCGACAGATTGATCTCCGTGATGCTGCCGCTGCCGTCCACGGCGATGGTCGCTGTCTGATGACTGGCAGGGCCGCCGCCGATGGAATCATTCGTGAAGCTGAGGGGCAGGGGGCCGGCCGTATAGCCCGTACCGCCATGGATGATGGTGAGGCTTGAAACCCTGGCATCCTGCTGCGGCAGGGTTGCATTCCACAGATGGTTGAGATGGGCGACATAGCCCTTGATCCGGATCTGGGTGTTGCGCGCCGTGCCGCGGATCAGATCGCTCTTGCCGGTGACGTCGCCGAGCCCGGTGGTGTTGTCGTTGGTGATGCGGATATCAGCCTTCAGGTTGTTGGCGTTCTGGAGCGTCAGCACGCCGCCGATCCGGCGCTTGTCGTCGATGAAGTTCGCATAGGTCGTGCCGTCGACATGGCCGTCATGGGCATTGTTGCCGACGTTCCTCAGCCAGACGTTCCGCAGGTCGCAGGAAGAGTCCATCTGCGAGGTGGTACCGTGGATCACGAAGCCGTATTTGCAGTCGGTCGCCATCAGTGTGTCGACCACCACCTGACGCAGGCCTCGTCCGTTGGACGAGGTTCCTTCGATAGTGCCGACGAAATCGCAATCGTCGATCAGAAGATTCTGAAGGATGATTTCGCTTTGCCCGAGCTGGATCGTGAAGGCCTTGCCGCCGCCATTCACGAAGATGTCGTTCAGCCCAGGAACCATGTTGTTGCGGAAGCGGCGGATCTGCAGATCACGCACCACGATCCGTTCGCCTGCCGAAACCTTCGAGGCAAGAGGAGCCGAGATCCCGAGCCCGTTGAACCCTGCACGGATCAGGATGTCGTTGCCATCCAACGTCCCGCCATGCCAGTAGACGTTCTGGGCATGCCGGATTGAAAGAATGCCGCCCAGATGTCCGATACCGCTCTTGGTCGTGGAAACCGGCTCGGTCGTGCGCGCATCCCAGTAGCCTTCGACCCAGACGGTCTCAGGGTCAGTGGCATTGACCGGCAGTGCCTTCAGGATGGCACCATAGGCGAAGACCACGGTCTTGGACCGTACAGAGATGGCCCGGCTCAGCCGGTAGGTTCCCGGCGGGATCAGGATCACCTTCCAGCCGTCGCCCCAGACTTCGGGATAGCTGCCGGTGGCCGAGGTCTTGCCCCAACCGGTTCCCGCGAAGCGTGCATCGAAAACTGCACGCAGGGCAGCGGTGTCGTCAGTCACGCTGTCGCCGGTGGCGCCGAAATCCCTGACATCGAGGTACTGGGCATTGAGCTTTTCGGCAAGAGTTCGCGCCACACTGGCGGCCGTGCTGGCGCGGTCATACCTTTTGGCCAGGTCTGCATCGGGCGTGCCGGTGACGAAGCTGCCGAAAGCGATATAGAGGTCATCCTGAATATCGGATTGCGGATACTGGTAGATCACGTCCGAGGCGTCGGTGCTCATGTCTGATGATCCATCGGATGAGGAGGGGCCGACCATCTGTTGCCGGTGCAGCCAGTCCATCCGAAAGTGCCGGCCTGACCCAGGTCTCAGCTGTTGCCACCTTGGGGCAACACCTCCCCCATGGACAGCCGCGACGCTTTCCCCGATCATCGCGGGCGGCGCCGCATGCCCGATCGGGGGTGCGGCTTGGGTTCCGTGCGCCTGATCAGGGGCGCCGCACTGCTCGGGGGTCCGCGGCCGTGATCGACGTCAAGCCGGTGCTGTTCATCATCGGCGTGCTGCTGGCACTGCTGGGCGCCACCATGCTGGTCCCGGCGGCCTTCGATGCCGTGGCGGCCAGTCCCGACTGGTCGGTCTTCGTGGTGTCGTCGCTGGTGACCATCTTCGCCGGCGTCAGCCTGGTGCTGACCACGCGCACCGCGCATCCCACCTCGCTCAGCCTGCGCCACGCCTTCCTGACCACCACGCTTTCCTGGCTGTCGGTGGCGGCCTTCGCGGCGCTGCCGCTGCTGTTCGCATCGCCCCATATCACCTATGCGGGTGCGTTCTTCGAATCCATGTCGGGGCTGACCACCACCGGATCGACGGTGCTGTCGGGCCTGGACACCGCTCCGCCCGGGGTGCTGATCTGGCGCGGCATGCTGCACTGGCTGGGCGGCATCGGCATCATCGTCACCTCGGTCGCGATCATGCCCATGCTCCGCATCGGCGGCATGCAGCTGTTCCGGACCGAAAGCTCGGACAATTCCGAAAAGATCGTGCCGCGGGCCGCCCAGCTGGCGGCGGCCTTCGGCCGGGTCTATGTGGTGATGACGCTGGCCTGCATGGCGCTGCTCTGGGCGGCAGGCATGACCGGGTTCGAGGCGCTGGTCCATGCCATGGCGACCGTCTCCACCGGCGGCTTCTCCACCTCCGACGCCTCGATCGGCCATTTCGACAGCCCGCTGATCGAGATGATCATCGTGGTGTTCATGATCGGCGGCGCCCTGCCCTTCGTGCTCTATATCCGGGTGCTCGGCCAGGATCGCGATGCGCTGTGGCGCGACACCCAGGTCCGGGCCTTCTTCCTCGCCATTCTGGTCTGGACCGTGACGCTCAGCCTGTGGCTGGTGCTGCATGAACATGTGGCACCCCTGCAGGCGCTGCGCGTGTCGCTGTTCAATGTGGTCTCGGTCATCACCACCACGGGCTTTGCCACGGCCGATTACAATCTGTGGGGCACGTTCCCCTTCGCGGTGTTTTTCTGGCTGATCCTGGTCGGCGGCTGCACCGGCTCCACCTCGGGCGGCATCAAGGTCTTCCGCTTCGTGATCCTGGTGACGGCGGCCCGGCGCCATCTCCGCCAGCTGGTCCACCCGAATGCGGTGATCGTGCCCACCTACAACCGCAGGCCGGTGCCCGAAGCCATTCTGCTGTCGGTGTTGAGCTTCACCACCGTCTTCTTCGCGGTCTTCGTGGTGCTGTCGATCGTGGTGGCGCTGCTGGGGGTGGACTTCATCACCGCCGCTACCGCGGTGTCCCAGGCGCTGGCCAATGTCGGCCCCGGGCTTGGGCCGATCATCGGCCCGGCCGGCAATTATGCCACCATGACCGACCCGGTGCTGACGGTTCTGGCCTTCGCCATGCTGCTCGGCCGGCTGGAGCTGTTCACCGTGCTGGTCCTGTTCACCCGCGCCTACTGGCGGGGGTGACCCTGCCGCCTCCGTTGCACCGAAGCCCGGACCTGTTTACGGTTTGAGAAACCGGAACGGTCTTCGCAGGTGCACATCTCGCCGGGATGGCCGCTCTCTCGTCTGCCAGCTTCCTTCTCTGTCAGCCTCCCTCCCTGAAGGTCGCCGTCTGCCATGGACGCCTCGATTGACCTCGCCGGCCGGATCGGTCCGGCGGCCGACCCGGCGGTACCGGATGCCGAAGCTGCGGCCCTGATCGCCGCCCTGCCGACGGCTGCCGCCCGGCGCGATGCGCTGCTGGCGCGGCTGATCGCCTTCGATACCACCAGCCGCTACAGCAACCTGCCGCTGATCGCCTTCGTCGAAAGCTGGCTGGATCTCTATGGGGTGCGGCACGAGCGCATCCCCTCGGCCGACGGCACCAAGGCGAATATCTTCGCGACCCTCGGCCCCGACGGCCGGGGCGGCGTCATGCTGGCCGGCCATACCGACGTGGTGCCTGTGGACGGCCAGCCCTGGACGACCAACCCGTTCCGGCTGACCGAACGCGGCGGGCTGATGCTGGGGCGCGGCACCTGCGACATGAAGGGCTTCATCGCCTGCGTGCTGGCCAAGCTGCCCGACTGGGCGGCCCTGCCGCTGACCGACCCGGTGCATTTCGCCTTCACCTACGACGAAGAGGTCGCCTGCATGGGCGCCCCCGACCTTGCCCGCCACATCCGGGGCCTTGCCGCCCGGCCGCGGCTGGCGGTGGTTGGGGAGCCGACCTCGATGCGGGTGGTGACGGCACATAAGGGCGTCTGCCTGTGCCGCACCCGGGTGACCGGGGTGGAGGCGCACAGTTCGCAGCCGCATCTGGGTGCCAATGCGATTTCGGCCGCGGCCCGCATCACCGGCTTCCTTGAGGAGCTGGAGGCCGAATATGCCGGGATCGGCCAGCCCGACAGCGGTTTCGAGCCGCCCTATACCACCGTCACCGCGGTGATGGTGCGGGGCGGCACCGCCGTCAACATCATCCCCCGCGATGCCGAACTGGACTGGTCGGCCCGGCTGATGCCCGGTCATTCGATCGACGACATCGTCCGTCGCCTGGATGCACGGGTGGAGACCGAGGTGCTGCCGCGGCTGAAGGCGGTGTCGGACGAGGCCGGCGTGACCACGGTGGTGGACGTGAATGTCGAGCCGCTGACGCCCGAGGCCGACAGCCCGGCCGAGGCGATGGCGCTGGCGCTGACCGGCAGCAACAGCACCCATGTGGTGGCCTTCGCCACCGAGGCCGGCATTTTCCAGCGCGCCGGCGTGCCGGTGGTGGTCTGCGGGCCGGGCAGCATCGACCAGGCCCATCGGGCGGACGAATTCGTCGCCCGCGAGCAGCTGGACCAGTGCATCACCTTCCTGGACAAGCTGGACGGCTGGCTGGTCGACGGGCTGGACAGGCGCCTTGCGGCGCGGATTGCATGACGATCCGGACGGCGGAGACCATGCGACGGGGAGAGACCATGGCGGGAGACGACCGATGACCGACATCACCGACCGGCCCGCCCAGGCGGGCGAGGACAAGGGCTGGATCTTTCACTTCGCCGAGGCGGCACGCTGGGCGGCGGCCAATCCGGGCGCCTATCGGGGCGGCCGGCTGTGCGAGACCGACGGCTTCATCCACTGTTCCACCGCCGGCCAGCTGGCCGAAACCGCCCGGCTGCATCTGAAGGGTCGTGACGACCTGCTGCTGCTGACGATCGACATCCGCCGGCTGGGCGCGCTGCTGCGCTGGGAACCGTCCCGCGGGGGGCAGCTGTTCCCGCATATCTACGGGCCGCTGCCGTCGGTGGCGGTGGTGCGCACCGACCCGCTGCCGCTGGGGCCCGACGGGTTGCACATCTTCCCCGCCCATGCCGGGGCCGGCGGAGCCGGGGCATGAGCGATGCCTGGGGGCGGCTTGCGCCGCTCGTCTACCGCCTGGATCCGGAACGTGCCCACGGCCTGTCGCTGTTCGGCCTGACCAGCGGCCTGGCCCGGCTGGCGGTGCCGCCGCACCCGGCCCGGCCGGTGCCGGCGCTCGGCCGCCGGCTCTGGGGGCTGGATTTCGCCCATCCGCTGGGCCTGGCCGCCGGCTACGACAAGAACGCGGTCGCCGTGGATGCGCTGTTCGGCTATGGCTTCGCCTTCATCGAGATCGGCGGCGTGACGCCCAGGCCCCAGCCGGGCAACGACCGGCCGCGGCTGTTCCGGCTGACCGAGGACCGGGCGGTGATCAACCGCATGGGCTTCAACAATGACGGGCTGGACGTGGTGGCCGGCCGGCTGGCCGCCCGCGCCCCGCACCGGCGGGCGACCGGCCCGGTCTTCGCCAATCTGGGCAAGAACAAGACCAGCGAGGATGCGCTGGCCGATTATACCGCAGGGCTCGCTAAGCTGGGGCCGCTGGTCGACGCGGTGGTGGTGAACGTCTCGTCGCCCAACACGCCGGGGCTGCGCGACCTGCAGGGGCGGGCGTATCTCTCGGGCCTGCTCGGCGGCCTGAAGGCGGCGCGTGACCAGGGGGTCGCCGGCACGGCGCGGCCGCCGATCCTGGTCAAGATCGCCCCCGATCTGGACGAGGCGGGCCTGGCCGACACGGTGGATGCCGCCCGCGATGCCGGGATCGACGGCATGGTGGTCGCCAACACCACCATCGCCCGGCCGGACACGCTGCAAAGCCCCCATCGCGGCCAGACCGGCGGCCTGTCGGGGCGGCCGCTGAAGGCCCGGGCCCTGGCGCTGACCCGCGAGGTGTTCCGGGCGCTGGACGGCACCATGCCGATCATCGGCGTCGGCGGGATCGAGACCGCCGACGATGCCTGGGACCGGCTTGCGGCCGGCGCCGACCTGCTCCAGCTCTATTCGGCGCTGGTCTATGAGGGGCCGGGGCTGGTCGGGCGGATCGTCGAAGGCCTGAACCGGCGCATCGCCGCCGAGGGGGTAAGGGATGTTGGGGAGATCGTCGGCCGGGCGGCGTGAACCACGGATCGCCCCCGAAGACCTGGTCGAGGACGATGTCCTGGGGGATGTCGATGCCGTCGACGTAACCGGCCGGCCGGTGCCGCCGCCGGTGGAGCCCTTCGCGCTCGACCGGCGCGACCGGCTGTACATGGCCGGCTATGCCGCCGTGGGTCTGCTGCCGGCCGCCCTGATCCCCGCCGAAGGCGTGCTGTTCCGGCTGATCGTCTGGGCGGCGGCCTCGGGCGGCCTGGCGCTGGCCCATCTGGTCGTCGCCCTGCTGTCCAGGCTTGCGGTCGAAAAGCGGGAGCGGATGCAGCTGGCTATCGACCTTCGCGCCCTGTCGGACCGGGTCGCCCGGATCGAGAGCGGGGGCCAGTCGGGTGATCTGGTCGACGAGCTGCGCAGCCTGCAGCGCCTGCTGCCCGAACTGGCCCGCAACCGGCGCGAGCCGGCGACGGGGCCCGCCCGCGCCACCGCGACCGCCCGGGCCACGGCCCAGGCCGGCCCTGCCGACACGCGTCCGCCGCCGCCGATGCCGCCGCTCGACCCCGAAGCGGTGCTGGATGCCGCGGTCGGTGCCGGGGCGATCGACGTGATGGTGACCTCCATCGTCCGCCTGCCCAGCCGGCGCCCGGCGCTGGTCGAGGCCCGCGCCGTGGTCCACGGCCCCGACGGCCGCGTGATCGGCCTGGATGTGGTGGAGGACCGGGCCAAGGTGCCGGGGCTGGCCCAGCGGCTGGACAACCATCTTCTGCTGCGCGCACTGCGCGTCGGCCGCCGGCCCAGGGCGGGGGAGCCGAACCTGCCGGTGGTGGCCTATGTCACCGGCCACGGCCTGGCCGACCCGCTGGTGCACGAGGATCTCGCCGATTATCTGGCCGAGGATGCGGGCGTGCCGTCCTCGGTGATCGTCGCCGCCCCGGCCACCACCTGGATGGCGCTCGGCGATCCGCAGATCGAGGCGCTGCAGCGGCTGACACGGCTGGGCTGCCGCTTCCTGGCCGACGGGGTCGACCCCAAGCGGATGAGCACCGATATCCTCGCCCGCGGCCGGCTGCTCGCCTATGTGAAGATCCCGGCCGCGGTGGCGCTGGCCGGCGCCCGCACGCCCGACGGGGCGGCCGCCTTCCGCGACCTGCTGCGCGAACTGCGTGCCCGCAGCATCCGGGTGGTGGTCGACCATATCGACGACGAGCAGCGGCTGATCGACCTCTTGGACCTTGGCATCGAATACGGTGCGGGCTATCTGTTCGGCGAACCGCGGCGCCTCGGCTGACCCGCCCGCCCTCTCCCTCCCCCCCCGCCCTCTCCCTCCCCGCTGCCCAGAACGGATCCGCCTCTCCGATGTCCATGACCGTATATGATGGCGTCGCCGCCATCGCGCCCGCCCATGACGGTTTCATCCTCGACCTCTGGGGTGTGATCCATGACGGCCGCCAGCTCTATCCCGGCGCCGTCGACTGCCTGACCCGGCTGCGCGAAACCGGCCGGCGGATCGTGTTCCTGACCAATGCGCCCCGGCGGGCCTCGCGGGTGATCGAGCAGCTGGACCGTTTCGGCGTCGATCGCGGCCTCTATGACGGGGTGGTGTCGTCGGGCGAAACCGCGCGCGATGCCGCAGCCGCCATGCTGGCGGCGGGGGAGATCGGCCGGCGGGTGCTGCATCTGGGCCCGCCGCGCGATGCCGGCCTGCTCGACGACCTGCCCTTCGTCGACGTCGACGATGCCGCCGGGGCCGATCTGGTGCTCAACACCGGCTTCGACGACGAGGATCCGCGGCTGGAACCGCTGATGCCGGCGCTGGAAGCGGCGGCCGCCCGCGGTCTGCCGATGATCTGCGCCAATCCGGACATGGTGATCGTGCGCATCGACGGCTCGCGGTTTCCCTGCGCGGGCGTGATGGCCGAGGCCTATGAGCGGCTCGGCGGCAAGGTCATCTCGTTCGGCAAGCCCTATGCCTCGGTCTACGAGCGCTGCCTGACCATTCTGGACCTGCCGCGCGAGCGGGTCGCCGCCGTCGGCGACGGCCCCCATACCGATATCCAGGGGGCCACCGGCTTCGGCATCCCGGGCTATTTCATCGCCGGCGGCATCATGGCCGAGAAGCTGGGCCTGGCCCATGGCGACCTGCCCGACGCAGACCGGGCCGAACGGGTCTGCGCCGAAGAGGGCTTCATGCCCACCGCCATGCTGCCGGCCTTCGTCTGGGCGCGCTGACGGATGCCGTAGCCCGTGGGCAGCCGCGCCACGACGACGCACCGTCTCGCGATCGACGCCATCCTGATATAGGGTGATGTGCATCACATCCGCGGCGACCGGACCGGAGCGGCCACCCACATGACCATCCGAAATCTCGACGCGATCTTCGACCCCAAGGCGGTGGCCGTGATCGGCGCCAGCACCCGGCCGGGCAGCGTGGGGCGCATGGTGATGCGCAACCTGCTGGATGGCGGTTTCGCCGGCCCGATCATGCCGGTCAACCCGCGCTACAATTCGGTCGAAGGCGTGCTGGCCTATCGCACCATCGCCGATCTGCCGGTGACGCCCGATCTGGCGCTGATCTGCACCCCGCCCGAACAGGTGCCGGAGATGGTTCGCCAGGCGGGCCAGCGCGGCGTGCGTGCCGCGGTGCTGATCGGGGCCGGGCTGGGGCGGACCTATACCGCAGGCGGCGCCTCGCTCGCCCAGGCGGCGGTAGAGGCGGCGCGGCCGACGGGGCTGCGCCTGGTGGGCCCCAACACGCTGGGGCTGGTGGTGCCGAAAGTGGGCCTGAACGCCAGCTTCGCGCCCGCCCGGGTGCCGCGCGGGCGCATCGCCTTCCTGACCCAGTCGGGCGCGATCGGCACCGCGGTCATGGATCATGCCGTCGCCCACGGCATCGGCTTTTCGGCCATGATCAGCCTGGGCGACTGCCGCGATGTCGGTTTCGCCGACGTGATCGACTATCTGGCCGGCGACCCCGCCACCCGTGCGATCCTGCTTTATGTCGAAGCGATCGATTCCGCCCGCCGCTTCCTGTCGGCGGCGCGGGCGGCGGCGCGCAACAAGCCGGTGCTGGCGATTAAATCCGGCCGGGTACCGGCAGGGGCCCGCGCGGCCTTCACCCATTCCGGCGCCGCGACCGGCGAGGACGAGGTCTACGAGGCGGCGCTGCGCCGCGCCGGCATTCTGCGCGTGGGCGAGATCGACGAGCTGTTCGACGCGGTCGAGACCCTGCACCGGCTGCAGCCGCCGCGCGGCGACCGGCTGGCCATCCTGTCCAATGGCGGCGGGCCGGGGGGGATGGCGGTCGACAGCCTGATCGCCGCCGGCGGCAGCCTGGCGGAGTTGGCACCCGAAACCGTGGCGAAGCTCGACGGCGTGCTGCCGGGGGTGTGGTCGGGCGGCAATCCGGTCGATATCGGCGGCGATTCCGATGCCGGGCGCTATGCCGAGGCGCTGGACATCCTGCTGGAGGACAAGGGGGCCGATGCGGTCCTGGTGCTGCATGCGCCGACCGGCGTTGCCGACGGCGCCGATGTTGCCCGGGTGGTGACCAAGGCGGCGGAGCGCACCCGCCGGCCGATCCTGACCAGCTGGCTGGGCGGGCAGGGCGCGGCCCCGGCCCGCCGGGTGCTGAACGAGGCCGGCATCGCCACCTATGACACGCCCCATCACGCCGTGCGCGGCTTCATGCACCGGGTCGGCTATCGCCGGATCCAGGACATGCTGATGGAGACCCCGTCCTCGGTGCCCGAGACCTTCACGCCGGATGTCGCGGCCGCCCGGGCGGTGATCGCCGGCGCGCGTGCCGAAGGCCGCAGCCGGCTGACCGAGATCGAGGCCGGCCGGATCCTCGGCGCCTATGGCATCGCGACCATCGAGACCCGCCTTGCGGCCGATGCCGAGGCGGCGGTGGCCGCCGCCGCGGCGCTGGGCTTCCCGGCGGTGCTGAAGGTCGCCTCCAGCGGCATCACCCACAAGAGCGAGGTGGGTGGTGTGGTGGTCGACCTGCAGAATGCCGACGAGGTGCGCGGTGCCGCCGCCAGCCTGGCCGAGCGGCTGCGCACCCGCGCGCCCGGCGCGCCGCTGGACGGTTTTCTGGTGCAGCGGATGATCCGCCGGCCGCGGGCGCACGAGCTGCGGATCGCGGTGATCCACGACCCCGTCTTCGGCCCGGTGATCAGTTTCGGCCAGGGCGGTACCGCCGAGGAACTGGTCGACGACCGGGCCCTGGCCCTGCCGCCGCTGAACACCGTGCTGGCGCGCGAGCTGATGATGCGCACCCGGGTGCACAAGCTGCTGCTGGGCTATCGCGACCGGCCGGCGGCGGATCTGGACGAGATTTCGGGCGTGCTGATCCGCGTGGCACAGATGGTGGTCGACCTGCCCGAGATGCGCAGCCTGGACGTCAACCCGCTGATCGCCGACGACATGGGCGTGCTGGTGCTGGATGCCCATGTCGAGGTCTTCCCCGGCGGCGGCGCCCGCAACCCGCTGGCCATCCGGCCCTATCCGCTGGATCTGGTGGAAACGGTGACGATGGCCGACGGCCGCCATGCGGTGCTGCGCCCGATCCGGCCCGAGGACGAGCCGGGCCATCAGGATTTCGTCCGCCATCTGACGCCCGAGGACATCCGCTACCGCTTCTTCGGCGTGGTGCGCGAGTTCAGCCATACCGAAATGGCCCGCTTCACCCAGATCGATTACGACCGCGAGATGGCCTTCATCGCCCGCACCCGCTTCGACGGCGGCGACATCCCGCCGGTGAAGCCCGGCGTGCTGCCCGACGAGACCGGGGCCGAGACGGTGGGCGTGGTGCGGGTGGTGTTCGATCCGGATGCGGTGGATGCCGAATTCGCCGTGGTGGTGCGATCGGACCTGAAGGGCCGCGGCCTGGGCATCCGGCTGATGAACAAGGTGATCGCCTATTGCCGGGCCCGCGGCATCCACCGGATCGTGGGGCAGGTGCTGCGCGACAACCGGCCGATGCGCAAGCTGATGGTGACGCTGGGCTTCACCGTGCGCGATTCGCTGGAAGACGACGTGGTCGAAGTGGTGCTGGACCTGCGCAAGACCGCAGAGAGCCCCGCGCCGCCGGTATCGCGCTGAACCGGTGGCGCGCCGGCCGGTCCTGCTGCCGCGCGGGCGGCTGATCGCCCATCGCGGCGGGGGCGCCCATGCGCCCGAGAACACGCTTCAGGCCCTGGCCGGCGTGCCGATGCTCGGCACCGACTGGGCCGAGGTGGATGTGCGGCTGACCGGCTGCGGCACGCCGGTGCTGCTGCATGATCCGGATCTGGATGCCACCACCAGCGGCCGCGGGCCGCTCGCGGCCGTGGCGGCGGCAGACCTTGCCCGCATGGATGCGGCGCTCTGGTTCGGGGCAGGGGCGGTGGCAGAGCCGCCGGCCACCCTGGCCCGCGCCCTGGCGCTGGCCGCCCGGATCGGGCTTGGTCTCAATCTGGAACTGAAGCCGCCGGCGGAGGCGGGGGAAGACGCGGCACTCGGGCTGGTGACCGCCGTGGCGCGCGCGATCGAGGCCGCGCCTTTGCCCCCCGGCCGGCTGGTGGTGACCTCGACCTCGGCGGCGGTGATGAGCCTGGCCGCGCGCCTGTTGCCGACCCTGCCGGTCGGGCCGGTGCTGCGCAGGCCGGCCGATGCCGCCGCGATGGCCGGGGTGATCGCTAAGGCGGATCTGGTGGTGGTGAACGCCCGCCGCTTCGGTCCGCGCGCGATCAGGGCGCTCCGCAGCCGCGCCGATCCGCCGCTGGTGCTGGTCTATGGCACCGACAGCCGCCGCCGCCTGCGCCGGCTGATCCGCGCCGGCGCCGCCGCCGCGATCGTCGACGCCCCCGACCGCATCCTGGGCGCCCCGCTGCCCACCCCGCTTCTGCCGGTCTGGCTGCGCCGGCTGCGGAACCGGTGGTCGGGGAAAGGTTGAGGACCAGGGGGCTGCCGTCAGGCGGTGTTGTTTCCGTCAGACCGCGGGAGACCCGCTTCATCGTACAGAAAATCCTGACTGCGGGCCGCGGTCGGTCCCACTGTCGCTTTTGCTGAAGCTGCGACGCGAAGTTTCTGGAGCAGGGTGCGGCGCGACCGGGTTGTGGCGGTGCCTGCCTCATCATCTTTGTTCAGTGTCGGAAAGGGCATGCGGTGCCTCTGCGTCGAGCCGCTGCGGATATGATCCTGTCGGATATAAGAACATGGCAGGGGGAGGGACGACAGAGCCTTATGCCTTACGGCACCCCGTTGCTGTGCCCCTGGCGCAACACGCCCCCCAGGCGGAGCATGGCGGCCTCGATCTCGTGGGCGGCGAGGGAGGCGTAGCCCAGCAGCCAGCCGGGGCGGGCGCCGGGGCCGATATGCAGGCGGCCCAGGCCCGGCAGCACAAGCCCGGCCGTGGCAGCGCGGGCGATGGTATCGGCCTCCGACCAGCCGGGTTGCAGAAGACATGGGATCTGCAGGCCGCCGGGCGGGCGGGCGGCGGTGGCGATGCCGTCCAGATGCCGGGCGATGGCATCGAGCATCACCTGCCGGCGGCCGGCATAGAGTTTGCGCATGGCCCGGATATGGGCGTTGTAATGCCCGTCGGCCATGAAGCGGGCGAGGGTGAGCTGCTGCAGCTGCGGCGTGTGGCCGTCGATGATGCTGCGGGCGCGGGTGAACGCTTCGACCAGCGTCGGGGGCAGGGCCATATAGCCGAGCCGCAGCCCGGGATAGAGCGTCTTGGCGAAGGTGCCGATATAGATCGTCCGCCGGTCGCGGTCCAGGCCCTGGACGCAGGCGGTCGGCAGGCCGTCATAGTGGAACTCGCTGTCGTAATCGTCTTCGATGATCCAGCCCCCGGTCTCTGCGGCCCAGGCGATCAGGTCGATCCGGCGGTCCAGCGACAGCGTGGCGCCGGTCGGATACTGGTGTGACGGCGTGACATAGACGCAGGCCGCACCGCTCTGATCGGCCCTGACCAGATCGGTCCGGATGCCCCGGGCATCGACCGGGATCGGTACGATCCGCGCCTCGGCCGCCTCGAAGGCCTTGCGGGCGCCGAAATAGCCGGGATTTTCCATCAGGATCGGCCCGCCGGCATCGACCAGAAGCTGGGCGCAGAGATAGAGCGCCTGACGGGTGCTGCTCAGCACCAGGATCTGATCCGCGGCCACCCCTGCGCCGCGCTCCAGGGTGAGATAGGCGGCGATCGCCTCGCGCAGGGCTTCGGCCCCCTGCGGGTCGCCATGCAGCAGAATGCCGTCGCGATGGTCGCGGATCACCCGGCGTTGCAGACGTTCCCAGATCTCGGTCGGGAAGGTGCAGGTCTCGGGCAAACCGGTCACGAAGGGGCGGACCGCGCGCTGGTCGGCGATGCCGCCGCTGTCCAGCACCATCCGGCCGCGCCGGCTCAACCCCTGTCCGCCGGCCGGGTCGTGGCGCGCCTCCGCCTGCCGGCGGAGCCGGCGGCGGGCAACCCCTTCCAGATCCGTGCCCAGGGTGGGGGAGACATAGCTGCCCGAGCCTTCGCGCCGGATGATGAAGCCGTCGCGGTGCAGCTGGACATAGGCGTTTTCCACCGTGTCGCGGGCGATGCCGAGCGAAGCCGCCAGCCGGCGACTGGCCGGCAGCTTCATGCCCGGGGCCAGCGCGCCGTCGAGGATCAACCCGCTCAACGCCCGCTGGATGCGCTGATGCAGGTCGAGGCGCTGCATCTCGGCATCAGCCAGCCGAATCTTCAGCGTGTCGAGTTCGAAGGTCTTCAGGGCGTGCGGCTTCACTGACGGGGGAGGGCGAAACCCGGACATTCTATGCAGCCGCCGCGATCGGCGCCATGGGCATGCACGTCCGCGGCGGTCTGGCAAAGTGGTCTGGTCATCCTGCGGAAAGTGTCCGGGCTCAACCAGCCATTGGCGCGCTATCACGTGGCGCGCCGCCCGGGAGCGGGCGGTCCCCTCGCTACGGAGGATCCCCGACGCCATGCGCTCATCCGCTCAACCGCGCGCCATCGGCCCCACCGACCTTATCCATCCGGTCGTGGCCGGCCTCGTCTCGGTCATCGTCAATTACGGCGGGACCTTCATCCTGGTTTTCCAGGCGGCCCGTGTGGCCGGGCTCGACCCGGCGCTGACGGCGTCCTGGGTGTGGTCGGTGTCGATCGGCGTCGGCATCACCGGGCTTCTGCTCAGCTGGCGGTTCCGCGCCCCGATCATCACCGCCTGGTCGACGCCCGCCGCCGCCTTTCTGGTGGTGGCGTTGCAGACCACACCCTATGCCGAGGCGATCGGGGCCTATCTGATCTCGGCCGCGGGCTTCGTGGTGCTCGGCCTTTCGGGCTGTTTCGACCGGGTGATCCGGCTGATCCCGCCGGGGGTGGCGGCCGGCCTGCTTGCCGGCATCCTGCTTCAGTTCGGCATCGGCGCCTTCGGCGGCATGAGCATCGATCCGCTGCTCGCCGGGTTGCTGATCCTGGCCTATGTGACCATCAAGCGCTTCACCGCCCGCTATGCGGTGGTGGGCATCCTGGTGCTGGGGCTGGGCTTCCTGCTGATCCAGGGGCGGGTGGATCTGGAGGGGCTGGAGCTTGCGGTCGCAGCCCCCGTCTTCACCCTGCCGGCATTTTCGCTCAACGCCCTGCTGTCGGTGGCCCTGCCGCTGTTCCTGATCACGCTGACCGGGCAGTACATGCCGGGGATGCTGGTGCTGCGCAATGACGGCTACAAGACCAGCGCCAGCCCGATCGTGACCGTCACCGGGCTCGGCTCTCTGCTGATGGCGCCCTTCGGCTCCCACGCCTTCAATCTGGCGGCGATCACGGCGGCGATCTGCACCGGGCCCGAGGCACACGAGGACCCGTCGAAGCGCTGGATCGCCGGCATCGCGGCGGGGGTCGCCTATATCCTGGTCGGCGTTTTCGGCGTGACTCTGGCCGCCGTCTTCATGGCCCTGCCCGCAACCTTCATCACCACACTCGCCGGACTTGCCCTGCTGGGCACGATCGGCGGCAGCCTGGCCTCGGCGCTCGCCGAACCGGCCGGCCGCGAGGCGGCGCTGATCACCTTCCTGGCGGCCGCCGCCAACATCACCATGCTCGGCATCGGCGGCGCGTTCTGGGGCCTGCTGATCGGTCTTCTGGCGCATCTGGCGCTCTGCCGCCGCAGCCCGTCGGCGCGGCCGGTCGCCGCCCGGCCCTCGCGGGAAGGAGCCGCCCGGTGATCCATCCCGACACCGCCCCCGCGAGCGACACCACCCCAGCGACCGGCGCCGCCACCGACACCGGCACCGCCTGTCTGATGCAGACCTATGCCCGCCTGCCCGTCGCCTTCGTGCGCGGCCGGGGCATGCAGCTTCAGGACGAGGCGGGCATCGACTATCTCGACGCCATTTCGGGTGTCGCGGTCACCGGTCTCGGCCATGCCCATCCCGAGATCACCGCGGCGATCGCCGGGCAGGCGGCCGAGCTGCTGCACACCTCGAACCTGTTCCGCATCCCCTGGCAGGAGGAACTGGGCCGCCGGCTCTGCGCCCTGTCGGGGATGACCCGGGCCTTCTTCTGCAATTCCGGCGCCGAGGCGAACGAAGCCGCGCTGAAACTCGCCCGGCTGCATGCCGCGGCGATGCGGGTGGCCGCCCCGCAGGTGGTGGTGATGGACGGCGCCTTCCACGGCCGCACCCTCGCCACCCTGGCGGCGACCGGCAATCCGGCGGTACAGCGGGGGTTCGAGCCGCTGATGCCGGGCTTCCTGCGCGTGCCCTATGACGATATCGATGCCGTCCGCAGGCTTGCCGACGAACAGCCCGGCATCGTCGCGGTGCTGCTGGAGCCGGTGCAGGGGGAGGGCGGGGTGCACCCGGCCTCTTCCGGCTATCTGAGGGCGCTGCGCGCCCTTGCCGACCGGCACGGCTGGCTGCTGATGATCGACGAGGTCCAGACCGGCATGGGCCGCACGGGCACCTGGTTCGGCCATCAGCATGCCGGCGTCGCCCCCGATGTGATCACGCTGGCGAAGGGGTTGGGCAACGGGGTTGCGATCGGTGCCTGCCTGGCCCGTGGCCCGGCGGCGGCGCTGTTCTCCCCCGGTCATCATGCCTCCACCTTCGGCGGCAACCCGCTGGCCTGCCGGGTGGGCTGCACCGTGATCGACGTCATGGCCCGCGACCGGCTGCCCGAGCGGGCGGCGATGCTGGGCGCGCGACTGCTCGCCGGGTTGAGGCGGGCGCTTGCCGGGCATCCGCGGGTGGTCGCCATCCGTGGGATCGGCCTGATGGCCGGTGTCGAACTGGATCGCCCCTGCGGCGATCTGGTCGGCCGGGCGCTGCTGGAGGAACGGCTGCTGATCACCGTCACCCGCGCCAACACCATCCGCCTGCTGCCGCCGCTGATCGCCGGCACGGCGGAGATCGACGAGGTGGTCACCCGCCTGGCCCGCCTGCTGGCCACCCTCGACTGACCCCGCCTCTTCCGGACAGATGGGAGCCTGCCGCCATGTATGATCCGTCCATCCGCCTTGCCGATGTCGATCCCGAGCTTGCCCGGGCGATCGCATCCGAGGAAGACCGCCAGGAAGATCATGTCGAGCTGATCGCCTCGGAGAATTATGCAAGCCCGCTGGTGATGGCGGTGCAGAACTCGGTCTTCACCAACAAATATGCCGAAGGCTATCCCGGCCGGCGCTTCTACAGCGGCTGCGCGCATGTCGATGTCGCCGAGCGGCTGGCGATCGACCGGGCGAAAGCCCTGTTCGACTGCGACTATGCCAATGTCCAGCCCCATGCCGGTGCCCAGGCGAGTGCTGCCATCTTCCTGGCGCTGGTCCGGCCCGGAGACACGGTCATGGGCATGAACCTGTCCGAGGGCGGCCATCTGACCCATGGCAACCCGGCCAACTTCTCGGGCCGGCACTACCGGATCGTGCCCTATGGGCTCAATCCCGAAACCGGGCTGATCGATTATGACGACATGGCCCGCATCGCCCGCGAGACCCGGCCGCGGATGCTGATCGGCGGCTTTTCGGCCTATTCCCGGCGCAAGGACTGGGCCCGCATGCGGGCGATCGCCGACGAGGTGGGGGCGATCTTCTGGGTCGACATGGCCCATGTGGCGGGCCTGGTGGCGGCGGGCGAATACCCCGACCCCCTGCCGCATGCCCATGTGGTGACCAGCACCACCCACAAGACCCTGCGCGGCCCCCGCGGCGGGTTGATCCTGGCCAAGGGGCAGGGGGAGGAATTCTACCGCAAGCTCGACGGCGCGGTCTTCCCCGGCATCCAGGGCGGGCCGGCCATGCATGTGATCGCGGCGAAGGCGGTCGCGTTCAGAGAGGCGCTCTCGCCCGGGTTCCGGACCTATCAGAAACAGGTTCTGGCCAATGCGCGGGCGATGGCCCGGGTGATCATGGATCGCGGCTACCGGATCGTCTCGGGCGGGACCGACAATCACATGATGCTGATCGATCTCTCCGATCGCGCCTTCACCGGCCGTGATGCCGATGCGGCGCTGGCCGATGCCTGGATCACCGCCAACAAGAACGCGGTGCCGGGCGATCCGCGCTCCCCCTTCGTGACCTCGGGCCTGCGCATCGGCACGCCGGCCGTCACCACCCGCGGCTTCGGCGTCGCCGACTGCGAGGCTCTGGCCGGCTGGCTGGCCGATGTGCTCGACGCTCTGGGGACCGGTGCGGCCCCCGCCGTTCGCGATCGGGTCCGGGAGCAGGTCGTGACCCTTTGCCGCCGCCACCCGGTCTATCGCCCTGCCATTCACTTAAACCAGCGAGGAGTCGTTCAGTGATCGTCGTGACCTTCGAACTCGAAGCCGTGCCCGGACAGAATCAGACCTATGTGAACATGGTGAACCGGCTGCAGCCGATGTTGCAGAAGATGGAGGGCTTCATTTCGGTCGAATGCTTCCAGAGCACGCTCCATCCGGCCAAAGTGATGTCGGTGACGATCTGGGAAGACGAGGCGGCCGTCCTGCGCTGGCGAAATCTGGATCCTCATCTTTCGGCTCAGAAGGCCGGGCGCGACCGGATTTTCCATGATTACCATGTGCGGGTGATGACGGTGCTCAGGGATTACGGCCTGCACCAGCGTGCCGAGGCGCCGGAGGACAGCCTGATCGGCCGTCACTGACCGGCGGCGGCCTCCAGCATCCGCGGGGTGACGAAGCGGGTCAGGCGGGCGTCGCCCGGCCGCCATCCGGGGCCCGCCAGATCGAGGACGGCGAGGGCGGCGGTGGGGAATTTCGCGGCGAGGGCCGCGCGGGCCTGGTCGTCGCCGGCGGTCGCCATCGATGCCGCCAGCTCGTGCAGGCCCGGGTTGTGGCCGACCACCATCACCGCCGCATGGTCGGCCGCATGGGTGCCGACCACGGCCAGGATGGCGGCCGGGGCGGCATGGTAGAGCGCAGCGTCGTGGACCACGCGGCCGGCGGGGAAGGCACCGGCATCGACCATATGCTCCACCGTTTCCCGCGTGCGGCGGGCGGTGGAGCAGAGCACCAGGTCCGGGGCCGCCTCGGCCACAGGTTTGGCCATCAGCCGGGCGGCGGCGCGGCCGCGGCGGTTGAGCGGCCGGTCGTGATCGGCGAGGGCGGGATCGTCCCAGGCCGATTTGGCATGACGGAGCAGGATCAGGCGCGGCATTCGGGGGCAGTCTCCCGGACAGGTGAGGGGCGCGGTCCGATCCGCGGGCTCAGGCGCGAAATGGCATCTCGATCATGCATCCGCAACAAAGATCCGCTATCGTGAACATTGTTTTCACGCCTGATACCCGCCCAGGAGAGCCATCTTGCCGACCACCCCCCGCGCCGCGCAGCCTGCCACCGAAACCGACGCCGCCGCGGCCCCGGCGGTGGAAACGGCCGCCGAGGCCGGGACCTCCGCCACCCGCGGCGAGGCGGCTGCAGCCGAGGCCGCAGCGGCGGCCGGTGCCGCAAGCGTGGTGCCGAGTTCCGCCGAGAGTGCGGCCGAGGTCGAGGCCCGGGCGGTGGCGGCGGCGACGGTTGCGGTGGAACCCGTGGCAGCCCCGGCCCCGGCGGCAAGCCGGCCCGCCCGCGGCCAGCGGCGGATCGACATCACCTCGCCGCAGCGCTTCATCAACCGTGAATTGTCGTGGCTGGCCTTCAACAACCGGGTTCTGGAAGAGAGCTGGAACACCCGCCATCCGCTGCTGGAGCGGGTGCGGTTCCTGTCGATCTCGGCCAACAATCTGGACGAGTTCTACATGGTCCGCGTGGCGGGGCTGTGGAGCCAGGTGGAGATGGGCATCGAGCTGATCGGCCAGGACGGGCTGACGCCGGCCCAGCAGCTGCGCCAGATCCGCCAGCGCACCCACGACACCATGCGCGAGCAGCAGCGTTCGGTGCGCATGCTGCGCCGGGAGCTGAAGGAGCAGGGCATCCGGGTGGTCTCGCCGTCCGAACTGACCAAGAAGGAACGGGTCTGGCTGGACGAGCATTTCCGCAACCAGATCTTCCCGGTGTTGACCCCGCTGGCCGTCGATCCGGCCCATCCCTTCCCCTTCATCCCCAATGGCGGTCTGGCGCTGGTGCTGGAACTGCGCCGCAAGGCCGACGGCACGATGATGAACGCGCTGGTCCGCCTGCCGGCCCAGGTCGGCCGCTTCGTGCGCCTGCCCGAGACCGACGAGGTCCGGATGATCGGCATCGAGGACACGATCCTGCTGCTGATCGACGGCCTGTTCCCGGGCTATGACGTCATCGCCTCGGGCGAGTTCCGGGTGCTGCGCGACAGCGATCTGGAAATCGAAGAAGAGGCCGAAGATCTGGTGCGGCTGTTCGAGAGCGCGCTGAAGCGGCGCCGCCGCGGCAGCGTGATCCATCTCGAGATCGACGACGAAATGCCGGAAGGCCTTCGCAATTTCGTCTCGGGTCAACTGGGCGTGAAGAGCCCCGACATGGTGGTGGTGACCGCCATGCCCGGCATGGCCGACATCCGCCAGCTGATCATCGACGACCGGCCGGACCTGAAGTTCCAGAGCTTCAACAGCCGCTTCCCCGAACGCATCCGCGAGCATGGCGGCGACTGTTTCGCGGCGATCCGCCAGAAGGACATGATCGTCCACCACCCGTATGAGAGCTTCGACGTGGTGGTGCAGTTCCTGCGCCAGGCGGCGATGGATCCGAATGTCGTGGCGATCAAGCAGACGCTCTATCGCACCAGCAACGACAGCCCGATCGTGAAGGCGCTGGTCGCCGCCGCCGAGGCCGGCAAGTCGGTGACCGCCCTGGTCGAACTGAAGGCCCGGTTCGACGAAGAGGCCAATATCCGCTGGGCGCGCGACCTGGAGCGTGCGGGCGTGCAGGTGGTCTATGGCTTCATCTCGCTCAAGACCCACGCCAAGCTGAGCCTGGTGGTCCGGCGCGAGGGCGAGGGGCTGACGACCTATGTCCATTTCGGCACCGGCAACTATCACCCGATCACCGCCAAGATCTATACCGACCTGTCCTTCTTCACCGACGATCAGGCGCTGTGCCGCGATGCGGCCTATCTGTTCAACTACCTGACCGGCTATGCCGAGCCGTCGCATTTCGAGAAGATCGCGGTCAGCCCGCGCGGCGTGCGTCTGCGCCTGCTGGAGCATATCGACGGCGAGATCGCCAATGCCCAGGCCGGCCGGCCGGCGGCGATCTGGGCCAAGATGAACAGCCTGGTCGATCCGCTGATCATCGATGCGCTCTACCGCGCCTCTCAGGCCGGTGTCGAGATCGACCTGATCATCCGCGGCATCTGCTGCCTGCGCCCGGGCGTGCCGGGGCTGTCGGAGCGGATCCGGGTGAAGAGCATCGTCGGCCGCTTCCTGGAGCACAGCCGCATCGTCTGCTTCGGCAATGGCCAGGCGCTGCCCTCGCCCCAGGCGAAACTGTTCATCTCTTCCGCGGACTGGATGCCGCGCAATTTCGATCGCCGGGTGGAAACCCTGGTGCCGATCGAGAACCCGACCGTGCACCAGCAGGTGCTGGATCAGATCATGGTCGCCAATCTGAAGGACACGCTCCAGAGCTGGACGCTCGGTCCCGACGGCGTGTATAAGCGCATGGCCCCGGTTGGCGAGGGCTTCTCGGCGCATACATATTTCATGACCAATCCCAGCCTGTCGGGCCGGGGCAAGGCGCTGCGGAAGCGGGGGGAAGTGCCCCACCTGTCGCTGACCTGACGGGTCGGCCGCGTTGCCCGTGGCTGGTGACAGGATGGACGGACCGCACACCCCAAGCGGACGGAGTGGATGAGCGAACGGGTATTCCCGACCACGGCCGGCACCGATGCGGCGCCGGATCTGCGTCTTCCCGGCAACGGCCCGCGCCGCCTGGGCGTGATCGATATCGGCTCGAACTCGCTGCGGCTGGTGATCTTCGACGGGCTGAAGCGCATGCCGCAGCCCATCTTCAATGAAAAGGCGCTGTGCGCGCTGGGCGCCGGCGTGGCCGATACCGGCCGGCTGGACCCTGAACGGGCCGACGCCGCGGCGCTGGCCTTGCGCCGCTTCGCCGCCATCGGCCGCGAGCTTGCCGGCGATGCGATCATTGCGGTGGCGACCGCGGCCGTGCGCGATGCCGCCGACGGCCCCGCCTTCATCCAGAGGGTGGAGCGGGAGTGCGGCATTCCGATCCGGATCGTGACCGGTGTCGAAGAGGCGACGCTCTCGGCCCTGGGCGTGCTGTCGTCGGAACCCGAGGCCGACGGGCTGGTCGCCGATCTGGGCGGCGGTTCGCTGGAACTGGTGCGGGTGGAGCAGGGGGCCGTGGGTCGCCAGATCACCCTGCCGGTGGGAGCATTGCGCCTGGCCGCCCGCGGCTCGGATGCCAAAGCCTGGACCGAGGCGGTGGAGAAAGCGCTCGACGACGCCCCCTGGGCCGCAGAGGCGGCCGCGCGCGGGCTCTATCTGGTCGGCGGCGGCTGGCGCGCCATCGCGCGGGTCCATATCGCCGAGACCCGCCATCCGATCGCCGCCATCCACCGCTACACGCTCGACATGCCCCAGACCCTGGCACTGGCCGACAAGGTGATGGGCATGAAGCCGGCCGATCTCGCCCGGCTCAAGGCGGCGCCGGCCCGGCGGCTGGCGACCCTGCCCCATGCCGCGGCGGCGCTGGCCGGGCTGGTGCGGCGGGTGAAGCCGTCCGAGGTGGTGTTCTCCACCTATGGTCTGCGCGAGGGCGTGCTCTACGAGAACCTGCCGGCGGCGCTGAGGGCGGCCGATCCGCTGATGGCCGCCTGCCGCGACATCGCCGACCAGCATTCGGGCTTCGGCGCCTATGGCGACCGGGTCCATGACTGGATCGCGCCGCTGTTTGCCGGCGAGACGCCCAATGATCTGCGCCTGCGCCATGCCGCCTGTCTGCTGTCGGAAATCGCCGTCGCCGCCCATCCCGACCGGCGGGCCGATCATGCGATCGAAGAGATCCTGACCATGCCCTTCCTGCCGCTGCGCCATCGCGAGCGCGCCTTTCTGGCGCTGGCGGTCTATGCGCGCTATGCCGGCAACATCACCGGGTTGCATGCCCGGCCGGCGCGGGATCTGCTCGACCAGCCGGCCCAGGCCCGCGCCCGGCTGATCGGCCTGGCCCTGCGGCTGGGGGACACCTTCTCGGGTTGCGCCCCCGCTCTGCTCGACCGCGGAGAGCTGGAGCTGACGCCCCAGGCGCTGACCCTGCGCGCCCGCCCGGGCGGGCGCGACCTGATGGGCGAGGTGGTGGAACGCCGGCTGGAGGCCGTGGCCAAGGTGATGCGCCGCCGCTGGCGGATGACGGCCGAGGGCGCCTGAGCTATCAGGTTCCCTGGCGGATCACCCCGACGACCAGTTCTGCCGCGCCGTCGAGCACGAATTGCGCGGCAAGCGCCGCCAGCAGGATGCCCAGCACCCGGCTGATCACCGCGGCCGCGGTCTCGCCGATCAGGCGGTTCAGCCGGCCGGCGATCAGCAGCGCGCCCAGCGTCGAGGCCAGAACCAGGGCCAGGATGCCCAGCACCAGCAGCGTCGCCACCCAGTCGCCCCCGGCCCGGGTGGTGAGCAGCAGGGTGGAGGTGATGGCACCGGGGCCCGCGATCAGCGGGATGGCGAGCGGGAAAACCGAGACATCCTCGTGTTCGTGCTCGAAAGCCTCTTCCAGAAGTTCGGGGGCGGCGAAGGCGGATTCGGCCGCCAGCATCGCCGCGGCCCCGGCCTGGGTGTCGGCGGCATGGGCGGCTTCGACCTGACGCTTGCGCCGTTCCGTGCGCCGCTCGAAGACCATGTCGAAGGCGACGACGAACAGCAGGATGCCGCCCGCCACCCGGAAGGCATCGAGCGAGACGCCGATCGCATTGAGCAGCGCCTCGCCGCCCAGCGCGAAGCCGAGCAACACCAGCCCGCCCACGATCACACCGCGACAGGCCATCCGCCGGCGCTGCGCCTCGGTATGTTCGCGGGTGAGCGCGCCATACATCGGCGCCAGCCCGACCGGATCGATCACCACGAACAGGGTGACGAAGGCACTGATCGCCAGTTCCAGCATCGCACTCTCCCTTCGACGGGCACGGCCACCGCACCCTTCCGTCGACGATGTCACGGGCCGTGTGACGGTCGCAACCCTGCCGCAGGTGCGACAGGACGGTCAGTTCAGGCGATGCGGCGGGACGGTCGCGTATTCCGTGGGCGGCGGGGTCGGGCCCGACTGGTGGTGGACGATCCTCCAGGCCCCGTCCTCGCGCGCCAGCAGGTTGGTCGCGATCAGCACCGCATCGTTGATCCGCTCATAGGCCAGGATGCGGGCGGTGCTGTCATAGACGGTAACGTCGATCAGGTCGACCGCAAGCCTGGGGCTCGACGGGTTGGCCAGGATCGTCCGCCAGCTGGTCATCACCGCCTCGCGCCCGACCAGGGCACCCCAGCCGGGATGAATGCAGGCGATCGGCAGGCGCGTCGCCCAGATCGCCTGCATGGCTGCGAAATCGCGGGTCGCGAAGGCTTCATAGAAGGCGGCATGGGCGCGCAGCAGGGCCTGGATATCGGCCCGCTGCCGGGTCTCTGTGTCGTCGCTCATCAGCTTGGGTATCCTTGGCCGGCGTGATGTCCGAGGCGTCCTGACGCCACCGGACGATTGCACCCGAAGGAGATCTGCTCCAGGCTCGGCGGCGTCGCCGCCACCTCCGCCGCATGATCCTGACGTCAGGGAGCCCGCATGTCATCCGTCAGTACCGGTCTGGCCCATGATCCGGCCCATGAACTGCTTCTGCCCGAGGATGGCCCCGTGCGGCGGCTGGTCGTTCTGCTGCACGGCTATGGCGGCGACGGCCGCGAGATGATGGCGCTGGCCCGGCGCATGGCGCGGCGGATGACCACGGCGGCCTTCTTCTGCCCCGATGGCGGCGAAACCTGCCCCGAGGGGGTGAGCGGCCGGCAGTGGTTCTCCACCCCCGGCTTCCGCCCGGGCTGGGTGGCGGGCGATCCGGCGGCGATGCCGCCCGCAGATGCCGCGGGCCATGCCCTGATGGGCCGGAATGCCGCGGCCGTCTGCCCGGCACTCGATGCCCGGATCCGTGGCCTGCTGGCGGCCCTGGAGGTGCCGGCCGCCGCGACCGCCTTCGCCGGCTTCTCGCAGGGGCAGATGATGTCGCTGGCGATGATGATGGCGCGGCTGGCCACGGGGCAGCCGGCACCGGCTGCGGTGGTGGGGTTCTCGGGCACGCTGCTGGGGGCGCTGCCGGACCTGCCGGAGGGGGGACCCCGGCCACCGGTGATGCTGGTCCATGGCGAAGCCGACGACGTGGTGCCCTTCGCCTCGGCACGCTGGGTGCAGGCGCGGCTTGGGGCGGCCGGCTTCCGGGTGGAGCTTCTGGCCCGGCCGGGGCTGGATCACCGGGTCGATTTCGCCGGGCTTGCGGCGGCGACCGCTTTCCTCGACGATCACCTGCCGCAGTGATCCATCCGACCGCCTGTCCTTTCGGGAGACCAGACCCATGACCGCGCCCGCCACCCTGACCGGCCCCGATCTTCTGCCCAAGGACGGCATCGTCCGACGGATCGTGGTCTTCCTGCATGGCTATGGCGCCGACGGCCAGGACCTGATCGGGCTGGCGCCGTTCTTTGCCCAGGCGCTGCCGCACACCGCCTTCTATGCGCCGGATGCGCCGTATCCGTGCGAGATGTCGCCCTTCGGCCGGCAGTGGTTCGGCCTGGACGATTACGACCCCGACATGCTGCGCCGCGACCCGGCCAACATGGCGGCGGCCCATGCAAGGATGGCGGCGGGGGTTGCCCGCGCCGCGGCGCCGCTCAGGGCGTTTCTGGCCGAGAAGCTGAAGATCCACGGGCTGGGCACCGACCGGCTGGCCCTGATCGGCTTTTCGCAGGGCACGATGATGTCGCTGGGGGTGGGGCTGGCGCTCGACCAGCCGCCGGCGGCGATCGTGGGCTTTTCGGGGGCCATGCTGGGCCAGGTGCCGCCGATGGCCGAGGGCGCGCGCCGGCCCGACGTGCTGCTGATCCACGGCACCAACGACCCGGTCGTGCCGGTCGAGGCCTCGGGCCATGCGCTTGCCAAGCTGGAGGCGGCCGGCATCCAGGCGGCGCTGATCCGCCGGCCCGGCCTTGCCCATGGCATCGACCAGCAGGGCGCCGAGGCGGCGGCCCGCTTCCTGATGGAGCGGCTGCCGCAGGATTGAGCGCGCCTAGGCCGCCTCTGCCGCGGCGGCGAAGGCTTCGGCCAGACCGTCGCCGCGCCCGCGCGGCCAGGCCGCCAGCACCTCGACCTCTGCGGCGGCGGCGGGCAGGGGGGTGAGGGCGATGCCGGGGCCGGTATGACCCTGGAAGACCCGTTCCGGCAGGATGGTGAAGCCGAGCCCCGCCGCCACGCAGCCGATCACGCCGTCGAGCGTCCCCAGCTCCAGCACCCGGACCGGCAGGCGGCCCGCCTCTCGCAGCAGTTTCTCGGCCCGCGCCCGATAGGCGCAGCCCGACCGGAAACCGATCAGCGGCAGGGGCAGCCCGTCGCTGCCGGTCTCTGCCCCGGCGACAGGGGCCGCCTGGACCAGGCGTTCGGTCCAGACGCGGCGGCTGGCGAGGGCGGGGTGGTCGAGGGGGCCCGCGATCAGCGCCACATCCAGGCGATGGCGCAGAAGATCCGCGACCAGTTCGTCGGTGGTGCCGGTGGCAAGGCCGATCGGCCGGGCATTGCCGCCGGCCTGGCGACGGAAGTGGCCCAGAATGCCGGGCAGGCGGGTGGCGGCGATGGTTTCCATCGCACCGATCCGGACCGGCAGACCGGCCATACCGCCACCGGCCACCGCGTGGCGGGCCTCTTCGGCCAGCATCAGCAGCCGGTCGGCATAGTCTTTCAGCCGCTGCCCGGCCTCGGTGAGATCCAGCCCGCGGGAGCGGCGGCGGAACAGGGCGACATCGAGTTCGGCTTCAAGCCGCTTCAGGCGGGCGGTGACGGCCGAGGGCACGCAGTTCAGCCGCTCGGCCGCCGGGGTGGCGCCCCCCAGTTCCGCCACCGCCTTCACTGCCGCCAGATCCGCGAGGTCCATGACGGGTGCTCCTGATTGCACGAAATCTGCAAACAGGATCCATCGATCGTCGCTGGTGTGCAAGCAGCAAGGGGGGGTAGGCTGAAGACGGTCCAGAAGCCCCTGCCGGAGGTCGCCCGCCATGCCCGCCCGCGCCATGCCTACCCATCCCGTCGTCACCACCGATCTGACCCGTCGCTTCGGTCTTGCCCTGCCGGTGATCCAGGCCCCCATGGCCGGGGGGCCGACCACGGCCGCGCTGGTGGCCGGGGCCAGCGAGGCCGGGGTGCTGGGATCGCTTGGCGCCGCCTATACCCGTGCCCAGGACATACCGGCCGAGATCCGGGCCATCCGCGCGCAGACCGACCTACCGTTCGCGGTCAACCTGTTCTTCCATCAGGGACGGATCGCCGGGGCAGACGAGATCGCGGCCGCACGCCGGGCGCTGGAACCGCTGGCGGCGCGGGTGGGGGCGGAGCTGCCCGCGGATGTCTCGGATGCCGCGCCGCCGCTCGATGCCCAGATCCGTGCCGTGCTCGACGAGGCGCCGGCGGCGTTGAGCTTCACCATGGGCCTGCCCCCGGCGGGGCTGGTCGAGGCGGCGCGGGCGCGCGGTATCGCGCTGATCGGCACCGCGACCACGCCGCTGGAAGGCCGGGCCCTGATCGCGGCGGGGGTGGAGATGATCGTGCTGCAGGGCGCCGATGCCGGCGGGCATAGCGGCATGTTCGATGCGGACGGGCCGCCCCCGGCCTTCGGCTGGCCGGCCCTGCTGGAAGCGCTGGCCGCAGAGGCGGCAGCTGCCGGGGTGATGCTGATCGCGGCCGGGGGCATCATGACCGGCCGCGGCGTTGCCGGCGCGCTCGCCATGGGGGCCGCCGGCGCCCAGCTGGGCACGGCCTTTCTGTCGACCGCAGAGGCCGGCACGAAGCCCGGCCATCGCCGGCTTCTGGCCGAGGCGGCGGCGGCCGGCGAGGGGCGGACGGTGCTCACCCGCGCCTTCACCGCGCGTCAGGCCCGCAAGCTGCTGGCGGCCGTAGAGGCGATGCCGGTGGAACCGGCAGAGCTGGCGGCGTTTCCGGCCCAGCACGGGCTGACCAAACCGATCCGCGCCCGTGCCGACGCGGCGGGTGTGCCCGAGGCACAGGCCTGGTGGGCGGGGGCTGGGGCTGGGCTTTCCCGGTCGCTGCCGGTGGCCGGGCTCGTCGAGCGGCTGGGGCAGGAACTGGCCACAGCACTCGAGGGTCTGGCACGGTCCGACCGGTAGGGCCGGGCCCTTGTGTCCGGGGCCGAGGTTGCGGTGCGCAAGGGGGCATGGTTCCATGTGAAACCCCCCGGCCGCATCCCGCAGCCGCGTTCAGGACGGACCATCCCATGAGCAGAGACGAAGATTTTCTCCGGCCGGAAGAGCGCCGCACCGGCGGAACCGACCAGACCGTCATGATGATGCGCTATGACAATGAGAAGAAGAGTGCGCTGCTCGCCTATCTCCTCTGGTTCTTCCTGGGATGGTTCGGTGTGCACCGGATGTATCTGGGATCCTGGGTCTCGGGGTTGATCATGCTTGCATTGAGCGGCATATCTACGGCGCTGGTGTTCCTCCTGGTCGGATATCTCGGCTATGCGCTGCTTGCTCTCTGGCTGTTGCTGGACCTGTTCCTGATACCGGGCATGGTCCGTCGTCGCAACGAGGAGCTGATCGGCCGCCTGACCCGTTGATCCGCCCCGAGGGATCTCTGACCGGATCGGGCACCAGCCTGGATCGACCGAAAAGGAGACCTCGTCCGCATGGATCAGGTGACGACCGAAATCGATGCCGTGGTCGCGGCACTCAGCACGCTGGCGGTGACCTATGGCATGGCCGTCCTCGGCGCCATCGCCATTCTGATCGGCGGCTGGCTGATTGCGGGCTGGCTGGAGAAGGGGGTGGACCGCTCCCTCGGCCGCGTCAGCCACATGGACCCGACGCTCCGGCCGTTCATCGCCAGCCTGGTGCGCTATGGCATTCTGATTCTGACGGTGATCATCGTCCTCGGCCAGTTCGGGGTACAGACCGCCAGCATCATCGCCATTCTCGGCGCCGCCGGCCTCGCCATCGGCCTGGCGCTGCAGGGCACGCTGTCGAATGTGGCGGCGGGCATCATGCTGCTTTTCCTCAGGCCGTTCCGGATCGGCGATTTCATCGATGCCGGCGGCCGCGCCGGTTCGGTGATCAACGTCAACCTGTTCACCACCGAGCTGAAGATGGCGGACGGGGTGTTCATGAGCCTGCCCAACAGCCAGGTCTGGGGGCAGCCGATCACCAACTACGCCCGCAACCCGATCCGGCGCATGGATATCGTGGTTGGCATCGCCTATGACGACGACATCGACACGGCGATCGAGGCGCTGTCGGCGGTTCTGGCGGCAGATGAACGGGTGCTGAAGGATCCCGCACCGCAGGTGATGGTGACCAATCTGGGCGAAAGCTCGGTCGACATCACCATGCGCTTCAATGCGGCGATCGGCGACTACTGGAACCTGCGCTGGGACATGATGAAGCGCGCCAAGCTGGCGGTCGAAGCCGCCGGCTGCAGCATCCCCTTCCCGCAGCGCGACCTGCATCTGATCGCGCCCAAGGGCGTCACCGTGGGGCTTGCCCCGGATGGCGCGCCCGAGACTGCGCGTACGGCCCCGCCGCAGGTCGGCTGATCATCTCAGACGGGCGGTCAGGCGCCGAGGCGCCGGCCGTCCCCGCCGAAGACATGCAGCCGGTCGAGCCGTGCCTGGAGGGCCATATGGGCGCCCGGTGCGGCGTCGACTGCACCGGCGAGACGGGCAGTGACCAGGCCGCGGGCCTCGCCCGCCGCATCGGCGAGCGCCGTGCCGCAGGGCGCGGTCGGCCGGCCGTGGATCAGGGTATCGGCCCCCAGCGGCTCTACCGCCATCACCTCCAGCCCCAGCTCCATGACCGGCGCGCCGGCAAGCGCGCTGGCGCCCGGGCGGTGCAGGTCTTCGGGCCTGAGCCCCAGCACCGCGCCATCCCCGGCTGCGCCATTCCCGGCCGTACCGGTCAGACCCTGAAGGCCCATGGCCGCCGGATCGACCCGGATCGGCCGGTCGCCCTGAACCAGAACCGCATCGGACGACAGGGCTGCGGGCATGAAGTTCATGGCCGGCGAGCCGATGAAGCCGGCGACGAAGCGGGTGGCGGGCCGGAGATAGAGATCGAGTGGCCGGCCGATCTGTTCGGCCCGCCCGCCGTTCATCACCACCAGCCGGTCGGCGAGGGTCATCGCCTCGACCTGATCATGGGTCACATAGAGGCTGGTGACGCCCAGGCGCTGATGCAGGCGCTTGATCTCCAGCCGCATCTGAACCCGAAGCTTGGCATCCAGATTGGACAGCGGCTCGTCGAACAGGAAGAGCTTCGGCTCGCGCACGATGGCGCGGCCCATGGCGACGCGCTGGCGCTGGCCGCCCGACAGGGCCGCCGGCCGGCGGTCGAGCAGGGCCCCCAGGCCCAGCATGGCGGCGGCCTCGTCCACCCGCCGGCGGATCTCGGCCTTGGTCATGCCGCGGATCTTGAGCCCGTAGGCCATGTTCTGAAACACGGTCATATGCGGGTAGAGCGCGTAGTTCTGGAACACCATCGCGATGTCGCGATCCCGGGGTTCCAGCTCGTTCACCACCCGGCCGTCGATCAGGATCCGGCCGGCGCTGACCGTCTCCAGCCCCGCCACCATGCGCAGCAAAGTGGACTTGCCGCAGCCGGACGGCCCGACCAGCACCACGAACTCGCCATCGGCGACATCGAGATCGACACCATGGATGACCGGGGTGTCGGCATAGGATTTGCGCAGATCGGCCAGGGTCAGCGTGCTCATGGGACAGCTCTGCCTTCGGATTAAGACGGGATTCCGCATACGGACGATGGTGGTCAACAGGCCGCCATTGAGGCGGCGGCCAAGGGTGCGGCAGCACCCGCCCGGCGAGGGGCTAAAAGACTCCCGCCATTGAGGCGGCGGCCAAGAGTGCGGCAGCACCCGCTTGGGCCGAGGGTCGTCAAACAGCCGCCATTGAGGCGGCGGCCAAGGGTGCGGCAGCACCCGCCCGGCGAGGGGCTAAAAGACTCCCGCCATTGAGGCGGCGGCCAAGGGTGCGGCAGCACCCGCTTGGGCCGAGGGGCTAAAAGACTCCCCCGCCAGCAATTACTTCTCTGCGTCGACCAGGCCCTTGACGAACCAGCGCTGCATGCCGAGCACGACCGCGAGCGGCGGCAGCAGGGCGAGCAGGCTCATCGCCATCACCAGGTTCCAGGGGGTCAGCTCGTCGCTGCCGGACAGGGCGCGCTGGATGCCGATCAGCATTGTGGTCATCTGCGGATCGGTGGTCACGATCAGCGGCCAGAGATACTGGTTCCAGCCATAGGCGAACATGATCACGAACAGCGCTGCGATGTTGGTGCGCGACAAGGGCAGGATCACGTCGACCAGAAAGCGGATCGGCCCGGCCCCGTCGACGCGCGCGGCTTCGATCAGCTCGTCCGGGATGGTCAGGAAGAACTGCCGGAACAGGAAGGTTGCGGTGGCGGAGGCGAGCAGCGGCACGATCAGCCCGCCGAAACTGTTCAGCAGCCCCAGATCCGATACCACCTGGAAGGTCGGCACGATCCTGACCTCCACCGGCAGCATCAGGGTTGCGAAGATCATCCAGAACCACAGCATCCTGAGCGGGAAGCGGAAGAAGACGATCGCATAGGCCGAGAGCAGCGAGATCACGATCTTGCCGATGGCGATGCCGAGCGCCATGACCAGCGAGTTCAGCATCATGGTCGCCACCGGCAGGTCGCCGAAGGTCGGGATGCCGGTGGCGAGCACGCGGGCATAGGTCGGGATCAGATCGGGGCCGGGCAGGAGCGGGATCACGCCCTGCAGCATGGTCGAGGCCTCGTGGGTCGAGGTCACGAAGGCGATGTAGACCGGAAAGACGATCGCGGCGAGCAGGCCGCAGATCAGGGCATGACGGACGAGACGCGAGCGGGTGCCGCCTTCGACCATGGCCATGGGAGGACTCCTCGCTCAGTAGTGGACCTTGCGCTCGACCCAGCGGAACTGGACCACGGTCATGGCGGCGACCACCACCATCAGGATCACCGACTGTGCCGCCGACCGGCCGAGATCGAGGCCGATGAAGCCGTCGCGAAACACCTTGTAGACCAGGGTTTCGGTGGCATTGCCGGGGCCGCCCTGGGTGACCGCGTGGATCACCGGGAAGGTGTCGAAAAAGGCATAGGTCAGGTTCACCACCATCAGGAAGAAGGCGGTGGGCGAAAGCAGGGGCAGCACGATGCTGACGAAACGCCGCCCGGGCCCGGCCCCGTCGATCGCCGCCGCTTCGATCAGCGAGCGGGGGATGGATTGCAGTCCGGCCAGGAAGAACACGAAATTATAGGCGATCTGCTTCCAGGCGGCGGCGAGGACCACCAGCAGCAGGGCCTGATCGCCGTTGCGGACATGGTTCCAGTCGATGCCGACCAGGCCGAGCCAATGGGTGACGATGCCGACCGTGGGATTGAAGATGAAGAACCAGAGCGCGCCGGCTACCGCCGGGGCAATGGCGTAGGGCGCGACCGAAATCGCCCGGTAGATGGCGCCGACCCGCCGTGAGGTGACCCCGTCGACCAGGGCCGCCAGCAGCAGCCCCAGGCTCAGCGAGACCAGCATCACGCCGATGCTGAACAGCGCCGTGACCGCGATCGCGTTGTGATAGCCGGGATCGGTCAGCACGCTTTCGAAATTCTCGAACCAGACGAATTCCGAGCCGAAGCCGAAGGCGTCCTCGATCAGCATCGACTGTTTCAGCGCCTGGGCCGCAGGCCAGACGAAGAAGACCAGGGTGATGGCGATCTGGGGCGCGACCAGGGCAAGCGGCAGGGCTCTGCCGCGAAAGAGCGAGCGTGTGGCCATGGGGCGGACGGGTTCCGGGCGGATGGGAGGCGAAGCGATGCGGCCCGTGCGGGGGACATGCCCCCGCACGGGCCGGCAGCACGGATCTTCGGGCGATCAGTTGCCGGCGGTGCGCTCGAACCGGCGCAGCAGCTCGTCGCCGCGCGTCTTGGCATCGTCGAGTGCCGCCTTCGCGGTCTTCTTGCCGGCGAAGACCTGCTCCATCTCTTCCTCGATCACGTCGCGGATCTGGACGAAGTTGCCGAGGCGCAGGCCCTTGGAGTTGGCGGTGGGCGGGTTCAGGTTGATCTGATGGATCGCGACCTCGGCCTCAGGGGTCTTGTCGTAGGCACCCTGCTTCTTGGCGTAGTCATAGGCGGCCGTGGTGATCGGCAGATAGCCGGTGAACAGGTGCCAGTCGGCCTGGACCTCAGCCGAGGACAGGTAGCTGAAGAACTTCGCGACACCCTTGTACTCTTCGGCCGACTTGCCGTTCAGCACCCAGAGGCTGGCACCGCCGATGATCGAGTTCTGGGGCTTTTCGACCGCGCTCTTCCAGTAGGGCAGCATGGTCACGCCGAAGGTGAAGTCCTTCACGCCGTTGCGGATGCCGGCGAGCGAGGCGGAGCTGTCGATATAGAGCACGCATTCGCCCGAGATGAACTTCGGGCGGGCATCGCTGCGGCGTCCGCCGTAGTCGAAGGCCTTGGTCTTCTGCCATTCGCCCAGCGTCTCCAGGTGCTTCACCTGCACCGGGCCGTTGAAGGTCAGTTCGGCGTCGAAACCGCCGAAGCCGTTTTCCTTGCTGGCGAAGGGCTGGTTGTGCCAGGCCGAGACGTTTTCGAGCTGGGTCCAGGACGGCCAGCCGGTGGTCAGACCGCAGGTATAGCCGGCGGCCTGCGCCTTCTTGATATAGTCGCCGACCTGTTCCCAGGTCGCGAGATCGGTCTTGTAGTCGATGCCGACCTTCTTCGCCGCCTCGAGGTTCACATACATGACCGGGGTCGAGCTGTTGAACGGCATCGACAGCATGCGGCCGTCGGTGGTGCTGTAATAGCCGGTCACCGCCTGGAGATAGGCCTTGGGATCGAAGGGCTCACCCGCCTCTTCCATCACCTGATAGACCGGCTTCACGGCGCCCTTGGCCGCCATCATGGTGGCGGTGCCGACCTCGAACACCTGCACGATCGCGGGCTGCTGGCCGGCGCGGAAGGCGGCGATCGCACCGGTCATGGTCTCGGCGTAATTGCCCTTGTAGACCGGGACGATTTCGTAGTCGGACTGGCCGGCGTTGAAGTCCTTGGCGATCTGCTCGACCTTCTGGCCAAGCTCGCCGCCCATGGCATGCCACCATTCCACCTTGGTGGCGGCATCGGCGGCACCGGCGAAACCGCCGACGGTAAAGCCGGCGGCCACGGCCGCGGCGACGATCCAGGTCTTGTTCATGACGACGCTCCCTGAGGGTCCGGAGGTGCTGTCTTCCGGTGTCGGTCTTGGGGACAGGTGCGGGTCGACCGGATCGTCTGCGGCAGCGGGCGGGGGTCAGCCTGCCCCGGACAGCATCCGGTCGGGGAAATCGGTGAACACGGCGGTCACGCCAAGGGCGTGCAGACATGCGGCACGGGCGGGGTCGTTGACCGTCCAGGCCCTGACATCCAGGCCGCGCAGGCGCGCCCAGGCGACCAGGTCTTCGTCGATCACCCGTTCCCACAGATGCAGGGCGACGGGGCGCAGCTCGCCGATCAGCGCATCCAGGGTATGGGGGGCGGGCAGGCCTTCGAACAGCAGGGCCCGCGGCAGGTCGGGGGCGACGCTCAGCGCGGTGCGGAGCGAGCCCATCTCGAAGGAGGACAGCAGCGGCGGCCGCTTGCCTGCCGGCCAGAGACGGTGCAGCTCTTCCGCCACGACCGCCGCGGTTTCGGCCTCGCGATGGGGGCAGGGCTTGATCTCGACATTGGCATCGAGACCGGTTTCAGAGAGCAGCGCCACGGTCTCGGCCAGGGTGGGGATGCGGGTCCGGGCGAAAGCGGGGGCGAACCAGGCGCCGGCATCCAGCGCCTTCAGCGCCGCCAGTTCGAAGCCCGCCGCCGGGCCGCGGCCGTCGGTGGTGCGGTCGACCCGGTCGTCATGCAGCAGCACCGGCACGCCGGAGCGGGTGAGCTTCACGTCGAACTCCACCATCGGCGCACCCAGCTCCGCCGCGCGGCGGATCGCCGGCAGCGTGTTCTCGGGCGCATGACCGCTGGCACCGCGATGGCCGATGACGAAGCCGGCGGGCAGGCTGGCGCGTGAAGCAGGACGGGACACGGCGTCGGATGTGCTCATGATGGATCACCGGATCGACGGTTGAGACGAAGGTGCAGAACCGTCGGCTGGTCGCGGTTCTACCGTGGCCTTTTGACGGTTTCGTGGCGGCGATGTTACCGCAGCGTGATATCGCCCGCCGATGGCGTTGCACCACTGCGCAAGGCGGGGACTTTCGCCGCCTGGGGGGCGATGCTATCTAGAAGGCTGGAGAGATGGGGGAAGTCCAGAGCCAGACCGCGCCTTCGGGCGTCGTGGGTGCCCGAGGAGACGACAGTGAACGCGCTCGAAAAGGTGATCGACGGCTTTCGCCGCTTTCGTGACGATGCCCTTCAGACCCGGCCGGAATTCTTTGAAAAACTGGCCCGTCAGCAGACGCCCAAGGTGATGGTGATCGGCTGCTGCGACAGCCGCGTCGATCCGGCGATCATCACCTCCGCCGACCCGGGCGATCTGTTCATCCTGCGCAATGTGGCCAATCTGGTCCCGCCTTTCGAGCCCGACGGCGCCCGCCACGGCACCTCGGCGGCGCTGGAATTCGCGGTCGACGGGCTGAAGGTCGAACATATCGTGGTGATGGGCCATGCCGGCTGCGGCGGCATCCGGGCCCTGCTGCAGCGCGATCCGACCCAGCCCAGCACCGATTTCATCGATGTCTGGATGTCGCAGATCGACGGCGTGCGCGAGCAGGTGCTGCATGATCACGCCCATGTCGATGCCCACGAGCACCAGCATCTCTGCGAACTGGAATCGATCAAGGTGTCGCTGAAGAATCTGGCGACCTTCCCCTGGATCGCCGAGCGGCTGGAGCAGGGAACGCTGCAGCTCCATGGCTGGTACTACGATATCGGCCGCGCCCAGCTGATGGCCTATGACGCTGCGAGCGACGACTTCAAGCCGATGTAAGCCTGTGCCCCGCGGGGCGGCGGATCAGTGGTCGGCGCCGTCATCCTGATGGCGGCCGACCACCAGCGGCAGCAGCTGGGCGTAGCCGTCGGCCCTGAGCTGGCCCAGGCAGGCTTCGGTCTCTTCGGCCGACTGGCCGACGGCGTCGAGGGTTGCGGCGGCGAGCATCAGGCTCGCCTCGATGGTCTCGGGCAGCACGCGATCGGCGCCGGCGACCCGCAGCCGGTCGGCATGGCGGGTATCATGGGCGCGGGCGATGATCTGCACCCCCGGTGCGGCATGGCGGATGGTCCTGACCGCACGCTCGGCCGCACCGGCATTGTCGATGGTCACCACGACCGCCGTGGCGCGTTCGATGCCGGCCGCGCGCAGCACGTCGCGGCGGGCGCCGTTGCCGAAGAAGACGTTGTGGCCCTGGGTGCGGCCCTGGGTCACCCGCTCGCTGTCCAGATCGAGTGCCAGATAGGGGCGGCGGCTGTTTTCCAGCACATGGGCCAAGGTCCGGCCGACCCGGCCGAAGCCCAGCACCAGCACATGTTCTTCAAGATCGGCCGCCTCGTCGCCCAGCGCCGTCTGGGGCGTGGCGACCGGCGGGGTGAGCCGCTGTTCCAGCCGCCGGCCGGCGGCATCCAGAAGCGGCGTCAGCGCCATCGAGAAGGCGACGGCCGCCACGATCGGCGCCGCCTCGGCCGGGGCGATCAGGCCGAAGCTGCCGGCGGTCGCCATCACCACGAAGGCGAACTCGCCGCCCTGGGCGAGCAGCAGGCCCGATCGCACCGACAGAGAGACCGGCAGGGCGAAGCCGCGGGCAAGGCCGCCCAGCACCACCGCCTTGACCAGGATCAGCCCGGCGGTCAGCCCCAGCACCAGCGGCAGTTCGCGCAGGACCAGCGCCAGATCGATGCCCATGCCCACCGACAGGAAGAACACGCCCAGGAACAGGCCGCGCACCGGCTCGATATCGCCTTCGATCTGATGGCGGAAGGCGGTACCGGCCAGCAGGGCGCCGGCCAGGAAGGCCCCCAGCGCCAGCGACATGCCGGCAAGCGCGGTCAGCAGGGCGGTGCCCAGCACCACCAGCAGGGTGGCCCCCATGAAGACATCCGGGTTGCGCAGCGCCGCGATCCGCCGGAAGGCCGGCTGCGACAGATAGCGGCCGGCGAGAGAGATGCCCACCAGCGCCACCGCCGCCTTGGCCACCGCCAGTCCCAGCGCCACCAGCGCATCCTCTCCGGGGGTGCCGAGCAGGGGCAGGGCGGCCAGCATCGGCACCACCGCCAGATCCTGGAACAGCAGCACGGCGATGGCGACCCGGCCGATGCGGGTGACCTGTTCGCCGCGTTCCACCATCAATTGCAGCACCACGGCGGTGGACGAGAGCGCAAGGGCGCAGCCCAGAATGCCCGCGGTCATCGGTGCGAGACCCAGCGCCGTGCCGATCGCCGCAATGACGGCCGCGGTCACCACCACCTGCGCGGCCCCCAGCCCCAGCGCCAGGCGCCGCATGGTCCGGATGCGTTCGAAAGAAAGTTCGAGGCCGATCGAGAACAGCAGGAAGACCACGCCGAATTCGGCAAAGAGATGCAGTGCCGGGCCCTCTTCGACCAGGCCGAAGCCATGGGGGCCGACCGCAAGCCCCGTGGCCAGATAGCCCAGCACCGGAGAGGCGCCGATGCGGATCGACACCGGCACGATGACCACGGCGGCGGCAAGTGCCGTGACGATGTCGACGAGCGGGCCGAGCTGGCTCATGGGCAGGGGCTTCCGGTGGCGGTGGGGTCTTCTGTTCCAGAACAGCAGCCCCGGGTCGACGTCAACCGCAAAATGACGGGGCGGGGCTCTTGTCATGCATCTGACGCCGGCATCGCCTAGACTCGTCCTGTCCGGGCCGATCTCTCCCGGCGGTCGAGGAGCCGGTGCCCTTGTCGATACCCCCTTTCCGTCATGACGCCGCGATCGTCTCGGCCCGGATCGGCCGTCGCGGCCTGATCAGGGCCGGTGCCGCCGGGCTGGTACTGGCCGGCCTGCCGGCGATAGGGCTGCCGGCGGCGCCCGATCCCACGGCGGTGCCGGTCTCACGCGTGGCGCTGATGTCCTGCATCCATCAGGCCCGGCCGGCACCGGCGCTCGACCATGTTCTGGCCTATGACCCCCAGGTCGCGATCTTCGCCGGCGACAATGTCTATGGCGATGTCAGCGGACCCGCGATGTCGGAACTCGCGGCTGCCTATGACCTTGCCGCCGGCCGGCCGGCGCTTGCCGCCCTGCGCCGCAACCGGGCGGTGATGCCGATCTGGGACGATCACGACTACGGCCTGAACGATGGCGGCGCAGATTTTCCGCACAAGGCGGCGGCGAAGGCCCTGTTCCTGAAGTTCTGGGAGGTCGAGGCCGGAGATCCGCGGTCGGCGCGGCCGGGACTCCATCATGCCATGGTCTTTGGCCCGGAGGGTCGCCGGCTGCAGGTGATCCTGATGGATCTGCGCAGTTTCCGCACCGCCCTGCGCCCCGCGCCGCAGGGCACCACCATCCCCGGCGGCGGCCGCTATCTGCCCGCCGGACCCGGCGCCCGGATGCTGGGCGAGGATCAATGGGCCTGGCTGGCCGGATGTCTCCGCCAGCCGGCGGATCTGAGGCTGGTGGTCAGTTCGGTGCAGCTGGTGGCCGACGGCCATGGCTGGGAAGGCTGGTCCCGCATGCCGGACGAGCGGGCCCGGTTCTGGCGCCTGATGCGCGATACCGGTGCCCGCGGCGTGGTGCTGCTGTCGGGCGACCGGCATCTGGGGGCGATCTATCGCCGCGCGGCCGGGCCGGACGGGCCGCCCTATCCGGTGACGGAACTGACGTCGAGCAGCGTCAACCTGCCCAATCTCGCGATCGTCGACGAACCGGGGCCGAACCGGCTGACGCCGATCTGGCCGCTGGAGAACTGGGGCCGGATCGACATCGACTGGTGGGCGGGGCGTGTCGATCTGGCCGTGGTCGATGCCGGCGGCATCCCGCGGCGGCGGGTGAGTGTGGCCATGGGGGACATCGCCTGACCGATCTTTCCGCCCCGCCGGCCCCAGCCCCGCCGGTCTCAACCCCGCCGGGTCTCAGCCCTGCCGGTCTCAACCCAGGGCGATCGGCGGCGCGATGGGCACCGGCGGCACGATGGTCGGCGCGCCCAGCGCGTCCAGCAGGTGGCGGACCATCAGCCGCACCGGCTCTGACGGACGCTCGGCGGTCTTGAGGGCGATATCCACCGTGGGCAAGGCGGGGAAGCCGTCCTGGGGCCCCAGAATCCGCCAGTCCGGCGGCACCGTGCTGCGGGCGAGGGCGGTGAGGGCAAGGCCGCTCGCCACCGCGGACTGGATGCCCGACAGGCTGCCGCTGGTCAGCGCCACCCGCCAGGGCTTCTGCGCCCGGTCGAGCGCCGAGAGCGCATGGGGCCGGAAGGCACAGCCCTCGGGGAAGAGGGCAAGCGGCACGGTTTCTGCCGTCTCGGGCCGGTGATCGGCGGCGGCCGCCCAGACCAGCGGCTCGCGCCGGACCAGGGATCCGCCGCCATGGCCGTCGCGGCGGGTGACCAGGATCAGGTCGTGGCCGCCCTGGGCAAGCTCGGCTTCCAACTCGCGGGAGAGGGCGCAGCGCACCTCGATCTCGACCCTGGGATTGGCGGCCGCGAACCGGGCGATGATCGGCGGCAGAAAGACGCTGGCATAGTCGTCGGGCGCACCGATCCGCACCCGGCCGCGGGCACCGGCATCCAGCAGGCGCAGCACCGCCTCGTCGTTCAGTGCCAGCATGCGCCGGGCATAGCCGATCAGCACCTCGCCATCGGCCGTGGGGCGCACACCCCGCCGGTCGCGCTCCACAAGCCGGCGATCCAACCGGTCTTCCAGCCGCTTCAGCTGCATCGACACGGCAGACTGGGTCAGGTTCAGCCGCTCGGCCGCGGCGGTGAAGCCGCCCTGGTCGATCACCGCCACCAGGGCGCGCAGCAGATCGATATCCAGCGCCGGCAGCACGGGGTCCGGACGGCCGGGCAGGCCGGCACGGGCAAGGGCGAGTTCGGCGGTGCCCATCGGCGTCATCTCCGTTTCAGCATCACGATCCGTGATGCTGTCATCAGAAACATTCACTTTCATCATAGCGGAAGCGACGGCAGAGTGGCCACTGCCGGATTGCGCCGCCCTCCCCCCTCTCCCCCGCAGATCCGCATCCGCCGCCCCGCCCCCGTTCCGGTGGCGGATGCCGGCGCGATCCGGCGCTTCGCACTCCCCCCGCTCCCCCGCACGCGAAGTTCCCCCGCCGATGATCTCCTCCTCCCCCGCCGTTCCCGGCGGCGGGCGCCTTGTCGTCGCCACGGCTGCCGGTACCGGCATGGCCTGGCTGATGATGATCGCGGCCGTCGTCTGCCTCGCCTTCGTTCCCTTCCTGGTCCGCGCTGCCGATGTCGGGCCCGGTGCCGCCGGTTTCTGGCGCATGGTCCTGGCCCTGCCGCTGCTGGCCACCTGGTCGGCCACGATCGATCGGCGGCAGCCGGTTGCGACACCGGCATCCGGCGCCCGCCGGCGTGGTTTTCTTGCCGCGATCGCGGCCGGGCTCGCCTTCACCGGCCGACCTGTTCTTCTTCCATCGCGCCATCGGGACCACCACCGTCGCCAATGCGGCCCTGCTCTGCCAGCTGGCGCCGGTGATGGTGGTGGCAGCCCTGTGGATCTTCGGCGGCGAGCGCCCGGGCCGCGGGCTGATCGCCGGCCTGGGGCTGGCCCTTGCCGGCGCCTGGCTGCTGGTTCGCGACACCGGCGACCGTGCCGGCGCCGACATCATGGGCGACCTGTCGGCCGTGGCGGCTGCGGCCTGCTATGCCGCATATCTGATCGCGATCAAGGCGGCCCGGCGCAGCATCGCCACAGGAACCACCATGCTGGTCACCACGGCGGTCTCGGCGCTGGGGTTGGGCCTGCTGGCGGTGGCATCGGGCGAGGTTCTGATGCCCTCCAGCCTTGCCGGCTGGGCCGCCGTCGCGGCACTGGGCATCCTGGCCCATGCCGGGGGCCAAGGCCTGGCCACAGCGGCACTCGGCCGCCTGCCGGTCGGGGCAGCCTCGCTGCTGCTGCTGATTCAGCCGGTGATCACCGCGGCATTCGGCTGGCCGATCGAAGGCGAGATGCCGAGCCTGGTGCAGGTCGCAGGCGCCATGCTGCTGCTGGCGGCCCTGGCGACGGCAAATCCCGCAGTGCGGCCGGCATGGCGTCGCACTGGACCCGCCCCCCTGGCCGCGCGATAACCGGAAGGTGCAGATAAAGCGCAGGCGGCGACCAGACCGCGCGCCGTACCGGAGGAGACGCACCCCATGACCACACTTGCCGAGACCAGCAACCAGGGCGCGCCTGCCGAGGTCGCCGTCGTGACCGGATCGGGCAGCGGGGTGGGCCGCGCAGTGGCGCTGGCTTTCGCCGCCCGCGGTGCGGCGGTGGTGGTGAATGCCGCGCGCAGCCGCGATGCGGCGGAAGAGACGGCCGGGATGGTGCGGGCCGCCGGCGGCCGGGCGGTGGTGGTGATGGGCGATATCGCCTCCGACGAGGACTGCCGGCGGATCGCCGCCGGAGCCGAAGAGGCCTTCGGACGAATCGACCGGCTGATCAACAATGCCGGCACCACCCGCTTCTGCGACCATGCCGATCTGGACGGGCTCGAGGCGCAGGATTTCCTGGATCTCTATGCCGTCAACGTGGTCGGCGCCTTCCAGATGACCCGGGCCTGTGCGCCGGCGCTGAAGCAGTCGGGCAGCGGCGCCGTGGTCAATGTCTCGTCGATCGCGGGCATTGCGGGTGTCGGCTCGTCGGTCGCCTATGCGGCATCGAAGGGCGCGCTCAACACCATGACCCTGTCGCTGGCCCGGGTGCTGGGCCCCGAGATCCGGGTGAATGCGGTCTGCCCCGGATTCATCGAGGGCCGGTGGCTGCGCGAGGGCATGGGAGCCGACCGCTACGACGCCCAGAAGGCGAAGCTTGAGAAGACCACGCCGCTGCGCCGGGTGGCAGCGCCCGAAGACGTCGCCCGCGCGATCCTGGCGCTGGTCGACACGCCCCATGTCACCGGCGAGACGCTGATGGTCGATGGCGGGGCACATCTGTTCTTCACGCCGCTGGTCGCACGCTGACGTAAGGGGGCCGCGGATGCGGATGTTCCAGGTCGACGCCTTCACCGACCGGCCCTTTGCCGGCAACCCGGCCGCGGTGCTGGTGCTGGACGGGCCGGCGCCGGTTGCGGCGATGCAGGCGCTGGCGGCCGAGAACAACCTGGCCGAGACCGCCTTCACCTGGCCCGAACCGGGCCGGCCGGGGGTGCGGCGGCTGCGCTGGTTCACCCCCGTCGACGAGGCCCCCTTCTGCGGCCATGCCACCCTGGCCACCGCCCATGTCCTGATCGCGGAACTGGGCGAAGCGGGGCCGCTCGCCTTCGAGACCGCGGTCGGGCCGATCCGGGTGGCGGCGACCCCGGCCGGCTATGAACTCGATCTGCCGCGCTTCGACATGACGGCGGCGGCCCTGCCCGAGGCGCTGGCCGGCATCTTCCCCGAGCCGCCGGTCTTCGTGGGTCGCAATTTCGAAAACCTGTTCGTGGTATTGGCCGAGGCCGGCCTGGTGCGGGATTTCGTGCCCGACCAGACGGTGATCGGCCGCATCCATCCCGAGGGGCTGGTGATCACCGCGCCGGCGGAGCCGGGCAGCGGCATCGATTTCGTCTCGCGCTTCTTCTGCCCCGGCTGGGGGATCCCTGAGGATCCGGTGACCGGATCGATCCATGCGACGCTGGCCCCCTGGTGGGCGGAACGTCTGGGCCTGACGGTGCTGCAGGCCGTTCAGGCTTCGCCGCGCGGCGGCCGGCTGGCCTGCACCGTCGCGCCCATGCGGGTGCGGGTGGCGGGCCCGGCGGTCACTGTCTTCGATGCCAGGCTTCACGCCGGGATCGCCGCCCGCTTCAGATCGTCCGCGCCAGCCGGGTGATTTCTGTCCGCAGCCAGCGATGGGCGGGCAGCCCCTCGTCGCGGCGATGGAACATCAGCGCCAGCCGTGCCGGCTGCGGGTTCAGCTCGGCCGGGGGGCGCATGACGGTGAAGCCGCCGCGGCGTGCGATGGTGAAGGCGGTGGGGCCGACCGCGGTCAGCAGGGCCTTTGCGCAGGCCGCGATCTCGGCAGCACCCGGCAGGGTGGAGGCCACGGCGAGCAGCCGGCGTTCCCGCCCCAGATCGGCCAGTGCCCGGTCCATCACCCCCTGCGCGCTGCCGGTGGCGGAAACCAGGACATGCGGGGCTTCGGCGAAGGCGTCGAGGGTGATGAGTGGCAGCACCTCCGGCCCGTCTTCGGGTCCGGTCGGCACGGTGTCGATGTCGAGCCCGTCGGGCACCAGGGTCAGCAGCGGGTCTCGGCGCAGGAAGATCCGGGTGATGCGCGGCGGCGGGTCGGGCAGCATGCCCAGCGCCAGCCAGATCTCGCCGTCATCCAGCGCCCGGGCGGCATCGCGGCGATCGATGTGGTGGAAGCGGGGCGCAAGCCCCGGCGCCTCTGCCTGAAGATGGCGGACGATCGCCGGCCCCATCACCAGTTCCGCAATCTCGGTGACGCCGATGCCGACCTCGCCGGTCACCGTGCAGGGGTCGAAAGGAGTGGCCGGGGTCAGGGCGGCGCGCATCTGGCCGAGGGCGGCGGAAATGCCCGGCCAGATCTCGGCAGCGCGGGTGGTGGGCTCCACCCCCCGGGGCGTGCGCAGGAACAGCTCGTCATCGAAGATCCGCCTCAGCCGACGCAACGCATTCGAGGCCCCGGCCTGGGTCATGCCCAGCCGTTGTGCCGCCCGGCCGACATTGCGTTCGGTCATCACCGCCGCGAAGACCTTGAGCAGGTTGAGATCGATGCGATCCGGATCACGCGCATCCAAGGGCTTGTCTCCCCATCCGTGGGCTTCACCACGATATTCCCATCAGCAATATCGAACCTTCAAGCAGGTGATTTGAGTTATGAGGCGCCCGATGGCAGCTTCATGTCACACCCGGGGCGACGGGAAGACGGAAGCCTGAAGCCATCGTCTCCGCCGCCGCTCGTCTCATGCGTCCTGGAGGTTTCGCCATGTCCCTGCTCAGCGGTTCCAACCCGTCCCAGGCAGCCCTGCTGCTGCGCCTTACCCTCGGCATCGCCGCCATTGCTCACGGCCTGATGAAGGTCTTTATCTTCACCGTGCCGGGTACCGTCGCCTTCTTCGGTTCTTTGGGCTATCCGCCGATCGTCGCCTATCTCACCATGGCGGCTGAAATCGGTGGCGGCCTGCTGCTGATCCTGGGCATCGCGACCCGGCTGGTGGCACTTGGCCAGATCCCGGTTCTGATCGGTGCGGCCCTGGTCCATGCCGGCAATGGCTGGGTGTTCTCGGCGCCCAATGGCGGCTGGGAGTTCCCGGTGTTCTGGATCGCCGCCCTGGGCGTGCAGGTCCTGCTGGGCGACGGCGCCGCGGCGCTGGGCCCGAAGCTCTATGGTCGCGCGACCGGCGGCAGCCGCAGCCCCGTCCGGGCCTGATCACAGCGTCTCTGACCATCCCCTCTCGTCCGTCCGGAGCGCCCCGCCCATGACCGATCGTCGTGCCCCCCGTCAGCGGGTTCTGTTCGTGTCGCATGGTGCTCCGGACATGGTGCTGGGCCGCAGCCCGACCCGGGCCTTCCTCACGGGTCTCGGCGGGCTGCTGCCGGCGGTCCCCCGGGCCATTCTGGTGGTCTCGGCCCATTGGCGGGCCGGGGTGCCGACGGTCGGGACCGCGGCAAGACCCGCGACCATCCACGACTTCTACGGCTTCCCCGAGCCGCTTTACCGCCTGCGCTATCCGGCGCAGGGCGATGCCGCTCTGGCGGCGCGGGTCCGCGACCTTCTGCTGGCCGCGGGCCTGCCCGTCGCCGAAGACGCAGAGCGGGGGCTGGACCACGGGGCCTGGACGCCGCTGATGCTGGCCTGGCCCGCAGCCGATGTGCCGGTGGTCGGCCTGTCGCTGGCCGAGACCGACGCCGCCGGCCATCTTGCGATCGGTGAGGCATTGGCGCCGCTTGCCGACGAGAATGTGCTGGTGCTGGCAAGCGGCAGCCTGACCCACGATCTCCGCGGCTTCTTCCGCAACCGCGCGGCCGGCGGCGGCGAGGCGGATTATGCCGCCGCCTTCGCGGACTGGGTGGCGGAGGTGGTGACGACCGGCGACCTCGACGCCCTCGCAGACTGGCGGCAGCGCGCCCCTCACGGCTCCGACAACCACCCGACCGACGAGCATCTGATGCCGCTGATGGTGGCCGCCGGCGCCGGCGCCGGCCGAAGCCCCCGCCTGCTTCACCGGGCGGTGGAGGGCCGGGTGCTGCGTCTGGACGCCTGGGGCTGGGCGTGAGGCCGGCTCAGTTTCCGATCGTGGCGCGGTAGTCGAAGATTGAGAGATCGCGTCCGTCCAGGCGCCGGATCTGGGTGGGGGCGGCCGGTAGGTCATAGCGGGCGCGGAGCGCGAGGTCGCGGCCGGTGAAGGTGAGCCGGCCGGTGGCGGCGATCCGGCGCTTGCGGTCGCCGAAGGTGGAGCTGCCGATCACGACATCGTCCGTCCCGATCGACAGGCCGCGGGTGAGCAGATTGTCGATCTGGACGATGATGCCCTGGCGGTCGATCAGAAAACCGCCCATCGAGCCGTTGGCGATCAGCCGCCCGTCTTCCAGCACCACCAGATCGTGGCACATCAGCCCCGGGAGCGTGAAGCGCTCCACCTGATTGAACTGCGCATCGAGCCGAAGGACTTCGGATGGCCGCGCCGGCTGAACGCCGGCATGGCTGAGCATGACATAGAGTTCACGGCCGTCGCCGCCGATCCCGTTCATATGGACATAGCCGGTATCGCCCGTGTCGGCATCGGCCTGGCCCGCGGGATAGTGGACGGTGCAGGTCGAGAAATCCTCGCTGAAGACCAACAGTTTCTGGCGGTAGGTATCGACCACCACCAGCTGGCCGCGGACGAAATCGATCTGATGGCAGCCATTGTCGAGCCCGTCGGCGACCACCTCGGCCGGGCCGAAGCCGGCGGTGGCCGGGTCGATTGGCAGGCGCAGGATGCGGCCCCGGCTGGTACGGGCATGGAGATCAGCGTCCAGCGATTCGAACACCCAGGCCGCGCCGTCGCGGATGGTGGCGCCGAAATAGAGCCCGTCCCGGCGGCGCTCGCAGCCGGCGATCCCTGCGACATAGAGCCCCTCGCGAGAGGCGACGAGATGGGTGAAGGCAGCTTCGGGCATGGCATCTCCTCTCTGCGGGGATTGCCGATAGTCTAGCACGCCCGGCGCGCACATCGTGACACGCCATCGGCGCCGCCGCGTCGACAGCGGCCCCTCTTGCGTGTTAAGCCTCTGTCCGGACAAGAACCACGAGCGGGATCCGATGTACCGGTATCGTCACGGCGCCTTCGGGCTGGTCTCGGATCTGGCCCTGCCGGATCTGGTGAGCGATGCCGTCACCCCTGCCGATCCCGCCGGTTTCGACGCGACCGCCGTGAGACTGCGGCTGGAAGCGGTGCCCGAGGCTCTGCCCGACCCCCACAACACCGGCCTGTTGTGGCAGGCATCCGGCGACGAGGTGCTGTTTTCCCTGGGGGAGGCGGGCCGCTATCTGGTCCGCGGCGGGCGGTCGATCGGGGTGGCGCCGGGGCCCGACCACGACAGCCACCCGGATCGACTGCTTAACTGGCTTTACGGCAGCGTCTTCGCCGCCGTCCTGCTGCAGCGCGGGCTGATGCCGCTGCATGTGGCGAGCCTGCGCACGACCTCGGGCCTGCTGGCGATCACCGGTCCGTCGGGGGCCGGCAAGTCGACCATGGCCGGGGCGCTGCTCGCGCGTGGCCACGCCCTGCTCGCCGACGATCTGCTGCAGATCGACGATGTGGCCGGGCTGATACGGACGGGGCCTGCGACCACCGTCGCCGGCTGGCCGGGGGTGCCACGGCTCCGGCTGTCGGACGAGGCGATCGCGGCTTTCGGTCTTGGGCATGGCGACTGGGTGCCGGTGGAAGGACGGAGCAAGAGCGGCGCCCTGCTGCCGCTGGGCGGCAGGGGCAGGCCCGACCGTGCGCCCGGGCCGCTGACTGCGCTGGTGGAGCTGGCTGCGGCCCCCGGTCCCGAGATGCCGGCGCGTCTGGATCGGCTGACCGGGCTGGATGCGATCCGCGCCATCCATGGCGCGCTTTACCGTCCGGGCCTGTCCCAGGCGCTGCTGGGGGTGACGGGGCTCAGGGCCTTCAGCTTCAATCTGGCGGCCCGGCTGCCGGTCTGGCGGCTGACCCGCCCGCTCGGCTTCGACCGGATCGATGCCGGGATCGCGGCCCTGGCGCCACTGCTCGGGCGACAGGCCTGAATATTGGCCTAGGTCAATATTATATTTGGCATGAGGCGAATTCGGGTCGATGATGGCGGCCGGACATGTCCGGCATGTCCGGGCCGGCGCGCCGCTGCGCCGATCAGACGAGGCCTTAGCGATGACCGACACCTCCGTTCTCGACACAGAGACCCGCCACGATCTTCACGACCGCTGGCCGCGCGCTGAATCGGTCGAGGATTTCCGGGAGAATCTGGCGGCGGTGCATGCCCGCATCGCCGCTGCGGCGGCGCGGGTGGGGCGGGATCCGGCGACGGTGCGCCTGCTGCCGGTCAGCAAGACCATGGACGAGGCGCATATCCGTCTGGCCTATGCCGCCGGCTGCCGGCTGCTGGGCGAGAACAAGGTTCAGGAAGCCGCGCGCAAATGGGAGGCGATGGCGGATCTGGCCGATCTTCAATGGTCGGTGATCGGTCATCTGCAGACCAACAAGGCCAAGCTGGTGGCGCGCTTTGCCGCCGAATTCCAGGCGCTGGACAATCTGCGGGCAGCCGAGGCGCTGGATCGCCGCCTGCAGATCGAAGGCCGCAGTCTCGACGTCTTCGTTCAGGTGAACACCTCCGACGAGGTGAGCAAATACGGCCTGCCGCCGGAAGAGGTGGCGGGTTTCCTGAAGGAGCTGCCGGCTTTCAGCGCGCTCAAGGTGCGCGGGTTGATGACGCTCGCCCTGTTCTCGGCCGAGGCCGCCCGGGTGAGGCGCTGCTTCGTGCTGCTCCGCGATCTGCGCGACCGGCTGCGTCAGGACGCCCCGGCCGGGCTGTCCCTCGACGAGCTGTCGATGGGCATGTCGGGCGATTTCGAGATTGCGATCGAAGAGGGTGCGACCGTGGTGCGCGTCGGCCAGGCGATCTTCGGCGCCCGGAAGCTGCCCGACAGCCATTTCTGGCCGGGCTTGGAGGCGTAAAACCGGTCAGGTCAGACCGCCCACTCCGTCACGTCCTCTTCCTGGCCGATCAAGGCGAGGCCGTGGGCGATGGAGGTGAGCTCGTTGCCCGTGGCGATGCGGTCGCGGCCGAAGCGGTCTTCGAACAGCCGGCGGATGGCGGGGATCAGCGACGAGCCGCCGGTGAGAAACACCCGGTCGATGGCGGCGGCCTCCACCGCCGCCTTGGCGAGGGCGGTGTCGACGGTGGCGGCGATGCGGGCGACGTCTTCGGCGATCCAGTCCTCGAACTCGGCGCGGGTGACCCGGGCATTGATGTCGAGCCCGGGGGCGTTGAAGGCGAAATCGGCCTCGGTTTCGGTGGAGAGCGCCCGCTTCACACGGCCGACCGCATCATAGAGCGGGTACCCGAGTTCGTTTTCGATCACCGTGATCATCCGGCCGACCGCCTCGGGGTCCAGCGCCGCCCGGCGCAGGCGCTCCAGCGCATCCATGGTCTTCGGGTTGCGCATCAGGGCGAGCTTCGACCAGTCGCCGAAATCCGAGAAGAAGCTCAAGGGGATGTCGAGCACCTTGTCGAAGGAGCGGTAGCGGCCGCCCTTGCCGAGGAAGGGCAGCACCAGCCGATCGAGGATGCGATAGTCGAACCGGTCGCCGGCGATGCCGATACCGGCCGAGCCGAGCGGCAGGCAGCGCCGCGCGGCACCCGGTTCGGCCACCCGCACGACCGAGAAGTCGCTGGTGCCGCCACCGAAATCGGCCACCAGCAGCGTGGCGGCGTGGTCGAGACCCGCGGCATAGCTGAAGGCGGCGCCCAGCGGCTCGTAGACATAGTGGATGCGGGTGCCGAAGGTCTCGAACATGCGGTCGTACCGCTCGCGGGCGAGGGCGGGGTCGGCGCGGAAGCCGGCGAATTCCACCGGCACGCCGACCACGATCCGCTCCGGCCGCCGGTCGAGCCGGCCGCCGGCATGGGCCGTCAGGCGGCCCAGGAACATCCGGCCCAGCTCTTCGAAGCGGTAGCGCTTGTCGAAAATGGTGGCGTGTTCGAAGAGCGGGGTGGCGGCCACGCTCTTGAACGACTGGATGAAGCGGCTGTCCTGCGGAAAGGCCAGATACTCGGCGATGGCCCAGGGTCCGGCCTCGTGGGCAATGCCGCCCTTCACCTCGTCGTCCTGCCAATAGCACAGCGCCGAACGAAACACGGCCCCGGTCGCCTTCGCCCCCTGAAACTCGACCAGCTCCGACACCCCGGGCGCGGTGGCCAGTGCCGCCACGCTGTTGGTGGTGCCGAAATCGAGGCCGAGCACCCCGTCCGTGATCTGCCGCATGGTCCTGTCTCCGAGGTCGAAGGGCCCGTTCCGGCATGTCGCCAGAGTGATTTCAGGGAAATCAATGGCTTATGCGGTTTTGGGGGAGGCAAGACTAGGCGCGGGCGGCGGATTGTGCAAGGTGGGAGTTGTTACGGGCGGTGGGGGATTGCCTCTCGTTTTCGCGCGCCGCAGAGACTCAAATCCGTTTGCCTCTCAGATACGAGACACAAACGAGTTTGCCTATCACGGTTGGGAAAATTCGATAGACAACACGTTTTGCTTCTCTCAGAGTCGACGCTAACGCAGTTGTGTCTCGAATAAGCCGAAAAGCGAGAGCCAACATGAATGACGCCCGCTCTCCCGCCGGTTTCGATCCGAGCGATGCCGTTCAGTATCACTATGATCGGTTTCCGCCGCGGATGCTCGATCACGCACGGCTGATCAAGCCCATGTCGGAGGCTGCGGCAGCACTGGCCCGTTACGATCAGATGCTCAAGGGCATGCACAGCAGCGATATTCTGCTGGCGCCCCTCCGCAGCCGCGAGGCTGTGATTTCATCCCGCATGGAAGGGACTGTCAGCACTCTTGATGAAGTTCTGCGCCTGGAAGCGGAGCAGGAGGATGATGGCGACGTCGAGCATACGAACGCCCGCAGCGAAACGATCGAGGTTTTTCTATACGGCCGGGCCATGAAGATGGCGCAGGCTTCCATGAAGGATGGGGCACCCCTGTCAAAGTGGTTGATTCGTTCTGCACATAAGGTTCTGCTCGGTTTTGGCCGAGGGTCGCATCTTTCCCCCGGTGAATTTAAGACAGAGCAGAATTATCTGGCGGATCGGGGGAGCCGGAAGATTCTGTTTGTTCCCATCAGCCCGCAGCGACTGGATGAAGGCCTGGATCGCTTTTTCGATTTTTTGAAGGATGACGACTGCGAAATTCACATCCGCACTGCCATCGCACACCTGGAGTTCGAAGCACTGCATCCTTTCAAGGACGGGAACGGCCGTATCGGCCGCATGCTGATCCCATTGATGCTTTGGAAATCCGGCAAGATTTCCGAGCCGTATTTTTATATCAGTGAATTCTTCGAACAAAATAAAGATGAATATATTGATCGCATGAGATACGTCTCTGCTTCCGGAAAATGGGAAGAGTGGGTCGTATTCTTTTTGACTGCAATCGAGTCCCAGGCGCGGCAGAATCTGGAAAAAGCCGAGCAGATCCGAACGCTCTATGAGGAAATGAAAGGCCACTTTAGGGAAACATTGTCATCAAAGTGGGCCATTACGGCTCTTGATTTTATTTTTACGCGCCCGGTGTTTCGGAACAATACGTTCACCAGTCGGTCCGGCATTCCTGCGCCGACAGCACATAAGTTTACCAAGAATCTGCTTGATGCGGGCCTGTTAAACACGCTGGAACCAGCGGCTGGGCGACGACCGGCGCTTTATGCCTTCGAGCCGTTGATTTCGCTGGTGCGCGGCTGAGGCGCCTGCGACCGGAAAAGCGGGCTATGCCGCCTTGTCCGGTCGTGCGGACCGGCCCCATCCTGGGGCAGTGGGGCCATGGGGGGCCCTGTCAGGAGAAGGGAGGCTGCCTGATGCTCGACATGCGACCCGGCTGCGAGTGCTGCGATGTGGACCTGCCGGCGGATGCGCCGGGGGCTTTCATCTGTTCATTCGAATGCACCTTCTGCGAGAGCTGTGCCGGGGGCCGGCTTGGCGGGGTCTGCCCGAATTGCGGGGGCGGGCTGGTGGCGCGGCCGGTGCGGCCGACGGCGCTGCTCGGCCGCCATCCGGCTTCCACCCGGCGGGTGGTGAAGGAGGCCGGCTGAACCCGCGCATCAGCCCGGACGGATGTCCGGCAGGGCGGGTGAGGGCGGAACATCGGCGGGCGTGGCAGGATTGGCCGGACAAGCCCCGACCACTTCTCTTCCGCGCGCGCCCACGGGATTTCCGTCATGCACAGCCCTGCCTTCTTCGCCTTCGTTCTTCTGGCCGGCGCCACCATCTGGCTGCTGGGCCTGACGGGCAAGCGGATGAAGCGTGTGATTGCCCCGCCATTGCTGGCGCTGGCGGCGGGCGCCCTGCATCGCCTGATCTTCGGGCAGGTGATGCCCCGCGACGAGCTGCTCGGCATGATGGAGACCCTGTGCTGGTTCGCCGTCGGCTTCGGCGTCGCCTCGATCGCCCTCAGGCTGAGGGGGCGGGATATCCGCAGCCTGCTCGGCACCGGCGGCGTTCTGGTGCTGGTGGCCATGGCCGGCATGTGGGTCGTGACCACGATGATCGTCGCCTTGATCTTCGGCCTGCCGCTGCTGGTCGCGGCGGTGATCGGCGCGATCCTGACCCCGACCGACCCGGTGATCGCCTCGTCGATCGTTACCGGCCCCTTCGCCGAACGGCATATCCCGGCGCGGATCCGGCAGATGCTGTCCTTCGAATCGGGCGGCAATGACGGGCTGGCCTTTCTGTTCATGTTTCTGCCGATCCTGCTGCTTCATGATGCGACCGACGGCTGGGGCGACTGGCTGCTGCGGGTCGGGCTCTGGCAGGTGGTGGCCGCCGGGGTGATCGGGCTCGGGCTCGGCCATGGGGCCGGCCGGGCGCTGAAGGCCGCGCGAGCGGCGGGGCAGATCGGCCGCCGGTCGCTGATGCTGGCCAGCCTGACCTTCATGGTCGGGCTGTTGGGCCTGATGAAACTGATCGACACCGACAGCATCTGGGCCGCCTTCCTGGCCGGGCTGGCCCTGGCGACGGCCTTGGGCGACGAGGTGCGCGAGGCGGCGGACCAGTACGAGGAGGGCGGCAACAATCTGGCCATGGTGCCTGCGCTGATGCTGTTCGCGATGGCGGTGCCCTGGGGGGCGTGGGGCGGCATCTGGGGGGCCGGCCTGCTGGCGCTCGGCCTGGTACTGGCCTTCCGGCGGCTGCCGGTGATCTGGCTGCTCTATCTGCTGCTGAAGCCCGGCGCGGGACGGCCGGCACCTTCGGCGGCGGACCAGGCACGCGACGGGGTCGACCCGCGCCCCTTCCGGGCGCCGCACGATGTCTGGTTCTATGGCTGGTTCGGCCCGATCGGCCTGTCGGCGATGTTCTATGCCGGTGCGGCCCATCGCGAACTGGCGGATCCGCGGCTCTGGCCGATCACCAGCTTCCTGATCGCCGGCTCCATTCTTGCCCATGGGCTGACCGCGGCGCCGTTCACCCGGCTCTATGCCAGGGCAGCCCGGGACGATCGGTCCTGAAGACGAAACGGCCCGGCACTTTGCAGCGCCGGGCCGTTCGAAACCGGTCGTCCGTTCACCGCCGGAACCGGCGGGAGCGAATGGCGGAGAGGGTGGGATTCGAACCCACGGTACGCTCGCGCGCACAACGGTTTTCGAGACCGCCCCGATCGACCACTCTGGCACCTCTCCGCTCGGGACGGCGCGGACCTTATCCGAAGAGGGGCAGGGGCGCAAGCCCTGTCTGTGACGGAATGAAAACGGCCGGCCCCGTCGCCAGGGCCGGCCGATTTTTATTGGTCCGAAGGGTGCCTTGCCTTAGCGGCGGGCAATCATCGTCCCGCCTTAGCGGCGGGCAACCATCATCTTCTTGATCTCCGCGATCGCCTTGGCCGGGTTCAGGCCCTTGGGGCAGGTCTTCGCGCAGTTCATGATGGTGTGGCAGCGATACAGGCGGAACGGATCCTCGAGCGTGTCGAGGCGGTCGCCGGTGTCCTCGTCGCGGCTGTCGGCCAGCCAGCGATAGGCCTGAAGCAGGATCGCCGGGCCCAGATAGCGGTCGCTGTTCCACCAGTAGCTGGGGCAGCTGGTCGAGCAGCAGGCGCAGAGAATGCACTCGTAGAGACCGTCGAGCTGCTCGCGCTCTTCGGGGCTCTGCAGGCGTTCACGCGCCGGCGCCGGGCTCTGGCTGCGCAGCCAGGGCTTGATCGACGCATACTGGGCGTAGAAGTTGGTCATGTCGGGAACGAGGTCCTTCACCACCTGCATGTGGGGAAGGGGGTAGATCTTCACCTCGCCCGCCACGTCCTCGATCGGCTTCAGACACGCAAGCGTGTTGCCGCCGTCGATGTTCATGGCGCAGGAGCCGCAGATGCCTTCACGGCACGAACGGCGGAAGGTGAGGGTCGGATCGACCTCGTTCTTGATCTTGATCAGCGCGTCCAGAACCATCGGACCGCAATGATCGAGATCGACCTCGTAGGTGTCCACCGACGGCGTTTCGCCGCTGTCGGGGTTCCAACGGTAGATCTTGAAAACCTTGACGTTCTTCGCGCCGTCCGCCTTGTAGGTCTTGCCCTGGCGGATCTGCGAATTCTTGGGAAGCCGGAACTGGGCCATCGCTCGTCTCGTCCTCGGTCGACGTGGGGTCGTTAAGGCGGCGTCAGTAGACGCGCGCCTTCGGCGGGAACACCTCGACCTCGTTGGTCAGCGTCGTCATATGCACCGGGCGATAGTCGAAGGCGACCTCGCCCTCGTCCGAGCAGTAGGCGACGGTGTGCTTCATCCAGTCCTTGTCGTCGCGGTCCGGATAATCCTCGCGGGCATGGGCGCCCCGGCTTTCCGGCCGGTTTGCGGCACCGGCGATGGTGACCAGCGCCTGACCCAGAAGGTTGTCCAGCTCCAGCGTCTCGACCAGATCCGAGTTCCAGACCAGCGAGCGGTCGGTGACGCGGAGATTGTCGCGCTGGGCGTAGATCTTGTGCATCTCGGCCAGACCCTCTTCCAGCACCTCGCCGGTGCGGAAGACGGCGCAGTTGTTCTGCATGGTGCGCTGCATCTCGTCGCGGAGTTCCGCGGTCGAAACGGTGCCGTTGGCATGGCGCAGCTTGTCGAAGCGGGCGATCGCCCGTTCCGAAGCATCCGCGCTGATTGCCTTGTGCGGCTCACCCGGCTTCACGATCTCGGCGGCGCGGATCGCGGCCGCGCGGCCGAACACCACCAGGTCGAGCAGCGAGTTGGAGCCCAGACGGTTGGCGCCGTGCACCGACACGCAGGCCGCCTCGCCGATCGCCATCAGCCCGGGCACGACCTCGTCCGGATTGCCGGCCGTGGGACGGACGACCTCGGTGCGATGATTGGTCGGGATGCCGCCCATGTTGTAGTGGACGGTCGGCAGCACCGGGATCGGCTCCTTGGTCACGTCGACACCCGCGAACACCTTCGCGGTTTCGGCGATGCCCGGCAGGCGCTGATGGATGATCTCGGGATCGAGATGCTCCAGGTGCAGATGGATGTGGTCGTTGCGCTTGCCGACGCCGCGGCCCTCGCGGATCTCGATGGTCATCGCGCGGCTGACGACGTCGCGCGAGGCAAGATCCTTGGCCGAGGGTGCATAGCGCTCCATGAAGCGCTCACCATTGGAGTTGGTGAGATAGCCGCCCTCGCCGCGCACGCCCTCGGTGATCAGGCAGCCGGCGCCGTAGATGCCGGTCGGGTGGAACTGCACGAACTCCATGTCCTGCAGCGGCAGGCCGGCGCGCAGCACCATCGCATTGCCGTCACCCGTGCAGGTATGGGCCGAGGTGCAGGAGAAATAGGCCCGGCCGTAGCCGCCGGTGGCGATCACGACCAGATGCGAGCGGAAGCGGTGCAGGATGCCGGTCGCCAGATCCCAGCTCATCACGCCGCGGCAGGCACCCTCGTCGTCCATGATCAGGTCGAGCGCGAAATGCTCGATGAAGAACTCGGCGTCGTTCTTCAGGGCCTGCTGGTAGAGGGTGTGCAGGATGGCGTGGCCGGTGCGGTCGGCGGCGGCGCAGGTGCGCTGGGCGCGGCCCTGGCCGAAGCGGGTGGTCATGCCGCCGAAGGGGCGCTGATAGATCTTGCCCTCTTCGGTGCGCGAGAATGGCACGCCGAAATGTTCGAGCTCGATGATCGCCGGGATCGCCTCGCGGCACATGTATTCGATGGCGTCCTGGTCGCCCAGCCAGTCCGACCCTTTGACGGTGTCGTACATGTGCCAGCGCCAGTCGTCCTCGCCCATGTTGCCGAGCGCGGCCGAGATGCCGCCCTGCGCCGCCACGGTGTGGCTGCGGGTGGGGAACACCTTGGTGATGCAGGCGGTCTTCAGACCCTTCGCGGCCATGCCCATGGTCGCACGCAGACCGGCGCCGCCGGCGCCGACGACCACGATGTCGTATTCATGGTCGATGATCTTGTAAGCCGTGGTCATTTCGCGTTCAGCCTCCGAAGGCGAGCTTCAGCACCGAGACGACGCAGGCGATGCCGACGATGACCACGGCGAAGGTCATGGCGGTCAGCGACGCGATCTTGCATGCCTCGTTGTGCACGTAATCCTCGATGACGACCTGCAGGCCCAGTTTCGCATGCCAGAACAGGCTGACCAGGAAAGCGATCATCAGTGCGGCGGAGACCGGCGAGGACATCCAGTCCACCATCTCCAGCCGGCCGGCGCCCAGATGCGCGATCACCGAAATCACGAACCACAGGGTCAACGGCACCATGGCCATGGCGGTCACCCGCTGAAGCCACCAGTGCTGGACACCTTCTTTAGCCGAGCCCAGCCCGCGAACGCGGGCGAGGGGATTGCGCAAGCTCATCTTGATCGTCCTCGAACCAGCCGCAGTTTCTGCAGTCTTTTCTCGCCCATCAGACCGACAGGCCGATGATCCAGGCCAGCAGGGTCAGGCCGCCTGCGGCGACCAGCACGATGCGGCCCATCTTCTCGGCCTGTTTGACGTCGAAGCCGTAGCCTGCATCCCAGACCAGGTGCCGGATGCCGTTCGCCATGTGGTAGAACAGCGCCAGCGTCCAGCCGAACATCAGCAGCATGCCGAACCACGAGCCGAGAAAGCCCTGCACGGTTTCGAAAGACTCAGCGCCCGTCGCAGCGGCGATCAGCCACCAGGCGAGCAGCAGGGTGCCGACGCTCAACGCCACGCCGGTGGCGCGGTGCGAGATCGACATGAGCGCCGTCAGCGGCAGGCGGTAGACCTGCAGATGCGGCGAAAGCGGTCGGTTGTCGGTCTTGGCCATGGGCTTCTAGAACCTGCACTCCAGGGGCTCGTCCCGGCATGGCGAGGGTACCCCGCCGGGCGGCTCAACGTTTACGGCTTGAAAACGCACGCCTTTCGTCACGCCGTACTGAATAGGCCCAGCCGCCGCCCAAGTCAACGAAAGCCCGGCGAAAGTCGCACCCCCCACGCCATGCGCAGGCACAGGGGGCCGGAACCGGGCGCCCGAAGGTTGTGGGCGGCGGCGCTGTTCAGCCGCGGCGCGGCACCAGCACGGTGTAATCTAGGTCGAGAACGACGTCGGCAAGATATTTGCCGTCGGCATCTTTGAGCGGGAAGTCGGCGGCGGCCCGATTCTTGGCGGCAATGAGACGCAGTCGCAATGCACCCAGATCGGTGCGCCCGGGCAGGGCGTCGGCCGAGATCACTTCGGACCAGGCGTGGATGGTGTCGCCGGCGAAGGTGGGGTTGGCATGGGCACCGGCATTGATCGCCGCCACCCGGACGATGTTGGCCAGGCCGTTGAACGACAGCGACCGGGCCAGGCTGATGATGTGACCGCCATAGATCAGCCGCCGGCCGAAGCGGTTGCCATTGGCTTCCAGCTGGTTGAAATGAACCTTGGCGGTGTTCTGATAGAGGCGCGTCGCGATCTGATGCTCGGCCTCTTCGATGGTCATGCCGTCGACATGATCGATGCGCTCGCCGGGGCTGTAGTCCTCGAAGGCGTGCGGCTCCCCTGAGAGGGCGAAATCGAAGCCGCGGGCATCCAGCCCGGTCGGCACCACCAGATCGGCGGCATCGACCGCCCTGGGCAGATCGGCGGGCGGGCAGTCATGGGTGGCGGAGACATCAGTGCCGGGGGCGCGGCGCTTCACCATCACCCAGCGGACGTAGTCCAGCACCATCTCGCCCCGCTGGTTGCGCCCGGTGGAGCGCACCCAGACCACACCGGTCTGGCCGTTGCCGTTGGGCTTGAGGCCGATGACGGTGGAGCGGGTGGAAAGCGTGTCGCCGGCAAAGACCGGCACGCCGAACCGGCCGCCGGCATAGCCCAGATTGGCGACCGCGTTCAGCGAGACGTCGGGGACGGTCTTGCCGAAGACGACGTGGAAGACGAGCAGATCGTCGATCGGCGCGCCGCCGAGACCCAGGCTGCGGGCGAATTCGGCCGAGGAATTCACCGCGAAGCGGGTGCCGTAGAGCGCGGTATACAGCGACTGGTCGCCCTCGGTCACCGTGCGCGGGGTGGCGTGGACGATTTCCTCACCCAGGGTGAAGTCTTCGAAGAAGCGGCCGGGATTGGTCTTCTGTGCCATCGGTGCCGCCTCAGCCCAGGGTCTTGATCTGCTCTGCCATGTCGAGCAGGCGGCGGGCGCCGACCACATGCAGGTTCTCGACCAGCTTGCCGTCGACCACGACCACGCCTTTGCCCTCGGCAACCGCGGCCTGATGGGCGGCAATGATCTTTTCGGCCTTGGCGATATCGGCCTCCGACGGGCCGAAGGCCTCGTTGGCGGCGGCGAGCTGCTTGGGATGGATCAGGGTCTTGCCGTCCATGCCGAGTTCCGCACCCTGGCGGCAGACGCGAGCGAAGCCCTCTTCGTCGTCCAGATCCAGGTGCACGCCGTCCATGACCGCGAGGTCGAAGGCGCGGGCGGCCAGGATGCACAGCGACAGGCTGGCGAGGAAGGGCAGGCGCTCCGGGGTATGGGCGCAGTGGAGATCCTTGGCGAGATCCGAGGTGCCGAGCACCAGACCCGCCAGGCGCGGGGTGGCGCCGGCGACTTCCTCGGCCCTGAGGATGGCGAGCGGGGTTTCCATCATCACCCACAGCTTCAGATCGTCGGGCGCCCCCGCATCGCGCAGCACCGCTTCCGCCTGACGCACGCCTTCGGCACCGTCGACCTTGGGGATCAGCACGCCATCGGCGCCGCTCTTCGCCGCCGCGACCAGATCCGCATGGCCCCAGGGGGTGGTGAGCGCATTCACGCGCATGATCAGCTCGCGATTGCCGTAGCCGCCTTCAGCCAGCGCCGCCACCACATTGGCGCGGGCGGCGTCCTTCGCATCCGGCGCGCAGCTGTCTTCCAGGTCCAGGATCAGCGCGTCGGCCGCGAGGCTCCGGGCCTTGTCGAGGGCGCGGGTATTGGCACCCGGCATATAAAGCATGCTGCGGCGGGGACGATTGGTCTTGGCCATGTCGCGGGCTTCCGTGGCTGGGGTGAATGGCGGAAAGGCGATCCCCGGCCGGACCCCGAGAAGGCCGCACCCGCGGCGCCGGATCCGCGGGCAGGGATCCGTGCGGCGGGACGGGAAGAAGGCCCGGCCGGCTCGCGCGCGACTATAAACCACCTTGTGCCGCTGCGAAAGCGTTGCGCAGATCCGTTCCGCAACGCAACAAAGTTGCCGACCCGGGCCTGCTGCGGCTGCAGGGCCGGGCTGCAGCCGCCGGCGGTGCGCAGGGGTTGAAGCCTCCGGCCCGGCCGTGCAAGCATCCAGGTCCGCGGCGCCTGCGAACACGGGCTGCCGCCGGAAGCCGGTCGCCACCCCCGACTTCCGTCTCCCGCCCCTGATCCCCTCTATGTCCGGTGCAGCCCAGGCGCTGCCGGACCCTGCGTTTTGGGAGTACCGCCGATGACTGTCCTCAGCATCCAGTCACGGGTGAGCTTCGGCCATGTCGGCAACTGCGCCGCCACTCTGCCGCTGGAGCGGCTGGGCCAGGAGGTCTGCCCGATCGACACGGTGCGGTTCAGCAGCAACCCCCGCTATCCCGGCTGGCGAGGCACCGTGGTCGACGAGACCGAGATGCGCGGCATCGTCGAGGGGCTGGACGCCCTGCCCGAAGAGGCGGGCGGCGGGCTCGGTTTCGTGCGGGCGGTGCTGACCGGCTATTTCGGCAGCGCCGGCCAGGTGACCGTGGCGGCGGATGCGGTGGACCGGGTCCGCCGGCGGGTGCCCGGGGCCTTCTATCTGTTCGATCCGGTGATCGGCGACTATCCGGGCGGGCGCTATGTCCAGCCGGGCGTGGCCGAGGCGATGGTCGAACATCTGCTGCCGCGCGCCAATCTGGTGGTGCCCAATCATTTCGAACTCGACCATCTGACGGGCCGCCACACCCGCACCCGCGCCGAGGTGATCGAGGCGCTGGACCGGCTGGCGGCCATGGGGCCCGAGATGGCGGTGGCGACCTCGGTCAAGGTTGCCGAGACGGCGGCGGGGTCGGTGGAGGTGATCGCGGTCGGCCGCGCCGGCCGCTTCCGGATCGAGACCCCGCTGGTGCCGGTCCATTTCTCGGGCACCGGCGACATGTTCTCGGCCGTGCTGCTCGCCGACTGGCTGACCCATCGCGACCTGTCCCGCGCCATCCGCCGGGCCGTCGCCGCCACCTGGGCGGTGGTGGAGGAAAGCCGCAAGCTGGGCGGGCCGGAACTGGCCCTGGTGGCGGCGCAGGAGGCGATGCTGGCCGCCGATTACCGTGCGGTCGGGGTTCATCCGCTCTGACGTCGGCCCGTCCGTATCTCAGCCGGCCCTTGCCTCAGCCGTCGCGCTGCCATCCGTCCAGGATCACCGCGGTCGATACCGACTTGACCGCGGTGTGCCGGGCCAGGTGGTCGCGCAGGCCGTCGAGGGCTGCGACCGAGAGGCAGTGGACGATGATGATCAGGTCGGGCGTGCCGGTCACCGCCCAGGCGGCGCGGCATTCCGGGCGCTGACGGATGGTGGCGAGCAGGCCGCGATGGCTGCCGGTGCGGGCGACGATCGAGAACAGGGCGTCGATGCCGCGATCTGCGGTGGTGGCTGCCGGCAGGGCGGTTTCGACCGTGAAGCGGCGGATAACCCCCTGTGCCTGCAGGCGATCGATCCGGCGGCGGATGGCGGGACGCGAGGTGCCGATCAGGGCGGCCAACGTGCTGATGCTGCGGCGGGCATCCTCGCGCAGCAGGTCGATCAGCTGCAGATCGGTCTCGCTCAGGGACGGCTCCGGCGCGTCGCGGCGCCGGCCGGGTGAGGCCTGGTCCTGAGACATGATCATGGGGTCCGGTGCGGATGCGTGCCCCTGGTTATTGCCCAGGGGTTTCATTATGGTATGAAGTGTTCAATTTGAACTCTGGTCTGGCGAGCAATGCAACGGTTAAGTGTGCGGTGACTGCGGTCGCAACTTGTAGCTTCCAAATCGATGTGGGGACGTCGATTTGCGGGGTCTGCGGCCGCACCCCCGCCATCGCCAGTCATGGGAAGACATCATGTTCGATACGGGACCGATGTCCGCTGCACCCGCGCCCTATCTGTCGCGCGACGATCTTGCCGGCCGGCTGCCTGCGGGCAGCTGGCAGCGGGTGGTGTATGACGAATTCGCCGCCACCATTTCCAGCCCGGTCCGGCCTTTCCCCTGCGTGTTCGGGGTGAAGGGCTTCGAGACCGACCAGCTGCGCTATCTGTTCATCGACGACGAGGCCGCCGATCCCGACGGGCCGGCGGCCGACCGGCTGGCCGCGGCGCTGGGCCGGTTCGTGGCCGAGGCCCGCAGCTTCGGGCCCCATGCCTCTCTGGTCGCCTTCTTCCGCCCTGGTCGGGTGGCTGCGATCGAGGAATACCGGGCGCGGATGTGGGGGCTGCTGGCGGCGCTGGCCCGACGCGATGCGGCGCCCTGGCCGGCGGAGATCCCCGCCGGCACCGATGAAGCGCTCTGGGAGTTCTGCTTCGCGGGAGAGCCGATCTTCGTGGTCTGCAATACCCCCGCCCATATCGCCCGCCAGAGCCGGCGGTCCAGCACCTTCATGCTGACCTTCCAGCCGCGCTGGGTGTTCGACAAAATCCTGGGGACGGAACAGGCCGCCGCGACGTCGTTCGCCAAGGTGCGGCGGCGGCTGGTCGCTTTCGACATGCTGCCGGCCTCGCCCGATCTCGGCCGCTATGGCGCGCCCGAGACCCGCGAGCATCGCCAGTATTTCCTGGACGACGCCAACCGGCCGGCCCCCGCCTGCCCGTTCGCGCGGCTCAGGGATACCGATGCGGAGGTGGTCTGAGCCATGGTCGAGATCCTGACCCGCCACCTGACCCCGCCGGCCCTGCCTCACCTGATCCGGACGCTGATGCCGGAACAGGGTGCGGTCGAGGTGCAGCGCGACCAGCCGGGCAAGGAACATGCCTGGCATGCCCATCCGGTGGACGAGACCCTGGTGATCCTGGAGGGGAGCCTGCGGTTCTATTGGGCGGACGCATCCGGCAACACCGAGACCGTCTGCCGCCGGGGCGATGTGATCCGGCTGCCGGCGGGTATCCGCCACGGTTCGGTGGCGCTGGAGGGGGGCGTGGTCTATCTGATCGCGCCCCGCATCGTGGAGCTGGGAGGAGGAGGGACGGCATGAGCGAGGGCGGCCGCGAACTCGCACGCAATCTGGGCCCGCTCAAAGGGGCGGCGGTGATGCTGAACATCGTGCTGGGGGCGGGGCTGCTGATCCTGCCGGGCCTGGCGGTGCGGCAGGCGGGCGATCATGCCCTGCTGGCCTGGGGCATCTGTGCGCTCGCCGCCCTGCCGCTGCTTGCGGTGTTCGTGATCCTGGGGCGGCGGTTTCCGGATGCAGGCGGCATCGGCCATTTCGCCGCCCGCGCCTTCGGCCCTGCCTGGGCGCCGGCCTCGTCCTTCATCCTGCTGGGGGCGGTGGCGATCGGCCTGCCCTCGATCGCGCTGACCGGCGGGTATTATGCCGCGGGTGCGGTGGGCGGCAGCCCGCATGCCTGGGCGGCGGGGCTGGTGACGGCGGGGTTTGCGGTGAACCTGCTGTCGGCCGCGGGGGCGGCCAGGGTGAACCAGGCGATGGCGGCCGTGCTGCTGGTGCTGCTGGGGGCAATCGCGGTGACCGGCGTGGTGCTGGTGCCGGAAGCCGCCCGCCCCCTGCCGCTGCTGCCCGACCGGATCGACTGGGCCCTGGCGCTGGCACCGTTCATGATGATCTTCTTCGCCTTCACGGGCTGGGAGATCGCGTCCAACCTGTCGGAGGAGTTCCGCGACCCGGCCCGGGATTTCCCGCGGGCGATGGCGCTGTCTTTCGTGGTGGCGGTGGTGCTCTACCTGGTCATGGCCTGGATCGCCCAGACCCGCGATCTGAATGGCCGGTTCGAGACCCCGTTCGCGGCGATCATGGACGGCCGGTTCGGGACTGTCGGCGGCCGGGCGGTGGCGGCGGTCGTGACCGTGATGATCCTGGCCAATCTGGCCGCCGCCATCTGGGGCGTGTCGCGGATGATTTTCGCCCTCGCCCGCGCCGGCACCCTGCCGTCGGCGCTGGCCGGCCTGCGGGGCGACCAGCCGGTCAGGGCGGCCGGTGTGCTGGTCGTGGTGCTGCTGGCGGTGATCGCCGCCGACGCGGCCGGCTTCAGCCGGGTCGATGTCCTGCTCGGCATCGCCGGGCAGAATTTCCTGATTCTGTATGGGGTTGCGGCGGCGGCGCTGTTCCGGCTGTCGGAAGGCCCGGGCACCCGGCTGCTCGCCGCCGCCTGCGTGGTTCTGGTGGCCGGCCTCGCCCTGGCCCAGGGCGGATCGGTGATCTATCCGCTGGTGCTGGCGGCGCTGGGGCTGGCCGTCCATCGCCGCCGGTCGCCGCGCATCGCCTGATCGGCGAGGGCGTCAGACGAAGCCGGGCCCGTGCACCCAGGCCACGAAGCTGTAGCGGCAGCCGCGGGTGACGGGCGTGACCTCGTGGACGACATAGGAGGGAAAGGCGATGGCGGTGCCCCGGCGGCGCGGGCCGGTGATCGGCACGGCCTGGGGTTCCAGGATCAGATCGCCGCCGTCATAGGTCTCGGGCGCCGAGAGCTGGATCGAGATGCCGAGCTTGCGGCGTCGGGCGCGCGGGCCCTCGCCACGGTCGACATGGCGGATATAGCCGCCGGCGATCTCGGCATCGTATCGGGCGATCTGGAAGGCTTCGTCGAAGCCGTCGAGGGCGAAGCCGAAGCGGGTGCGGTTGAGAAGGGCGGTGACCTCGGCCATCCGCCGGTCGACTGCGGCGGTGAGGTCGGGGTCGGGGCTGCTGTCGGCATCGAACCACAGCACGCGCGACCGCCGGATCCCGGCCGACTGCACCCCCTTGACCAGAGAGGCGGTATGGCCGCCCACGGCATCGAAGGCGGCGATCAGCGCATCGCAGAGCGCATCGTCGAAGACGCTGTCGAGGGCCGCGAATCCGGCAGGGCGCAGGCCGCTTGCCGGATAGACCGCCTCGTCGCGGAGCGGGGCCGGGCGGAAGGCCGGCACAGGAAGATCAAGACGGTCGGCCGGCCCCATATGGATCTCCGGATCAGGCCTCGGGTGTGGTCCCGAGGCGGGGGGTGAGGTGGTCGCGGAGCAGGGTCTCCGCAATCTCGACCGCGGTCAGCGCCTGGCCGCGATGCAGGTTGTCGGCGACGATCCAGAGATCGAGCGTGCGCGCGTCGCTCCGGTCCGACAGCAGGCGCGAGACATAGACCGGCGCCTCGCCGACGATCTCGACCGGGGTGGTGGCGGCATCCTGGTCGGCCTCGCCGCCCGGCACCGGGGCGGTGACCGCCAGATCGCGATCGTCATGCAGCGCCGCCCAGGCCGCGGCCGGGTCGATCTCGCGCTCGAAGGTGACGGAGAGCGCGATGCTGTCGCCGATGAACACCGGCACCTGTGCGGTGATGATCCGGGCGGCGATGGCGGGGCCGAGCAGGGCGCCGATGGCACCGGCGATCTCGTGCTCTTCCCGCGTGCGGCCGGTGGCGGCATCGTCGGCCTCGGCGCCGATCACGTTGAAGGCGATCTGCTTCGGAAACTGCTCGGGATCGCGGCGGTTGCCGATGAAGATGTCCTTGGTCTGGTCGAACAGCTCGTCCATCGCCGCCTTGCCGGCGCCCGAAACGGATTGCAGCACGGTGGCGGAGAGGGCGGTCACGGGGACCAGGGCATGCAGCGGCTTCAGCGCCATCGCGATCGCGACGGCGGCCGCCGGCGGGCAGGCGACGGCACGGTGGCGGCTCCAGGCCCTGAGCGCGCGCGGGTTCACCGGCACCAGGGCCTGGGGCACGCCGTCGATGCTGCGATAGGCGCCGGTCATGTCGACCACCACCGCACCCGCGGCGGCGGCGCGGGGGCCGTGCACCCTGGCGATGGCCGGCAGGCCGGCGAAGATCGCGATCGCAACGCCCGCGAAATCGAAATCGGCAAGCTTCACGAGCGGCACTTCGTGGTCGTCGCCATAGGTGAGGGCGTCGCCGCGCTGAACCTCGGTCTCCAGCGCGCGGACCCGTTCGACACCGGTTCCGCGGGCCGCCAGAACCTGCAGCACCTCGCGTCCGGCGGCACCGGCGGCACCGATCACCGCGATCACATCGGCCATGACGTCTTCCTTCGATGTCGTCTGGAAAGGGCGGGTGCGCCGTCCGTTGCCCGGGTCATCCCGACATTGGTGGGAGGGGCCGGAACGGCGTTGCGCCCGCCGGGCACCGGCGAAACTCACCGATGCCTTGCGGGCGCAACATAGGGACGAAGCCCTGTCGATGGAAGGGGCGGGGTGCGCTCAGCCCAGCTTCGCCAGTTCCTCGACGATCGCCTCGCCCATGGCCTGGGTCGAGACCCGGGTCATGCCGGGCTGCATGATGTCGCCGGTGCGCAGGCCGCGCGCCAGGACGTTGCGGACCGACTGCTCGACCTGGTTCGCCGCCTCGTCGAGGTCGAAGGAATAGCGCAGCATCATGGCGAAGCTGAGCACGGTGGCGAGCGGGTTGGCGATGCCCTGGCCGGCGATGTCGGGGGCCGAGCCGTGCACCGGCTCGTAAAGGGCGCGGCGGCGGCCGGTCTCGTCGGGATCGCCCAGCGAGGCCGAGGGCAGCATGCCGAGCGAGCCGGTCAGCATCGCGGCCTCGTCCGACAGGATGTCGCCGAAGATGTTGCCGGTGACGATCACATCGAACTGCTTCGGATTGCGGACCAGCTGCATGGCGGCATTGTCGACATACATGTGGCTGAGCTGGATGTCCTCATAGCCCTCGCCGTGGAGCTTGATGACCTCTTCGCGCCACATCTCGGTGGTCTCGACCACATTGGCCTTGTCGACCGAGCAGACCTTCGAGCCGCGCTTGCGGGCCAGATCGAAGGCGATCTTCGCCACGCGGCGGACTTCCGGCGAGGTGTAGACCATGGTGTTGATGCCGCGGCGGGTGCCGTCGGGCAGGGTCTCCACACCGCGCGGCGTGCCGAAATAGAGGTCGCCGGTCAGCTCGCGGATGATCAGGATGTCGAGGCCGGCCACCACTTCGCGCTTCAGCGTCGAGGCATCGGCCAGTTCGTCGAACACGATCGCCGGGCGCAGATTGGCGTAGAGCTGCATTTCCTTGCGCAGCTTCAGCAGGCCGCGCTCGGGCCGGATCTCGAAGGGCAGCGGCTCCCATTTCGGGCCGCCGACCGCGCCCAGCAGCACCGCATCGGCGCCCATGGCGAGGTCCAGGGTCTTGTCCGCCAGCGGCGTGCCGTAGGCGTCGATGGCGGCACCGCCGACGAGATCTTCCGCGATATCGAAGGAGAGCCCGCGGGCCTTTTCGAACCAGCCGATGATGCGGCGAACCTCGCCCATCACCTCGGGGCCGATGCCGTCACCCGGCAGGATCAGCAGCTTCTTGTTGGCGGCCATGTGTCGCGTCCGTCTTTCTGTCTCGAATGGGGGGCGATCGTCTGGGGGGGCGGTCGTCGCATCGAAGACGGCCGCGGCCGGGTCTTGCCTCCCCGCCGCGGCCCTCCTCAAGGGTCGGATCGGTCGTTCAGCCGGCGGCGTAGAGCCAGGGCTGGGCGGCCTTCTGCTTCGCCTCGAAGGCAGTGATCCGGTCTTCCGAGGTCAGCGTGATGCCGATGTCGTCGAGGCCTTCGAGCAGGCAGTGACGGCGGAAACCGTCGATCTCGAAACGGATCGGCTCGCGGCCCTGGGCGCGGATTTCCTGCGCCGCCAGATCCACGGTCATCACCGCGGTCTCGGGGTTCTCGGCCAGCGGCATCAGGCTCTGCACCAGGGCCTCGTCCAGCTCGACCGGCAGGATGCCGTTCTTGAAGCAGTTGTTGTAGAAGATGTCGGCAAAGCTCGGCGCGATCACGCAGCGGATGCCGAAATCGAGCAGCGCCCAGGGCGCATGCTCGCGGCTGGAGCCGCAGCCGAAATTGTCGCCGGCGAGCAGGATCTTCGCCTCGCGCCACGGCGCCTTGTTCAGCACGAAATCGCCGGTCTCGTTGCCGTCGCGATCATAGCGGACGTCCGAGAACAGGCCGACCCCCAGGCCGGTGCGCTTGATGGTGGTCAGATACTGCTTCGGGATGATCAGGTCGGTATCGATATTGACCCGCGGGAAGGACGCGGCGATGCCGGTCAGGGTCGTGAACTTGTCCATGGGATCAGGCTTTCGGCCGGAAGTTCAGAGAGCGGGGCTCAGAGGGCGCGCACATCGGCGAGCGTGCCGGAGATGGCGGCGGCAGCGGCCATCGACGGGCTCATCAGATGGGTGCGGCCACCGCGGCCCTGCCGGCCCTCGAAATTGCGGTTCGAGGTGGAGGCGCACCGCTCGCCTTCGCCCAGCCGGTCGGCATTCATGGCAAGGCACATCGAGCAGCCCGCTTCGCGCCATTCGAAACCGGCCTCGACGAAGATCCTGTCCAGACCCTCGGCCTCGGCCTGCTTCTTCACCAGGCCCGAGCCGGGCACGACCAGCGCCTGCACGCCCTCTGCGACCTTGCGGCCCCGGGCGATGGCTGCCGCCTCGCGCAGATCCTCGATCCGGCCGTTGGTGCACGAGCCGATGAAGACCTTCTGCACCGGCACGGCGGCAAGCGGCGTGCCGGGCTCGAGGCCCATATAGGTCAGCGCCCGTTCCATGGCCGCGCGGCGCATGGGGTCGGCGACCTCCGCCGGGTTCGGCACGGTGCCGGTGATCGGCGCCACATCCTGCGGGCTGGTGCCCCAGGTCACCTGCGGCACGATGCTGGCGGCATCGATGGTGATCTCGTCGTCGAACACCGCACCTTCGTCGGAGACCAGCGTCCGCCAATAGGCGGCGGCCTGCTCGAACATCTCGCCCTTGGGCGACATCGGGCGGTCGCGCAGATAGTCGATGGTCTTCTCGTCGACGGCGACCAGGCCGGCACGGGCGCCGGCCTCGATCGACATGTTGCAGACCGTCATCCGGCCTTCCATCGAAAGGCTGCGCATCGCCGAGCCGGCATATTCGACCACGCGGCCGGTGGCGCCGCCGGTGCCGATGCGGCCGATGATCGCGAGCACGATGTCCTTGGGGCCCACACCCTGGGGCAGATCACCCTCGACATTGATCCGCATGGTCTTCGACGGCGACTGAACCAGGGTCTGGGTCGCCATCACATGCTCGACCTCGGAGGTGCCGATGCCGAAGGCCAGGGCGCCGAAGGCACCATGGGTCGAGGTGTGGCTGTCGCCGCAGACGATGACCGTGCCGGGCAGGGTGAAGCCCTGCTCGGGCCCGATCACGTGCACGATGCCCTGACGGTCGTCCATGATCGGGAAATAGGGCACGTCGAAATGGGCGCAGTTCTCTTCCAGCGTCTCGACCTGGGTGCGCGAGACCGGATCCGCGATGCCCTGGGCCCGCTGCAAGGTCGGCACGTTGTGGTCGGCCACCGCCAGCAGCGTGTCGAGACGCCGCGGCTTGCGGCCGGCGACACGCAGACCCTCGAAGGCCTGCGGGCTCGTGACCTCGTGGATGAGCATGCGGTCGACATAGATCAGGGCCGAACCGTCCTCACGGCTCTCGACCAGGTGGCTCTCCCAGATCTTGTCGTACAGGGTACGTGGGGCGGACATCGGTTCCTCGTTCACGCTTGGGCGGTCAGCGGGCCGTCTTGACGGCGGCGATTTCCGCTGCGCGACAGATTGCGTCGCATCGGCTGCTTCGAGGGCAAGAATAATATGTCGCCGCGCCCTTGGGAAGCGGAAAGAAATGTTCAAATTCAAAGAGTTAACAGGTGGGGCCCCATTTTGGTATACCAATTGGGCATTCCGGCTGCCCGTCCTGCCCCCGCCGGCGGGCGGGCGATGCCCTGCGGGAGGGCGACGCGGGGGCGACCCCCAAACGAAAACCGCCGGCCATCCCGAAGGACGGCCGGCGGTTCGAAGCCCTGCGACTGCTGGCCCCTTGCGGGATCAGCCGGCGGCCTGGCCGCGGGTGTCGCGACGCTCGGCGATGCGGGCGGCCTTGCCTGTCCGGCCACGCAGATAGTAGAGCTTCGCGCGACGCACGCGGCCGCGGCGGACCACGTCGATGCTTTCGATCAGCGGGCTGTAGAGCGGGAACACGCGCTCGACGCCCTCGCCATACGAGATCTTGCGGACGGTGAACGAGGCGTTCAGCGAGCCGCCCTTGCGGGCGATGCACACGCCCTCATAGGCCTGCACGCGCTCGCGGTTGCCCTCGACGACGCGCAGGTTCACGCGCACCGTGTCGCCCGGCTCGAAATCCGGCACGGCGCGGGCGGCGGTCAGCTGCGCGATCTGCTCCTGTTCGAGCTGCTGGATGATGTTCATCGCACCCTACCTCTTTCGACATCCGGCGGGCGGACCGGGCCGCCTGCCTTCGCCATGTTGGGGGCCGCGCCCCGGGCGCAGGCCAGTTTCAAGTCAATGCTTTCCCGGATGATCCGGGGGTCTTCCAGGTCTTTGGTCTTCAGCTTCTTCGGTCTTCAGCTTCTTCCGGCGACCCTGACGATGCCCGGACGAAAAACCGGGGCCGGCAAGGTTGCGCGGCGTCAGGTCCCGCCGCCGCTGCCGCGGCGGCGCGCCTCACGCCGCGCCCACAGATCGGGCCGTCGCTCCCGCGTCACCGCCTCTGCCCGGTCCTGTCTCCAGGCCCGGATCCGCTCGTGGTGGCCCGAGGTCAGAACCTCCGGCACCGCGCGCCCTTCCCAGACATCGGGACGGGTGTAGTGCGGGTATTCGAGCAGGTCGTCCTCGAAGCTTTCCTCTGCCTGGGAGGCATGGGCCCCCATGACACCCGGCAACAGGCGCACGCAAGCGTCGATCATGACCAACGCTGCGAGTTCCCCACCGGAGAGGATGAAATCACCGAGGCAGATCTCCTCGAACGGCCGGGCGTCGAGAAGGCGTTGATCCACGCCTTCGAACCGGCCGCACAGGACGATGACGCCGGGCCCGGCGGCCAGACGTCTGATCCGCGATTGGGTAAGCGGTTGCCCGCGCGGAGTCAAGTAAATCAAGGCGTGGCCGGGGCATTTTTCGATCACGGCATCGATCGCGGGGGCCAGGACATCGGCCCTCATGACCATGCCGGGACCGCCCCCGGACGGCGTATCGTCGACCGCGCGATGCCGGCCGAGACCATAATCGCGCAGCTGCGTGACGCCGAGCTTCCAAAGCCCGCGGTCGAGCGCCCGCCCCGCCAGGGAATGCCCCAGCGGCCCGGGAAACATCTCGGGATAAAGGGTCAGGATTTCGGCAGACCAGGGACTCTCGCCCCTGCCGTCCTCGATCCCGTCCCCGGCCGCGGGGCCGCTCATTCCAGCCCCTCCGGCGGATCGATCACCATCCGTCCGGCTGCGACCGACACTTCGGGAACATAGGCGCGGGTGAAGGGCAGCATCATCGATGCCCGGTCGCCCGGCCGGTCGATCTCCAGAATGTCGCCCGCGCCGAAATCATGGACGGCCCGCACGCGCCCCACCACGGCGCCTGCCTGATCCACCACCTCGAGGCCGATCAGATCGGCCTGGTACCAGGTCTCTTCGTCATCCTCGATCGCCGGCAGGGCGGAGCGGGGGACGTGGAGCCGGGTGCCGGTGAGGGCGGCGGCGGCATCGCGGTCGTCCACGCCATCCACCTTCACCACCAGCCCCACCTTGTGGGGGCCGGTGATGCGGATACGGAAGGCGCGGGTGCCGGTGCGGTCATAGAGGGGGCCGTAATCCGCCACCGCCTCGGGATCCTCGGTGAACGGGCGCAGACGCACCAGCCCGCGCACCCCCTGGGGGGCGGCAAACTCGGCGATGCAGACCAGTTCTGCCGGATCGACCGGGGCGGGCTGCGGCGGGGCAGCCCGGCCCCCGGCGGGGCCGGCGGGACGTCCGGGGCGGGACATGGACGAACGGTGTTCCCTCTATGGATCGGGCCGGAAGCCTTGGCCCGGATCAGGCCTCGGCGGCAGCGGCTTCGGCGGCGGCAGCGGCGGCGGCCGCTTCCTTCATGCGCTCCTGCGCCTTCGCCTTCGGCTTGCCCTTGCTCGGGTTGCTGCGGTCGACCTTGGCGATGATGCCGGCGGCGGCCAGGAAGCGGGCAACGCGATCGGTCGGCTGGGCGCCGACGCCGACCCAGTACTGGGCGCGCTCGGTGTTCAGCACGATCCGGTTCGGATCGTCCTTGGCCGCCAGCGGGTTGTAGGTGCCGATCTTCTCGATATAGGCGCCGTCGCGGGCGTTGCGCGAATTGGCGACGACGATGCGGTAGACGGGGCTCTTCTTCGCACCGAGGCGGGTCAGGCGGATCTTCACGGACATCGGATGGAGGGTCCTGTATCGGAGGTGGTGTCTTCTTTGGAAAGACGGGGATCTTGGGAAGCGTGCGCGCGGGATGAGGCGGGGTGGAATGGCCCGGATCACATGCGCGGCAACAGGTTCTGCAGGCCGCCGCGCATCATGCCCTTCTTGCCGAGCTTGCCGACCTGTTTCATCATCTTGGCCATGTCCTGGTGCTGCTTGAGCAGCTTGTTCACGTCCTGGACGCTGCTGCCCGAGCCGGCGGCGATGCGCTTCTTGCGCGAGGCCTTGATGATCTCGGGATTGCGGCGTTCCTTCGGCGTCATCGACATGATGATCGCCTCCTGACGAACCAGGATCTTCTCGTCCAGCTTGGCGTCGTTCAGCTGCGCCTTCATCTTGGCGACACCCGGCAGCATGCCGAGCATGCCCTTCATGCCGCCCATCTTGCGCAGCTGGCGCAGCTGCTTGGCCATGTCGTCGAGATCGAAGCCCGTGCCCTTCTGGATCTTGGCGGCGAGCTTTTCGGCCTCTTCGCGGTCGATGGTCTCGGCCGCCTTCTCCACCAGCGAGACCACGTCACCCATGCCGAGAATGCGCGAGGCGATGCGCTCGGGGTGGAAGGTCTCGAGCTGGTCGAGCTTTTCGCCCTGACCCAGCAGCTTGATCGGCTTGCCGGTGACCGAACGCATGGCCAGCGCCGCACCACCGCGGGCGTCGCCGTCGACACGGGTCAGCGCGATGCCGGTCAGGCCGACACGGTCCTGGAACGTCTTGGCGATGGTCACCGCGTCCTGGCCGGTCATGGCGTCGGCGACCAGGATGGTTTCGTGCGGGCGGGCCTTCGACTTGACCGCCGCGACCTCGTCCATCAGCACGTCGTCGATATGCAGCCGGCCGGCGGTGTCGAGGATGACGACGTCATAGCCTTCGCGGGCCGCGATCTTCATCGCGCGCTCGGCGATCGCCACCGGCTTTTCGCCGAAGACGATCGGCAGGCTGCCGACCTCGGCCTGCTTCGCCAGAACTTCCAGCTGCTGCTGCGCTGCCGGACGATAGACGTCGAGCGAGGCGAGCAGGACGCGCTTCTTGTCGCGCAGGCGGAAACGACGGGCGAGCTTGGCGGAGGTGGTGGTCTTGCCCGAGCCCTGCAGGCCGACCATCATGATCGCGACCGGGGCCGGCGCGTTCAGGTCGACCTCGACCGCGTCGCCGCCCAGCATGTCCGTCAGGTGATCGTGGACGATCTTGATGACCATCTGCGCGGGGTTGATGCCACGCAGCACCTCCTGGCCGACGGCGCGTTCGCGCACGGCGGAGATGAAGTCCTTGACGACGGGGAGGGCGACATCGGCTTCCAGCAGCGCGATGCGCACTTCGCGCAGCGCCGCGGTCACGTCGGCTTCGGTCAGCGCACCACGGCGCTTCAGGCGGTCGAAGACCTCGCCGAGCCGGCCGGTCAGATTCTCGAACATCGTATCGGTTTCCGTCTCGCTCGGAGCGGGCCTGCGACGATCGCCGGCCTCTGATGCTCCCATCGGCGGGGACACATGCCTTCGTCGCCGAAGGTCTGTATCGCCCGACCGGGCGGGCGCCGGCCGGCCTCCGGCATCGGCCCCCGTTCCAGGGTGGTGATGCTGAAGATCGATCGGCGTGACGTTCCGCACAAGGGTGATGGCGGCGGATGTCGCCCGCCCTCGCGCGAAGACAGGCTTGTGACTCAGTCGGACCATCTTTGTCAAGAGCCCGGTGGCCCTTGTCGGGCCGTTGCCGCAAGGCGGCCATTGCCGCGGCCGCGCCGACAGGCTAGAACCCGCGGATGTGCATGACGATCCGCCATGGCGCCGGCCCGGGATCCCGTCTCTGTCGGGCCCCCGAAACCGGCGGAACCGGTGCCCCGGCGCCGGTGGTCCGCCTCGCGAGCGAGGCGGAGACGGAGGCCTTTGCACAGCGCCTGGCGCCGGTAATGGCCGCCGGCGGCATGGTCCTGCTCGACGGCGATCTGGGGGCCGGCAAGACGGCGTTCTCGCGTGCGCTGATCCGGGCGCTTGCCGGTGCCGCGATCGAGGTGCCGAGCCCGACCTTCACCCTGGTCCAGCTGTATGATCTGCCGGACCTTCCGGTCGTTCATGCCGATCTTTATCGGATCGAGGATCCGGACGAGATCGACGAGCTGGGGCTGTGGGAGGCCGCGGAAGACGGGTTGGCGCTGATCGAATGGCCGGATCGTGCCGGCGGCCGGCTCGATCCGGGGGCGCTGCGCCTGTCGATCACCATCGCGCCCGACGGCGCACGGCTGGTCACGCTCCACCCGTCCGGCGACTGGACGGCGCGGCTTGGCCATCTTACCTCTGGGAACCCGGCAGCGCCCGGTTCACCGCCACGGACATGCTCATGACCGATACCCCTTCCGCAGCCCCGGTCCCGACCGATGCCCGCGATCTCGATCGCGCCCGCTTCGTCGCCCGTGCCGGCTGGCGCGGTGCCGAACGCACGGTGCTGGCGGGCGATGCCTCGTTCCGGCGCTATGACCGGCTGAAGCTCGATCGCCAGACCGCCGTGCTGATGGACGCGCCGCCGCCGCATGAAGATGTGCGCCCCTTCCTGAAGGTGGCGGCCCATCTGAAGGCGATGGGCTATGCCGCCCCCACCATTCTGGCGGCCGACCCCGAGACCGGCTTCGTGCTGCAGGAGGATCTGGGCGACGATCTGGTGCGGGTGGTGCTGGACCGCGACCCGACGCTCGAGACCGCGATCTATGCGGCGGCCGTCGACCTGCTGGCCGATCTGCACGACCGGCCGGGGGCGGCGGCGCTGGATGTGCCGGTCTATGACGCGGCGACGCTTGAACGCGAGGCCCTGCTGCTGATCGACTGGTACTGGCCGCTTGCGCTCGGCCGCGCGGCGACCGCGGCCGAGCGCGCAGGCTTCCTCGACCGGCTGAGACCGCTGATCGACCAGGTGGCGCGGCCCGAGGTGCTGGTGCTGCGCGACTATCATGCCGAAAATCTGCTGTGGATGCCGGCCCGGCGCGGGTTGTCGCGGGTGGGGCTGATCGACTTCCAGGACGCGCTGATCGGCCATCCCGGTTATGATCTGGTCTCGCTGCTGGAGGATGCCCGCCGCGACGTGGCGCCGGATCTGGCCGAGGCGATGGTGGAGCGCTATCTGCGGCGCAGGCGCGATGCCCTGGACGGCGAGAGCTTCCGCACGGCGCTGGCGATCCTGGGGGCCCAGCGCAACATGAAGATCGCCGGCATCTTCGCCCGGCTGCATCTGCGCGACGGCAAGCCGCGCTACCTGAACTACCAGCCGCGGGTCTGGGGGCTGATCGAACGCGACCTGGTGCATCCCGCCCTGCATGCGCTGGCCGACTGGCTGGACGAGACCCTGCCCTGGGATGCCCGCGGCTGCACCCGGCCGCGCGATCCGGACGCGGCCGGCACGACGACGACTGAAGGAGATCCCGCATGACCAGGACCGACCCCATCCGCTTTGCCGGTGCGCCCCGGACGGCCATGGTGCTGGCGGCAGGGCTCGGCACCCGCATGCGGCCCCTGACCGAGACCCGCCCCAAGCCGCTGGTCGAGGTGGCCGACCGGCCGCTGATCGACTGGACGCTGGACCGGCTGACCGAAACGGGTGTCCGCCGGATCGTGGTCAATACCCACCATCATGCCGAACAGATGCGCGCCCATCTGGATGCGGTGCGCCCGCGGCTGCCGGCCGGGGTGGAGCTGCTGGAAAGCCATGAAGAGGATCTGCTGGAGACCGGCGGCGGCGTGGCGAAGGCGCTGCCGTGGCTCGGCGATGCGCCTTTCTTCGTCAGCAATGCCGACCAGCTGCTTCTGAACGGTCCGACGCCGGCGGCCGAGGTGCTGGCCCGCGCCTTCGATGCGGGGCGGATGGATGCGCTGCTGCTGCTGGTGCCGATGCCCTATGCGCTGAGCGTCGGCGGCACCGGCGATTTCGTCATGGACCAGACCGGCCGCCTGCGCCGCCGGCGGGAACGCGAGGTCGCCCCCTTCCTCTATTCCGGCCTGCAGATCCTGAGCCCGGCGCTGTTCGAGGACGCGCCCGCCGGCAAATTCTCGCTGAACCTGCTGTTCGATCGGGCGATTGAGCGCGAGCGGCTTTACGGCGTGGTCCATGACGGTGCCTTCGTCGCCGTGGGCACGCCCGACGCGGTCAGACTGGCCGACCGGGTGGTCCGCGGCCGGTACGACCGGATCGGCTGAGGCCATGGCCCGCTGGCCGCAAGGGGTCTGGCGCATCCCGGCCGGGACCGGCTTTCTGGATGCGCTGGCCCGGGGGCTGATCGCCGCGGCCGATGGTGATCCGGACCGGCTGGGGCGGATGACCGTGCTGTTGCCGACACGGCGCGCGATCGACGAACTGGCCCGGGCCTTTCTGATCGCCGCCGACGGCGAGGCGGCCTTGCTGCCGCGGCTGAAGCCGCTCGGCGATGTCGAGGCCGAAGAGCTGATGCTGGCCGAGGCGGGCGATCCCGGCAGTGCCGCCGACATCCTGGACCTGCCGCCGGCCATGTCGCCGCTGGCCCGCCGGCTGCGGCTGGCGCGGCTGATCGAGCGCTGGAGCGCCCGCGACCACGGCCAGGCCCTGACGCTGGATGAAGCCGCGCGGCTGGCCGATGCACTGGCGCGCCTGCTCGACGAGGCGCTGGTCGAGGATGTGGATCTGGCCTGCCTGGACCGGCTGGTGCCCGAAGCCTATGCGAAGCACTGGCAGGAGGTGCTGGCCTTCGTCGACATCGTCCGCCGCTTCTGGCCCGAGATCCTGGCCGAATCGGGCGCGATCGACGCCATCGACCGCCGCAACCGGCTGATCCGGGCCGAGGCGGCGCGGCTGGAAGCCATGCCGCCCGCCGACCCCGTCATCGTCGCCGGATCGACCGGCAGCCAGGCGGCGACGCGGGCGCTGATCCGGGTGATCGCCCGCCTGCCCAACGGCGCGGTGGTGCTGCCGGCGCTGGACGAAACCCCGGACGAGGATACCCGTGCCGCGATCCGCCAGGATCCGACCCATCCCCAGCATGGCCTGACCCGCCTGCTCGACGAGCTGGGCCTGAGGCCCGCGGCAATACCGGTCTGGCCCGGTGTGCCGGCGGCGGCAATGCGGGCCGGCCGCGACCGGCGGGTGCTGCTGGCCGAGGCCTTCCGCCCGGCGGAGACCACGGACCGCTGGGCCGACCTCTCCCATGTCCGGGCGGCGGCGCTTGAGGGGTTGACCCGGCTGGAGGCGCCGGATCCCCGCACCGAGGCGACGGCCATCGCACTCGCCCTGCGCGAGACGCTGGAGGTGCCGGGGCGGACGGCGATGCTGGTCACCCCCGACCGCCGCCTCGCCCGCCGGGTGACCGGGGAACTCCGCCGCTGGGGGCTGGATATCGACGACAGTGCCGGCCGGCCGCTGATGTCGTCGGGACCGGCGGTGTTTCTGGACCTGATCGCGCGGGCGGCCGCCGAGCGCATGGCGCCGGTGCCGCTGCTGGCCCTGGTCAAGCATCCGCTGGCCGGCGGCGGCCTGGCGCCGGGCCGGTTCCGGGCGGGCGGGCGGCTGCTGGAACGCAGCCTGCTGCGCGGGCCGCGGCCTGCGGCCGACATCGCCGGGCTGCGCGCGGCGCTCGACGGCGCGCTGGCGGACGGGGAGGCGCGCGAGGCCGGACGCATCCGCCGTGCGGCCCCGGAACTCGGGCCCTGGATCGACCGGTTGGAGGCCTGTCTCGGCGATTTCGCCGCGGCGATGACGGCCGGTGAGGCGCCGTTCGATGCCCTGCTCGACGCCCATGTCGCCGCGGCCGAGGCGCTGGCCGAGGTGGCGGCCGCCGATCTTGCCGAGGCGATGGCCGCGGGCGGCACCGCCGCCCTGCCCGAAACCGGTGCCGAACGGCTGTGGCGCGGCGAGGCCGGCGAGGCGCTGATGCAGGCGCTGGCGGAGCTGCGCGACGAGGCGGGGGTTCTGGGCGATGTGCCGACCGCGCGCTATCCCGCCCTGCTGTCGGCCCTGCTGGCCGAACGCACGCTCAGGCCGCGCTGGCGCAGCCATCCCCGGCTGCAGGTGCTGGGCCCGCTGGAAGCGCGCCTGCTGGCGGCCGATCTGGTCATTCTGGGGGCGATGAACGAGGGCGACTGGCCGCGTGATCCGGGCCCCGACCCCTGGCTCAGCCCGGCCATGCGCCGGCAGGCGGGCTTCCCGCCGGCCGAACGGCGGATCGGCCTGTCGGCGCATGACGCCTGGGCCCTGCTATCGAGCCCCAATGTGATGGTGACCCGTTCGGCCAAGGTCGACGGCACGCCGACCGTACCCTCGCGCTGGCTGCTCAGGCTGGATGCGGTGATTGCCGGTGCCGGTCTGGCCCGGGCCGAGGCGGCGGCGCGGGCGGCCATACCGCTGATCGGCTGGGCGCGGGCGCTGGACATGGTGGCGCCGGGCCCCCGCCCCGGCCCCCCGGCGCCGGTGCCGCCGGTCGACCGGCGGCCGCGCCGGCTGTCGGTCACCCAGATCGAGACCCTGATGCGCGACCCTTACGCCGTCTATGCCCGCCATGTTCTGGGGCTGGAGGCGCTGGATCCGGTGGATGCCGACCCGGGTGCGGCCGAGCGCGGCCGGTTCATCCATGCGGTGCTGGACCGGTTCCTGCGCGAACAGGCGCCGGCCCCGGCCCCCCTGCCCGAGGATGCGGTTGAGCGTCTGCTGGCGCTGGGGCGGCGGGTTACGGACGAGCTGCGCCTGCCGCCTGCGGTGCTGGCCTTCTGGTGGCCGCGCTTCGAGCGCATCGCCGCCTGGTTCGCCGGCATTGAACGCGCCCGTCGCGCCCATATTTCCGCCACCCTGACCGAGATCCGTGGCGAGCTGGCCTTCCAGGCGCCGGGCGGGCGGTTCGTGCTGTCGGCGATCGCCGATCGGATCGACCGGCTGCCCGACGGATCCTTTGCGATCATCGATTACAAGACCGGCGCACCGCCGTCGACCAGGGAGGTGCAGCGCGGGTTGGCCCCGCAGCTGCCGCTGGAGGCGGCCATTCTGGATCGTGGCGGGTTTGCCGGCGTGCCCGGTGCGACCGTGTCGGAACTGGCCTTCTGGCGGCTGTCGGGCCGGCGGCCGGCCGGGGAGCAGCGCTTCGTGCTCAAGCCCGGCGGGGATGCCCGGGCGCTGATCGATGATGCGGCGGCGGGGCTGATGCGGCTGATCACCGCCTTCGACCGGCCCGACCAGCCCTACCATGCCCGACCGCGTGCCTGGGCGGCCCCGCGCTACTCGGATTACGTCCATCTCGCCCGCGTCCAGGAATGGCAGGCCGGGGAGGACGAGGCATGAGCCGGGAACAGGCGATCGCGGCCGATCCCGCCCTGTCCGTCTGGGTGGGTGCCTCGGCCGGCACCGGCAAGACCAAGGTGCTGACCGACCGGGTGCTGCGGCTGATGCTGGCCGGGGCGGCACCCGAACGCATCCTGTGCATCACCTTCACCAAGGCGGCGGCGGCGGAGATGGCGCTCCGCCTGTCGGGCCGCCTGGCGCGCTGGGCGACGGCGGATGCCGGGCTGCTGACCGACGAGCTGCTCGCGCTGCTGGGGCGGAGACCTGTCGTGGCCGAACTCGCCACGGCACGGCGGCTGTTCGCGCGGCTGCTCGACACGCCGGGCGGCATGAACATCCAGACCATTCATTCGCTTTGCCAGTCGCTGCTGCGGCGCTTCCCGCTGGAAGCCGGGCTGCCGCCGCATTTCGAACTGATGGACGAGCGCGATGCCGCCGAGCTGATCGCCGGCGCCCGCGAGCGGCTCTTCGCCGAGGCGGCGGGCGATGCCGAACTGGGGGCGGCGGTCGACCGGCTGGCGACCCTGTTCGATGCCGAGGCCTTCGCCGGGCTGATGACCACGGTGATCGGCGAACGCCACCGGCTGGGCCGGATCGTGGCCGCGACGGGATCGCTGGAGGCTGCCTGCCGGCGGGTGGCGGCGGCCCATGACCTCGATCCGCGGGCGACGCCCGAAAGCGAGCTGGCGGCCGCCTGCGCCCCGGGCGGCTTCGACGAGGCGGGGCTGAAGGCTGCAGCCGAGGCCCTGGTCGCGTCGTCCGGCAAGGACGATGTGGTGCGCGGTCGGGCGCTGGCCGGCTGGCTGGCGGCCGGCGAGGCGGAGCGCGTCACCCGCTTCGAGGACCGGCTGGGCGCCACCATGACCGCCGAGCGCAAGCCGCGTGCCCGGCTGATGGTGAAGGCGACCCAGGAAGCGGCGCCGGCGGCCTTTGCGGCGCTCCGCCGCGAACAGGACCGGATGGTGGAGCTGGAGGATCAGCGCCGTGCGGCTGCGACGGTCGCGGCCTCGGTGGCGCTGCTCCGGGTGGGGCACCGGCTGGCGGAACTGTATGACGGGCAGAAGCGCATCCGGGCGCGGCTGGACTATGACGATCTGATCCTGGGGGCGGGGCGGTTGCTGGACACGCCCGGCATCGCGCCCTGGGTGCTCTACAAGCTCGACGGCGGCATCATGCATCTGCTGCTCGACGAGGCCCAGGACACCAGCCCCGAACAGTGGAAGGTCGTCGAGCGGCTGACCGAAGAGTTCTTCGCCGGCGACGGTGCGGTCCACGAGCAGGCGGGCAGCGATGCGGACGGCCTGCCGCTGGCCCGCACCGTGTTCGCCGTCGGTGATCCGAAACAGTCGATCTACCGCTTTCAGCGCGCGGATCCGGCCGGCTTCAAGCGCATGCAGGCCTTTTTCGAGGCCCGGGTGACCGGGGCCGCGCGCGGGTGGCGGCCGGTCGAACTCCGCCAGTCCTTCCGGTCGGTCCGCGCGGTGCTGGATGCGGTGGATGCGGTCTTCGCCCGCCAGCCGGCGGCCGACGGCGTGGTCGAACCCGGCCGGCCCCTCAGGCACGAGGCGGCCCGCATCGGTCAGGCCGGGGTGGTGGAAGTCTGGCCGCTGGCGGTGGCCGAAAAGCTGGACCCGGACGATGCCTGGGTGGCGCCGGTGGTGCGCGAACCCCAGGACGACCCGATGGGCCGGGTGGCCGATGCCATCGCCGGCACGCTCCGCCGCTGGCTGGACGAGGGCGAGATGCTGGAGGCGCAGGGCCGGCCGATCCGGGCGGGCGATGTGCTGATTCTGGTCCAGCGCCGCAACGCCTTCGTCGGCCGGATGGCCCGGGCGCTGAAGATGGCGGGCGTGCCGGTGGCGGGTGTCGACCGCATGGCGCTGATCGACCAGATCGCCGTGGCCGATCTGGTGGCGCTGGGGCGCGCCCTGCTGCTGCCCGAGGATGACCTGACCCTGGCCGCGGTGCTCAAGGGGCCGATCATCGGCCTGGACGAGGCGGCGCTCTACCGGGCGGCGGTGGATCGCCGCACGCCCGAGGGACGGACGCCGCTGATCCGGGCCCTGCGGGAGCGGGCCCGCGGGGATGACGAGCTTCGCGCCGCGGCCGAGACCCTGTCGACGCTGGCCCGCGCGGCCGACCGGATGGGGCCTTATGATTTCTACGCCGATCTGCTGGCGGCCCGGGGTGGGCGGCAGCGGCTGGTGGCGCGGCTCGGTCCCGAGGCCGAGGATGCGATCGACGAGTTCCTGAACCTGGCGCTTGCCTTCGAGCAGACCGAGCCGCCGAGCCTGGAAGGCTTCCTCGCCTGGGTCGGGCGCAGTGCCGTCGAGGTCAAGCGCGACCTCGAGCAGGGCCGCGACGAGGTCCGGATCATGACGGTGCACGGCGCCAAGGGGCTGCAGGCGCCGGTGGTGTTCCTGCCCGACACGATCCGCCTGCCCCGCCCGCCGGCAGGACCGGTCTGGCTGGAGGACCCGGCGCCGATGCTGCTGATCTCGCCCGGATCGGCGGATGTCTCCGACACGGTGCGCGACGCCCAGGCGGCGACGGCGATGGAAGACCGGCAGGAATACCGCCGGTTGCTTTATGTCGCCATGACCCGGGCGGCCGACCGGCTGTATGTCTGCGGCTGGCACGGCAAGCCCGAGGCGCCGGAGGACAGCTGGTATGCCCTGGTTCAGGGGGCGCTGGCGGGGATGGCGGCACCGGCGGAGATGGCGCTGCCGGGCGGTATTGCCGGCCCCGGCTGGCGGCTCACCTGCCCGCAGGACGGCGCTGTTGCACGCAAAACCGCCGAGATGGCGGAACCCGACGTCGTGCCGGTCGGCCTGCCGGCGGCCCTGCATCCCGATCGGGGGCTGCCGCCCGAACCGGTGCCGTCGCGGCCGCTGGCGCCGTCGCGACCCGATGACGACCCGCCGCCCGCCCGATCGCCGCTGGGCGATGCCGGCGTGCGCCATTTCCGGCGCGGCCGGCTGGTGCATCGCCTGCTGCAGGTTCTGCCGGATCTGGACCCGGAAGCCCGCGCCGAGGCCGCCCGCCGCTTCCTGGCCGCCCCCGCCCATGGCCTGGCACCCGACGAGGTCGCGCCGCTGGCGGCGGAGGTGGAGGCGGTGCTGATGCACCCGGATTTCGCGCCGATCTTCGGGCCGGGCTCGCGCGCCGAGGTGCCGCTGGGTGCCGTGATCGGATCCCGCGTGGTTTCCGGCGCGGTCGACCGGCTGCTGATTTCGGCCGACCGCGTTCTGGTGGTGGACTACAAGACCGACCGGCCGCCGCCATCCGATCCGGACCGGGTGGCCCGGCACTACCTGCGCCAGATGGCCGCCTATCGTGCGGTGCTGCGCCGGATCTATCCCGGCCGGCGGGTGGAGACGGCGCTGGTCTGGACCGACGGGCCGTCGCTGATGCACCTGCCGGACCGCCTGCTGGACCGCTGGGCCCCGGATCCGGATCCCGGCGATCCGCTGGAACGCCCGGGTTGAATTGCACCCGATCCACGGATTGCCGCCGTGCATCCGACGCAAAGGTCGGTGTGCTTGACCGTCTTCGCGCGGCTTTCTACATTGAGCCAAGCGTGCCCGCCGGCCTCGTCGTGCCGGCTCCCGCCGGCCTCCGCGGCCGCTCACGATTTGAGGGGACAACTCCCATGGCCATCGCCACCGTCACCGACAGCTCGTTCGAGCAGGATGTGCTGAAGTCCGAAACGCCCGTCCTGGTCGACTATTGGGCCGAGTGGTGCGGCCCCTGCCGGATGATCGCTCCGGCGCTGGAAGACCTGTCGAAGGAATTCGACGGCAAGGTCACCATCGCCAAGCTGAACATCGACCACAACCCGCAGACCCCGTCGAAATACGGTGTGCGCGGCATCCCGACCCTGATGGTCTTCAAGGGCGGCCAGATCGCGGCGACCAAGGTCGGCGCGATGCAGAAGAGCGATCTGGCGAAGTGGATCAAGTCGGTCGTCGGCTGACCCCCGCTTCCGGCCCTGCCGGAACCGCTGTCGAGGCCCGCATGGTCCCCGGGGACGGTGCGGGCCTCGCTTTGTCCGACGGTCCTGCGGCACCCGACGCCGATGCCGCGATGGGATGCGCGCTGGATGCGATCTATGCCGGCGCCATGGCGGCACGTCCGGCCAGACCGGGCTTCGACCGGGATCTGCGCCGGCCGGACCGGCTGCTCGGGCTGATCGCCGCCGCCGGGCTGATGCCCGATCCGGGCCGGGTGATCCTGGTTACGGGATCGAAGGGCAAGGGCAGCACCGCCCGGTTGATCGCGGCGGGGGAGACGGCCGCCGGCCGCCGGACCCTGCTGTTCACCTCGCCCGAAGAGACCACCGCGCTCGACCGCATCCGCCTGGATGGTGCGGTGATCGGGGCCGAGGATTTCCTGCGCCACCATGCGGCGCTCGCCCCGCAATTCGAGGCCCTGGCCGCCGGTCTGCCGGCGGGCGAGGCCTTGTCGCCCTTCGGCCAGTTTCTGGCCATCGCCCTGTCCCATGCGCGGGAGGTCGGGGCCGAGCGGCTGGTGATCGAAACCGGGCGGGGCGCCGCCCATGACGAGGCCGGCCGGCTTCGGGCGCGGATCGGCGTGGTGACCGCGATCCTGCCCGAACATCTGGACCGGCTGGGGCCGACACTCGCCGATGTCGCGGCCGAGAAGCTCGACATCCATGGGCGGTGCGGCCGGACCATTCTGACCGCCGCCGCCGCCAGGACCGGCCGCGAGGCGGGGATCCGTCCTGCCGATGCTCTGGTCGTCGGGGCGCCGCCCGTCGATGCGGCCGATGACCGGCCGGGCTGGCTGCGTCAGGATCTGGCGCTGGCCCGTGCGGCGCTTGTGGCCGACGGGATCGACCCCATGGCAGCCCGGGTCGCCGAGGCGCTGGACCGGATGGCGGCTTCGGTGCCGTCCTGGGGGCGGGCCGCAACCGCAGACGGGCGCGATATCGGCTGGGAGGCGGCCGTGCAGGCGGCGAGCCTGGATGCCGGACGCCTTGCCCGGCTGGGACGGGCGGGCTGGCGGGTGCTGCTGTCGGTTACCGACGACAAGGATGTCGACGGGCTGATCGACGCGCTGGCCGCGGCGGGGCTCCCTGCCCATGGCCTGGTGCTTCAGGGGCGGCGCGGGCCGCTGGTTCATGGCCCGGGCGTGCATCGCCGGCTGGCGGCCCGGCTGGGACAGGGGCTGCACGCGCCGCTTTACGGGCCCATCGATCATGACGACGTGCCGGCCATGGTCCGGCTGCTGTACGATACCGGCGGTGCCGATGCGGCCCCCGTGCTTGCGGTCGGCACCCAGACCTTCCTGCGCCTTGTGCGCGCCGCCATCAGGACCGGAGCCGATGCCCGACCGCAGTCGCCGTGACGTCGCCCCCCGCAGCCGCGACGACGTGCTGGGCCGCCTGCAGCTGCCGCCGCCCGCGGCCATGCCGCTGGATGCCGAGGCGGCGGCGGTGGTCGCAACGGTCGCGGGACGGATGGCGGGCGAGCTGATCCAGGCCGGCAGTTTCGAACGGGTTTTCGACGGTATGAACCGCAGCCTGGTCGAGGCCGGGGTTCCGGTGGGGCGGGTCTATCTGGCCTTCCGCACCCTGCACCCGCTGATCGCGGCGGTGTCGTTTCTCTGGCAGGCGGGCCAGCCGGTGGAGCGGATGGTGATGGCCCACGGCCTTGTCGGCGTGTCCGAGGCCTGGCAGCGGTCGCCGCTCAACTACATGCTGACCCACGACATGCACTGGATGCGCCGCCGGCTGACCGGGCCCGAGGCGAGCCGGGAATTCGCGCTGTTCGAGGATCTGGTCGCCGAGGGCATGACCGACTATGTCGCCACCGCCACCGCCTTCGGCAGCGGGCTTGGCGGCAACGGCGTGCTCGCCTCGTGGACCGCAGACGCCCCCGACGGGTTCAGTGATCGCGATCTGGCCATCCTCTCGGCCTTGCAGGTGCATCTGGCGGCGGCCTGCCGGCTGGCCTTCACGGCCCAGGTTTCGGATACGGTGGCGATGACCTATCTGGGCCAGCATGCCGGCCGGCGGGTGTTGTCGGGCCAGATCCGCCGCGGCGACGGCGAATTGATCCCGGCGGCGATCTTTCTGTCGGATCTGCGCGGTTCCACCGCCATGGCCGAGCGGCTGGGCGTCGGCCGGTTCATGGAACTGGTGAACCGCTATTTCGAATGCGCGGCCGAACCGGTGCTGGGGGCGGGGGGCGAGGTGCTGTCGCTGATGGGCGACAGCGTGCTCGCGATCTTCCCGCTGGCGGTCTATGGCGACGAGGTGGAGGCGGCCTGCGATGCGGCCCTGGCCGCGGCGCGTGATGCCGAACGCCGGCTGGAGCTGTGGAACCGCGAACGCGTGGCCGAGGGCGAGCCGCGGGTCGATTTCGGCATCGGCCTGCATCTGGGGCGGGTGATGTTCGGCAATATCGGCACCGCCGAACGGCTGCAGTTCACCGCCATCGACCGGTCGATCAACGAGGCGGCGCGGCTGGAAGATCTGAGCAAGACACTTGGCCACCGGATCATCGCCAGCGGCACCTTTGCCGCCAGGGCCACCGCCGCCTGGCGATCGCTGGGCCGGGTGCAGCTGCGCGGCTCGGCGCGGGAACAGGAGGTGTTCACCCCGGCGCCTGCCGCCAACCGCCTGGCCCTGGCTGCCGGCACCGATGCGGGCGGGCCGCCCTGCCCCGTGCCGCCCGATCTGGTGGTTCATGCCGATTGGAGCGTCGATGCCCGCAAGCGCTGGATGGCGGTGGCGACGCGGATGGAGGATGGCCGCTATGCCGCGGGTGTCCCGGAACCGGTGGGGCCGGTCGACAGCCTGATCACCCGGCTGATTGAGCGCGCCCAGGGTGGACGTAGCCGGGGTGGACGTAGCGGGGGCGGGCGGGTGCTGCTGGGGCTGGACGTGGTGCTGGGCCTGCCGGCGGCCTATGCCGGGCTGCTCAGGGCCGAACGCTTCTCCGACGCGCTCGACCGGTTCGCGGCCGCGCCCGAAGGGCTTGAGCCGGCGGACCGGCCCGAGGAGATTTCGCCCGAGCGGCCGTTCTTTCCGCGCCGCCCGGGGCAGGGGCAGGGCGGCCCGGCCGAGCTTGCCCGCCGGCTGGGGCTGGACGGGCCCGACGATCTGCGGCGGATCTGCGAGCATGCGACCATCGCCCGTCGGGCGGCGGCCCCGCTGTTCTGGACCATGGGCCCCGCCCAGGTCGGCCGTGCGGCCGCCCATGTCTGGCGGCATCTGCTGATCCCGGCCCGCCGCGCGGGGCTGGATCTGGGGCTCTGGCCCTTCGACGGCCGGCTGGGCGAGCTGGTCGCCCGCCATTCCGTTACCGTGGTCGAGGCCTATCCGGCGGCCTTCCATCGCCATCTGGGGGTGCGGCTGGGCCGTCAGGCCGCCAACGGCCGGGGCAGCAAGCGCAACCGCAACGATCGCGCCGCCAATGCCGCGACCCTGATGGAAGCGGCCCGCCGGCTGGATTTCGTCATCGACATGCCGCTGGTTGCCGAACTGGGCGACGGCTTCGGCAATGGTGCCCGCGGCGAGGACCAGTTCGATGCCGTGGTCGGGCTGATGGGCATGCTGCAGGTGCTGGCCGGGGCCCGACCCACGGGAGAGCCGCGGCTGGCGCCGGTCACGACCGTGGAGGGCTGGATCCTGGGGCAGTCCCCGGCCGAGCTGAAACTGCCCGAGGACAGTTTTTCGTGATCAACCGGTCGCTTCCGCGGCCCGGATATGGGCGGCGAGTGGGGCGAGGAACAGTGGCGTCGCTGCCTCGGTGATCAGATGACCCAGCCCCTCGATGACGTGCAGGCGGGCATTCGGGATCCGCTCTACACCTTCCCGCGCCCGGTCCAGCGCCACCACCGGGTCGGCGGTGCCGTGAATGAACAGGGGGGGGCATGTGATGCGGCCCAGCAGTTCGCGGCGATCCATCGTGCTCTCGATCGCCGCCATCTGGCGGCCGGTGCCGAGCGGCCGGTAGCTGCGGGTGACCGCCTGCGTGATCCGCCGCCGGTGCTCGTCGTCGGACGCCTGAAGGGCCGTGCCGTCGAGCAGGCGGGACTGGGCGACGAACAGCTCGATATCGGGGGCATGGAGCAGGCGTTCCGCCCGGGCGGCACCCAGGGCGTCGCGGACATCGGCCTTCGCTTCCACCTGCCGGCGGCCGCCGGTCGATGACAGGCAGGTGAGCGAGGCCACGCGGGCCGGCTCAGTGGCGGCGATGATCTGGGTGATCCGCCCACCCATCGAATAGCCGACCAGATGCACCCGATCGAGGCCCAGACGGTCGAGCAGGGCCATGACGTCGCGGGCCATGTCGAACAGGTCATAGGCCTGGGGCGGCGGGGCGTCCGGCTCTCCCAGCACCACCGGTCCGAAGGCGGAAGAGAGCCCGGCATCGCGATTGTCGAGCAGCAGGATCGGATGGTCTGCACTAAGCTCGTCCAGGAAGGCCGCCGGCCATTCAGGCCCCTGCATCGACAGCCCGTGGACGAACACCACCGGCAGCCCGCCGGGCCGGTCTGCCGGCAGCAGGGTATGGGCGATGGCGACGTGCCCCAGATCGGCGACGGAAAAGGCGGGTATGGCGGTCATGGATGCAGATCCTGAACGGAGATCGGGCACGGGTCAGGCGGCAGCCTCGGCATCGGCGGGTTCGACGGCGGCGAGGACATCGCCGACCAGATAGAGCGAGCCGAAGATCAGGATGCGGTGGGCGATGTCGGGATTGGCGGCGGCGATCGCGGCCTGCCAGCCTGCGGCGGGGGCGGCGTCGATCCCCGCCCGGCGGGCGAGACCGGCCAGCATGTCCGGGTCATGCGAGGGATGACCGGGTATGGCGATGGTCGCGAGCCGAACCCGGCCGGCGAGCGGCGCGAGCCCCGCGATCACGGCTGTGGCATCCTTGCGGGCGAGCAGGCCCAGCACCAGCTGCAGCGGCCGGTCCGACCAGGGGCCCAGGCTGTGGCGGACGAGCGCATCCACCGCATCGGGATTGTGGCCGCCATCGATCCAGATCTCGTGCCGACCGGCCGGATCGAGCGCCGGCAGCGCCCGGGCGATCTCTGCCGTCACCGGCTGCAGCCGCCCGGGATGACGGGTGGTGCGCAGCCCTTCGGCCAGGGCGTCGGCCCGACCGAGCGGCGCCAGTGCCGGTATGTCCGCGGCGGCAAGCCGGGCGAGGGTGAGTGCGAGACCGGCATTCCAGGCCTGGTGGTCGCCGATCAGGGCCGGCAGCGGCCAGGCGCCCGCAGCCGGGCCGCCGCTGATCACCAGCCGGTCCGTGTCGAGCGAGGCCTGCCAGTCGCGGCCGCCTTCGGTAAAGGGGGCCTGCATGCGCAGGGCGGCGGCACGGATGACGGCGGCGGCATCGGGCGTCTGGGCGACGGTGGCGGCGGGGCGACCCTGCTTGATGATCGCCGCCTTTTCGGCCGCGATCAGCGCCGGGGTGTCGCCCAGGAATTCCATGTGGTCGAGCGCAATGCGGGTGATGCCGACCGCGGCCGGCCGGGCGACCAGGTTGGTGGCGTCCAGTCGCCCGCCGAGACCGGTTTCCAGGATCACCAGATCGGCCGGGGTTTCGGCGAAGGCCAGGAAGGCGGCCGCGGTGGTGATTTCGAAGAAGGTGATCGGGCGGCCGGCATTGACCTTTTCGATCCGGGCCAGCAGCCGGGCCAGCACCGGTTCGGCAATCGGCCGGCCGCCAAGGGCGATGCGTTCGTGGAAGCGGACCAGATGCGGCGAGGTATAGGCATGGGCGCAAAGCCCGGCGGCACGGGCGATCGCCCCGAGGCAGGCCACCACCGAGCCCTTGCCGTTGGTGCCGGCCAGATGGATGACCGGCGGCAACCGGTCCTGCGGATTGCCGAGATCGGCGAGCAGACGCAGGATCCTGTCGAAACCGAGTTCGATCTCGGTCGCGTGCAGCCGGCCCAGCCGGTCGAGGATGGTGGCGCTGTCATCCATGGGCCGGCAGCCCCTTCACGTCGGATGGCACCCGGGCCTTCGGGGCCCGGGCGCAGTATCAGGCCTTGTGCGGCTCGTCGGTCGCAGCCGTGCCCAGGGCGGGCTCGGCACGCGGTGTCGCCTCGGCGGGCCTGGCCGTGGCATTGCCGGCGGGCTTGCGCGGCGGAGTGACGGTGTTGGTCACCGGCTCTGCAAGCGCGGTGCCGGGCTTGGGGGCCGCCACCGGCGGCAGCTTCAGCAGCAGCTTCAGCGTCCGGGCCAGCGTCTCCTTCAGCGCGTTGCGCGGCACCACCATGTCGAGCATGCCGTGTTCCATCAGGTACTCGGCGCGCTGGAAGCCCTCAGGCAGGGCCTCGCGGATGGTGGTCTCGATCACCCGCTGGCCGGCAAAGCCGATCAGGGCCCCGGGTTCGGAGATGTGGATGTCGCCGATCATGGCGAAGGAGGCGGTGACGCCGCCGGTGGTCGGGTCGGTGAAGACCACGACATAGGGCAGGCCGGCTTCCTTCACCCGGTCGACGGCGACCGTGGTGCGGGCCATCTGCATCAGCGACAGCGCACCTTCCTGCATGCGGGCACCGCCCGAAGCCGGGAAGACGATCAGCGGACGCTTCTTCTGCACGGCGACGGCGGCGGCCTTGACCAGGCCTTCGCCCACGCCCATGCCCATCGAGCCACCCAGGAAATCGAAATCGAACACCGCAACCACGGCCGGCACGCCGCCGATGCGGCCCTCGCCCACCTGGATGGCGTCGGTCTCGTCGGTCTTGGCCTGGGCCTCGCGCAGACGGTCGGTATAGCGCTTGCGGTCGCGGAAGCGCAGCGGATCGGCCGTCACCTTGGGGGTGTCGATCCGGTCATAGGCGCCGTCGTCGAACAGCATGGCGAGCCGCTGCTTCGCCGGCAGGCGCATGTGATGTCCGCAATTGGTGCAGACATGCAGATTTTCCACCAGATCGCGGTGGAAGATCATCTGCTCGCAGGACGGGCATTTGTGCCAGAGATTGTCCGGCGTCGCATCGGGCTTGCGGACCAGAGCCTGGATCTTCGGACGGACGAAGTTCGACAGCCAGCTCATGCGGTTGGGGTCTCCGTTCGGATGCCTGGGGCGGGGCGGGTCACGGGCGTCGCCGTCAGGCGCGGGCGGCAGCGCTCTGCACACCGCCGGCCAGCCGGCTGACCAGATGGCGGACCCGGTCCGGCGCGGTTTCAGGCGCGCCGTCGGCCACCGCCTGTTCGACCTCCTGCACGATCGCCGAGCCGACCACGACGGCATCACCGATCGCCGCGAAGGCGGCTGCCTGTTCGGGAGTCTTTATACCGAAACCGATCGCCACCGGCAATTCGCTCGCCGCGCGAATCCGGGCGACCGACGGTGCCACCCTGGAGATGTCTGCTGAGGCGGTGCCGGTGATGCCGGTGATCGAGACATAGTAGAGGAAGCCGCTCGCCCGGCCGACCACCGAGGGCAGACGCTCAACCGAGGTGGTGGGGGCGACCAGGCGGACCAGGGCAAGACCTGCGGGATCGGTGAAGCGGACCAGCTCCTCCTCTTCCTCGGCCGGCAGATCGACCACGATCAGCCCGTCGACGCCGGCGGCCATCGCATCGGCGGCGAAGCGCTCGGCACCATAGGCGTAGATCGGATTGTAATAGCCCATCAGGATGACGGGGGTATCGGTATCGGTCGCCCGGAAGGCGCGGACCATGTCCAGCACCTTGATCATGGTGACCCCGGCGGCGAGGGCACGCAGCCCCGCCCGCTGGATCGCCGGACCGTCCGCCATCGGGTCGGTGAAGGGCACGCCCAGCTCGATCACGTCGGCACCCGCTTCGGCCAGCGCGGCCAGCACTCGGGCGCCGGTGTCGAGATCGGGGTCGCCCGCGGTCACGAAGGTGACCAGCCCGGCCCGGCCTTCGGCCTTCAGCGCCGCGAAACGGCGATCGATGCGGGCGGTGCCGCCCGGCACGGCGGAACGGTCGATGGTCTCAGCCATGGCGCTCACAGGTCCACTCCCAGGGCTTCGGCGACGGTGAAGACGTCCTTGTCGCCGCGGCCGCACATGTTCATCACCAGAATGGCGTCGCGGGGCAGGGTGGGGGCGGTCTTCACCACCTGCGCCACCGCATGGGCGGGTTCCAGCGCCGGCAGGATGCCTTCAAGGCGCGCGCAGAGCTGGAAGGCGTCGAGCGCCTCGCGGTCGGTGACGGCCGCATATTCCACCCGGCCGATATCGCGCAGCCAGGAATGCTCGGGGCCGATGCCGGGATAGTCCAGGCCGGCCGAGATCGAATGGGCGTTCAGGATCTGCCCGTCGGCATCCTGCAGCAGATAGGTGCGGTTGCCGTGCAGCACGCCCGGACGGCCGCCGGCCAGCGAGGCGGCATGCTCGCCGGTCTCGATGCCGTGGCCCGCCGCCTCGACGCCGATCATCCGCACCCCGTCGTCGTCGAGGAAGGGATGGAACAGGCCGATGGCGTTGGAACCGCCGCCGATGCAGGCGACCAGCATGTCGGGCAGCCGGCCTTCGCGCTCCAGAACCTGGGCCTTCGTCTCCTCGCCGATGATCGACTGGAAATCGCGGACCATCATCGGATAGGGGTGCGGGCCGGCCGCGGTGCCGATGCAGTAGAAGGTGTCGTCGACATTCGACACCCAGTCCCGCAGGGCTTCGTTCATCGCATCCTTGAGGGTCGCGGTGCCCGACGACACGCCGCGCACCTCGGCGCCGAGCAGGCGCATGCGGAACACGTTGGGCTTCTGGCGGACGATGTCGGTTTCGCCCATATAAACGACGCAGTCCATGCCGAGGCGCGCGCACATGGTGGCGGTGGCGACGCCATGCTGACCGGCGCCGGTCTCGGCGATGATCCGCTTCTTGCCCATGCGCTTCGCGACCAGCAGCTGGCCCAGCACGTTGTTGATCTTGTGCGCGCCGGTGTGGTTCAGCTCGTCGCGCTTGAAGTAGATCTTCGCGCCGCCCAGATGCTCCGTCAGCCGTTCGGCCAGATAGAGCGGGCTCGGCCGGCCGACATAGTCGCGCTGAAACAGGGCCATCTCGGCGGCAAATCCGGGATCCTGCCGCGCCGCCTCGTAGGCCCGCTCAAGCTCCAGGATCAGCGGCATCAGGGTCTCGGCGACGAAACGGCCGCCGAACAGTCCGAAACGGCCGTGCTCGTCCGGCCCGGAGCGGTAGGTGTTGGGTGTATGCGACATGAACCGGCTGTTCCTGACTGTCAGGTCTTGAGGTCGAAGGCGGCGCGCGCCGCGGAAACGAAGGCCCGGATCGCTGCGGGATCCTTGACCCCGGGGGCGCTTTCCACGCCCGATGAGACGTCGACACCCTGGGGACGGGTTCGGGTGATCGCGTCCGCCACCGTCGCCGGGGTCAGACCGCCGGCCAGCCACCAGGGGGTGTGGCCGACGGCCGCCGCGAACTCCGCACCTGAAAGCAGGCGCCAGTCGAAGGCCTGGCCCAGCCCGCCGGGGCGGGTGGCATCGCGCGGCGGGCGGGCATCCAGCAGCAGCAGGTCGGCCGCGGCGGCCAAAGGCTTCAGCGCCGCGACATCGGCGGCATCGGCGATGCCGGCCGCCTTGATCACCGGCAGGCGATAGCGGCTGCGCACCGCATCGATCCGCTCGGGCGTCTCGTGGCCGTGCAGCTGCAGCAGATCGGGGCCCAGCGCATCCACCGCGGCATCCAGAACCGGCCAGTCGGCGTCGACCGTCAGCAGCACTTTGGCCGGGCCGCCTCGGGGCAGGCTGTCCGCCAGCCGCGCCAGATCGGCATGATCGACATGGCGCGGCGAGGGCGCGAAATGCACGAAACCCAGATGAGTGGCGCCGGCCTCGATCGCCGTCCGGATCATGTCGGGCCGGTTGAGGCCGCAGATCTTGATCGCGGGGGACGAGGTGGATGAAGGGCCGGCCGGCGCGGTCATCGGTCAGGCAGCTCCCGTCAGTTCGGCCGCCGCAATCTCGTGGGCGATCCGGGCGGCGGCGTCCGCCGGATCGTCGGCACCGGTGATCGGGCGTCCGACCACCAGCACGTCGGCACCGGCACTGCGGGCCTCGGCCGGGGTCATCACCCGCTTCTGGTCGCCGCGGGCGGCATCGGCCGGCCGGATGCCGGGCACCACCATCAGCGGTTGGGCACCGAAACGCCCGCGCAGCCGGACGAGTTCCGTGGGTGCACAGACCACGCCCGCCGCCCCATGCGCCAGCGCCGTGTCGGTCAGTCGCAGCACCTGATCGCCCGAAGGCCCGCGCTGGCCGACCGACATGAGGTCGGTGTCGTCCAGGCTGGTGAGCACCGTGACCGCCACCACGGCCGGCGGCGTGGCGATGCCCAGCCGGTCGGCGGCTTCCGCCGCCGCCTCGCGCGCGGCGCGGATCATGGCCGGCCCGCCCGAGGCATGGATGGTGAGCAGGGCCGGGGCCAGCGGCGCCACGGCGCGCACGGCACCTGCGACCGTATTCGGAATGTCGTGGAACTTCAGGTCCAGGAACAGCGGCAGATCGGGGGCAGCCGCCCGCACCGCGTGCACGCCCCCGGCCCCGTTGGCCATGAAGAATTCGAGCCCGAGCTTGATGCCGCCGGCGGACGAGGCGACCGCACGGGCCAGCGCCGCGGCGCGGCCGGCATCGGTCGTGTCGATGGCGACGAAGAGCGGATTGTCGAAACGGGGAGGCGTGATCTTGCTCATGGTCTTCCGGTATGTCGCGAACCTCCGGGCTTATACCAGAGGCCGAAGCCCGCTTCCTATACCATTCCGGGCGCACGGGCATTCCGGGCGCAACGGCTGCAGGTCGCAGCGTCACATGGGGCCGGTGCAGGGGCGGGGCAAGGGTGCCCGTGTCGATACGGGCCGGTCGATGCAGGCCGGGTGTCGGCCATGTATCGGCTGCGGATCAGGCGGCGTCGCGGCTGCCGGCAAGCCGCGGAGCGGCCTCTGCCCTGCCGAGGGCGGGCCCGGCCGGTGCTGTCGGAGCGGCCGGACGGGCAGCGCCGGAACGCAGGCGGTGCAGCTCTCCCTCAAGCTCTTCCACACGGCGGGCCAGGCGGCGGGCGCGGGTCCGGTGGCGGCCGGCGCGGAGCCAGGCCACCAGCCCGCCCAGCACCAGGCCGATCAGCAGGGTCGCCTCCAGCGCCAGGAACAGCGGCAGGGCCAGTTCCAGACCGAAGGGCCACAGCGACAGCACCACGCCATCCCGATTGCCGATCGCGAAGGCGGCAACGATGATCGCGATCAGGGCGAGCAGGGCGAGTTTCAGGGCGCGCAGCATGGGGCCTTACATCCTCCGGATGAGCGAACGGGCAAAAACCGGCGGACGGAGACCGGGGGCCAGGTCCGCACCGGACCGATCATAACCGAAAACGCGCGCCTGTGGCGCGCGTCGTCGTCTCTGCGTGGACCGGCCGCGGGGTCACTCGCCGTTCAGGCGGTCGCGCAGTTCCTTGCCGGTCTTGAAGAAGGGCACGAACTTCGACGGCACATTGACCGTATCGCCGGTGCGCGGGTTGCGGCCGGTGCGCGAGCGGCGGTGCTTCACCGAGAACGCCCCGAAACCGCGCAGCTCGACCCGGTCGCCTCGCGCCAGCGCTTCGGAGATCTCGTCGAAGACGGTGCTCACGATCTGCTCGACGTCGCGCTGATAGAGATGGGGATGGCTCGCAGCGAGGCGGGCAATCAGCTCCGACTTGGTCATGGTGGTAAATGGTCCCTGGTGAAGGCATGTGAAGCGGGCCGCGCCTGGGGCGGGCCGCAGGATCGGCGGCCGGAAATGGCGGCACTGCGCCACCGTCCTCGCGGGCCGTATTCAGGGCCCGCCGGCGGTCATGCATCCGTCATGTTCAAGTCAGGGGCGAGGTTGCCAAACCGATACCAGTCCGTCAACTCTAAGCCGTTCTGACAGTTCGGTATTTTTGAGCAGGGCTTCGACCGCGGCATCCGCCGCGGCACCCAGCAGCCCACGCCCGTCTTCCGGACGGGGGGTGATATCCTCGATCGGGAGGTCCGCGTCCAGCCCCTTTTCGCCTTCAAGCCAGGCAAGCGCTGCCTTTTTGCCGCCCAGACCGTCGATCAGCCCCGCCGCAAGCGCCTGGCGGCCGGTGAAGACCCGGCCATCGGCCACCGCATCGAGCTTTTCGCCCGCAAGGCTGCGACGATCGGCCACAAGGCCGCGGAAATAGCCGTAGCTGTCGGCGACCACGTCGGCGAGGGCGGCACGGGCTTCGTCGCTCAGCGCTTCCAGCGGGTTGGGCTGGCCCTTGATCACCGAGCTTTTGATCAGATCGGCCTCGATGCCGATCGAGCGCAGCAGCTCGGTCGCCTCGACCGCCTGAAGATAGACGCCGATCGAGCCGGTCAGCGTCTCGCCATGGGCATAGATCCGGTCGGCACCGAGGGCGGTCATATAGGCGGCCGAGGCGGCAATGCCTTCCATCACCGCCACCACCGGCTTTTCGGCTGCGACCTCGCGGAGCTTTTCGTAATTCAGCTCGCCGCCGATCGAACTGCCGCCGCCGCTGTCGATGCGCAGGATCAGCGCCTTGACCGCAGGATCCTCCCGGGCCTCGTCCAGCCGGTCGTACAGCTCGTCATCCGGGGCGATGAAGCCGTCGATGGTGAGTTCGGCGATGCGGTCGCCCTTGAACGCGCCGCTGCCGCCGATATCCGTGGCCCGGAAGACGATGCCGCCCAGAATGGCGGCCAGCACGATGGCGGCGATGCGCCAGAAGGTCAGACCCCGCTTCAGGCGGCGTCGATCGACCGCACGGTCGGCGTCGAACGGAGACGCATCGAACGGAGACATGGGGTCGGCTTCCTTCCGGCTTGGTCCCGCGCCGCCCGGCGGCGGCGCCTCGGCGACATCTATAGCCGCTTGGACCCTTGCCGGCCAAGGGGATAAGCGCCGGGGGCGCTACTTGCCGACATCGGTCAGCCCGGCCACAAGCCGGCGCTGCAGAACCAGCACCAGGATCACCGGCGGCGCCATCGCGACCAGCGCCCGCCCCATGGTCAGCCCCCAGCGGGTTTCGGCATTATCGGTGGGCAGGGTGCGCGCCACCCCCATCACCACGGTCGCCATCCGTTCGTCGGTGGTGATCAGCAGCGGCCAGAGATACTGGTTCCAGCCATAGACGAACAGGATGACCGCCAGCGCCGCCGTCGCCGGCGCCGCCAGCGGCAGGGCCACGTCGCGCAGGAACCGCAGCGGACCGGCGCCGTCGATCCGGGCGGCCTCTACCAGATCCGCCGGTACGGCCAGGAAGACCTGGCGATAAAGGAAGGTGGCGGTGGCCGAGGCGATCAGCGGCAGCACCAGCCCTGCATGGGTGTCGAGCAGCGAGGGAGAGAGCCCGATCTCGATGCCGAGCAGGCGCAAGCCTCCGATCAGGGGTGCCAGCGGATCGGCCGCGACCGCATAGGTCGGCACGATCCGGACTTCGACCGGCAGCATCAGCGACAGGAAAATCGCCCAGAAGGCGAGCGCCCGGCCGCGGAAACGGAAATAGACCACCGCAAAGCCGGCCGTCAGCGAAATCGCGATCTTGCCCGCGGTGATCGCCGCCGCCATGACCAGGCTGTTGAACAGCTGCCGCTGGATCACCGGATCCAGGATCACATCGGCGAGCGTGTCGATCAGCGCAGGGCCCGGCAGGCTGCCGATCGACAGGCGACCGTCTTCGGGCATCGAGGCGATGGCCAGGGCATACCAGACCGGCAGCAGCATGACCAGGGCGCCGGCCAGGAAGACGCCGGCGGCGACCGCCCGGAAGACCGGGTCGCGGCGGACCATGCCGCCCGCGGATGCGGCTTTCGGATCAGCTGCGGGCATAGGACACCTTGCGCTCGATCCAGCCGAACTGGATGACCGTCAGCACGCCGACCAGCGCCATCAGCACGATCGACTGTGCCGCCGACCCGCCCAGATCCTGGGCCTGGAAGCCGTCGCGATAGGCCTTGTAGACCATCAGCCGGGTGGCCCCGCCGGGGCCGCCTTCGGTGATGGCGTCGACGATGCCGAAACTGTCGAAGAAGGCGTAGATCAGGTTCATGACCAGCAGGAAAAAGCTGGTGGGGGAGACCAGCGGCCAGACCACGTCGCGCAGCCGGCGCAAGGGGCCGGCCCCGTCGATGGCGGCGGCCTCGATCAGCGATTTCGGCACCGAGCGGATGGCGGCGAAGAAGAAGATGAAATTGTAGGAGACCTGCTTCCACACGGCCGCCGCCACGATCAGCGCCATGGCGTCGGTGCCGTCCAGCAGCGGGTTCCAGGCCAGCCCCGCCTCGTGGAGCAGCCGCGCGATCACGCCGAAGGACGGGTGCAGCAGGAACAGCCAGAGCACGCCCGCGACCGCCGGGGCGACCGCGTATGGCCAGATGATCGCCGAGCGCAGGGCCGGACGTTCCCCCAGCAGCCGGTCGGCGGCAGCGGCCAGCACGAAGGCCAGCGCCATGGCGACGCCGGCCACCAGACCGGCGAAGATCAGGCTTGCCCGAATGCTGTCCAGGTATTCCGGTTCGGCGAACAGCGCCCGGAAATTGTCGAGCCCGACGTAGATGCCGCGGCCGGTGAAGGGATCGGCCAGATGGAAGGCCTGCCGCAGCCCTTCCGCCGCCGGGCGGAAGAAGAACAGGGCAAGGATGGCCAGCTGTGGGGCAAGCAGCAGCCAGGGCAGCATGCGGCCGCGGAAGACCGCACCGGCGGGCGGGGTGTGGATGGACATGGGGAATCCGGGGATAAGTAGTGCCGGGCGGACCCGCAGGAGTCCGCCCGGCCGGGAGGGGCAGCCCCGCGGTATTACTGGCCGATGGTGCGCTCGAAGCGCTCCAGCAGCGGGTTGGCGCGGCGCACCGCGTCATCCATGGCCTGGGCAGCGGTCTTCTTCATCGACCAGATGTTTTCCAGCTCCTCGTTCAGGATCTCGTCGATCTGAACCAGATAGCCGAGGCGGATGCCACGGGTGTTGGGCGTGGGGGTCCCGCGGGTCAGCTGCAGGATGGCCAGTTCCTGATGGGGGAATTTCTGGTAATAGCCTTCGGCCTTGGCGGCCTCGTAGGCATCCAGCGTGATCGGGACATAACCCGACACCTTGTGCCAGTCCACCTGGCGCGGGGTCTCGGCCAGGAAGGCGAGGAAGGCGGCGACACCCTTGTAGACCTCGGGCGTCTGGCCGTTCATCACGAACAGCCCGGCACCACCGATGAAGCTGTTCTTCGGATCCGTGGTCCCGGCCTCCACCGGCAGCATGGCCGCGGCGAAATCGAATTTGGCCTTCTGCGAGATCCCGCCATACCCGGCCGAGCTTTCCAGCATGATCGCGCAGCGCTGAGCGTAGAAGGCTTCGTGGGCGCCGGTCCACTGGCGGCCCTGATAGCTCATCAGCCCGTCCTTCACCCAGCGCTGAAGCCGGTCGAGATGGGCGACCATGCGCGGGTCGTTGACGGTGAGGCGTGCCCCCGGTCCTTCCATGCCGTTGGCCGGGGTGGCGACGGGGATGTCCTGGATGAAGGCGTAGTTCTTGATCAGCGTCCATTCCTGCCAGGAGGGCACGACCGGGCAGTCCACCCCGGCGGCCTTCAGCCTGACGGCGGCGGCTTCCAGCTCGTCCCAGGTGGTGGGCACGGCCTCGACCCCCGCCTTCGACATCAGGTCGCGGTTCATCCACATCAGCGGGGTGGAGGTGTTGAAGGGCATGCCGATCTGGTGGCCACCCTCCTGATAGGCGGCGATGACCGGCTGGATATAGCGGCTCCAGTCGACCTGGATACCGGCTTCCGCCATCACCTCGTCGACCGGCTTTGCGGCCTTTGAATAGATCACGGTGGGGGCCGCCGGCGCATGGACCTGCACGATCGCCGGTGCCTTGCCGGCCCGGGCGGCGGCGATGGCGCCGTTGATCACGTCGTCATAGCTGCCCTTGAAGACCGCATTGACCTGGTAGTCGCTCTGTGCGGCGTTGAACTCGGCCGCATAGCGGGCGATGGTCTTGCCGAGCGTGATGTCGGGGGAATGGGCATGCCAGAGGTCGAACTCGACCCGGGCCATGGCCGGGGCAGCGACACCTGCGATGGTGAGCGCCACAAGGCCGGCGAGGCCCGCGCGCAGACGGAGGGTGGTCATGGTGCTGGTTCCTCGGGATGGCGGGAAGGAAGGGATCGGCCCGGTCGGAGCGGTCTGGATGCCGCCTTCGTCATAAACTCTACGCATGTCCTATGACATGCTTATGAAGATGACTTATGGATTCGGACGTATGCAGTCGGAGCCCGCAGCATGAACTTCAACCAGATGCGCGCCTTCCACGCCGTGGCGGTGGAGGGCGGTTTCTCGGCGGCGGCCAAATCGCTGGGGGTGACCCAGCCGGCGGTGACGGTGCAGATCCGCGGGCTGGAGGCGGAGCTGGGCGTGCGCCTGTTTCTGCGCCGCGGCCAGGGGGCCGTGGCCACCGAGGCGGGGGAAAGGCTGCTGGCCCATGTCCGGGCAGTGATGCTGCTGATGGACCGCACCGAGGCGGCGGTCGCCTCTGATCCGGCCATGGCGGGTGGGCTGGTGCGGCTGGGGCTCAGCACGCCGGCAACGATCATGGGGCTGGCCAAGCGCTTCGCCGACGCCCATCCGGCGGTGGAGCTTCGGCTGTCCACCGGTAATACCGGTCAGCTGATCGAGGATGTCCTGGCCTGCCGGGTGGATCTGATCGCCGCCAGCCATATCGAGCCCGACCCGCGGCTGGCGGGGGTGGTGCTGGGGCGCCAGCGTCTGGCCCTGCTGGTGCCGGCGGCGGATCCTCTTGCCCGGTCCGGCGACCCGCTGCCGCTGGATGCCCTGGCGGGGCTGCCGGTGCTGCTGCGCGAGCCGAGTTCGGTCACCCGTCAGGTCTTCCTCCGCGCCGCCGAGGCGATCGGCCTGTCCCCCCGCATGGCGGCCAGCCTGGGCAGCCGCGAGATGATCCGCGAGGCGACCGCCGCCGGCCTCGGCTATGGCATCGTTTTCGACGGCGAGACCGGCCACGACCCCCGCCTGGCCCACCGCCCCCTGACCGCCGCCGGCCCGGCCGCCGAACTTCTGGCGGCCGATGTCCGCCTGTCCTGCCTGCCCGAGCTTGCCGGGATCGGGGTGGTGGCGGCGTTTCTGGCACTCGCAGAGGGCGTGTGACGTCGGACCGGGCGGCCCGTTACCACCGCCTGATCGCTACCACCGCCCGATCATCCCGCCCGGTGCCGCGCGGGCCTCGGAGAGGGTGCGGTCGGCGTGGCGTATGCGGTGGTCGAGCAGGCGGCGCATCATGCGGTGGACGACCGGGGTGAAGGCGGGGTCGGCGGCGAGATTGCGGGTCTGGCCGGGGTCTGCTTCAAGGTCGAAGAGCACGGGATCCGCATCGGGGAAGTGCAGATAGGCCCAGCGCTCGTCCTGGATGGCGGTGAATTGTGCCTCATGCGGCGAGCGGGCGAGGCCCGGAACCGGGCCGGGCAGCTTGTCGCGGAAGTCATGCTCGTAGACCGCGGCATCCCGCCAGTCCGACGGGCGATCGCCGGCGATCAGGCCCAGCAGCGAGCGGCCGTCGCATTGCGGAGGGGCGGCGATGCCGAACCAGTCGAGCAGGGTCGGCAGCAGGTCGACATGTTCGGTGATGGCGTGGATCTGTCCGCCGCGGGTCGGATCGGCGCCCGGCCGCGGGTCGGCGATGATCAGCGGCACCCGGAACGAGGCCTGGTGGATGGCGCGCTTGCCGAACAGGCCATGTTCGCCCCATTGCTCCCCATGATCGGACATGAACACGACCAGGGTGTCCTGGCCGCGCCCGCTCCGCTCCAGCGCCGCCAGCACCCGGCCGACCTCGTCGTCGACTTCGGCCAGCAGGGCCAGATAGGCCTTGCGCAGGGCGGCGACCGTGGCGGCGGGCAGGGCGGATGCAGGGCCGTCCAGGCCCGGATGGGCGATCGATGCCGGCACCACCCGGCGGAACAGGGCGGCCAGGGGGTGGATCGCATCCTCGGCGGCGGCGTCGATCGGCGGCAGCGGCGGGGCGTCGGGCACCCGGGCCAGGTGGCGGGCGAGTGCCGCCAGCGGCGGATGCGGCCGGTAGAAGCCCAGATGCAGCAGCCAGGGCCGCTCGGGTGCGGTATCAAGGAACGCCACCGCCGCATCGGCCAGCCAGCGGCTGTCATGCAGCCCGTCGGGCTGTGGAGAGGTTTCTACCGGCGCACCGGCGCGGAGATGACGCGCGAAGCCGGCATCATAGTCGGGATCGAGATCGGCCCCCTGACCGCGGGCCCAGGCCGTATAGCGCGCCTTGTCCTCGTCCATCTCGCGCAGGATCTGCCAGCCTTCGGCGACCGAGGGGCCGCGGAAGACGGGATCCTGAGGGTCGCGGCCGCGCGGATCCGGCACGGCCGTGGTGTAGCCGATCATGTAGGGGGTGATGCCGGCGGTGCGCAGATGGTGCTGCAACAGCCGGCGCCCCGCCGCCATCGGCACCGGATTGGCGAAGACCCGGTGGTTGAAGACATACTGGCCGCTGGCGAAACTCGCCCGGGCCGGGCCGCAGGGCGCGCTCTGGGCGAAATGGCGGGTGAAGACCGCGCCGCGCGCGGCCAGCCG
>MDTG01113332.1_pt1 | contig 107428 bp, 90 predicted proteins | sample 811421 | NCBI WGS metagenome assembly MDTG01 (sample SAMN05326645, study PRJNA326480) | marine metagenome | isolation source: seawater | place: Pacific Ocean: South East | collected 2011 | reverse complement strand
CGACAGCTCGGGGGTCTCAGGATTCTCGTTGACCGGAACGGTCATCTGACCGATCTGGATCATGTCGGTCACGTTCAGCTGACTGCTGCTGTTCCCGTTGAAGGTCCAGTCGCCGTGGCCGATGTGCATCCGCTCAACGGTGTGGTCGATGCCGGTCGGCGAACCGGAGTTCTCCAGCAGGCGTTCAAGGAGGAGGATGCCGTCGGCTCCTGCCGGTATGTCGTAGGGCACCCAGTTCGTATTGGTGAGCCAGCTCGATGTCGACGGGGAGAGATTCGACCATGCGTAGACCGCGGCGTCGCCGCTGAGGTCGAGTTCGTAGCACCCGAGATCGGGGGTCGGTCCGGTCGCGGGGATCCCGATCGGATTCGAGAGATTCGAGAAGATGTCGATGTCGTGCTCGATGCCGTCGAGACCGAACATCGGTTGGTAGTACTCGTTCGGCACATCCGGGGTGTAGTGGGGAATGTTGATGTTCGTGAGACCGAGATTGCCGGCATCCAGAGCGGCTGATCCGGTGAGCAGTCGGTACGACTCGCCGTCTCCCGTGCCGGCGAAGCCGTCGGGGCCGCAGGGGTCCTCGAACAGAGGATCGCCCCAGGGATTCAGACCGATGATGGTGGTGTCCTTGTCGAGGGAGAAGGACTCCTCGATGCTCACGTGCAGCAGAGCATTCCCGGGCAGCGAGTCGTAGGAGAGCTGGGAGCCGAAGGTCCGGCCGAAGTCGTTCTGGTTGCCCCAGACGATGCTGTTCTCGATGCGCCAGTCGCCGGTTCCGAGTGCCTTGATTCCCGCAGTCTCGTCGCTCAGGGCGGCGTTGTGGGCGATCGTGCACTGGAGCACGTGCAGCGAAGCGCCGTTTCCATCGAAGTCGATTCCGGTTCCGCCGTTGCCGGCGATGAGGCAGTTGGTGCACCGGAGCGAAGTGGCGATGGCCTGGATGCCGTACGCCGTGTTGCGTTCGAGCGAACATTGCCTGAAGGTGAATGCGGCGCTGCTGTTGGCGTTCACGAGATGCACGCCACCGCCGAGATTGTCGTCGAAGACGCACACCTTGCTCGTCAGTGCGTACAGCTGTTCACCATGGAGTCCGCCTCCCTCTTGGGCGAAGTTGTCGACCAGCTCCGTCCCTTCCATGTAGAGACGACATCGGTATGCGCCGATGCCCCCTCCGTTGTAGGCGACGTTGTTCTCGAATCGGCAGTCGTAGACTTCGACGGAAGCGGCAGCCGAGGAACCTGACAGCGACAGGCCCCCGCCGAGGCCGTAGTGATCTCCGTTGCGTACAAGGATGCGCTGCATTCCGATCGTGCCCGCGAAGCCGGCTGCGCGGATGGCTGGTCCGCTGGCCCCGCCGTCGATGATCACCTGTCCGAGTGTGAAGGGGTTGAAGAAGCTGATCGCCTTGGATCCCAGGTCGACGTTCTCGTAGTAGGTGCCCGGGTTCAGGAAGTAGAGGGTGTCGCCGCTTGCGGCGGCGTCGACCGCCGATTGAATCGAGGTGTACTCGCAGGAGGAGCAGACCGGCAGGATGTTGCCGCCTCGTGGCGTTCCGGTTTCGTGGCCGGGATCCTCGATTGGAATCAGGTGCACCTCGAGATGGCCGGTTCCAGCGGCCCCCTCGATGCCACCGCCGAGTCGGATCAGCAGGGTGTCATCCATCCGGACCGGCAGAAGCAGTTCCGACGGACCGCCCGGGCAGTCAGGAGCGTCGTCGTTGCAGCCGAGCAGCTCCAGTCGGTCGCACTCGCCGCGATAGACCGCCAGGTCCGTGTCGAAGTCGCTGTCGGCGCAGGTGCTCAGGCGCAGAAGGCCCGTCTTCGCGGGAATGTAGCGGTACCAGATGTCGTTGGCGATGGTGCCGGCGTCGCCCTTGAGTTCGCACTGGGCGTGTCCGGGGCGTTCGCTTGCTGCGCACACCGTCGCGAAGGGCGTCGGCCCGTCGAACAGTTCCATCGGCTGTTCGCAGGTCTCGGGCAGTTCCTCGATCAGGTTCGACGCATTGGCGATCGACCAGTCGTCCATCTTCGGCTGCGGGCAGTTGCCGACGAACCGGCAGTCGAGCACCAGCGGTGTGCATTCCGTTCCACAGGAGAAGGTGTCGCCTGCTCCTGCGACGTTGCCCAGGAACAGGCAGTTGTCGAAGATCGGCCCACCATCATCGCCCGCCCATGCTCCGCCGTCGGCAAGGGACTCGTTGGCCTGGAAGACGCAGTCGCGGATCGTGGGGTTGCTGCCGCGCGTGAGGAGTCCGGCTCCGCGCTTGGCGAAGCCACCGCGGAGCACGAGGCCTTCGATGACCGTGTCGGCCGATTCGCCGCTGACGCAGCGGATCACGCTTCCGGCCCCGTCGGCATCGATGATCACCTCCTGATCTAGTGGGGCAAGGAGAATCGCCTTGCCGTGCAGATCGATCGTCTCGTACCAGATTCCCGAGGCGATGAGGATCTCATCGCCGTCTCGGGCGGAGTCGATGGCCGATTGGATGGTGGTGTGTTCGGCGTCCGGGGCGACCACGAGTTCCGCGGCGGTCGCATGGTGTACCGACAGATGCATCGCCATGAGCATGGCAAGTGGTGAAATCGCGCGGAGTATCCTTCGAATCCCCAATCCGCTTCCCTCACTCTCTCCACTCAATGATGGTGTGACATCCGTCATGATTCAAGAGAGATCTTCATCTTCGATCCAGACCGGAATCATCGGATTTTAGCCGTAATGGCACTCAACCCCGTTCAGGGGTGCTCAGGGCTGGATTGCGTCGCGAAGGTCACGGCACCGGGTGAGGATCGAATCGACCCTTTGCGAGGCGGCAAGCGGCTTGAGGGCCGTTTCCACCTCGTCCAGTACGACCACGCAGGCCGCCCGTTCCCCTTGTTTTTCATATCCAAGTGCAAGCAGGTATCCGCTGGCTCCGAACCCCTCGGCGTTCAGCATCGAGTTGGACTCGTTCACGAACAGGCGTTGCCATGTGGCCTGTGCTTCGACGAGTGGAGCAATGGCTTCTTCGCTTCGGTCGGCGAACAGGAGGTACTGCCCGTGGGCCTGCAGGGCCTGGGCGAGATCCGTTTCGGATCGACGATCGGTCGCTCCGTCATCGGTCCGATTCAGCCGCATCAGCGAGCGGGCTGCTTCGACGACCTGGTCGGCGGATCGTGCGATCGCCTCGTCGCGCCTTCCCTCCCTGTACAGCAGGTCCGCGATGTAGCGATGCTGCTTCATCAGATCACGCTTCGAGGTGTTGCTTTCGGGGCGGGCTTCGAGGAGCCGACGGCTGATGAGCAGCGCTTCGGCGTAGTGCTCGTGTGCGGGTTCGTACTCCTCCCGTGATTGGTGGAGGCTGGCGAGCCTGTTCAGCACGAGCAGCAGATCGCGATGCACCATTGAATCATCGGGCCAGCGATCACGGCTGGTCCTCGCGTGGTCGAGCAGCCGATCGAGCGTCACCAGTCGTCGCCCATCGTCTCCGTCGATTCCGGCCATCGCGGCCTCATCCATGTAGACATCGAAGTGAAGCCGTGCGACGTCCTTCGTGACGTGGGGAACGGGAAGGGCCGCCACAAGGACCAGAGCGTTCTGGTTGGTCCGTCTGGCCTGATCGACGCGGTCGACGGCGCGATAGGCGTCGAAGAGCAGTGTGAGGACCCGGGTTGCCGCGATCCTCGTCTGCTCGTCCGGTCTTGCGGCGAGCAGGGCATAGAGCCGCCGCGACGAGGACTCCCATGCTTCGATCGCCTGCATGAGGTTGCCGCGGTTTCCCATCCGCATCGACCAGTGGTTGTTGCCGACCGCCTGGAGACCCTCCGCGAGGATCCGCTCCAGATCGGGGTCGTCGGCCGCATCCTCGCGAAGATCCTCGAGGTACTCGAGACTCCGCTTGAGAATCAGTTCCCGGGCCGGTTGGCTCCCGGCCAGCGTGGAGATGGCCTGGAAGTGGTCGACCATGTAGAAGTCGATCAGCTCGCCGACCATCCGGTTGCGTTCCTGCCGGGCCGCATCGGCGCGTGACCACTGCCAGCCGGCCACGAGGATCACCACGCCCACCGCGAAGAGCAGCATGGCCGCCACCACGCCCACCTGATTGCGACGCACGAATTTGTTGGCCCGGTAGAGCATGCTGGGAGGCACGGCCATGATGGGAAGGCCTGTGAGGTATCGCTCGATGTCCTGGTCGAACTCCATCGCCGACTGGTAGCGTCGACGCTGATCCTTCTCCATGGCCTTGAGCGTGATGATCTCGACATCTCCCCGAAGTCGACGATCGAAGGTGCTGGGACGATCCGGATCGTCTTCCTGGACGATTCGAAGGGCCTCGTGCAAGGCCTTCTGCTTGATGTCGTAGGGGAACCGGTCCGTCAGCAGCTGGTACAGAACCACGCCGAGGGCGTAGATGTCGCTGCGCGTGTCGATCTCGGCGGGGTTCGCCCGGCACTGCTCCGGACTCATGTACTGAAGGGTGCCGATGAGCGCGCCGACATCCGTGCGATCCGTGGTGATCGCGGTATCGGAGTCGGTGCTCTTGGCAACACCGAAGTCGATGATCTTCGGATTCCCCCGTTCGTTGACGAGGATGTTTCCCGGCTTGAGATCCCGGTGGATGATTCCCTTCTGGTGACCGTGGTGCACGGCGATGCAGACCTTTCGGAACAGTTCCAGCCGCTGGGCGGTCGAAAGCTGTTCGCGATGGGCGAAGTCGGTGAGCACCAATGCGTTCGGGATGTATTCCATCGCGAACCAGGGAACGGCGCCTCCGCCGTCGTCCCACATGCCGGCTTCGTAGATACGGGCGATGCCTTCGTGCTGAAGTCTGGCGAGCGCTTCGGTCTCGTACTGGAACCGGCGGAGCATGCTCGGGCTCGCCATTCCCGGCCGCATCATCTTCAGGGCCACGAGTCGATCCGGCGACTGCTGACGAGCAAGGTAGACCGTGCCCATCCCACCGGCTCCGACCACGTCGGTGATCGTGTAGCCGTCGATCCGGCGGCCGATCATTCCGGCGCCGAGCTCGGACGGGCCGCCTCCCGAGGGATCGACGATGGTCCGGTCCTCGTCATCGCCGCGGACGGTATCGGCCTCGAACATCGCATTCGAATCGGCGGAGTCCGGTCGTGACGAGGGAGGATCGCTTCCCGGGGAAGGATCCTTCTTCGGCTGATCTGGATCTCTCGGATCGTCCATGGGGGAATGCATGCCTCTCCGACAAGTTAGGCCAAGAAGGGGGCTTCATGCGCCCGGGTGCGGGAGTCCACGAAAAATCACCTCCAGGCCGTGAAGCCTGGAGGTGACGGAAGAGAAGAGAAGGAAGTCTGTATGGGCGGATTCGCTTGGAGAGTCTGACTCAGCTGAAGCCGGTTTGTTCCATCAAGCGAGTGCGTCCACCCGGGAAATCGGTTTATCGGTCCCTCATTCTTGAACCTATTTGAACAAATATCAGTCATTCGTGGCCGCTGAACGGGGTTTGTGTTGAAAAAAAGGTGAATGCGTCGGTCGGGAGATGGAACGCGTGATTCCAATTCCAACGGTGGGGGGAGGTTAGCAATTTGATCGATCGAAGATCGATCATCATGGTTTCTCGCAGGTCGCAGAGTTTGCTTGTGGGTGAGTTGTTAGCAATCATGTCGCCACTGGCAATGATGCCAGGTGGGGAGGATTTGGCTCGATGGCTTACCTGATGGCACTCGACGAAGGAACGACCAGTTGTCGCACGATCATCTTCGATGACAAGTCCCGCATCGTGTCGGTTGCGCAACAGGAGTTCGGTCAACACTTTCCGAAACCGGGTTGGGTCGAGCACGATGCGGCGGAGATCTGGTCGAAGCAGCTTGAAACGATGCATCAGGTGATGAAGGATGCGGATCTGTCTGCAGAGGACATCGCCTCCATCGGCATCACGAACCAGCGGGAGACCGTCGTGTTGTGGGATCGCCGCACCGGGGTTCCCGTGCACAACGCGATCGTCTGGCAGGACCGTCGAACGGCGAAGATGATCTCCCGGTACGACACGCCCGAACATCGGAAGATCGTGCATGAGCGAACCGGACTGCTGCTCGATCCGTATTTCTGCGCGACGAAGATCAACTGGCTTCTGGAGCACGTGAGCGGACTTCGCGCCGACGCCGAAGCCGGCCACATCGCCTTCGGCACCATCGACTCCTGGCTGCTCTGGAACCTCACCGACGGCGAGGTTCACTGCACGGACATCTCCAATGCCTGCCGAACGCTTCTCTACGATCTCCATCGCCAGTGCTGGGACGAGGAGCTTCTCGAACTCTTCGAGATTCCCGCATCGATTCTTCCTGAAGTGAAGCCGACCAGCTGCCACTTCGGATCGACGGCGAGTTCGATCCTGGGATCGCCTGTCCACATCGGCGGCATGATCGGCGACCAGCAGTCGGCGCTCTTCGGACAGGCGTGCGTCGAACCGGGGATGGCCAAGACGACCTACGGGACCGGCTGCTTCCTGCTGCTGAACACCGGGGACAAGGCGATCACCAGCGAGAACAACATGCTGACGACGGTCGCCTGGCAGTTGGAGGGAGACGCCCCGACCTACGCGCTCGAGGGCAGCGTCTTCATGGGCGGCGCGTCCATCCAGTGGCTTCGGGACGGTTTGAAGATCATCGACGATGCGCCGGGTGTGAACGAACTCGCCGCTTCGGTCCCCAGCAGCGAGGGAGTGCTGCTCGTTCCGGCCTTCGCCGGAATGGGTGCGCCATACTGGGATCCATTCGCTCGCGGGGCCATTCTCGGTCTGACGCGCGGATCGACCAGTGCCCATATCGCCCGGGCGACGCTCGAAGGGATCGCCTGTCAGGTCTGCGATCTGCTGCATGCGATGGAGCGTGATTCGGGGGTCGCCCTGAAGGAACTTCGGGTCGACGGCGGTGCCGCGGCGAGCGATCTCCTGATGCAGATACAGTCGAATCTGCTCGACCGCCACGTCCTGCGGCCCGAGGTGCTCGAGACCACGGCGCTCGGGGCGGCCTTCATGGCTGGATTGGCGTGCGGCGTCTACGAGTCGCTCACGGATGTCAGCGAGCATTGGAATCAGGATCGCCGGTTCGAGTCCGAGATGGACGCTGCGAAGCGTGCCGAGCATCTGGATCTCTGGAGCAGGGCGGTCAAGCGATCCAGAAACTGGATCAAGGAGGACGAGCATGAAGCGTGAACAGCTGATCCAGCAGGTCTCCGATCAGGAGGTCTGGGACGTCGTCGTCATCGGAGGTGGAGCCAGCGGACTCGGGGCGGCGGTCGATGCGGCTGCCCGCGGGTATCGCACCCTGCTGCTCGAGCAGGTCGATTTCGCCAAGGCGACCAGCAGTCGATCGACGAAGCTGGTTCACGGTGGTGTCCGCTATCTGCAGCAGGGCAACATATCGCTCGTCCGGGAAGCACTGCACGAACGAGGTCTCATGTACGAGAACGCACCGCATCTGGTGACGAACCTCGCGTTCATCGTCCCACGCTACAAGTGGTGGGAGGGGCCGTTCTACGGCATCGGCCTGAAGCTGTACGACCTGCTCGCCGGAAAGCTCAATCTGGCCAAATCGAGACAACTCAACCACGCCGACACCATGGCCGCCATTCCGAATCTGGAGGAGGAGGGCCTCGATGGAGGAACCGAATACCACGACGGCCAGTTCGACGATTCGAGGATGTGCGCGACGCTCGTCCGGACCGCCTTCGATCACGATGCGACGATGCTCAACCACGCGACCGTGATCGGTCTCCTGCGCGACGAGTCGGAGCACATCTCCGGCGTTCGATTCCGCGACGAGGAGACCGGGGACGAACACGAAGCGAAGGCCCGGGTGGTCATCAACGCCGCCGGCGTGTTCTCGAACGCGATTCGTCGCATGGACGAGGCCGAGGCGGAGTCGGTCGTCGAACCGAGCCGGGGCGTGCACCTCGTTCTGGACGCATCCTTCCTCATGGGCGATACGGCGATCATGGTTCCGCACACCGACGACGGCAGGGTGCTCTTCGTCATCCCCTGGCACGAGCGCTGTCTCGTCGGAACCACGGACGAACATGCTCCGGAGCCGATCCTCGAGCCGAGGGCGACCGACGAGGAGGTCGAATTCATCCTCCGCAACGCGGCGAGGTATCTCGATCGGGATCCCCAGCGAAGCGACGTCCTGAGCGTGTTCGCCGGGCTTCGCCCGCTCGTGAAGCACGAGAACACGGCGACGAAGAAGATCTCCCGCGAGCACGAGGTCCTCGTGTCGCGTGGTGGACTGGTCACGATCATCGGCGGCAAGTGGACGACCTATCGACGGATGGCCGCGGACACGATGGATCACGCCATCGATGTCGGTGGGCTTGAGCGTCGCGACTGCGCCACGGAGCACCTCCGACTTCACGGTTGGCTGGATCGGGACGACTCCGCGATGCCGACCGAGAACTGGCTGCGCGTCTACGGAGCGGATGCGCCCGAGGTCATGGCCGTCTGCGAAGAGATCGAGCGCGGCACGGATCCACTGCACGAACGGCTTCCATACCCGCGTGGCGTGGTGGTGCATGCGGTGCGGCATGAACTGGCCCGTACGGTCGAGGACGTCCTCGCTCGCCGCACGAGGGCGCTGCTGCTCGATGCGGCGGCCGCATCGGAGGTGGCGGAGGACGTCGCGGCTCTGATCGCCGCCGAACTGGGGCGTGACGAAGCGTGGGCCTCGGATCAGGTCGTCCGGTTCAGGGAACTGGCCGCCGGCTACCGATTGTCCTAGTGCTCGAGTGCGGAGCCGACGAGGTCGTCGAGTCCGCAGTGCTTCAAGGCGCCTTCGTGGGTCGCATCAAGCACCACCGGAGGTGCGTAGCCGTTGACGAAGGCTTCATGCCATCGTGGGGCGCAGAGGCACCAGCGATCGCCATCCTTCAGTCCGGGAAATCCGTACTCCGGCATCGGAGTGGAGAGATCGTTGCCCGCCGCTCTCGAGAAGGCGAGGAACTCCTCCGTGACCCGCACGCAGACGGTGTGCGAGCCCTGGTCGTCGGGGCCCGTCTCGCAGCATCCGGTCCGGTAGAAGCCGGTCATCGGATCAAGGGAGCACGGCTGCAGCGCTCCCCCGAGCACATTGCGATCGCCTTGGTTGGGTTCCATCGCTCGAATCATGCCGTCAGGTTATCAGGAAGTCTCAATGCTGCTGCGAGGGCACCCAGGCCGTGGTGCGTCCGGCGACCGTGAGATGTTCGATGCGTCTGCCGTCGGGAAGGGCGGCATCGCTGGGACGGCCCCATCGATGATGGAACAGCCAGCTGCGGGGGAACCTCTTCTTGTCCGCGTTGACGCGGACCGCGGCGCGAATCACCTTTACCAGGCATCGCCGCATGGCACGGATCTCGGCGTCGTCGAGCGAATCCGCCCTGCGTCGGGGATCGAGGGCGGCCTGAAACAGCACTTCGTCCGCAATCCAGTTTCCCACCCCGGCAGCGAACCCCTGATCCAGCAGCAGTCCCTTGAGAGTGACGTGCCGGCCCGAGACCAGACGTGCGAAGGCCGCCGGCGTGGGCATGTCCAGCAGCGGATCGAAACCGAGTTTCGAGATCGGCGGTTCGTTCATGGGATCCTGCCGCAGCCGGATGCGACCGAGTCGCCGCGCGCTGGTCATGGCCAGCCGTCCGCCGTCCTCGAAGTCGATCTGGATCTTCCAGAATCGCGGCGGCCAGTGCTCACCCGGATCGATGCCTGCCTCCAGCGGGAGGTGCGGAGCGTCGGGGACATGGAACGCTCCGGTCATTCCGAAGTGGAACAGTGGCATGGGTGCTTCGTCGAGTTCGAACCACAACTGCTTGCCTCGCCGTCGAACCTTCCCGACCAGACGTCCGGTGAGCTTGCGAGCCAGCGTTCTCGGGGCGACGTCCTCGATGACGATGCGGTCGTCGGGACACCGGACCCGGGTGATGACGCGTCCTTCGGCCACTTCGGCGGCGATCCTGCGTCCACGTTCGACTTCCGGAAGTTCGGGCATTCGTCCAGCCTACACGGGGCATCGATCGGACGCGCTGCCGTACAATCGCGAACCATGCGAACGGCCATGTATCTGATTCTGCTCGTACTCTGCGCCCCGCCGTTCGGTTGCGACGATCCGCCCGTGCCCGGACCGGCTTCGGCATCGGCCGCCCGGGACGGTCTGCCGAACCTGCAGCGGGTGGATCCCGAACTCGACGTCTGGGTGGGGGGACAGCCGCATCCCGGCATCGGAGAAGCGGCCCTTGCCGCCCTCGGCATCCGTTCCGTCATCGTGGTCGATGCGCTGGCGCCGTTGGCCGATTCGGACTCGATCGTCCGGGTGCACATGCCTCTGAAGTACTCGGGCATCGACGCGATGGAATCCGGGCAGTTGGCGCATCTGGTGGGTTCGCTTGAACGTCCGATCTACATCCACTGCCATCACGGCACGAACCGTGCCCCCGCGGCCGCCGCGGTCGGGCTGGTGTGCACCGGAGAGTGGTCCAATGAACAGGGGCTTTCACTGCTGGAGCGTTCCGGCACCGACGACGCCTTCAAGGGGCTGTTCGAATCGGTGCGGGCGGCAGGTGTGCTGAAGAAGGCGGATCGACCGGTCTACGACGGCGCCTCGGTTCGAATCGAAGATCTGGCCGTATCGATGGCTGCCGTCGACGACGCATTCCTCGAACTCGAACAGGCATCGAAGCAGGGGTGGCTCGATGCCGACGCTCCCGCGGAAGCGGCACGACTCGTCGATCTGCTTCGGGTCTCGTTCGAGCGGACGTCTCTCAACGAGGACCTGCTCTTTCGCAAGCTTGCCGAGGGATGCATCGAACGTGCCGCCGAACTGGAAGCATCGCTTCTCGCCGGCGAGCGTGATCTGTCACTGAAGCGCTTCATGGCCGTCGAGGCGACGTGCAGCGCCTGCCATGACCGTTTCAGGAACTGACGGCGGCCGGATCGAAGTCGTCGTCGGCGAGTTCGAAGAAGTCGAAATCGAACGCAGGACTGACCGTGCATCCGACCAGGGTCCAGTCGCCCAGCGAACGAGCCGACTGCCAGGCGTCCGGTGGGACGATGGCCTGCGGTGATTCGCCCTCGAAGAGGCCCGGGCCGAGAACCCATCGCTGCACCGCTTCACCATCCTCGGCGATCGAGAGTTCAAGCGGAGCACCTTCGTAGAAGTGCCAGATCTCGGTCGAATCGATTCGATGCCAACGGGATCGGTCGCCTTCGCGGAGCAGGAAGAGGATCGCCGTTCCGCTTCCGCGGGACCCGTCATCCGTCATGTCGCGCCAGGTCTCCCTGAAGAATCCGCCTTCGGGATGGGGTTTCAATCCGAGCCGGGCGATGACTTCGTGGGCAGGGGGAAGCGTCGATGGACTCACGAGTCCTCGCCTTCGGGAATCGGATCCGTCTTCTCCAGTTCGATCGTCTGCTCGATGGTGCCGCCCTTGTCGCTGACGTAGCGGAGGGTGACTGGTCCGTCTCCTTCGATGAGAAAGCGGAAGAGTTGGGAGCCGTTGGAGCGGATTCCGACTTCGTTGCGAAGCCGGTGGGAACGATGCTGGTCCTCCGGAATGGTCATGCCGGACCAGGGCGTGAATCCGTTGGCCGTGCTCGAGGCGACGACCCGGCTGCCTTCGCCGGTTTCGCAGATGAGTTCATCTGGATTGCCGATGCGGTGCTTGCGGGCCCAGCCGAGAATGGTCGGGATCACCTTCGGATTCTCGACCTGCACGGTGAGTTCCCACAGATCCGCGGGACCTCGACGCACCTGGTGCATTCCCCATTCGACCTTCGGCATCTCATCGGCGTGGTACATCGTGAAGGCGAAGTTGCGGTGGCACTCCTCCTCCTGCGCCCAGAGCGGCGCGACGCGACCGGAATGCTTCTTGGTGCCGCCGACGAGCACGGTTCCGTACTTCGGATGCTCGACTTCGTGATAGGGGACGTAGACGTCCTCGAACTGCAGGAGATCCCTGAACTCGATGGTGTCGTCGCGCGAGGTCAGTTCGCCGTCTCCGAACATCTTGTCCTGGGACCACAGTTCGTTGACGAAGGACATGATGCCCTCCTGTTCGTAGGTGAAGGAGGTCTCGTCGCCGTGGGTGGTGTAGAGATCCTCCCATGAGACCAGAGCGTCGTAGAAGGGGATCATCTTCGCCCCCTTGGTCGCCATCTCCTCCATGGCCCGCATGTCGGATACGGGATACTTCTGGTACGAGGCTCCTGGACCGTAGAGCACCATGCCGCCGCTGTTGTGGTACGACTGCACGCCGGCGATGTTGGGATGGGCCATGATGAATGTGGCGGTCGCCCGGCACTCCGGAAGACTCAACGGATAGTCCGTTGCTCCGTACTGGATATGCTCCGGCTGCCAGTCGCTGGGGAAGTTGCGGTTGGGGTCGTAGCCGCCGATGCCGTCCTCGTTGATCTCGCCGTCGCCGTCGTTGTCGATGCCCTCCTCACCGAGTCGGGTCCAGCCGCCCGGCTCCTCGTCGCGACCGACCCGGACGAAGAAGCGGTCGTCGTCCTCGTTGCGCTTCCAGCGGCCGGTCGGATCCGCCACCCACATGGAGGTGATGTGCCCATCGCCGTCGAGGTCGTCGGGGCCGTCCTCGTCGTAGCGACCGTCATGGTCGTTGTCGGTCGGCCGGATGCCGCCTCGAAGCACGTTCGGGGTGGCGGCGTCGTTGAACCAGTACATGCGTCCGTCGGGATTGGACGACGGCACGAAGTAGAACGTCCGTTCCCGGATGAGTTCGGTCAGCGATTCGATGTTTCCGAAGCTTCGCGTCAGGTACCAGATCGAGTAGAGCACGGCTTCGGTGGCCTGGATCTCGTTGCCGTGGATGTTGCCTTCGATGTACATCGCGGTCTTGGACTCGGGCGGTCCGGTGGCCGGGTCGTTGAGCGTGACCAGCCAGATGTCCCGGCCGGCGACCGACTTGCCGATCGACTCCATCTCCAGAAGTTCCGGGTAGGCGGCGACGAGATCCCGCAGGGCCTGCGTCATCTCGTCGTAGGTGTACCACTTGTTGAAGGCGAGATCGACCTTGCTGGGCGTGGGCGACTGCGCCCCGGCCAGAGGCGAGAGCATGCAGATCGCGAGAATGAGCATGAAGAACTTGTTCACATGGCACCTCCATCCGTGTCATCGTTGGTCAACTGGATCGAGTGGTGATCCTGTCCGTACTTTTCACTGAAGAGTTCGACGCCCAGCGGTTCCTGCCCGGGGTGCTCGATGACCCATCGCATCTCGTGCCGGCCGCCGTCGCCCTCGAGTCGCCAGACCTTGTGGGTGCTCCGGCCGGTGACGATGTCGTCGGGATCGACGTCGAGCCGGACGACCCAGGGGCGGGCCCGTCGGTTCCGCTTGGCCATGGCCGTTCCCGCCGGAAGGCGTCCTTCGTTCACGAGCGATGCCTTGACTTCCCAGAGCCCTTCGGACAACTCCCGGACTTCGATGTCCCTGAGTTCGACGTCGGGAAGATGTCGGGCGAGTTCCATGATGAAGTCGGCCTGCCGGGCCGAGATCTCGTCGAGTGATCCGATCGGGGGGACGGTCCGGAACATCGGGGCCCATCCGCCGACCTCGACCCGTTCGTAGTCGGGATGCTCGACGACGGTCCAGTTCACGAATCCCTCGCCGCCGTGGGATGCATCGCTGTAGGCGAGCCAGTCCTCGTCGGTGGGGGCGTCTCCGGAACCCTTGCGCTTGCCACCATCGTTCTTCTTGGAGACACGACGGATCACGATGCCCGCCTGCTGTGCGAAGCCTTCGACCATTTCAGGAGTCATCCGGCTCATCATGCTCTCGTCGTCGGGAACCGGGTAGCCCTGGTCGACGGCCCACTCCCTGAGTTCCACCATCGTTTCCATGCTGATGTCGCCGATGCCCGAGGGCGTCAGTGCTTCGCCATCGGATTGGCCGCCGCTTCCGGCACCGTTGATGATCACGAACTGATCCTCTTCGCTGTTGACGGGAGGTCCGCCGTGGCTGTGGCCGGCCTTGCCCGGGGTGCGCATGCGTCCCCGCATCGTGTCGCGTGCTTCCGCACGCTCGTCCTCGTCGAGTTCGCCGTCGCCATTGGTATCGAACTGATCCATGAAGGATTCGGAGTCGAATCTGCCGGGGCGATCCCCGGATCCGGCCGGGATGTCCATCGAACCGCCCTGATCGCCCCGGACTTCAGGTTCCTCTTCCGAACCCGATCGCGGCATGTTCCAGAGCGGCGTCGAGAAGGAGGGGACTCCGTACTGTCCGTAGGCCCACGCGGTGAAGCTGCCGGACCAGTCGGGCTGATCGACGTCCTTGAGTTCCGTGACCTCGACGAATCGATCGCTCATCATGGCGTACATGCCCTCGTCCTCACCGTCGATCGTGTTGGGGGCCCCGGCATTGTTGCGTCCGCTTTCCCGGGGAGGGGCCGACAAGGTGTCGTGTCGTCCATAGACCACGACTGCGGCGATGGTCTGGTGGTCGAGCGCGTACTGCAGCAGCGCCATCGATTCGGGTTCCGACAGCTGATGCCGTCCGGCTCCGTCGACGTGCGGCTTGTAGCCGTGCATGAAGTTCATGTTGAGATCGACGCCGCCGGGGCCATCCTCGTTGAGCAGGCCGTCCTCGTCGTTGTCCCACCCCTCGACGGCAAGGTAGAACTCGGGGCGTTCGCCTTCGGCGCGATCCGGCTTGCGATCGAGTCGCGGTTCATCCGGATCGGCGATCATGGTGCCCTTGCGGGGGTCGTAGATGCGCATCATCGTGATCATGCCGTCGCCGTTGAGATCCTCCGGGCCATCCTCGTCGAAGGCTCGATCGCGATCGGCATCGTCGGGCCGGGTGTTTCTCGGCGAGGCGTGCAGCACGCCACCGGTCAGCATCTTCTCGGTGCCGTCGGGGTTGACCCTGGGTACGACGTAGAGCGTGTGCTCGGTGAGGAACGCGATGGCGTCCTCGTCGCCATCCTCGATCCTGCGCACGAGATCGTTCACGACCTCGATCGCCACGTCGGCGCCATGCACATGATCGGCATCGATGCCCGCCACCAGGAGGATCGCCGGACGTTTCTCGGGGTCGAGGTCGCCGGGCCGGCTGATGCGCATCGCGGTGATGGATCGGCCATCAAGGCTCTCGCCGATGACCTCGGTCATGACGAGCGGCTCGTTGTCCATCTCGATCTGCCGGATGCGACTGACGAGTTCGTCGTGGCCGAGCCAGGTCCGCTCGGAAGCATCCTGATTGGCCGGGGCTGACGGTGCGATCGATGCCGCGAGCAGCAGCATCATGACGATGATCATTGGGTTCTTCATGAGACCCGGCACGGTACCGAATAGGATCTGCCGGGTCCAGCCAGAGAACGGGGGCACGTTTCAACAACCGTTCATGCGTCTTCTCGCGGCTTCGGAAACACGCCCGACAGGATTCGAACCTGTGACCTTCGCTTTAGGAAAGCGATGCTCTATCCAACTGAGCTACGGGCGCAACGTGTCGTGCAGATTCTAGCGAAAGACCGCGAGCCGCCTCGGCGGCTCGCGGTCTTCCTTGCGGCATCGCATCGCAGGAGCGATCGAGGGAGGTGTGACCCGTGGAGGTTCATCCCCACAAACCAGGCACGGGTGCACCTCGATCGGACGATCAGGCTGATCGCCGTGTCGGTACCGCCTCCTGCGGGAATCGATAGGCCGCTTCTGATTCCTCGTTCTTCATCATCGACAGGAAGCAGACGGCGAGTTCCGGGTCGAACTGGGATCCGGCTCCGGAGGCGATCTCGTTCAGAGCGTCCTCCCGGGCAAGCGATTTTCGGTAGACGCGGTTGCTGCACATCGCGTCGAAGGCGTCGGTGATGCCGACGATCCGGCCCAGCAGGGGGATTTCCTCCTCGGCGATCCCGTCCGGATAGCCCCGCCCGTCCCACCGCTCGTGGTGTGAGCGGACGCCGGCGCGGATCCGTTGAAGTTCGGGCATGCAGCCGAGAATCCGTTCGCCGATCTCGGAGTGGGTCTTGATGATCTCGAACTCCTCGTCGTCGAGGCGATCGGTCTTGAGCAGGATGTGGTCGGGGACTCCGATCTTGCCGACGTCGTGCAGCAGTCCGCAGACCGTGGCTTCCTCGACGAGTTCGGCATTGCAGCCGGAGGCGACGGCCAGCCGCCGACTGAATTCGGCGACGCGTTCGCAGTGGCCGCGGGTGGCCCCGTCCTTGGCTTCGACCGCCTCGAGAAGGGATCTCGTGACTCCGCTGAACTCGATGAGTTCGTTCATCAGCGACGGGACGGCGATGGAGAGGTCGGGGCGGCTTCTCAGGGTCTCGACCACGTAGCCCTGGGGCTCCGAGGCTCCGGCATCCGTCATGTTCCAGCCCTGCTGCGACCGCCAGAGTCCCTGTTCGCCGGTGCTGATGGTGTTCGTCCGTGTGGTTCGATTCTTCATGATGATTCCCTTCGTCGTTTCCCATCGGGCCTCGAGGCCGGATGCATGTCACTCGCCTTGAGAATCGCATTTGCGACGCGGGTCTTTCGGGATTCCATGGCAAATGAAATTTGCACTTCCTTCGGATTTCTCCCAAATCGGTGAAAGGAACGCGTAGTGATCGAAGTGGGGCTGGGATGCTCTTGAGTGGGGAAGGCGTGGCTCGTACCATCGAAGGGTGAATCCGATCACTGCACCGGAGACGACAATGAGTCTGGAGAAGATGGTCATCGACGAGAATGAATCCGAGCATCGACTCGCGTCCGCCGACGAGACGGATGCGATGCCGTCCATCGACGACATTCGGCTGACTCCTCTCGAGAGCGGTTCGTTCACTTCTCCGACCGACGTCGAAGGCATCAACCTGTCCTATGCACAGGGCATCGAGTCCATTCGCAGTCGTGAATGGGACGAGGCGATCGACCACTTCACCGACGGACTGGCCCTCGACCCGCTTCGGGAGCATCCTCGGAGTGCGACTTCGCTTTCGAACATCGGATTTTGCCACGACAAGTTGAAGCAGTACGACCAGGCCATCGCTGCCTACAAGCAGTCGATCGAGCTCGACTCCACCAGCGATCAGCCGTTCGCCGGCCTGGCCTGCGTCTACATGGATCTCGGTCGCCCCGAGAAGGCGCTCGAGTACGGCGAGCGGGCAGCGGTCATACGACCCGACAACGGCCTGACATTCTTCAACGTCGGAAACGCCCACCTCGCCCTCGGCGACTGCATCGGCGCGATCGAGTCGTTTCGACAGGCGATCACGATCCAGCCGATGCTGTTCCATGCCTGGTTGAACATGGGCGCGGCCTGTGAATCGATCGGCGACATCGACGGTGCGATCGCCTCCTTCGAGGGTGCCATCCAGGCCGAACCCGGATACGCGAAGGCGTTTCTCAATCTCGGTCTGCTCTACGGCCGTCAGGGGCGGCACGACGATGCGATCGCGGCATTCGAACGTGCGATCGAGAAGGCTCCGGAGGTCAAGAAGACATGGATCCTGCTCGGGCTCGCCTGGCGATGCAAGGGCGACGATTTCAAGGCGATGGAGGCCTTCAAGGCCGCCGTCGCTTCCGGTTCCCATCATGAGAAGGCCTGGCACAACATCGGTCTGATCCATGCCGCCGCGCATCGGCATGATGATGCGATGAACGCATTTCAATCCGCACTCAGGATCGATCCGGCCTACGCGAAGGTCCATGTGAGCATCGGGCGGGAATATGTCCGGGTCGGCCGGGACGACGAGGCTCTGGCCGCTCTGGAACGCGGACTCTCGCATCGCCCCGGCATGGCCGCGGCCCATGCCCTGGTGGGGTCCATCCATGCGAGACGCGGTGATCACGAATCGGCCATCAAGGCCTTCGGCGACGGTTCGCGTCTCGCTCCGGAGGACGATTCGTTCCACGTGCACCTGCTTCGCGTCCATCTGGCGATGGGTCGCAGGGACGAGGCGATGGCGGAGTTCAAGTACCTCGAGGATCGCAAGTCGCCGCTGACCGCCGTGGTCGCCGACGAGATTCATTCCGCCTGAACTGCACTCATCGACCGGCTCGCGTCTCGCAGGCCTCGATCCAGAATACGCGGGCGAGTTCCTCGTCGTGAATCGCGAGTCGCAGCGATGTCCGCAGCGACCACGTCGTGACGCCCACCGCATGGTGCAGTCGATCGCCTTCGAGTTCTTCCGCGGTCCGGTCCCGGGCGTGGTGGTCCACGTACGAGGTCACCACCAGGGCGACGCAGCTGTCGATCCGGGGAAGTCCTTCGCAGGTCGCCTCCGATTCGATCGCGATCTGACACTCCTCGGACACGAACTTCGCGAGAAAGGCGTCGATCATCGGGTCGAGTCCTTCGACGGCTTCGTGAGCGGTGTCGTGCTCGAGCAGATCCGGAAGCAGATCCTCGTCTCCGAAGTGCATCTCGAGTCCGAAGAGGAAGGCGGCGCCGGCCATCGAGTGCATCAGTCGATCGATGGACGGGGATTCGTCGTAGACCCGACTCGTGATGATCGTGATGGCATGGTCGAATCGCGTCATCCCGGTTCAGGCCATTCCGGATTCGTTCATCTTCTTGCGGATCTGCGCGGTCAGGCTGACCTGCATCGAGCCACGGATGATCAGGTCGACTCCGAGGAACAGGATGACGACGACCGGTGCAAGGAGCGGCCAGACGAAGAAGACGATTCCGAGCACGATTCCAAGGACCCCATGTCCCATGAGCAGTTCCCAGCCGGGACGTTCCTTGTTCGAGATCGCCAGGGTGCATTCCACGATTCCCCTGACGAGCAGGGTGATGGCGACCGCGTAGACCATGAGTTGCATCGACTGTTCGGGCCAGAACAGCAGGGCGAGCCCGACGATGATCGGGATGGCGCTGACCGCCCAGTAGACGACATGGAGGTTGAGTCTCGAGGCGAACCAGAGTCGGCCGCCCAGGAGCACGCCGCCGAGGATGCTGAGAATTCCGATGAACGCGATGAAGCTGTCGTCTTCCGTACGGCTTCTGAAGACCAGGACCGCCGCGAGCAGGATCAGCAGGCAGCCGTCGATGACGATTCCCCAGGAGGATCTGTGGACTCTGGTCGAGGCGTCGTGATCGGTCGTGGGAAGCGAATCGGTCGATGTGTCGATCATGGTTCTGCTCGCAGCTGGATTTCGATGTTCAGTCGTCTTCGAGAAGTACGTCGTTGCCGGTTGATTCGAGTTGCTTGCGAAGGGCGATGACGCCTTCGATCTCGCCGATGATCGTGACCACGTCTCCGTGCTGAAGCATGGTATCGCCGCTGGGTACGATGGTCTCGTTGTCACGGTGGACGACCGCTACGAGGCAGCCCTTGGGCAGCGGCAGCTCCCGGATCGTCTTGTCGATGAAATCGCTTCCAGGCAGGTCGTGGTGCAGGTCGAGGGAGATGGTTCGATCGCTTCGCAGCAGGACCTCCCGGATCTCGCCCGGATCCGTGGCATTGAGCCAGCTCTCGTCGAAGTCCGACTCCTCGACGCTGCCGGCAAGTTTCGCAAGCAGTCGAAGATGCTGGGCCGGATCGTCGTCCGGACTGAGCAGATAGAAGATGGCGTTCACGGTGACGTTCCGTTCCCGCAGGCCTGCTTCCTCGTCGAACTCGATCTTCACGCCGTTCTCGATGCGGGCCAGGACCAGCACCGGCTTGGTGATGTCCCGATGCCGCAGGTGGGGCAATGCGAGGTGCCCGCTGACCGGAGTCGCGCCGATCCGGGTGCCCTGGAGCAGTTCACGGTTCAGGAAGTCGGCATCGATGCCCGACATTCCGGAAAGATGGGTCGCCGCCTTCAGTGTGATCGACTCGAAGGTCTCCTCCGGACCGGCGTCGATGACCGGAGCCGAGGCGATGATGTGGTCGAAGGGATCCGCCTTTCGCAGTCCCTTCTCCTTGATGATCGATCGGAGTTCGATGTCCAGTGGATCGAACCGGTTCTCTCCCAGCCGCGCGAACACATGATGGATCGCTCCGTAGCGTCGAACACGGCTTCTCGCGTACCAGAAGAACCAGCTGATTCCCACCGCGACGAGGGCGATGGCGAAGACCGCCGCCTGCCACTTCAGGAAGCCGATCACCGCGATGCACAGGAAGAAGCCGAGGAGCGGCATCCATGGATAGAGCGGGGTCTTGAAGCCGGGGTCGTAGGAGTGGATGCCGCTTTCCCGCATGACGATCACCGCGATGCACAGGAGTGCGAACAGCACCATCTTGGTCGTGCCGGCGTACTTGGCGATGATGAGGGGGTCCATGAGGATCACCTGCAGCGCCACCATTCCTCCGGTGAGAAGGATGGCCAGCACCGGCGTGTTGTATCGTCCGAGCCGTCGGAAGACCACCGGGATCAGATGGTCCCGGCCCATGGCCAGAGGATAGCGCGACGCGCTGAGGATGCCGGCGTTGGCGACGGACAGGAACGCGGCGATGGCGGCGATCGAGATGACCACCCGGCCGGTGGGTCCCATGACGATGGCCGCGGCATCGGCGGCCGGTGTGAAGCTGTTCGCGAGCTGATCGGCGGGGATGACTCCGATCATGATCACCAGGCCGATGACGTAGGTGACGATGGCGACGCCCAGCGACAGGAAGATGCCCATCGGGATGTCGCGTTCGGGATTCCGAAACTCCTCCGCCACGCTGGCCAGCTTGGAGACGCCCATGTAGGAGATCATGACCACGCCGATGATGGAGACCACGGAGTCGGTGCCGTGCGGCGCGAAGTCCTTGAAGTGTTCCATCTGGACTTCCGGCAGACCGAAGCATGCGAAGACCAGAAGGATCCCGAAGACGCCGACGACGAGCGTGTTCTGGACGATGCTTGCCTTGGCCGTGCCGAGGATGTTGATGACGGTGAACACGATCGCCAGCACGATCGCGATCAGCATGACCGGGGGATCGTCGAAGAAGAGGCCGATGTAGAAGCCCGAGCCCACCAGGGCGAAGGAGGACTTGAGGGTCAGCGAGATCCAGGTTGCGATTCCGGTGATGGTTCCGGCCATCGGTCCCAGACTGCGGTCGAGGTAGAAGTAGACTCCCCCGGCCCGGGGCATGGCCGTGGCCAACTCGGCTTTGCACAGGAGGGGGGGGATGATCACCAGGCCGGCCACCAGGTAGGCCACGATGATCGCCGGACCCGCCAGGCCGAACGCGATGCCCGGCAGCAGGAAGAATCCACTGCTGATCGCAGTCCCGAGGGCAAATGCGCCGAACAGGCTGATGTCCTTCTTGAGATGTATGTTCGTGGGGGCTGGCATGATGATTGGCCGCCCCTTAGGTTGGCGGTGAAGATTGTATCCGACTGATGCTTCGATGTTCTACAATCTTCTTCCGGGAGCCCGTTCTTCCCGGCTTTCCGATTCCATGCAGGAGGCACATCGTGTCAGACGGTTTCTTCGAATCCCATCGATCGCGTCTCGAGGACGCGTTGAACGCCATCTCGACCAGGGAATACTGGTCGGCATTTCCCGAGGTCCCCAGCGGACGCATCTACGGGGAGACCGCCAAGACCGACGGAATCGAGTCGTTCAAGGCGAGACTCGGCGCCCCCTGGCCCATCGAGCAGCCCGGTACCGCCGCCATGGTGGGGCAGGAATGTTCTCCGTACGGAATGGATCTGGGCGTCACCTATCCGTCCCCCGATCTCGACCAGTTGTGCGCCGCGTCGGCCGCGGCCATGCGGGACTGGAAGCGGGCTGATGTACAGACCAGAACCGGTGTCTGTCTGGAGATCCTCGATCGCCTGAATCGCCGCAGTTTCGAGATGGCCAATGCGGTGATGCACACCACAGGACAGGGCTTCATGATGGCGTTCCAGGCCGGTGGTCCCCATGCCCAGGATCGTGGACTCGAAGCGGTTGCGTATGCGTACGCAGAGATGATGCGCACGCCCGCATCCGCGATCTGGACCAAGCAGGTGTCCAAGACCGATTCGATCAGTCTCGCCAAGGACTATCGGATCGTTCCCCGAGGAGTCGCCGTGACGGTCGGATGCTCGACGTTTCCCACCTGGAACAGCTATCCGGGAATCTTCGCAAGTCTGGCCACCGGCAACTCGGTCGTGGTCAAGCCGCATCCGGGTGCGGTGCTTCCGCTGGCGATCACCGTCGAGGTCTGCCGCGAAGTGATCGCCGAAGCGGGCTTCGATCCAAATCTGGTGCTGCTCGCCTGCGACACGACCGACGCTCCGATCACCGCAGGGCTGGTCACGCATCCCGAAGTTCGCATCGTCGACTACACGGGTGGAAACGAATTCGGCGACTGGGTCGAGGCGAACGCCCGGCAGGCGGTCGTCTTCACCGAGAAGGCCGGCGTCAACGCGATGATCCTCGACGGCATCGCCGACATGAGGGCCGTCAGCGGGAATCTCGCGTTCTCGCTGTGCCTCTATTCCGGGCAGATGTGCACCACTCCCCAGAACATCTACATTCCCGAAGCGGGCATCGAGACGTCCGACGGCACGATGTCGTTCGACGACGTCGCCGGGGCCATCATCAAGGGCGTCGACTGGCTGCTTTCCGAGCCGGCTCGTGCTTCGGAGATTCTCGGGGCCGTGCAGAACCCGGCGACCATCGATCGTGTCGAAGCCGCCCGGTCCGCGGGCGGAACCGTCCTGCGCGACGGCGGACCGGTCGACAACGAACACTTCCCGGAGGCCCGCACCTGCTCGCCGCTGATCATCCAGGTCGACGAGGGCGATGACCGGCTCTACCAGCAGGAGTGCTTCGGTCCGATCATCTACATCGTGCGGACCCGGAGCACCGCTCGCAGCATCGAGCTCGCCGCGGACGCTGCGCATCGACTGGGAGCCCTGACCTGCGGACTGTATTCGTTGAACGACGATGTGATCGATTCGACCGTGGATGCGATGTCCGACGCGGGCGTGGCCCTCTCGTGCAATCTCACCGGACAGATCTACGTCAACCAGTCCGCGGCATTCAGCGACTTCCACGTCTCCGGCGCCAATCCCGCGGGCAATGCGACCCTGTGCGACGGAGCCTTCGTCGCCAGCCGGTTCCGGACCGTGGCCAGCCGCATTCCGGTGCCCGCTTCCGTCGAGGCGACGACCTGATGCCCTGCTACACCTACGAAGGACTGACGCCGGTCGTGCATCACACGGCATTCGTGCATCCCACCGCCGTGCTGATCGGCGATGTGATCATCGGGGAGGGCTGTCTGGTCGGTCCCGGCGCGGTGCTTCGAGGCGACATCGGTCGGCTCGAGATGAAGAAGGGCAGCAACATCCAGGACACGTGCGTGGTGCACTGCTTTCCGGGCAAGGACGTCGTGGTCGAGGAGGACGGGCATGTCGGGCACGGTGCGGTCCTGCATGGCTGTCGGGTCGGACGCAATGCGTTGATCGGCATGAACGCCGTCCTCATGGACGACGTCGTCGTCGGCGAGAACAGCATCGTCGGTGCGCTGTCCTTCGTGAAGGAGGGAACGGAGATCCCGCCGGCCACGCTGGTCGCCGGCACGCCGGCGAAGATCATCCGCGAACTGTCCGAGAAGGAGATCGGCTGGAAGTCCAGAGGGACGCAGGTCTACCAGCATCTCGCCCAGCGGCATCTGGAGACCGAGCAGGAAGTCGAACCCCTGCGGGAAGTCGAACCGGATCGAAAGCGGGTTCCGGACGTCCTGTACGAGACCAAGAAGACCAACAAGGGCTGATCAGTCCGTATTCGGCGCGGCCAGTTCCATGCACCAGCGTGGTCCGATCAGCGTGTGGTTTGCGATGTTGACCATGGTGCTCGACACCGGCCGCATCACGTTCCACGGGATGCTGCCCGATGCGGCTCCCATCCATCGGATCAATCTCGCCGGTCGAAGATGCAGATGCGATTGATCGACGGAAACGTGCACCGACCACCCGAGATTCAGAAGACCGAGCTTGAAGCTCTGGAAGTTCCGGTGCACGGCCTCCGGCGCGGGTTCGCACGGCGGCCATGGTTTCATGACGGGATTCCACATGCCTACGATGCAGCCCGCGGCGATGCCAAGCGACCCAAGAAGACTCACGAGCACCAGCAGCGACACGGCAATCGGGTCTTCGGTCTTGATGACCCACACGAGCAGCAGCGGGAAGCCGATGATCTCAAGCAGGATCAGGGCCAGCACCAACGGCTTCACGCGTCGCTCGTTTCGAGCAGTGCGGCACGGGCCGCCTCTGCGAGCAGTTCGCTCCGTGTCGGATGCGCGGGGACGATCGCGGCGAGATCCTCGAGCGTCGCGCCCATCTCGATGGCGAGCACGCCGGTCTCGATGAGTTCGCATGCATCGCTTCCGCAGATGCCGACGCCGAGCACGAGTCCGCTGCCGCGTTCCCAGTGCAGCATGGTGACGCCGCCGGCCGCGTCCATGCCGACGGCGCGGCCCGAGTGTCCCCACGGGATGACGGTGATCGAGGCGTCCTCGGAAGGTTGCAGGTCGCCGCACCAGGCGACGTTCGGATCGGTGAACACGAGATGGGGGACCGCAGCCGGTTCGTATGCGCTTGGTTGCCCGCAGATCGCTTCCGCGGCGACGCGTCCCTGGGCCAGGGCGCAGCCGGCAAGCATCGCTCCGCCGGTGACGTCTCCGACCGCGAAGATCCGGGGTTCGCTCGTCCGCTGCTGGGCATCGACCTGAATCCACCCTTCGTGATCGATCTGCACGCCGGCCTTGCCGGGTTGCATGGAATCGCATGCGGGGCGTCTGCCCGACGCGTCGACGACGAGTTCGGCCCGACATGATGCAGGATCGCCTTCGTGCATGGTGATGCCCGAGGTCTTCAATGATCGCAGCAGGGGCTTCAGCAGGGCACGCGGGAGATCGGGGAGGGGCCCGCCTTCGCCGCATGCGAGCACCACATCGGCGCCTTCGCCCCGGAGCATCGTGGCCGCCTCCAGCGCGAGGTAGTCGTTTCCAAGGACCGCGGCGTGGGATGGGGTCGACCCGAGGGTCGCGGCTTCGTCCGGAGAGATGGATCCTTCACGAACGACCGGGTTGGAACCGGTGGCGATGATCGCGCGCTTGAAGCGTGCCCTGGACACCTGTTCCCCGGTGATCTGGACGTTGCGGTTGTCCTCGAAATGCGCAAGTCCCGGGATGCATTCGACTCCGAGGGCCTTGGCCTGCTGCTGGAGGCCTCTGGTCAGCATGTCGATCGCGGCGGCTCCCCGGTCGCCGGGTTCGTGTCCGCGTTCGCTTCGATGCAGTCTGGTCTTGCTCGGAATGCAGCCGGCATGGAGGCAGGTCCCGCCGAGGGAACCGCGGGCATCGACCAGCAGCACCTGCCGTCCCAGTTGGGCGGCGCGGAACGCCGCGGCGTAGCCGCCCGGTCCTCCGCCGATGACGAGCACGTCCGTATCCTGGGTGAATTCGCCGACAACCATGGTGGAAGTGTACTGATGCTGGGCCCTGACGACACGAGGCCCGCGTGGACGCGGGCCTCGTGAGTGAAATCGATAGGTTGAAACGGCCTCAGGCCTTGTCGACCGCTTCCTCGTATTCCTTGAGAGCGGGCTTGAGGTTGTTGGCCATGTCGCCATCGGCGAGTTCGATCGCCTTCCTCTGGATCTTGACGGCCATCTCGGCGTTGCCATTGACGAAGTAGCAGCGGGCGAGGGTGTCGAGCACCATCGGATCGGCGTTGTCGGTCAGTTCGTCGGCACGCTTGGCCGCCTTCATGGCGAAGGTCTTGCCCTTCTCGCCGAGTTTTTCGCTGATGACCATCGTCCAGCTCATGCCGTTGAGCAACTGGGAGTCGTCCCAGTTGTTCTCGGCGATCTCATCGCCGTAGGTGGCGGCGGTGTCGTTGGACATGTGCTCGAGCAGGAAATCGTACTTGGCCATCTTCATCGGGAGGTTGTCGGGTGACTTGGCGATCAGGCCGTTGAGTCCCTTGAGGGCGTCCGCTCGCTTGGCCGGCGTATCGGCGGCATCGAGGGCCCGCATCACCTTGGTGGCTGCGGCTCTCTGCTCGTCCTCCTTCGCCTTCTTGGCCATGTAGGCCTCGCGATCCCACTTGTCGTTGACGATCTGCTTCAGCGGCTCGTCCATGGTCATGGGATGTCCGATCCATTCCAGATCGCCCGACTTGCCGACGATGAACGCCGTCGGAATGCCGCGCTGCTGGGCCGCCTGCATGTACGACGTGTGGGCGGACCGGTCGGGATCGGTCGCGAGCGTGTACCGGATCTTCTCGTCCCAGGTCTTGCCGTCGGCATCGGACTTCTCCATGAAGCCGGTGACCGTCTCGAGATCCTCGTCGGAGATGCCGATGATCTGGACATCACCCTCGTATTCGTCCTGCAGTGAACTCAGATGCGGCATGCTCGTACGGCAGGGAGGGCACCAGGTGGCCCAGAACTCGACGACGTAGACCTTGCCGTCCTCGAACTCGTCGGTGACTTCTCCCTTGACGACGTGACTCAGTTCGACGGGGGGTGCGGTGTGGCCGGGAATGAGCTTCTTCGGCGTGGCGGGGGCCTTCTGCGCTGCGCCCGGCTGGATGGGCGTCGCGGGAACGGCCAGTGCCACGGATGCGAGCGAGCAGGCGGCGATGATGGTGGAGGTGAATGCGGTTGGGTTCATTGGAAATCTCCTTCTCAATGGAAGATGTCACCGTACCCGAAATGAGTTGCTGATGACCTAATTCCCGATGATGGGTGCTTCTCGGCGTATTTTGATGAATCGTTCCCGGCATCACACCCATGCCGGAAGTGAATGTGGATCCCCGGCAAGGTCATTTCGCCTTCGAAATTTACAACCCCGCATGATGTCCGATGCAGGGGATCTCTGCGTCCGCGGCCGACGGTCACCGGTGTTGTTCCAATCTGGGTACAGTCCATCAACAGCAGGCAGATCGTCCAGGACATTCACCCCTAAGAGAGTCGCCACAATGCTTTACACAATCGCACTGATCCTGATCATTCTCTGGGCCATCGGGTTCTTCAATGGAACCGTTCTTCTGGGGTCGGCCGGATTGATCCATCTTCTGCTGGTCATTGCAGTGATCATCATTCTCTTCAACCTGATTTCAAGCGTGGCGAAGCGCTGACCTGCATTCGCTTGAACCCGGATCCGGTTCGCGCGCTGCGTTCGACGGCTTCCGAGCACTGCGTTCTCAGATCATGAACCGCATGGGGTTCTGCAGGTCCTCGATGAGGTGTCCGATGTACGGGATCTCCCGCCCGCCGTCGACGAGGCGGTGGTCCATCGAATGGCTCAGGGGCAGGATCAGTCGCGGGACGATCTCGTCGTCGACGACCCATGGCATCTTTCGCGCTCGACCGAGTGCCAGACAGCCGACCTGTCCGGGCTGGATGATCGGGGTCGAGTAGCGGGTGGGGCCCATGGCTCCGGCGTTGGAGATGGTGTAGGTGCCTCCACGCGTATCGTTGACTCCGAAGCTCGCGCTGCGGGCGTTGCTGGAGATGATCTCCAGGGCGTCGGCGATCTGTCCGACCGTCATGCGATCGGCGTCACGGATCACCGGGGCCACGAGTCCGCGTTCGGTCTCCACGCCGATGCCGATGTTCACGTATCGCCGGTAGACGACCTCGCCGCTGGACTCGTCGAGCGTCGCATTGAGGATCGGCACGGACTGGAGTGCGCGGCAGACCGCTCGAACCACGAATGCGAGCACCGTGAGTCTGCGATCAGGGTGATCGGGATCGGCGAACTCCCGACGCATGCGTTCGAGTTCGGTGATGTCCGCATCGTTGCAGTCGGTGACGTGGGGAATGGTCGTCCACGCGGTGCTCATCACGTTGGAGATGGTCTTGCGCGCCTGCGAGAGCGGTTGCCGGACGATCATGCCGTACTCGTCGCTGTCCTCGGTGCCTTCGACGGCCAGGGGATTGGTGCCTGCGCGCGGTGCGGCGGGGGCGAGCGGAGTGACGGGGGTCGCTTCGACGACCGGAGGTCGTTGCGTCGCGGTTTCGGCCGACATCACCTTCGGTGGATTGGTGAAGGCGCCTCCGGAGGCGGCTTCGACATCGGCTCGGGTGACGCGTCCACCGGGGCCGGAGCCGTGGATGGACGACAGATCGATGCCGCGTTCGCGTGCGATGCGCCGAACCGACGGAGAGGCCGGAGTCCGGCGTCCGGAGACGTGGCCGCCCGTCGCGACGACCGGGGTCGGCGTGGTCGCGGTCCGTTGCGGAGGGGCCTCGGATGCGGCGGCCGGCCGGCCGGCTTCCGCGGCGTCGAAGGTGAACATGACGTCGCCGACATGCACCAGTTCGTTCTCCTCGACGTGGCATCGGGTGACGGTTCCGGTCACGGGAGAGGGGATCTCGACCGCAGCCTTGTCCGTCTCGACTTCCATGAGAGGAGCGTCCTCCCGGATGGTCTCCCCTGCGCGCACATGCAGCTTGACCACCTGGCCTTCGTGGACCCCCTCACCCAGATCGGGAAGCTTGAACTCGACGGCCATGGCGGTACTCATTCCCAGGCGAGCGTTTCCTGCACGGCGGCGATGACATCGTCGGCGTCGGGCAGGAAGTGCTTCTCGGTCTGGAAGTAGGGGAACGGAAGGTCGGGGCAGGTCACGCGACGGATCGGGGCGCACAGGTACTCGAAGGCGTGCTCGTTGAGGCGGGCGATGATCTCCGCGGCGATGCCGCAGGACTGGTGGCCCTCGTGCACGATCACGCAGCGTCCGGTCCGGGAGACCGACTCCGCGAGGGTGGCGGTGTCCATGGGCGAGATCGACAGCAGGTCGATCAGTTCGACGTCGACTCCGTGGATGTCGACGAGATCATCGACGGCCTCGTTGCAGACCCGCATCATCGCCCCGTAGGAGATCACGGTGAGATCGGAGCCGGGGCGGACGATGTTGGCCTTTCCGAGGGGGAGGGTCTCGTATTCGTCGGGCACGTCCTCGCGAAATGCGCGGTAGACGGCCTTCGGTTCGTAGAAGATCACCGGATCGGGATCCTCGATCGAGGCGTTCAGCAGTGCGCGGGCGTTGCGGGGGCCCGACGGGATCACGACCTTGAGACCGGGCGTATGCGCCCAGTAGGCCTCACGTGATTCGCTGTGGTGCTCCACGGCCCTGATGCCGCCGCCGAAGGGGGCCCGCATCACCATGCTGATCGGAAAGCGTCCCTGGGTGCGGTTGCGCATCCGGGCCATGTTCTGTTCGATCTGGTCGAAGGCCTGCATGGAGAAGCCGGAGAACTGGATCTCGGTGACCGGTTTCAGGCCGTGGATGGCCATGCCCACGGCGGTTCCGATGATGCCGCATTCGGCCAGTGGCGTGTCCATGACCCGACGGTCGCCGTACTTCTCGTGCAGTCCCTTGGTGACCCGGAACACGCCGCCGTTGATGCCGACGTCCTCGCCCATGATGCAGACCGAGTCGTCGCGTCCCATGGATTCGTCGAGAGAGTGGTTCAATGCTTCGACCATCGTTCGCTGCGGCATCACTCGACTCCCTTCTGATCGAGGCGATCGAGGTAGGCCTGCTTCTGGGCCTCGAGTTCGGGAGGAAGTTCGCCGTAGATGTGGTCGAAGATCTCGCGTGGACGGGCGACGGCGTCGGCACGGAATCGATCTCGGGCGGCGATGACCTCCGCGTCGCATTCCTCGTGGACCCGTGCGATCTCGGTCTGGGAGAGATGGCCGTTGCGCTGGAGGTAGTGCTCGAATCGCACGATGGGGCATCTCGCTTCCCACGGATCCACGAGTTCCTGTTCGCGGTACACCGTGGGATCGTCCGCGGTGGTGTGCAGACTCATCCTGAAGGTGACGGCCTCGATGAACGTCGGGCCTTCTCCGGCCCGTGCGCGACGAGCGGCCTCGTCCACCGCCATGGTCATGGCCAGGATGTCGTTTCCGTCGACTCGAATGCTCGGGATGCCGAATCCGGCTCCGCGGACCGCCAGGTTGTTCGTGGCGGACTGCTTCGAGAGCGGCGTCGAGATCGCCCATCCGTTGTTCTCGCAGACGAAGACCACGGGTGCGGTGTTGACCGCGGCGTAGTTGAGCGCCTCGGCCACGGCTCCCTGGGAACTCGCCCCGTCACCGAAGTTGACGACGACGCAGTTCGGTTCGCTGCGGTAGTTCATGCCCATGGCGATTCCGACCGCCGGCAGGACATGGGATCCGATGACGATCGAGAACGGAAGGTCGTTGACATCCGGAGGTGGCGGGAATCCCTCGTGGTAGCCGGCCCAGAGCTTGTAGAGCCGTTCGATCGACCATCCTCGCCAGAGCTGGGCTCCGAACGAACGGTAGGAGGGGCTGTACCAGTCGTCCGCGGTCAGTGGGATCACCTGACCGAGTTGGCATGCTTCCTGTCCGAGATTGGGTGCGAAGGTGCCCATCTCTCCCTGCCGCTGCATGGTGAGCATCCGCTGATCGAACGAACGGGTCAGCACGAGCCCCCGATGCATCTTCACCAGTTGCCCACGCTCGTAGTTGGGATCCCGCGATGCGTCGACGTTCGCGTGTTCGTCGAGGACCTGAAGCACGTCGATGCTGCCAAGGTCGATCGGCGTTGTATCCATGGCGCTGGGTGTCCTCGTTGACTGGACGTCGATGGACGAGTCGCGGCCGGAACGTGCGGCAGAAAGGGATTCGGTGGTCTCATGCGACATCGGATGAGACATGGTAGCAGACAGTCACCCGGGGTCGGGGGTGGAGGTCTTTCCAAGTCCATCGAGTCGTTTCATGTCTTCAAATGTGTTCTGGCATGCATCGCAGTAGTGGATGCTTCGGCAGCGGGTGGGGCCGAAGGGGCTTTCGAGCCTGGTCCGATCGGAACCGCACCAGGGGCAGGGGATCGCCGACGTCTGGAGGGTGACGGTCCGGGAGGATGGTGCTCCCCCGCAACGGGAAACCGTGACGCCGTGCGACTTCAGGGAGTCGCGGCCGCGTTCCGTGATGCGGTCGGTCGTCCAGGGAGGGTCGAAGATCCAGGTGACGTGGCAGGATTCGATCGAATCCAGTTCGCCGACCTTCCGTGTGACGTCGTCGGCGATCATGTCCAGCGCGGGACAGCCGGTGAAGGTCGGCAGCAGGGTGATCTCGACCCGGCCCGGATCGTCCATCGTCACCGCCTCGACGAGTCCGAGGTCCACGATGCTGCAGGGCAGCTCGGGATCGGGGATCGATGCGAGCGTCTCGTGGATCGACGCGAGGATGTCGTCTCCGTTCACCATGATGCGCCCGGGTCGGCGCAGCGGACCTCGTTCATCTCGGTGTGCTGCTGGATGAAATGCTCGGCGTGGACTCCCCGTCTGCCCCCGAGGGTGTCTGGCGAGGGGAGTTCGATGTCGAGGGAGAGTCCGGCGGCGGCAGCCACCTCCTCCATCCCGGCGATCCAATCGCTGCGAAGTGCGTCGAACTCGCTGGTCGCGACGCCGTCGGGGGTCTCGACGAGCATGCCGGCGAGCGGTGAGATCCGTTCGATCGCGGCCTGCATCCGATCGCGTGCTTCAACCGCTCCGGTGCCGAGTCGCCGCATCCAGTCGTCCAGGTACATCAGGTGCAGGGCCTGTTCCGCACGCAGTCGGCGGCATCGTTCCTGGAGATCGTCCTCGCCGGTTCGGATGAGGTGATCGAGCAGAGGGGTCGCCCAGTGGGCAAGCATCCACCGTCGCACGAAGGCGACGGCCCAGTCGAACTCGTCGGGCACCGTCACCAGATCGCAGCATCGGTAGTCGCCGATCCCGCGTTCGTAGGCGACCACGTCCGGGTCGAGGCCGAATCGACTGCCGAGGTGTTCGTAGAGCATGAGGGCGTGACTGAGATCGTCCTGGGACATCGATGAGGAGGCGATGTCCTCTTCGAGGATCGGTCCGAGGCCGGTCCAGTCGCCCTGGACGTGTCCGAGCATGAGCAGGTCGTCGGCGAGCGACAGCACCAGGTTCACGTGCGGATCCTTCATCATGTCCTGCATGGCGGTCATTCGGAGGTCGTCCTAGAAGTGGTTCTCGATGTCGTCCTTGCGATACTCTTCGATGTCCTCGTTCTTGCGTACGGCGGCCCACTTGGCCCGGACGGACTTCGAGTAGCCGCGGGCCAGTCGATACGACTGGTCGTGGGTGCGCCAGATGAGCTGCCCCGGTTCGGTCGATTCGATGCGTTCCATCGGGACGACGCGAACCTGCACGGTGCCTGCTCCATGTCTGGACACGGCACGGGACAGGGCGGCAGCGGAATCGGGAGCACGCACCGTGCCGGTCTCGATGTGGATGTCCCCTCGCCGCTTCTGCGTGAAGACGACCCATTCGGAGTCGGAGTCGGAGTCCTCTCCGTCGCAGCCGGTTCCGGGATCGATCGACTCCTCCGCGCAGGGAGTCTCGGTGAGATCATCCGCGAGATGCACCCAGATGCCGGTGCATGCCTCGTCCTGGCCGTAGTGTTCGCAGGCGTATTCGGTCGCGAGGGCGATGTCGGGTGCATTGAGGTAGCCGGCGTAGCGATGGGGGGCCCCATCCTTGCGTGCGGTGTACACGACGTAGGATCGGGTTCCGCCGTCGGTGCGAGGAGGCAACTCGTCTGCGAACGTGAAGTCGCGTTGTCGGATCTTCGACATCGGGGTTCCTCAGGCGGCGGGGGGAAGTATCGTTTCACCGCCGGCGATGGCCCGACGCACCCAGCCGCCCTGTTCGTAGGAGAATCTGCGAAGGGCCAGTCGATGGGCGTTGCAGGGGCCGTTTCCGCGTATGACACGGAAGAACTCGTCCCAGTTCGGGTCGGTGACCCCCCAGTTGCCGTTCTCGTCGGGGACGCAGAGTTCGTCCACCCGCTTGTCGGTCACGAGGCCCTGCTCGTCCTTCTCGCAGACGTGGATCACGAGCCCCAGGTCCGTGGCGGCGGGGGCGAAGCGGTTGACGAATCGGCGACGGAGCGAATCGTTCGTCTCCACCTTCATTCGCCATCGCATGGGAGCCATCTGTTCGCATCCGGGTTTGTCATGCGGGCCGAAGAACATGATGGACGGGCCCCACCAGCGGTCGAACGCCTCCTGGGCCATCGCCTTCTGCTTCCTGGTGCCGCTCATGAGCGACAGCACCATGTCTTCGCCGCTCTTGAAGTGGAAGGCCTCTTCCATGTTGATCCGGTGCATGGTGCGGACGTACGGACCGTACGCCCCGTCGGCCAGCGTCTTCTGGTTCATGATCGCCGCGCCGTCGATCAGCCACTGGATCATGGCGATGTCGGCCCAGGTCGGTGCGGGGTAGTTGAAGCAGTTGTGGTACTTGGTCTTGCCGGTGCACAGATCGCGGAGCATGTCCTCACGCGACTTGCCGAGGTCCTGGGAGACCCGGTACAGCATCTGTCCGTGTCCGATCTCGTCCTGAACCTTCGCGGTCAACGCCAGCTTGCGGCGAAGACTCGGGGCTCGGGTGATCCACTCGCCTTCGGGGAGGGCTCCGACGATCTCGCTGTTCGCGTGGTGTTCCGCCATGCGGAGCATTCCGACCCGATAGGCCTGCGGCATCCAGTCGCCCGGTTCGATGAGGACACCGGCGGCGATCCGCGATTCGAACTCCGCGAGCTTCGCGGGATCTTCCTGAGCCGGATCAAGATTCATGACTGGATTTGCGGCACCGCTCATGGGTGGTTCTCCGAGGAACTGGGGTGGTGATCAGGGGCGTTCAAAGACCGTTGCCAGTCCCTGTCCCACCCCCACACATAGTGTAGCCAGCCCACGTCGTGAATTCCGCCTTTTCATCTCATGAACGAGGGTTGCGGCCAGTCGTGCCCCCGAGGCGCCCAGTGGATGGCCGATCGCAATCGCACCACCGTTGACATTGACCTGCTCCAGATCGATTCCCAGTTCCTTGACGCATGCGATCGACTGGGCCGCGAAGGCCTCGTTGAGTTCGAAGAGATCGATGTCGTCCGTCGTCAGGCCGGCCCGTTCCAGGGCCGCGCGGGTGGCCGGTACCGGTCCGAGGCCCATGGTGGCGGGATCGACGCCAGCGGCGGCATGCGGTCCGACGATGGCGAGGATCTCGTGCCCGTTTCGTTCGGCGAGCGATGCCTCCATCAGGACCAGGGCGGCGGCGCCGTCGTTCACGCCCGACGCGTTGCCGGCCGTGACGGTTCCCTTGTCGTCGTCGGCGAACACGGGACGAAGCTTCGCCAGCGATTCGAGGGTCGTCTGCGGTCGGGGATGTTCATCGGTGTCGACGATGACCGGATCACCCTTGCGCTGCGGAACCTCGACGGACACGAGTTCGTCGTCGAAGAAGCCCATCTCGTTGGCGAACGCCCATCGCTGCTGGCTCAGGACCGCGAAGCGGTCCTGCTGCTCGCGGTCGATGTCGAACCTGCGCGCGACGTTCTCGGCGGTCTGTCCCATCGAATACGGATGATGCATCGCCGCCAGCTTCGGGTTGGTGAAACGCCATCCGATGGTCGTATCGTGGATCTCGGGTTGTCGGTTGAAGGCCGTGTACGACTTCGCCATCGCGAGGGGGGCACGGCTCATGCTCTCGGTTCCGCCTGCGATGTACACGTCTCCGCATCCGGCTTCGATCATGCGGGCGGCGATGTTGATGGATTCCAGGCCTGATGCACACAGTCGATTCACCGTGCTGCCGGGGACGCTGTCGGGAAGTCCGGCAAGAAGGGCGGCCATGCGGGCGACGTTGCGGTTGTCCTCGCCGGCCTGATTGGCCGCGCCGAAGTAGACGTCGGCGATCGTGCCCGGCTCGACGCCGGATCGCCCGACGGCGGCCTTGATCGCCAGAGCGGCCAGATCATCTGGACGAATGGTGGACAGGGAGCCCCCATAGCGTCCGAATGGGGTGCGAAGAGCGGTCACGATGGCGGCACGGCGTTCTGGCATGGTCGGATGTCGATTCTAGCAGGGATTGGAGAGGTTCTGACGGAGCCGGCATTTTGTGTTTCGGTTGCATTTATCCGCTGAAATTGACAGGGAGATGCTTGAGCTGTCTCCCATCCACTCTAGTATGGCAGGCGGAAAGAGAAACACCGTGGTGTCGGGCGACCGTATCCACCCTGGGAGAAGAGAGAAACAATCATGAAAACGATTCACGCATGTGCCGCATTCGCGGCGACGTTTGCTCTCGGGTCCACGGCACTTGGTGGTGTCCTGCAGCTCGAGAGTTTCGAGAACTACTCTGTCGGGTCCGGCGCTTTCGAGGATCTGAACGGAGAGAGTCACTTCCTCGAGAACTACGACGATCACACTGTGGTCGGCGACAACTGGTCCGTCTACTTCACCAACACGGGTGGTACGGGATTCACGGATGGCGACTACCACGGAGTCACCGACTACACCGGTGGTGGAATCAGTGATGCCGGTGGCTACACCGATGGTATCCAGGGCTACCAGATGAGCGACACCGATGGCATGGTCACCATGACCTTCGACGCCGTCGATGGGGCCACCGGACTGTCTCTCGACCTGTTCGTCCGATCGACCGGTTGGGAGAGCTCCGACCTGATCAAGATCACGTTCGGTGACACCGTCCTGCTCGACACCACTGGTCTCGACATCGACGACGCCGCCGGAAGCCTCGGAATCACCGAGGGCGCCTGGACGACTCTGAGCGGTGCCGGTTCCGGTGAGCTGGTCATCGAGTTCGCTTCGAACTCCTCGACTGAAACCGCTGCATTCGACAACATCCAGTGGACCGGTGTTCCAGCACCTGGTGCTCTGGCTCTGCTCGGTCTCGCCGGTCTGGCCTCCCGCCGCCGTCGCCGCTGAGTTGCAAACAGATTCGATTCGAACCGGCCCGCCTCTCGGCGGGCCGGTTTCTTTTTTCGGCTGTTCAGCAGGGCTCGAGGAAGCGATCGTCGTCCACCGAGGCATCGAGGGCCCTGAGGAGGGTCGAGGCCCGCTCGGGATCGATCGCCTCCCGCCAGGCAAGAAGGCCGCGGGGATAGTTGACCCCGTACTGCAGAGCGGTATCGAGGTCCGCCGGTGAAGCGACCGAGTCGTGTTCGGCCCACATGGCCTCATTGATCAGAGCCGCGAGGATGCGGGCGAAGACGATCGCCTGTTCGGCGGTGAAGTCCGTCTGCACGGCATGGGTCGTGAAGTCGATCGCGGCTTCACGCAGTTCCGTGGTCAGTTCCGGAGCCGGCTGCGCGACCTGGATGACGCATTCGGGTGCATCCGATCCGTAGTCGTAGATTCCGCGGCCGCTCTTGCGTCCGAGATGGCCTTCCGAGACGAGTGACTCCTGGAGCCAGCTGGGAGCGAGTCGCGCCGGGTTGTTCCACTGCTCCCATACCGTCCTGGTGGTTGCGGTGTTGACGTCGTGTCCGATGAAGTCGGTCAGTTCCATGGGGCCCATGCGGAATCCACCGACGTCCTTCATGGTGGCATCGATGAAGTCCGGGGTCGAGATGCCGTCCTCGACGATCCGAAACGCCTCGAGGTAGTAGGGGCGGGCGACGCGATTGACGATGAAGCCCGGCGTGTCGGCGCAGCGGGCGACCTGCTTGCCCCATGAGGCGGCGATGTCGGCCACACGGTCAAGCACCGCATCGGTGGTCGTGCGGCCACGAACGACCTCGACGAGTTTCATGATCGGAGCCGGGTTGAAGAAGTGCATGCCGCAGCATCGCTCGGCGACGCCCAGCCGTTCGCCGAGTTCGCTCACCGACAAGGAGGAGGTGTTGGTGGCGACGATGGCATCCGGGCCGAGTTGCGAGACGACGTCGGCGAGCACGGCGGTCTTCACGTCGAGATCCTCGACGATGGCCTCGATGACCAGATCGCATTCCGGCAGGGCATCGCCGACGGTCTGCAGTCGCGAACCGGCGGCTTCCGCGTCTTCGGCGGAGAGCCGGCCCTTTTCGACCAGGCGGGCGTACCGCTTGCGAATTCCTGCGATCGCATCGTCGACCACGTCATCACTGACATCCTGCAGATGGACCTGCCACCCATGCTGGGCGGCGACCTGTGCGATGCCGGCGCCCATGGCTCCGGCTCCGATGACGGCGACTCGATTCATTGGCCGGTGAACTCCGGAGTTCGTTTCTCGAGGAATGCAGTGACGCCTTCGAAGTGGTCGCTCGTCCGCCCGGCGGTGTCCTGGGCGAACGCCTCGGCCTCCAGCTGCTGCTCGAGGGTGCTTCCGTAGGAGTCGTTGAGCAGACGCTTGGTGAGTTCGATCGCCCGCGGAGGCAGTGCGGCGAGACGACCCGCGAACTTCGCGATTGCGGCCTCGAAGTCGTCGGCGGCGCTGACCGACGAGACCAGCCCGATGGCATGGGCCTCCTCGGCCTTGACCGGTCGGCCGGTGCAGCAGAGTTCCATGGCCCGGCCCCATCCGACCAGACGCGGCAGGGTCCAGGTGCTCGCCGAGTCGGGGACGAGCCCGACGTTGACGAAGACCTCGATGAACATCGCGTGCTCCGAAGCGAGTCGGAAGTCGCAGGCGAGGGCGATGCTGCATCCCGCGCCGGCGGCGACGCCGTTGACCGCGGCGATGACCGGCTTGGACATCCGTCGCATGAACTTGACGCACGGATCGTAGCGCTTCTTGAGGTCGGCCCCGAGATCCGGCACGTGGCCGGGAACGTACTTGGCCTTCAGGTCGCCGAGGTCCTGGCCGCTGCTGAATGCGCGACCCGATCCGGTGATGACGACGACCCGGACATCCGCGTCCTTCTCGGCCGCCTTGAGGGCGGCGGTCAGTTCCGAAAGCAGCGGGCCGTTGAACGCGTTCAGCACGTCCGGCCGGTTCATGGTGATCGTGTGCACCCCGTCGGTGGTGCGGCAGGTGATGACGGTGTAGTCGTTGGCGGTCATGGTCCGCTCCTTCTCATCGTCCGGTGAAGTTTGGTCGTCGTTTCTCGAGAAAGGCCGTCATGCCTTCCGTCTGGTCCTCGGTGTCGAAGAGATCGTAGAAGAGTCTTCGTTCACGCTTGAGCCCGTCCGTCAGCGGCAGCTCCTCGGCATTGAGCACGGATTCCTTCGCGTTCTTCAGTGCGATCGGGCCGAGGGAGGCCATGCGCCGGGCGACCTTGATCGATTCGGTGTACCAGTGCTCGCGCGGGACGACCCGGCTGACCAGTCCGTGCCGCTCGGCTTCGGCGGCGGTGAGGAAGCGTCCCGTCAGCACGATGTCCATGGCGAGGGCCTTTCCGATCGCACGGGTCAGACGCTGCGTCCCCCCGGCTCCGGGCATGACTCCGATGTTGATCTCGGGTTGTCCGATGCGTGCCGTCTCGGATGCGACCACGACATCGCAGTGCATCATCAGTTCGCAACCGCCGCCGAGGGCGAAGCCGCTGACGGCCGCCACGATCGGTGTCCGGACGTTCTTGATCCGTTCCCACTGCGCGAACTGGTCCCGCTCGGACATGGCTGCGGCGTCGAGTTCGGCCATGTCGCCGATGTCCGCACCGGCGGCGAACGCGCGGTCGTTGCCCGCAAGCACGATCACCCGGACGTCGTCGTCCGCGTCCCACTGCTCCATCAGTTCCGCCAGCTGCTGCATCAGCTCCAGATTCAGGGCATTGAGCACCTTCGGACGATTGATGCGCACGATGGCGACGTGCCCGTCGCGTTCGGTCAGGAGTATCGATTCGTTGCTCATGCTCAGTGCTCCTGGGCGTTGGCCGCCCGATCGATGATCTTCGCCAGTGTCGTCTTCGGCAGGACCCGCTGGATCTGGCGTCCTTCGCCCAGCAGCCGGTCTCCGTCCCAGGCCTGCACCCGGCAGACCAGCGTCGTCCCTTCGAGTTCGATCGCTTCCGCCTCCACCCGGACGACGTGCCCGACGGGGCAGGGGGCGAGGTGGTCGATCGACAGGTGGGCTCCGATTCCCTCTTCATGGGGTTCCAGATGCTCGGCAAGGACCTTGCGTGCGGCCAGTTCCATGTGATGGGCCATCGACCAGGTCGAATAGACCCGATGGACCACGATGCCGTCGAAGGCCGGGCACATGGCCTCCGTGACCTCGATCTCGACATCCGCACGATTTCCGACCTTCAGGCCCGGCTGCATGGGCGGTAGTGTACCGGTGCGCCACCGGGTGCGAGAAAGGGAATCTTCGAAGATGGGTTTGTTCCTCCTGCTGATCGTCGCCGCGTTCTTCCTGCTCTGGGCCGGAGTCGCGGGCATTCTGCATGCTGCGCAGCATCCCACGAGGGACGGAATCGGACGCGCCCTCGCCCACACGAGGCCCACGGATCCCGAGCAGATCGGGCTCGAGACCGATTCCTGGATGCTTCGCACCATCGATGGACTCGATCTGCCGGTATGGGATTTCCAGACCGGAGTCGACGGGCCCACCGTCCTCTGGCTTCACGACTGGGGAGGTTCCCGTCTGGGGCTGCTTCCGCGGCTGCCCGCCTGGGCGTCGTGGTGCGGTCGCATCGTGACCTTCGATGCGAGGGGGCATGGCGACGCTCCGGGATCCTGTGCACTGGGCCATGCCGAAGCCGGGGATCTCGAAGCCGTTCTGGAGCGAATCGGTGATGATCAACTGATCCTCGCCGGGGAAGGACTTGGAGCAGTCGTCGCGTTGAATGCCGTGATGCGCGGTGATGTCGAGCCGCTCGGCGTCTTCGTCCTCGATCCGTTCGTGCTCGGCAGCGATCGATTTCGACGCGATCTCGGCGACAGCGGCTACCACGTGTTTCCGGTGGCGGATCTGGCTCTGATCATCCTCTGGCTGCAGGGCCGATCTCCGGTGGAGCTGGAGTGGCCGGCGACGGCGCCGGACGTGCCGGTGCTGGCGAGATTCACGGGAAGCGATGCCGATGCGTTCCGCGAGGCCGTCCCGGCCGGCTCGCCGGTTCGAATCGATGAAGTCATCGAGACGGATTCGGATCTCGGGGGAGCGGTCGATTCGCCCTGGTGGTGACTCAGAGCACCAGCCACATCGCCACGGGAAGGGCGACCGTCATCCAGATGTTGGTGCAGAACACGAACCGCGTCATGTCCGGATCGTCGCAGCCGCAGTTCTTCGCCATCATGATGTTGATGGTGCTGGCCGGCAGCACGGCCACCAGCAGCACGATCTTCCTGGTGTCGCCTTCAAGTCCCAGCAGCATCGCCACGCAGTAGTTGACGCCAACGAAGATCACCATGCGAACGCCCGCGCCGATCAACGGCCGCAGCATGCCGGTGAACTTCGTGTCGGCCAGAGCGAACCCGAGCGAAAGGAGAATGAGGGGAATCGTCATCGATCCCAGAAAGCCCAGGGTCCGGTCCACATACGAAGGCAGGTGGACGCCGCTGAACATCAGGGCCAGAGCCAGGATGAACGCCCACGGAAAGACCTGCTTCAGCAGCGGACGCCACTTGAAGCTGCCGAGGATCAAGCTCGGTCCGGCGCCGAACTGGAAGATCAGGACGACCGACGCGAACCCGATCGCCAGCGCGAATCCCTTCGAGTTGAATCCCAACTCGCCGAGTGCGAGGCAGATGGCCATGTTGCTCAGCAGCATGGGAGCCATGTAGGTCCGGTAGGACAGTCCTCGCAGTCGCAGCAGCAGGTAGCTTGCGATCATCGACACGAGGAGGATGACCAGCGATGCCAGCATCATCCAGAGCATCTGGATCGGATCGGCCCGGTCGTTGGCCAGGTGGTGGATGACCAGGGCGGGCAATGCGACATGGAAGACGAGCGGGGCGACGTGGGTGTTCGCCCATGGGAATTTTCCACGTCCAAGCAGGTATCCCAGAAGCACGATGACGTAGATGGGCACCAGGATGTCGAGGATGTGCGTCAGCATGTCAATGCGGATGCGTCATCTCTGAGACATCCAGGACCTCGTCCAGCCTGGCGGCGTCGAGGATGTCGTTCGCCAGGCAGTATTCGCGGATGGTCTGTCCGGTTTCGTAGGCATGGTGGGCGATCTCGGCCGCCTTGTTGTAGCCGATGACCGGGGCAAGGGCGGTGCCGAGCATGAGGCTCTGCTCGACGGTCTCGTCGATCCGCTTGCGGTTCGCCTTGAGGCCGGCGATGCAGTTGTCGGCGAAGAGGTTCGAGACGCGCGAGAGGAGCTGGACGCTTTCGAGGAGTCGTTCGGCCATGCAGGGCATGGACATGTTCAGTTCCATGATGGAGCCGACGCCTCCCATGGCTCCGACGCCGATCGTGACGTCGTTTCCTTCGACCTGGGCGGTGACCTGCATCACCGATTCGACCAGAACGGGATTGACCTTTCCGGGCATGATCGAGGATCCGGGCTGCAGTTCGGGGAGGATGATCTCGAACCAGCTTGCGCGTGGTCCCGATCCCATCAGCCGGATGTCGCTCGCGATCTTCGACATGCTGATCGAGATCGTCCGGAGCAGACCGTGCGCCTCCACGATGCAGTCGCGCGTGGCCTGGGCTTCGAAGTGGTTTCCGGCTTCGCGGAATCGGACTCCGGTCATCTTGGACAGTCTGCTCGCGACCATGCGGCCGAACTTCGGATGCGTGTTGATGCCGGTTCCGACCGCGGTGCCGCCGATGGGCAGATTCGAAGCCATGGCTTCGACCGCGCGCTTGGCCCGCGCGATCGCGTGATCGATCTGGGCTGCGTATCCCGAGAACTCCTGGCCGAGTCGGATCGGCGTGGCGTCCTGGAGATGGGTGCGGCCGATCTTGACGTACTTGTCGAACTGCTTGGCCTTGCGGTGCAGTGAACGCGACAACGTGGTCAGGGCGGGAAGCAGGTCGTTCTTGATGCGGACGCAGGCGGCGACCTGCATGGCGGTCGGGAAGGTGTCGTTCGACGACTGCCCCATGTTGACATGGTCGTTGGGGTGCACCGGATCCTGGGCCCCGATCTTCGCGCCCGCGGCGAGGCAGGCCATGTTCGAGACGACCTCGTTGGTGTTCATGTTGCTGGAGGTGCCGGATCCGGTCTGGAACACGTCGACGGGGAAGTTCCGCATCATCTCGAGTCGCGTGCCGACGTCGCCGTCGAGATCCGCCGCGATCCGCTTGCATGCATTGACGATCAGGCGGCGCCGCTTCTCGGTGAGCTTGCCGAGTTCGTGGTTGGTGTCCGCCGCGGCATGCTTGAGCAGCGCGAAGGCGTGGATCACCTCGTGTCCGACGGGGCGATCCGAGATCGGAAAGTTGAGGACCGCTCGCTGGGTGCTCGCTCCGAAGAGGACGTCCGCGGGGACCGTCATCGTTCCCATTGAATCGTGTTCGGTGCGTGTCTTCGCCTTCTTGGCCATTTCAGCTTGCTCCTGATGTGCATGTTCGTGTGGTGAGCAGAGGGTACCCGTACGCAGGTTGACGGGCCAGCGGTTCCGTCATGTCCATCCATTCACCGGAACGGGCAATCAGGATTCGTCGGACGCGTCGTCGCCGGAGGGATCGGGGTCGGTGTCACGCGGCATCAGGGGATCTTCCGCGAGCCCCAGCAGCGAACGGCGCTGAGGCGTCAGCCGGTCGTTGTGCCTCCGCACGATCTCGTTGAGGAGATCCGAGGCTGATTCGGGGCGGCTGGCGATCGTGTCCTGATAGGCCTTGATCCACATGTCGGGATCGTCATGGACGAGCGCCGCATCGTCGTAGAGCCTGGCGCGGATCGCCGAGATGAACTTCATGTCCAGCAGCTCGTCGTCGAGGGTCGACTCGTCCAGTCCCTGGATCAGCGTCAGCGCCGCGGCGGCGGAATCCTGTTCAAGCAGCATCGGAACCAGTCTCTTGAGGATCTGTGTCCGCAACTGGACGTTCAACTCGCCGCGGGAGAGGCTTGCGTTGAGTACCCGGATGCGGATCGCGTCGTCGGTGTTCGGGACCGATCCGATCATGTCGTCGATTTCGAGGATGCGATCGGGATCCTGCATCTCGACCACATTCGCCACGGCATCGGCCCAGGCATCGATCTGATCGGATGGAGGATTCATGTCCAGCAGCAGTCGGAGCGATGCGAGATTCTTCGCATCGCGTTGGGCGGCACGGAGGGCGAAGGGGTAGATCTGCGCGTCGTCTGCGCGGGCCAGCAGCACGTCGTTTCGTCCTCGCTGCAGGAAGGCTTCGGCGACCGAGGACCGGACCTCGGGATCCGGATTGTCGAGAATGACCTCGAGCGATCGCAGGTCGTCCTCGTTTCCGGTCAGAACGAGCAGCGGAGCGATGGATCGCCAATTCGATGGAGCCAGGGCGGTGCGGGCGGCCCGGGCGATCTTCATGCGTTCCTGCACATCCAGTTCCGGATTGGCCAGCAGGATCGCTCGGAGGGTTCGTGCCGCCTCCTCGCGCAGCTGGGGATCGGCCAGCAGTCGACGCGTGGCGTCGATCGCATTGATCGATCGGGTCGCCTCGAGGTATCCCAGGACGTCCTTCAGGACTTCGGGATCCTCCTCGCTGTCGATTCGCGTGAGCACGATCACTTCGACCTCCGTCTGGTCCAGCTCGTTGAGCAGCGTCGCGACTCGACGTCGGTTGGTGGTGTCGGGGTCGGCGAGCAGCCGGGCGAGGGCGATCTGCAGTTCCGGCGTGTCGTACCCGTCACCGAGCATCAGCGCCACGCGTTCGACGGCGAACCCGCGGATGTCCGCACGGGAGTCATCGAGCAGTTCGAGCACCTTGGCCTGCTGCAGTTCCAGCGAGAGCAGGGGAAGAAGGTCCTGATAGGCGAGGATCATCCGCATGGAGGCCAGGCTCGCCTCGGATCGGGCCTGATCCAGTTCGTACGTCGCGGAGACCGTGCTGCGGTGCAATGCATCGATGGACGTGCGAAGCAGTTCGACGGACTGCTCGTCGCGATTCGTCCACCACTGCAGCCATGCATCGCGGGACATCGAGCGTCCCGTGAGCATTTCGAGCGACGTCATGCTTCGGTCGACGAGGAGTGGCGACGTCCCGACCCGCTCCAGGATCGTCACCAGCGCCTGGATCGATCGTTCAGGATGAGTCCTGAATTCGCCGAGGACCTCGATCGCCCGCAGTCGTGAGTCGAGAGGACGATCCGGATCCAGCGCCATCGTGTTGATTGTGTCGAAGCAGGCGTCGCCTTCCGATGCGTACCTCGCCAGCAGGATGCCGATGGGACCGACCGTTTCGGCTGGAGCGTCCGGGAGGACGGCGAGCAGCGCCGGAAGCAGATCCCGTGACGGGACCGGGCGTCGGGCCTCCGCCATCAGTACGGCGAGAATGGGCGCGGCCCGTCCACTGCGCAGTGCGTCGTTGAGGACCGCGACGCCTTCGATGACGTCGAGTCCGGCCAGTTGTCGGGCCGCCATGGACCGCTGCTTCAGGTCGATCGCGACATCAGGCTGCAGCAGGATCGAGGCCTGCTGCTGCAACTGCTGCTGCTGGGCCGCGGTCAGGGTCCTGTGGAACCCGACGTCGGTGTTCGGTTCGGCTCGCCACGCACCACATGCAAAGAGGATGCACATGGCAGCTGCGCATCGAAATGATCTTCTGGACGATTCCATGGTGGTGACCGGCATTGCGGGGGGCATTGTAGGCGGTCTGGGATCCGCCACGAGCCGCCATCGGCCGGCGGGGCTACAATGGGCCTGGCTACGTGCCCAGTACTCCGGCCGGACTCTCCCCATGAACGAATGGCAGCAAGCAGAACGACATGCCGACAGAGCCCTGGATCTCTTCGATCGAGGGTTTCTGGAGGAAGCCGAGTCGGAGCTTCGAAAGGCGCTGGAGATCCAGCCCGATCAGGCCGACTGGCAGTTCAATCTCGGACTGACGCTCGAGGCGGCCCAACGCGATCAGGAAGCGATGGAGCAGTTCGAGCGGGCCGCTTCGCTCGCGCCCGATCAGATGTATCCGAATCTGGCTCTCGGCTCGATGGCCATTCGACTCGGGCAGTGGAGCAAGTCGCTGTCCGCGTTCGACGATGCGATCGCGATCGATCCGACGTGCGAAGAAGCGCACGCCGGACGGATCGAATCGCACGCCGGAGCCGAAAACCACGACGAGGCCGAGACGGCCTTCTATCTGGCGGAGATGGCGATGGAGGAATCCAGCGCCCAGTGTCTCCAGGCGATCGCCAAGAGCCTGATCGTCCGTAAGTCGTATCCGCGGGCGGAGTGGTGCCTGCGCGAATCGATCAGGCTTGCGCCGGCGTCGCCGGAGGCTCCGGTTCAACTCGCAATGCTTCTGGCGGACACCGACCAGGCTGCGGATGCGTTGAAGATCTTTTCGGACCTTCTTCGTGAACGCGCGGACGACGTGATGATCCTGATGGCCTCGGCCAGGCTGTTCGTCAAGCTGGAGCGGTTTCCCGAAGCAATGGGGCGGCTTGAGAACCTGCTGCGAATCGAGCCGACCAATCTCGAGGCGCATGAACTGCTGGCCGATCTTTCGCTGAAGTCCCATCACTACGACCGTGCGATCCTCGAGTACCAGTTGGTGCTTCGACTGCATCCCATGCAGTTGAGCTCGATCCTCGGTCTGGCGGATGCCCTGATCGCGACCCGTCGATTTGCTGAAACGAGGAAGCTGCTCGCCCTCGCTCTCCAGCAGTGGGACCGGTTCGTCGACTACAGCCCGTCCAAGGCGGCCGCGGAAGCGGATCACCTGGCGGATCTGCTGCTGGCCGCGGGGTTGAATCTGCAGGCGGGCGTCATTCTCCAGAAGTGCCTGAAGATGGGGGCGAGCGTCGAGCGATGGCGTCGTCTCGCGATGGCTCGATATCGATGCGGGGATCTCGATGCCGGAATGCACGCCAGTCGTGCGGCCCTCCGACTCGAACCGGACTGCCTTCGATCACTGCACAATCTGACCCTGGCCTCCCTCATGCTGGGCAGGCTGAATCACGCCGGAGTGTGGCTTCGTCGCGGGCTGCGTCGCAGTCCGAGGGACGAGGGGATGCGCAGGCTGCGCATCCGCTATCTGGCACAGCGGGCATTGAGAAGCATCGGCATCGGTCGATCGACCGCTGCCGTGCAGGACTGACAGAAGAATCTTCAGATCACAGCGTGCCGCTGGTGTACGGCAGGAGGGCCATCGAACGAGCCCGCTTGACCGCCTGTGCGACCTTGCGTTGTTCGTTGGCCGAAGTGCCGAGTCGCTTTCGGGAGTAGATCTTGCCGTTGGGAGTCATGAGGCGACGCAGCTCGTCGACCTGCTTGAAGTCGACCCAGACGCAGTCCTTGACTCCGGTCTTCAGAAAGTTCGAACGTTGTGGTTTGCGACCAATCACACTTCTTCTCCTTGCGTCATGGACACCGTGAAAGCGGCAGCCTCGCCATGTGTCGGGGAGGCGACGAACGGAACAGTGTACCTGATCCGCTCGACGGAACAACCCGGAAGGCAATCGGCAGGATTTCAGTCCTGTTGGCCGATGAAGCAGGGGTATGGACGATTTCAACCCCTCCAGGCCCCTGATCGGCATCACTCCTGACCGGACATCGGAGGGGATTCAGGTCAGATCGACCTATCTCGATGCGGTGCGATCCTCAGGCGGATCTCCCGTGATCCTCTCCGGATGCGTTGACGATGTCCCCGCGATCCTGCACCGCCTCGACGGCCTCGTGCTCACCGGGGGGGATGATCCCATCATGGAATCCTTCGGGGTGGAATCCCATCCGGAGGCCTGCCTGATCGATCGCAGACGACAGGAGTTCGAACTGGCCCTGCTCGAGCAGGTGGATCGTCTTCCTGAACTTCCCGTCCTTGGGGTCTGCCTCGGCATGCAACTGATGGGTCTTCATGCCGGAGGCGGGTTGGATCAGCACCTTCCCGACACGCTGTCCTCGGCTGCGGACCATGCGGACGGTCGCACGCATCCTGTCTCCGGTTCGCTGGGAAGCGGTTCGGTGTGGAGTCGCCATCGACAGGCGATCAGCGATCCGGGGTCGCTCGAGATCGTCGCCCGTTCGGCGGACGGCGTCATCGAGGCGATCGCAGATTCCGACCGGTCGATGTATCTGGGGGTCCAGTGGCACCCGGAGCGGACCGAGGATGATCGACTCGGATTGGATCTGTTTCGCCGTCTCGTGCAGCATGCCCGTCCCGACCGGAGTTGAAGGCTACCATGGTCGTGGTCCCGGACAGGAAACGTCATGCTGCACCACTCACCTCTCAAACCAGCCCTCGATCAGGAAGCGGCGAGCCGCATCGCCGGCCGAACGCCGTCGCCGGATGCCGACCGACCCGGAGCGGCAACCGGTCATCCCGGTGACGAGGGCGCAGCCGAGTTCATTCCCTGGGGGCCGCCGGACGAACATGGCGACGTCTCGTGCGAGATCCTCGCCACCCTCGGCTCGGTCGAGGTCGAGTACGCCCACATACGCCGTGATCTCGTCCGATTCGATGCCACCATGCGGGGCACGATACGGGTCGAAGGGGATGACGCACGGGATTTCCTCGATCGGATGCTGACCCAGAAGCTCGCGGCAATGGAGAGTGGATCGGGCGCAATGGCGTTCCTCGTCGATCGCAAGGGCAGGCTGCATGCCGATCTGAAGCTCCTCCACATCGGGGATTCGATCCTGATCGACGTCGACGTGCATCAGGCGGCCGCAGCGGTTGAGATTCTCAACGGGTTCGTCTTCTCCGAGGATGTCCGAATCGTCGACGAGACGGACCAATGGCATCGCATCGAACTGCATGGTCCGGAGTGTGAAGGACTCTTCAAGGATCTCGAGTCGATGCGGGGCACCACCACCACCATCGCCGACCGTCAGGTCCACGTGCTGCGGCACGATCGCCTTGGAGTGCCGGGAATCGACCTCTTCGTCCGCTATGACGACGTCGTCGACGTCTGGCCGGAGCTGGACTGCACCACCACCGGCTGGTTCGCCTACAACATGGCTCGAATCGAAGGTGGAACGCCGTTGTGCAACATCGACTTCGGCCCCGGCATGCTTCCGCACGAGACCGGACTGGTGCCGTCGCGTGTGAGCTTCTCGAAGGGGTGCTATCCGGGGCAGGAGATCGTGGCGAGGTTGGAGAATCTGGGGCAACCCAAGCAGTTCCTCCGTGGCCTGAAGATGGCCGCAGACGTCCTGCCGGTCGCCGGCAGCCAGGTCTTCGCCGAAGGCGAAGGTGACCTCGGACAGCCCATCGGCGTCGTCACGTCCAGCTGTCTGTCTCCGATGCTCGGCTCCGTGTCCATCGCCTTCGCCATGCTGCGGACGAAGGTCTCGGAACCGGGCACCGCGGTTCGCGTGCACGACGAAGGAACGGGCGGCTCGGCGATCACCACGTCGTTGGACTTCCTCTCGACGGAGTCGGATGCATGAGCCTCCCGTCGCCACCCATCGTTGACGACGGAGGCCTGGGCAACGTCACATCCTCGGAGATGATGCTGCTGGGATTCGGCCTGCTCATCACCATCCTGATGGTGGTCGGGCTTGTGGTGCTCATCATCAGGGCATCAGGCGGCAAGGACGACGCCTGACTTCTCCGGGCGGGTCCATCCCCATACCATTCACACATGTCATTTCCCTCCTCCATTCGAATCACCGATGTGGGGCCCCGCGACGGCCTGCAGAACGAACAGGCGATGGTTCCGATCGAAGCCAAGATCGATCTCGTGAATCGACTGTCGAACAGCGGTGTGGCCGAGGTGGAGGTGACCTCCTTCGTGAATCCGAAGTGGGTGCCTCAGCTCTCCGACGCCGAAGCGGTGCTTGCCGGCATCGATCGCATCGAAGGCGTCGTGTATTCGGCCCTCGTGCCGAACATGCGGGGATGGGATCGTGCCGTCGAGGCGGGGGTCGACAAGATCGCCGTCTTCACGACCGCGAGCGAGACCTTCGCCCAACGCAACACGAACTGCACCATCGCCGAGAATCTGGCGAGGTTCGCTCCGGTGGTGGAGGCCGCCCGAAGCACCGGTCTGCCGGTGCGGGGGTACGTCAGCTGTGCAGTGGCGTGTCCCTACGAAGGTGCGGTCGCTCCGGCGGCGGTGCGTGACGTGGCATCGGCCCTTCTCGACATGGGAGTGGACGAACTCGATCTCGGCGACACCATCGGCGTCGCGGTCGTCGAGGACATCGACCGTCTGCTCTCGGCCTGCAGCAGGATCGTCGAGCCCTCCGAACTGAGTCTGCATCTGCACGACACCGGTCGTGCGGCGCTCGCCTGCTGTCTGCACGCCATGCAGTGCGGAGTGCGGCGGTTCGATTCGTCCTGCGGTGGACTCGGCGGGTGCCCCTACGCGCCCGGCGCGTCCGGCAACCTCGCGACCGAGGATCTGATCGAACTCTGCCGAACCATTGGCATCGAGACCGGAGTGGACCTCGATGTCATCGCGTCGGCGAGTGCGGCGATCGAGTCGGTGATCGGCCGTCCACTCTCATGCGACGCCGACTCCGGCGGCTGAATCGAGCGTCACGCTCCGGATCGGTCTGGAGTCCAGTCGCCATGCCGCCCGGGATCGGATGATCCGGTAGACGGTGAGTTCATCGCCGGTCAGTCGCACGGCCCAGGGACGGCCGGGCCAGGTCGGGCTGCCGGTGTTGACGACGAGTCGGGAACCGATCCGCCAGATTCCGTGACGATGCGAGTGTCCGACGATCACCACCTGTGCGGCGGGCTGCACCTGTCCGGCGTATCGAACGCTCCACCGCGGGAAGTTGCGCCAGTAGCGGATGATCTTCAGCAGAACCGCCGGTCTCGACAGTCCGTATCCGATCGAGCCGAGGAGATTCTGCGGGGTGTCGAACTCCTCCGGCGGGGGTTGCAGTTCCCGTGATCGTTCGAGGGCCGCATCCAGGCCGATGCGGTCCAGACGGTGTTCCGCTGCCATCGAGCGTTCGTCGCCTGCCTCCAGGATCTGGCCGCTGACGAGTGGTCTCGGTTCGGTTCGATGGATCGTATGGCCGTGGGTGACCAGCACGCGATCGTCGCGCAGCGACAGGCGTGAGAGCCGACTGATGAACGGATCGTGGTTCCCCGCGATCGCGCAGACCTGGACGCCGTCTTCGGTGCATGCGTCCACCAGCGCCCTGGCCTGGGCTTCCGCCTCGTCCACGCAGCGTGCATGATGCAGTTCGGCGACGTCTCCGTTGAGGACGAGTCGATCCATCCCCTCCCAGAGCGGGCGAAGCAGCGATGCCGTCGGCGTCTGGCCGGGACGGGCACCCATGTGCAGGTCGGACAGGATGAGGATCGACGGGGGTCGCACCCGGGAAGGTTACTCGTGCTCGGGCCACTGCGTGCGGGCGCCGGGTCCGATCGTGAGACAGTTCTTGCCTCGACGTTTGGATTCAAGTGCCCGCTGGTCGGCGATGTGAACGAGTTCGTCGCCGCTCTGGGCATCCCATGGAAACGAGGCGAGTCCGCCGGAGATGCTGAGCGTTCCCGGTGCATCGAGGCCGAGCTCCGGAAACCGCATGGTGCAGATCTGTTCCTGAAACCGGCGGGCGATCGTCTCGACGGAATCGGGATGGGCGGATCCGGGCGTCCTCGGGGCCTGCATGTCCGCGAAGATCACCGCGAACTCGTCGCCTCCGATCCGGCAGACCCGATCGCCGTCGCGGATCGTCGAACCGAGGAGCCGGACGGTCTGACGGAGAATCGTGTCACCCGCACTGTGGCCGAAGCGGTCGTTGTAGGTCTTGAAGTCGTCGATGTCGAAGACCATGACCGTCAACTGACGACGGATTCGACGTGCGTTCGCGATCGCATCGGCCAGAAAGTCCTTGAGGTATCTGCGGTTCCAGGCCGAGGTGAGTTCGTCCCGAAAGGCCATCTCGCGCAGTTCCCGCTGTGCGTCGTCGAGGGCGAGCCATCGAGCGATCCAGTTGGCCCACGGTCGGATCGCCTCGTCGGTTGCGCCGTCGGCCTGCAGTCTTCCGAACTCCCGGCCTCCGAACTGGATGACGACACCGGGTGCCCCGGGGTGGTCCGTCGCGATGCGCACATCGGACCAGTTCGTCTGCTGCATCACGAGTCGAAGGGCGACGGGGCGTACGCCTCGCGCATCATGCAGCATCGATTCGACGAGATCCGTGTCTCCGAGAGCGTCGATTCCGCTGGTTCCGACGGGGCCGGTCCGGATCGGTTCCGATCGCGTCGGTTCCGCAGGTGGAGGAGCCGGTCCGGGCGACGGAGTCGTGGCCTGCGTCGGGGGAACCGGTGCTTGGGGTGTCTGCTGCGGGGTTGCGTCCAGGAGCTGATCCACCACCGCATCGGTCACGGGCGGCTTGATCTGGCGGTCGAACTGGCCGGCGATCGAGGGGGGCACGACGTCTCCGGACACCAGGACGATCTGGATCGTCGCATCGAGTCGACGGATCGCATCCGCGGAGTGCGCCAGATCCTCGAGTTCCTCGCCGTCCGGTGCGAGCAGGACGGCTTCGATGGGTCGGGCGGCCGGACAGATCGCGATGGCACCCAGCGCCTGGAACACGGAGTCGGTGCGGGTCGCTTCGATTCGAAGGTCGGCCTCGAACGAAACGGGACCGATCGACAGTATTCGTCGTCGCGATCTGCGTGATGACGGAACGGAACTCATGGCGTTTCGGGATCCCGACGTCCATGCAGCAGCATGGAGACCTCGTCGTGCGTCAGCGGCTCGGGACGGAAGGGAAGCGATGCGGGGATGTTCGGTTCGGAGTCCGACGGAGGTTCCGCTTCGGGTGGATCAAGAGGAAGGATCGCTTCCCCGTCCCATCTCCAGAGGGGAAGATCGGGAAGATACTCACGGACCGCGTCGCGAAGCGCATCGAGGTCGTCGAACCGGTCGGGATCGACCACAAGCAGTCCGGGTGGCGTTGCGACGTCGTCGTCCCACGCCTGACGGACCATGAGGCTGCGGCGGATCAGGCAGGCCTCGGCGAGCGCCATGCGGGCATCGTGTTCGATGCGCGACGTCCATCCTCTGCCGGCGAGGCATGCGGGAAGATCGCTGCCAAGTACGTGATCGGCCGGAGCCAGAATCACGCAGGGCGCCATCGAAGTCGGAGATGAGACGCTGGTCGTATCGTGCATGGATTTCACCGTGACCTCAATTCTACCCGCCACGGGAATGGAAGCCATTGGAAATGCATGATTTGGGGGGGCTCAGGCCAGTTCCAGTACTGCCTGTGCGACCTTTTGGGCCGCATTGCCCGGAGATTCTCGGACCAGGCACCGGTGCATCCGCATCCTGTCGTCCTCCGAGCCCAGGAGCTGCTCGAGAACGGGCTCGAGCAGATGTCGCGTCGACTCGGGATCGCGTCGGTCCTCGATGACGACGGCGCCGCCGGCTTCGACCATCGGTTGTGCGTTGTGCAGTTGATGATTGTCCCGATGATGGGGATAGGGAAGGAACACGGTCGGTACTGCGGCCGCCCACGCTTCGGCGACCGAGTTGGCTCCGGCCCGACTGATGCAGAGGGATGCGGAAGCCCATGCATCGCCCATCTCGTGGACGAATGAACGGACGCGGGCATCGACTCCCGAGTTGTCCCATCGGCTCTGCAATGTCTCGACCAGCTGCTCGTCTCCGCACAGGTGCAGCACCTGCCAGGACGCCATCGCGCCCGAAAGTCGTTCGGCGATCCTCGGCACGAGCTCGTTGATGGTTCGAGCGCCCTGGGATGCGCCCGTGATCAGAAGCGTGTCTCGATTCGGATCGAGACCGAATCCGACGCGGGTCGTCTCGGGCGAACCGTCGGCGCGGGCCGCCCGGCGGATCGGAAGTCCAACCGCCGGCCATGCGGTTCCGTGCCGGATCGTCTCGACTGCGCTGAGGACCGTATTCGATCTTCTGGCGACCATGCGGTTCGCACGGCCCGGTACCCGGTCGAGATTCAGGAGCAGGACGGGAAGTCCCGCCGCGGTCGCCGCCGCCACCACGGGCGCGGACACGAATCCGCCGAGCGCCACGACCCGATCGATCCGTCGCGACTCGAAGAGCGTTGCGGCGGCGATCTTCGTGTCGCGGTATCCACGCCAGCATGCGGCGATGCCGCGAACCGATCGCAGGAGTGGTTTCGCCGGCATCGGTTCGAAGTCCTCGTCCGCCTGCTGCAGCATGGAACGGTCGATTTCGCGTTCCGACGGTGCAAAGCAGCACGTCGCGTTCCCGTCGAGTTCACGCACCGCTTCGGCGATGGCCAGTCCGGGACTGATGTGCCCGCCGCTGCCGCCGCCTGCGAAGAGAATCGATGCCGGCTTCCCGGTCGCGTCGGTTCCTGCGTGCATCGGTGTCACGCCCCTTCGGGTTGAAGGGCGGGAAGTTCCAGTGTCTCGGTTTCCCGAGCCGCGTTGCTCCGGTCCACGGCCCAGACGAGGCCCAGGCATGCGCTCGTGGCCAGCCAGCCGGTACCGCCCCAGGAGAGCAGCGGCAGGGCGATTCCCTTGGTCGGGGCCATTCCCGTGACCACCAGCAGATTCATGAGCGCCTGCAGTCCGAAGGTGAGCATGATGCCCAGCACCAGCACCTTCTGATGGATGCATCGCGTGTCCCGGACGATTCTTCTTCCGATGAGCAGTATTGCGATCAGAAGGGCGATGACGAGCGACACTCCAGCGATTCCAAGTTCCTCCGAGATGATCGCGAAGATGAAGTCGGTGGTGTCTTCGGGCAGGTAGCCGAACTTCTGCACGCTGTTGCCGAGCCCTCGTCCCGCGAGCCCGCCGCCGGAGATCGCCGACATCGACTGGAGAATGTGATACCCGATGTTCTGCGGATCGGCGTATGGATCCATGAACGCACGAAGTCGATCGATCCTGTACGGACTGACCAGAACGGCGCAGACGAAGCCGATCATCGCGACCGGAAGAAGGCTCGCCGCGTGCAGCACCCGGCAGCCTGCGGTCACGAGCAGGCAGATCGCCACCGTGAGCATGAGAACGGCGGTTCCGAGATCCTCGGATACGACCGGAAGGACCATCAGCGCCGCAAGGCCGAATCCGGGAAGAAATCCTCTGCGGAATCGGTTCAGGATGTCCGCATTGGACGCGGCATACCAGGCAATGATGATCACCAGGCTCCATTTGGCGATTTCGCTCGGCTGGAATCCGATCGGTCCGATGGTCAGCCAGCGTCTTGCGCCGTTGACCTCACGGCCGACTCCGGGCACATGGACGAGTATCAGGAGACCGATCGAGATGATCAGCAGTGAGATGCCGATTCGCCGTCCTGTGACGGAGTCGGTCAGCATTCGAATCGGCAGTCGCGATGCTCCCCAGGCGACGATGCCGGCCAGGAAGGCGAGCACCGTCGTTCTGGCCGTCAAGAGATCCAGAAAGCCGTAGGAGCGTGATGATCCGAGATCGACACCGGCCGAGTGGACCGCGACCACGCCAATCGCCAGAAGACTGGCGACTATCAGCATCAGGGCTTGTCCGGGGCGGATCATCACATGAACATCGACGCTCACGCACCCTCAGGCACAGATTTAGAGTGCTTGTTGCCGGATCAGGGAGTGACGCTCGATGTTCGTGGAGCGTTGAGGGGCTCCTGATCGGGCTTCGTGATCACATCCAGTCGCTCACCGGTTCCCAGACTCACCGAATATGTGGTGGATGAAACCGGATACAGCGTGGGAGCGGTGGGAGCTCTTCCCGCGACACGGACCTCCTGGCACCCGGCGAGCCCAATGACCAGAACGGCAGCCAGGGCCAGTGCATGGTGGGATCGCGGTGCATCGGAATCAGGTGGGGAATGTGTCATGCTTCGAAGTCCATATACGTCATCGTCAGGCCTGCGGTTCGCCATGGAGTCCGAGTTCGATTTTCGTCGCAACGTGCATCCGGATCATGCTGTGGGGACTTCTCGGTCGAGAAACGGCTTCCTGAGGCCTGCAGGGATCATCATGGCTGGGGGCCCTGTAGGACGGTACGATGATGGAATTCATGGTCGAACTCACGCTCAACACATCCGCGATGCAATCGGGCCCGCTCGTGTATCTGGAGACCTTCGGGTGCCAGATGAACCAGTTGGACAGCGAACTCGTCAAGGGACATCTGTCCGCGATGGGGTATCACTTCACCAGCGATGCGGAAGAGGCCGGCATTCTCCTCTACAACACGTGCTCGGTCAGGCAGCAGGCGGAGAACAAGGCGCTCAGTCGGCTTGGTCTTCTGGGCAAGGAGAAGGAGGAGGGCCGGGAACTCGTCATCGGCGTCCTCGGCTGCATGGCGGAGCGGGAAGGCGAAGGGCTGCTCAAGCGGATGCCGCAGATCGATTTCCTCTGCGGCCCCGGAGAACTCGACCGGGTTCCGATGCTGATCGACAATGCTCGGCGCACCGAGGTCGTGACAAGAGAGGATCGACTCGCCCTCCAGGGCAACCAGTCCAGGCGGACGGCGACGCTTGCCGCGGCGGAGGATCATCTGGAGTCGTTGGATCTCTCCCGTTCATTCGACCCCGAATCCGCCGCTGCAGGAGGGCGTTCCGCCTACGTTCGCATCACCAGAGGATGCAACAAGTTCTGCACCTATTGCGTGGTCCCCAGCACCAGAGGGGCCGAAGTCCATCGGCCGCCGGACACGATCGTCGAAGAATGCAGGGCACTCGCCGATCAGGGGGTCATCGAGATCACCCTGCTCGGACAGACGGTAAATCACTATCGATATGTCCATGGAACAGCCGTCGACGCGGAGGGGCGCGAGCTGCCGCAGGTCGGTCCCGGAGCGGCTGCATTCCGTCCCGGAGCTGCGTCAACCGGGGAACGCGTGACGACATTCGCGAACCTGCTTCAGCGCATCCACGAGGAGGCTCCGGGTGTCCGCAGACTGCGTTTCGTGACCAGCTATCCCCGGGACTTCGGCGAGGACATTCTGGAGGTCATGGCGGCATCTGACCGGATCTGTCCGTATCTGCATGTCCCCCTGCAGTCCGGCTCGGATCGGATTCTCTCCCTGATGAATCGAGGCTACGACATCGCGACCTACGTCGAGTTCGTCGACCGGGTCTTCACGCATCTGCCCAACGCGTCCCTTGCCGGCGATCTGATCGTGGGATTCCCCTCCGAGACCGAGGAGGACTTCCAGCAGACGTGCGACATGGTGCGGCAGCTTCCCTTCAAGAACAACTTCGTCTTCACGTATTCGCCTCGTCCCGGTACGGCGGCCATGAAGCGATTCGAGGATGACGTACCCGGACCCGTGAAGAGAAGGCGGATCAACGAACTCCTGGCCATTCAGAGCGAGGTCTCCGGGGCGGTCCACAGATCGTTCGAGGGGACGTTGCAGGAGGTCTTCGTCGAGCGGGTCAGTCCCAAGCAGGAGCGTCGATCCGGTCAGGTCGAGCTCGGCTGGGAGAGGCCTTCAATGCAGCTTTCCGGTCGGTCTCCTGGCGATCTGATCACTGTCTTCGATGCACCAGAGTCAGTCGCACCTGAAACATTGATTGGAAATATCCTTCCAGTCCGTATTTCCGGGTCTGCTCCAAGACTGCTTAAAGGCGTACTGGAAGACGGCTAACCCGTAAATTCCGGGTTTAACGGTCCTCAGCCTTGAAATACAGCCTTATGGCAATTTGGGGGGTCTGAGGATCGCCTGCCAAAAAGACGTTAATTGCGTGGCAGAACGTACTTGACTGCCATCAGGTGTAGGGTAATTTCACAGGAGAGATTGCGGTGGGGGAACATGTATTTGTTCCTGTGCAATCTCTTGCAAGAAGAGAGTTTGGAAGTATTTATCTCCAATACCCCTCTTGCGTGATGTTGGAAGGTACGTCTACGAACCATACCTTCCCTCGTTCGCAGGTTGTCTCAACTGGGCTTCGGCCCAACTCGAGATTGAGGCAAGTCGGGTTTAGTGCACTTTGGATCCAAGGTTCGTTTGAGAAGAGAAAGGTATTGATATGAATAACAAGATTGTTTTGACTGCCGTTGGTGGAGCCGCGCTCCTCGCTGCGTCTGTCGCAAACGCAGGCTACCAAGGCCTGAGTTACGAGATCATTGCTCAGGAAGTTGACGGCGCAATCGCCGGCACCTGGACTGCTCAGATCTTCGTGGACCTCGGAGCTGGTGATCGTCTCGATGCCGTGTACGGCAACGCGTCCAACCCGCTTTCCATGGGTACGTCCACTACGCTCTATCAGAACGCCTTTGGTTCCGACACTTCCGCCGGCATCAACGAGGCACTGATCGGCACGTTCAAGTCGCTGGCCTACGACAGCTGGGTCACCATCGGTAGGGAAACCAGCACCGACAACGCTCTCGCCAACATCGGCGTGGTCTTCGGTGCAGACTCCGTCAGTTCCAATGACGGTTCCTGGTACATCACTCCTGAAGATTCTCAGGGTGCTGAAGTTGGCGGCCGTGTTCTGATCGCTCAGTTCACCACCTACGGCGATGATGCTGTCCTCAGTGGCACCGTCTCCCTGCAGGGTAAGGACGCGAACGGTGACAACTGGACTGCAGAATCGCAGAGCTACAGCTTCGGCAATGTGGTTCCGGCTCCCGGTGCTCTCGCACTTCTGGGTCTTGCCGGCTTCGCTGGTCGTCGTCGTCGTCGGGCCTGATCGGCTCACCTCGATGGCAATGCAGTCCTCCTGAGGATTGCTGGCCCATATGAAGTACATTTCAGCCGCTGCGGACCTGTCCGCAGCGGCTGTCTTTTTTGGGTTCCGAGGCCCCCCCATGAAATGCACTGCCGCGGCTTCAGGGTGATTTGTGCAGAGGGTGTGAAAGAGTAGGGCATCCCGCAAGAATTCCCACTTCAATTAATGCCAAAATGGGCCTTTAGGACGCATAAAGGGCCATTTTGCCGGTTATGCCGGCATCTACTCGTAAGAAGAGAGTTCCCTTTCCATGGATGGCTTGACCGGCTGATTGTTGGGGGTACATTTATTACGGAAGCGATAGGTGTTGTCACCTTCTTCCTTCGAACCGTGCGGCTTCGAGGTGATAGGCGACTGAGGGACACCGAATGGAGATGAATCTGCCGCACTTGCTTAAGCAGTCAAACAGAAGAGGAGACGGTCAATGAAGACCAAAATTGCAATGTTTGCCGGAGTTGGATCGATGATCCTGGCCTCCACCGCGACCGCAGGCTTTTCGGGCCTGGTCGCAGAGGAAACCAGTCACTCCGGCACGAACGTCCTTGGAACGTCTTGGGACCTGACGGTCGTGAGACTCTACGCTCAGCTTGAGAATGCTGGCGACAGACTCGATGCAGTCTTCGGTTCCGCAGACAACGGTCTTGTCATCGGAACCACCGCGGAGTTCTATCAGAACGCTGCGGGCGGAGATTCATCTCTGCAGATCAACGCAGCTCTGTTCGGTGTCTACAACTCAGTCGAGTACGACACCTTCGTCACCATCGGAAGCTACAACAGCACTGGAGATGCCCTGCTTGTTCAGGCGGTTGACTTCAGCAACTTCAGCACTGAAGTGACTACGGACAACGGCACCTGGGTGGTGACACCCGATGACATTCAGGGTGAAGGGGCTGGAGGCCTGGTCATGATCGGCCAGTTCAGCTTCGCTGCCGGTACCGGTGGCCTCGATAGCATGTACGGCAACGTCAACCTGCAGGGTTCGAGCGCAGACGGTACCGTCTGGGAAGCTCTTGACCAGTGGGTCGAAGTTCCGGCACCAGGGGCACTTGCCCTGTTGGGTCTCGCTGGTCTCGCCGGGCGTCGCCGACGCCGCGGCTGATTCAGCCAGTATGGCCCTGCCAGGCCTCTTCGAGAGTCATGGCAGTGCACCAACCACATATGCACCACCGCAGGATCTCCTGCGGTGGTGCTCTTTTTGGGAGCCGTGGTTCCCTGTTGCGGATTTGATCGATCCCGGGATCGGATGCCTCAGGGCTCTCTGGGAGCCACCCTCGCGGATGTGGGTTATGAGACTGAAAAAAGCATTCAATCATGGTCCCGAAGTGGTGTAAATGTAGTTGTTTTCTCTCCTTGGGCGAGTCGAATCTGGTACTTTCACTAATGGAGTGTGGCGCAATCATTCGGACCGACGTCTGCTGTGTGGCAGGTTAGGTAAGGATGATTTGGAGAAGCGCCGTATGAGAATGAGAAGTGTGCACCATATTTCACGTGAACTATGGAAAGGAAGAGAGGCTTAAATATGAAAACCTCAAACGTAATTTTGAGTGGTGTCGGATCACTGATCCTGGCATCTGCAGCGTCTGCAGGCTATGCCGGTCTGTCGGCGGAAACTTCTAGCCATTCGGGAACCAATGTTCTTGGTCAGTCTTGGAGTCTGGACGTCGTCCGTATCTTCGTTGACCTTGAAAATGCTGGTGACCGACTCGATGCAGTCTACGGCTCCGAAGCCAACGGACTTGTCATCGGAACCACCGCGGAGTTCTATCAGAACGCTGCGGGCGGAGATTCTTCTCTGCAAATCAATGCTGCTCTGTTCGGTGTCTACAACTCAGTCGAGTACGACACCTTTGTTACCATCGGTAACTACAACAGCACCGGAGATGCCCTGCTTGTTCAGGCGGTTGACTTCAGCAACTTCAGCACTGAAGTTACTACGGACAACGGCACTTGGGTGGTGACACCCGATGACATCCAGGGTGAAGGATCTGGTGGGCGAGTGCTCATCGGTCAGTTCAGCTTCGCTGCCGGTACCGGTGGCGTTGATTCCATGTACGGCAGTGTGAACCTTCAGGGTTCGAGTGCCGATGGAAGCACCTGGGAAGCTACTGGACAGTGGCTTCCGGCTCCCGGAGCATTTGCTCTGTTGGGCCTTGCTGGTCTCGCCGGTCGCCGGCGTCGCCGCAACTGAGGATGAGGCTACGGCCTCGCAGTTGACGCCCTCGGGTTGAGACTGCACATACACACACACACACAGAACCGCCGCAGGCTTGCCTGCGGCGGTTTCTTTATGCCTCGGGATGACCCGATTCCTGTTCGTAGTCGTCGATGGCCGGCCCCAGAGCTCCTCTGAGAGGATCCAGAAGCCCGCCCCATGCGGCATGCCGAGCAACCGATCCCGAATAGATGGGCTTGTTGACCTGATTCTGACTGAGCGTCAGGACGGTTCGCTTCGATTCCCAGAACCGGAGGCAGACAGGGTCCCATTCGAGTCCGCAGAACTGGATGATCTCGCGTGCGTAGCGTTCGGTTTCCTCGACCAGCCGCTCGTAGTGGACATCCATCCGGGGCATGGAGCAGTTCGCATCCCAGTGACTCATGAGCTTTCGGTACCGGTTCCAGGTATGGCCGATGTCGTCCAGATGGTCTCCCCAGGCGATCTGGCCGGGAGCAAACAAGTTCGTCCAGACGGACAAACCGAGGTCCATCGGATGTCGTGTGCAGTGGATCACCCTGGCGCCCGGCAGCATGGCTTCGATCAGTCCCAGTGACATGAAGTTGCCCAGCTGCTTGTCCACGATGCACTTGGCGTTCCCGGTGTTCGTGGAGATGTGGTCCATGTAGTCGCGGCCGAGCTGCACGAGCTGATCCCGTGTCAAGGCATCGATGTTTCCGGGCCACTTGCGGTCGTGGCCGAAGCGTTCATGCATGAGGTTGGCGAGTTCAGGCAGCTTTGTCGACTCACCCACGCCGCACGCCATCGGATGTGCATCGATGATCTGCTCGGTGAGCGTGGATCCGCATCTGGGGAGGCCGACGATCAGCACGATCCCGGATGCGTCGACATCCGACTTGGGCATCCTCTGGATCCGCTCGCTCGTGAGGAGTTCCATCGACGCCTCGACGAAGTCGATCTCGGATTGCGGATTCCATCTTCTGCCGTACACCTCGTTCGCCTGCTTGTACGATTCGAATGCTTCCTGATGCCTCTTCAGCTTCATCAGGCACTCGCCCTGCAGAAAGAGGATCGACCGGCGATGTTCGCTCGGGATGCCGTCCTTGAGGGGAAGGCTGAGGCGTATGGTGTCGAGGGCGGCTTCGGTTTCGCCGTTTCTCAATCGTGCCCGAGTCAGCGTTCTGATCACATCGGGGCTGGCGTTTCCGTCGATGACCGTCCCGGACTGCTCGAAGACCCTGATGGCGTCGGGGATCTTGTGGAGGCGGAGGTAGGTCTCCATCTTGCCGCTGAGGGCCGCCGGGAATCCCGGTGAATACTTGAGCGACTTGTCGAACTTGGCGAGCGCGTCCCGGTAGTTGCCGGTGTTCATGGACACTTCGCCGAGGGCGCACAGGATCTGCGAGTTCTTCGGCTGCCTCTTGAGCGCCTTCATGAGTTGGATGCGTGCTTCGGTCGGCTTCAACTGGGCCGCCAGGGCCTGCCCGAGGATGCCGCGGGCGATCGCATCGTTGGGATGCTTCGCCAGATACGATTCGGCCATCTTCTGTGCTTCGGGGGGGTTGCCGGCCCGGTACATCACGTGGGCGATCTTCTGAACTTCAGGGTTCATGGCCATTGATCAGCCCTTGATGAGATCTTCGTTGGTCTCGAATCGGTTCAGTGCTCCCAGAAGCTGTTCGATCTGGGTGGCCGGCTTCATGTTGAGGAGCCTTCGCCGCAGTGCGGTGACCGTCTTGAGTTCCTGCTCGCCCATGAGCAGGTCCTCCTTGCGGGTGCCGGACGCGGCGAGATTGATCGCCGGAAACAGGCGCTGCTCGGAGATGGACCGATCCAGGATCAGTTCCATGTTTCCCGTGCCCTTGAACTCCTCGAAGATGATCTGATCCGCCCTTGAACCGGTGTCCACGAGGCAGGAGGCGATGATCGTGAGCGAGCCGCCGTTCTCGATGTTGCGGGCGGCCCCGAAGAGCTGCTTGGGAACTTCCAGCGCCTTCGAGTCGAGTCCTCCCGACATGGTGCGGCCGCTGTTGGCATAGGTCCTCGAGTTGTTGAACGCTCTGCCGAGCCGTGTGAGCGAGTCCAGCAGGACCACCACATCACGTCCGGCCTCGAGCATGCGCTTGGCTCGATCGATGGCGAGAATGCCCAGCTCGATGTGACGATCGATGTCCTGGTCGTTCGACGACGCGAGCACGTGGGCAGGGACGTTCCTTCTGAAGTCGGTGACTTCCTCGGGGCGTTCGTCGATGAGCAGCGCGACCAGTTCGACGTCGGGGTGGTTGCGTTTGATGCCGAACGCGATGTTCTGCAGCAGGACGGTCTTCCCGGCCTTCGGAGGAGCGACGATGAGTCCCCGGGTTCCGTAGCCCAGGGGGCAGAAGAGGTCGATCAGTCGGCAGGCGGGAGGCGATCCCGGATACTCCAGATTCATTCTCGGAGCCGGATCGACTGCTTCCATGTCCTCGAAGGCGACGAACTTCTTGGCCGTCTGCGGATCCTGTCCCTCGACGGTGAGGATCTCCTCGACGACCGGTCGAGGGGCCCCTCGATTTCGTCCACTTCGCCGTCGTGGTCGTTTCATGGAGACGGTTGCGGTGATCTCCTGGCCGGGCCGCAGTTTCAGTTCTTCGGTGAGCTGCTGCGGTACGAGCGGATCGTTGTCGCCCTTGACGATGCCGTTGTCGACCTGACGTACGCGGCACTCCGTTTCCGAAAGCCGGTCGAGAATGCCGCTGATGGTTGTCATTGTCGTTTCCTGATTGGACATGTGGCGTGCGTCCGCTGTCTTGAAGCGTGTCCGGCAATGCACCCTGTCAGGGTGATGCGGTGCTTCGGGTGAACCTGTGCTGAATGCCGGGTCGGCTCGGTCCTTGACCAGCCGTATCCCTTGCTTGTGTGAGTAGAACAGGCCCAACTGGGGCTGTCAAGACTTCAGTCGTCTCCGCGGACGAGGTGGGGGCCGGCGAGCATGCAGGCTGCTTCGCCGGCTCTGGCGGCGTTGCCGAGAAGCAGCGCCAGATTGGCGGCAACGGATTGTCCGGCGGTCTGATCCGCGATCGTCCCGAGGACGAACGGTGTCCGGTCGGCTCCGACGAGGCCCTGTTCCGTCGCCATCGTTTCGATCCGGTCGACCAGTTGATCCATCGCATCGTGATCCAGGGCCAGCGTCTGATCCAGCGGGTTGGCCAGCAGGACTGCGGAGGACTGGTTCAGTTCCTGCCAATGGTGGGAGCAGATGCGTCCGAGGTGCTGCAGGTCGTGGATCGGAGTGATCGAGGGATTCGATTCCGGTGTTCTGGACGTGAACGACGGCCAACGGTCCGTCGTCCATCCCAGTACGGGAACGGAGATCGTTTCGAGCAGTTCGAGTGTCGCCACCATGTCGAGGATGGACTTGCTTCCTGCTGAGACGACGCACGCCTTCGTGCTGCCCAGAGACATCAGGTCGGCGGAGATGTCCGGACGCTCCGTCCATCCGCGGTGGACGCCGCCGATTCCTCCGGTCGCGAGGACGGGGGTCCAGGAGGAGTCCTCGGCCCGCCCGGAAAGCAGTCGGCAGCAGGTGAGTGCCCCCGATACCGTCGTTCCTGCGGTCAGACCGGAACCCATTCCGATGGCGAGGCTGGTCGATGCGACCTTGTTGCCGACACCTTCCTGCATGAGCGTCTTCGCGGTGCGGTCGTCGATTCCGAGATGCAGCCGCCCGTTGATCAGGGCGGTGGTGCATGGAATCGCTCCGTGGTCCCTGACGGCTCGTTCCATTCGATGTTGCAGCTGCGATGCCAGTGGGGCATCAGGGTCCCAGTCGGGGACCGCTCGTGCGAGCGACTCGCGATCCCATCCGTCGGCCCAGGGAAGATCCGGAAGGCCGGTCGTGAGTACGGCGGATTCGAGTACGACGACGGGGGCGTGGTCTCTGATCGCCGCTTCGACTTCCGTGTGGACGACGACTGCGGTCATCGGCGTCTGGTTCGAAGTCGGCCGCCCATTCTCTTCTTGGGCAGTTCCTTCGGTACCAGTCCGCCCGGGAACTTCGATGGATCGTCACCCTGCTTGTCGGCGGGGATCTGATCGACGATTCGGCTGTTGGCCTTTCGCACCGCTTCGCGTTCCTTCTCGAGGCGTCGTCGATCCTGCTGGACGCGATCGGGCTCCGGGCCGGGTTTGAAGTCGTCGAAGACACGGGTCGGGATCTCGACGTTGGTCAGGCGTTCGATGTTCATGAGCAGTTCGCTCTGTTCCGGTGTCACGAACATGATCGCCTGTCCGGACTGACCCTTGCGGGCAGTTCGGCCGATCCGGTGCACATAGACCTCCGGGTCATCCGGTACGTCGTAGTTGATCACGTGGGTGATGTTGTCGACATCGATGCCTCGTGCGGCGAGATCCGAAGCGACCACGATGTGGACTTCGCGCTTGCGGAGTCGTTCCATCACCGTATTGCGTTTGCCCTGATGCAGGTTCGCATGCAGCACGAGGGCGTCGAGGCCCTTCTTCTGCAGTGATTTGGCGACTCGATCAACGGTGACCTTCATCCGACAGAAGACCAGTGCCAGATCCGGTTTCTCGACCTTGATGACGTGATGCAGCATGCGCTGCTTGTCCCAGTCCTGGACCGAGACGCATTCCTGATCCACCTGGGCCACGGTGAGGCTCTTCGCCTCGCTGAGCGACAGGTCGACCGGATCCTTCATGTACTGCTTGCCGAGCCGCATGATTTCATCGGAGATCGTGGCCGATACGAAGATCGTCTGGTGATCCTGCTTGATCGCGCCGAGGATCTTGCGGATGTCCTCGCGGAAACCGATGTCCAGCATGCGGTCGACTTCGTCGAGCATGGCCAGTTGGATCTTGTTGTAGGGCAGCAGTCCACGCTGGTGCATGTCCATGACCCGACCAGGTGTTCCGACGATGATGTGCGGGTTCTTCTTGAGCTTCTCGGCCTGGGTGTTGATGGCCTGTCCGCCGTACACGGCGAGCACCTTCAACTTCGTATGGGCTCCGAGTTCCATCATCTCCCTGGTCACCTGAATCGCCAGTTCCCGGGTCGGGACGAGGCAGAGGCAGGCGAAGGGGGTGGATCCGTCGACGAGATGCAGTGCCGGGAGGCCGAACGCGGCTGTCTTTCCGGTGCCCGTCTTGGACTGGCCGAGCACATCCTTGCCCTGGATGGCGAGTGGGATGAGCTCGGACTGGATGATGGTGGGGTGCTCGAATCCCTGCTCCTTGATGCCCTTGAGAATGGCGTCGGAGAGTCCAAGGTCGGCGAACGATGTGGATGTAGCAAAGATATCTTGCATGGTGCGGTGGTTCTCGGGCTGGAATGCTCGAGGTCCGCTACGACGTCGAGGAATGGATCATGGTAGGATCACAACGGTGACGACACAACATCAGGGAGCATGGACGCTTCACTTTACCGGGCCATCATGGACGAACTGAGCCGAATCGATATCGATCTTCCTGCCATTGGACGCAATCTTGGCGAGATACGCCGGATTGTGGGCGATGACTGCATGATCTGCCCGGTGGTCAAATCGGATGCCTATGGGCTGGGATTGCATCGAGTCACAGGTGCCCTGGAGGCGGGCGGTGCCGGCATGTTCGCCGTCTACGCTCCTCGGGAGGCCGTTGATCTGATGGCCACGGGGACCCGTGTTCCCATTCTGGTGCTCATGCCGGTTCGTCGGTTGTCCATGGTCGACCCCATGTACCCGGGGCTGAGGACCGGCCAGGTCCATCTGGTGATCCATGACATGGCCCACTTCGAGCTTCTGGAATCCTATGCATCGGAACTCGACATACTGGTTCGTGTGCATCTCAAGTTGAACACCGGCATGAACCGTGGCGGGTGCGATCTCGACGAGGGGGCCTCGCTGCTGGAGCGGATCATGGATTCGCCCCGACTTCATCTTGCCGGCATCTGCACCCATTTCTCCTCGTCATGCACCTGTCGCGAAACCACCGATCGACAACTCTCGCGATTCGAAGCGTTCATGGAATCGAACGAGGAGCTCATCGATACCGACTGCCTCGTCCACTGCTCCAGCACCGCATCCATCGCATTCGGTCCTCGCTACTGCCGCAACATGGTCCGGGTCGGCCTCGGCTGGGTCGGAGCATGTCCCAATGCGTCGATGGACGACGCGATGTCCGGTCTGTCCCCGTCACTCCGGTGGACAAGCAGCATCGTCCAGACCCGTACGGTGTCCCGCGGGCAGGCCGTCGGCTACGACGGAGACTGGCAACCGGATCGTGACAGCCTGATCGGGATCGTGCCGGTCGGCTATGCCGACGGCTATCCCGTTCCCCCGTCGAGTCATAACGGGTCGGAGGCTCCTCAGGTCGTCGGTCTGCTGCAGAACGACGTCGTCGTCGGGCATGCTCCCGTGGTCGGGAAGGTGAGCATGGATCAGCTCACGATCGACCTCACCGATGTCCAGGGGAGGGCTTCGATCGGTTCCATCAGCCGGGTCGAACTGCTTTCCAACGTTCCCGACGCGCCGAACGGACTCAAGGGTCTTTCCGCGGCGTCGGGCATCAAGCCGCACGCGATCATTTCGCGTCTCCATCCCAGAATCGGACGTTTTGCACACGGCGATGTCGCGCAGGTCGCGTTCCCGGCCGTCGAGCGTCCTCGTCGCGGCGCCAACGCGATCTGAGTTGCCGGCAGCTGTGGGGCATCGACTATCGGAACCTTCCCAAAGGTTGCGCATTTGTGGCGATCAAAAACGATCGGACCGATGAACTCATCACTGCGGGGAACCATCGAACCCCGGAAGCGAGACGGTATTCGAGGGACCGCCAGTCTGGCCGACCCACTTTCTCACCGGCGCTTCCTGGGTTCGATGGTTTCCCCGGCATCGTTCCGTCGCTTTCGACGGTGTCCTCCCAGCCACCGCTCCTATACTGTGCCGATGACGGACCCACGTGAATCCGGTTCAAGCGCCGAGGTCGAATCGAGAATTCGACTCGGTGTGGTCGAGTTCCTGAACTCGCAGCCGATCATCTCCGGTCTGGATCGTCTCGAAGATCTCGAGTTGAAGTACGCGGTACCCAGTCGACTCGTCCATCTTCTGGACGAAGGCCATGTGGATGCGGCGCTCTGTTCATCGATCGACTACCACCGGGCGGCTCATGAGCTGCTTCTGCTGCCGGCGCCTCCGCTCGGTTGCGACGGCGCGACGCATACGGTTCGACTCTACTCCAGGAATTCGATCGAGACGGTCGACCGGGTCCATTGCGACACCGACAGCCATACATCGGTGATCCTTCTGCAGGTCCTCTTTCGCGAACTTCATGGGCGGGCCGTGGAGATCGTTCCGTTCGATGCCTCCGCCGGATCCAACTGGCCCGACGCGGTTCTTCTCATCGGTGACAAGGTGGTGTCCTCGGCTCCGGACGACGCGATGTTCCCGCATCAGCTCGATCTCGGGGAGGCCTGGAAGGATCTGACCGGACTGCCGTTCATCTTCGGGGCCTGGTTGGCACGGGCCGACGGCGACGCCGACGCCCATCGCCTGGTCTGCATGCTGCTCGATCGGCAGTACCGGTACAACAGGATGCATCTCGAAAGCGTGGTCGCCCACGCCGGAGCGCACCGTGCCTGGCCGGATGAACTGGCCCACCACTACCTGTCCAACGAGATCCGTTACGAGTTCGGACCGCGGCAGCGTGCCGGACTCGAGCGGTTCTACGAACTGGCCGGCCGACACGGGCTGGTCGAGTTGAGACTGCCGATACGCTGGTTGGAACTCTGATCATGCCACGAGCCGCGGCATTCACCAGCGGTGTCCTGCAGGAGCTTCTTCGGCAACTCGAGTACGCTCCGCGTGAAACGCATCTGCGACAGATGGATGCCGCTGAGCAGCTGCTGGATGATCTCCAGCCCGATCGTCTGTATCCCGAGGACTTCATCACCTATCGGATCACCGGGTATCGATCCGATCTGCCCGGACATCGGACGTCCGTCGTCGGTGAGGCCCTGCAGCGTGATCTCGTCACGTTCATCCAGTCGCTGAGTTGGACGGTGGACCTTCCCAGGCGTCAGCCTCGTGGTACGGCCATCAATCTCGACGATCTCGCGTCGAGACTCGGCGTGTCCCGTCGCACGCTCCAGCGATGTCGCGGCGACGGGCTCGTGTTGCACTACGTCCGACAGGAGGACGGGCAGCGGCGGCTCGCCTGCTACCCGGACGCTCTTGACCGGTACCTGTCCCATTCCGCGGCTCGAATCGCTTCGGCGGCGGGTTTTTCGCGGATCACGCCGGAGCAGCGTGATCTGATCATCGGACGGGCAAAGGCGTCGGCGGCGGATGGGGTCAGCCTGAACGAGACGGCGCGACGCATCGCGGTCGACATCGGGAGATCGCATGAGGCGATCCGCAGGGTGCTTCGTGCGGAGGATCGGAGTTCCGGTCAGCCGATCTTCCAGGAACACGGTCCGCTGACCATTCGTGATGCGGTCCTGATCGAACGTGCTCGCGATCGCGACGTCTCCATGGCCCGGCTTGCGATCCGATTCAACAAGAGTGTCTCCGCTCTGCACCGTTCGCTGCTTCGCAGCCGGCGAAGCCGCTTGTCGGCGCTGCCTCTGGTGTGGAGGGACGGAGATGGTGCGGCATCGTCGTTCGACGGGCTTCCCGGTGCGTGCGTCGATCTGCCGCACCACGCCTGCCTGGACGAATCGATTCTCCTTTCCGCCGACACCAGGCGCGAACCGGATGCGGTTCGCGTCGGGATCGACTGCAGGGCCTGGGGGATGCTCTGCTCCGATGCGGCGAAGGGCATCGCCGTGCTGCAGGATGGCGTCACGGTGGAACAGGTGGACATGGTCGAGACGCTGCTTCGGCATGCGGCCATGCTGCATCTTCGAATGGTGCTCGAGTGTCTTCCGGCCTTGTTGGACAGGGTCGAAGGGCATGTCCGGAGTTCGATCTCGGGACTTCCTCCACGCGAGCGTGCGGCCGTTCTCCAGTTGGTCGTGGATCTCATCGACCAGGCCGTCGTCGAGCAGGGGATCGATGGCGGCGAGTCGATCCCCGGAAAGGCGATCGACTCGCTGGAACGGACTCTGGAGCGGGGGGGCATCCCGGTCAGACCTCGACGCGCGACCGGCCGCTATCTGGATGCGTCGAGTGGTCTGCTGGCCATGCTGCGGGAGTGCATTCCATGGCCCTGGCTGGTGCCGTCATCCGGACGCTATCAGCGGCTGGCGGATCTGGATCCCGCCCTGCGATCGCTGCACGTCGAGCGGTATGGATTCGAAGGCGATGCGCCCCGCACGCTCGAGGCGATGGCGATACGTGCCGGCAGCACCCCTTCGGCGATCGAGCGTCGGCTTTCGCGCAACTGACACCCCAGCCGGATTCGAAGCCGGCTGAAGAGGGCATGGATCCGGGATCGGATCAACGCTTGGAGAACTGGAAACGCTTGCGAGCGCCGGGCTGTCCCGGCTTCTTCCGCTCGACCTTGCGGGGGTCGCGGGAAAGATACCCGTTCTTCCTCAAGGTGGAATCGAGGGAGATGTCGTAGTTTCGCAACGCACGTCCGAGGCCGAGGATGATGGCACCGGCCTGGCCGGTGTACCCGCCACCGTGAACGGTCGCATGGATGTCCATGGAGCCGAGCGTGTCGGTCTTCTTCAGCACTTCGTTGAGGTTGTTTCGATCCCGCTCTTCCGTGAAGAAGGAATCGACCGTGCGATTGTTGATGATGAAGCTGCCATCGCCCGGCTTGATGCGGACTCGGGCCACGGCCGCCTTGCGGCGTCCGGTTCCTCTCCACCAGCCCTGGGGATCGGGTCCCTTGACGGCGGCGTGTTCTGTAACCATCGGGGCCGGAGCGGCAGGGGAATCCGTGATGGATTCGACGGCCTGCGGCGCTTCGGGAGCTGCCGTGGTCTGAGGAGTCGCTGCTGCATCCGGGGTCGCCGGTGCCTGGTCAGCGGATTGCGTCTGGTCGGTATTGGGAGTGGTCTCGTCGGTCATTGAAGGCTTTCGCGTCGCTCGAGGGCGTCAGGGTCAGATGCTCAGTTCCTGCATGGGCTGCGCGCCATGCCTGTGATCCGCTCCGGGATACACCTTGAGTTTCTTGAACATGGCTCGTCCGAGCCGGGTCTTGGGAAGCATTCTTCGGATCGCCTGTTCGACGACTCGTTCGGGATGCTTTTCAAGCAGGTCGTTGGTGCTTCGCATGTTGAGTCCGCCGGGGTATCCGCTGTACCGCATGTGCATCCGCTGTTCGCCCTTGCGGCCGGTCAGCATGATCTTTGCGGCGTTGGTCACGACGACCATGTCGCCGGTATCAACGTGCGGGGTGAACTCGGGCCGGTGCTTGCCCATGAGAATGGGAGCAACCTTGGCTGCGAGCCGGCCGAGGACCTGGCCATCGGCATCGATGTGATGCCACTGTCGGGTCGTCTCTCCGGCTTTCATGAATGTCGTCTGGCGAGGCATGGTGCCACCGTTCCTCATTACTTCTTGGGTGCATGGGCATGAAACACCGCCCAATGGGTTGCGACCAGTGGGCGAAAGAGCGAGGATACAAAGACAGGATTTCCTGTCAAGATCCCGAACTGCTGAACCAGTCCACAACCGGGCCATAAAGTGGATTTTTGGGCTGAAACAGGGGTTGTCGCCGGTGCCACGAGATTCGCCGGTGTCGATGAATCCATGGAATGTGGAAAGTGATCCAGCAGATGACCTCCGAAACGCCCCGGGAATCCGAAATCACCTCTCCTCGAAGGGCTGCAACCGGTCGTTCGATCATCGCCTGGCTGGTGATCGTCGCGGTCTCGCTCACGATCATCCTGCTCCACGTGAACTCGGATGATTCGTCCGCCGGCAGGGGCCAGCAGCAGACCGTCGACTCCATCACCGACCGCATGCAGGGCCGCCTGCTCGTCGGCATGGGATCGATCGGCTCGGGCGACTCGGCGCGCATGGGCCTGCAGGGCTTCATGGTCGGAAGTCTCGAGCATCGTCTTCGTGGAGTGATCCTCGTCGGTGAACTGGAGGGAACGGATGCGGCCCGGGATCTGCTCATGCGCACGGAAGTGCAGATGAGCGAAGCAGGCTACGAACCCGACGAACTCCAGCGTGATCTGATCGGTTCGCTCGATCGCATCTATTCATCACCGCCCGTTGCGGGGGACGTGCCCGGTGGGCTCGACGTGCCCCAGCAGGAGCAGCTCGAGTCGACGCTCGGCTGGTTCGGCACGCTCGCCCTGCATCCGAAGGGGCGGGGGCCCGACCCGATCCGAAGTCTTCAGATGAAGGACTCGTTGATCGTTCTGGCCATCATGTCCGTCATGGGCTCCGGGATCGTGATCGGACTGTTCGTCGGCACGGTGCTTCTGATCGTGGTGATCGTGCTGGGCTGCAAACGTCGTCTTCGGCACTCGTTGGGCTCGGCTTCCATTCGTGATGGACTCCTCGCGGAGACCTTCGCACTCTGGCTCGTCGTGTTCCTTCTCCTGCAGATTGGTCTTCAGGAGCTCGTCCGGCAGGTTCCGTCGCTTCAGCAGAACGCGCTGCTGCTCGTCGGAGTCGTGCAGGGTGCGACGGTGCTGGCAGTCTTCTGGCCTGTCCTCCGCGGGCGTTCGTGGGCCGATACCAGGCGTTCCATCGGTTGGACGACGGGCCCCGAGGACGATGGTTCGTGGCTGCGTGAACTCGGCTGGGGCCTGTGCGGCTATCTCATGATGCTTCCGTTCCTGGCGATCGGAGTCCTGCTCGTCTACGTGCTGATGGCGATCACGAGCCCGGTCGACGCGGGGACCAGCTTCTCGTCCTCCTCGTCTCCGTCGCATCCGATCATTCTTCAGGTCGCCGGCGGTTCGGTCTGGACGATCGTCCAGGTCTACTTCGTCGCGGCGGTCGTTGCGCCGTTTCTCGAGGAGACGGTGTTCCGCGGAGTGCTCTATCGGCAGCTGCGCAGCGCGACGGGGCGATGGCGCATCGGATGGAGCGTCGCGCTGTCGATCTTCGTGGTGTCGCTCGTGTTCGCGGCCATCCATCCCCAGGGGCTGGTGGCGATTCCGGCGCTTGCGGCCATCGCGGTCGGCCTCGGGCTGATGCGCGAGTGGCGGGGCTCGCTGATCGCGCCGATGGTGATGCACGCATGCAGCAACGGCATCGTCGTCACGTTGATGGTGTTGGTTGCCCGCTGATGGTCAGCGTCGGTCGGCCCGGTGTGTTCGCCGTCGCGATCGAGACCTGCTGGGCGAGACGCTGGCACGTATCCGTCAGGATGCCTGTGATCTCGTCGTTGATCTCGAAGTTGCCCAGCGGCGTTCCTTCGTCGGCGTTGATGCGCATGTTCATGTGGAGTGGAATCGCTCCGAGGAACGGAATGCCCATCCCCTCCGCCATGCGTTCCGCTCCACCACGGCCGAACAGGTCGTATTCCTTGCCGTCGTCGCCGACGAACCAACTCATGTTCTCCACCACGCCCAGTACGCCGACGTTCAGCTGCTGGAACATCCTGACGGCCCGTCGGGCGTCGTCGATCGCGACACGCTGCGGCGTGCACACCACGACCGAACCGGTGAGCGGAAGAAGTTGGGCGAGCGACAGGGGAACGTCGCCGGTGCCGGGCGGCAGGTCGACGATCAGATAGTCCAGTTCACCCCAGTCCGTCTGGAGCACCAGTTGCGAGAATGCCTTGTGAGCCATCGGTCCCCGCCAGATCATCGCCTTCTCGGGGTCGACCAGTTTGGCGATGCTCATGGACTTGATGCCGTGGACCTCGAACGGATCGAGGATGTTGCCGTTGGCGGTCGCCTGCAGTTCGTCGAGTCCGAGCATCGTGGAGAGCGATGGTCCGTAGATGTCGCCGTCGAGCAGTCCCACCTTCGCACCCAACCGGGCCAGGCCGGTGGCGAGCGATGTCGAGACGGTCGACTTGCCGACGCCTCCCTTGCCGGCTCCGACGGCAATGACGTGCTTCACGCCGGGAAGCGGATTCGGGGTCTCCGGATTCTCCGGCTTCGCGGCGCGCACCTGTGCGGTGAACTCGACCGTGATGTCCGGCTTCTCCGAGCCTGCGGCACTGCGGATCGCCTGCTCGATATCGGCCTGGATCCGATCCTTCATCGGGCAGGCCGGTGTGGTCAGTTCGATGCCGACGGTCACCTTGGATCCGTCGATCTGCACATCCTTGACCATGCCGAGAGTGACGAGATCACGGCCGAGATCGGGATCCTGGACGGTCGAAAGGGCATGGAGAACGGCATCGTGGGTCAATGACATCGGATTTGGCAACCTGCGTGGGTCAGGGGGATGAATCGGTGATCTCAGACGTAGAATCATACCGGTTCAAGCGTTCTACGAGGAGTTTGTTCGTGATTCAGTCCTCAAGGTTTCTCCACACCACCGTCGCGGCAGTCGTTCTTCTGACCGTGGCCGTTTCGGCTCGCGCGGACGAGCCACCGTTCGATCCCACGTCTCCCGAGGATGTCGCGGAGCGAGCCAGTGAAGGGAAGGACTCCGAGCTCGATCTCGGCGGTCCCGATGTGGAGGTCGAATCCGGACAGCGAGGATCACGGCTTCCCGGTGCCCCCGGTTCGATGGAGCCTGAAGCGGATCGAATGCGTCAAGGTGGAGTCGTCGGCATCCTCTCCGCCCACTGCGAAAGCTGTCATGGCAGTCGCCAGCAGAAGGGCGGATTGCAGATCCTCCCCCTGAATCAGTTGTTCGCCGGATCCGACGAGTACTGGGTGGTTCGCCGCGGGGACCCCGAAGCCAGCGAACTCTACCGACGGATCACGCTCGCATCGGATCACGAGGACATCATGCCCCCGAAGGGGGATCCGATGACCTCGGCCGAGATCGCCGTCGTCGAAGACTGGATTCGCAGCGGAGCATCGACGGAAGTGCGTCAGAATGGACGCACGCGTCTTCGCCCGCGGGCGTGGTTGCAACTGTACATGGATCTGGAACTCGATCGGCAGCAGCGTGAGTCGGCGACCGGTCTGGTCGACGCCTTTCGCGCTTCGAGCCGCTCGTTCGAACGTGAGCACGGTCGGCGGATCAAGCAGTTGAACGAACTCATCGGGGCCGCATCCTCCGGCATGACCGCTCCGGAGGATCTCGATCGGGCCAAGGCGGAACTGTCCGAGATCAAGTCGGGGCGTCCCAAGATGGGACCGCTCCAGAAGGAGTTGTGGGAACTGCTTCGAGTCGATCAGCAGAAGGCTCTTCGCGAGTCGATCGCAGCGAAGGAATCGGCCGATGTCCCCGGTTCGAATGCGGGCAGAAGGTCGAAGCCCGATGCCGACTCCGGGGCATCCGGGACGTTGACCGAACAGGAACGGCGGGCTCTTCGTGATCTGATGCGGCGATCGTCCGGCGATCAGGGAGCGGATTCCGACTCCGGCTCCGACTGAGTGGTCCGGGTCCTGCCGATCAGGTCGGTCAGCGCGTGCAGACGACTGAACAGCATCGCATTGTGCCGATCGAGCTGGGGCCACTCCGCTTCGCTGCTCCATCCGTAGGTGTCCCAGACGACGATTCCATGCGCTCGATGCACGACGCCTTCGGGATCGGTCCAACTCGCCTTGAGGATGGCATTGGCGTTGGCCAGGACATCGTCCACCGGAATGAACTGGGAGCGGTCCCCGTCCTGACCGCAGTATCTGGTGTTGATGAAGGCCCACACGGGCTTCTTGCCCTGCACGGATTCCAGGACTCGTTCGATGTAGAACCCGAACTCCTCCGGGCCCTCGTCCGGATTGCAGTCGTAGGCGCCGGGATAGACGGCATCCTGCTGGAGGGTCAGGGAGTTGACCGAGAGGCCCTGATCACTCCACCCCTGGGAGACGTTTCGCATCGTCGGCAGTCCCCAGTATCCCCATCGGGCTCCGGGTCTGATCTTCTTGGCGATGGCGAGTCCTTCGGAATACACCCCGAGGATCTCCGCCAATCGTTCCGGTGCGAGTTCGCGGGCGTTCAACTCCGTCCACCATGGATATTCGTAGTCCATGACTGCGAAGTCCGTGCTTTCGCGGTGGATGGAGCGGTCCACCCATCTCGTGAACTGCACGATGTTGCGTTCGGTGATTTCACCGCTTTCGTTGAAATCGACCCCGCCGTGGTAGGCGATGGGAATGGTCTCGATGCCCAGTCGCCGACAGGCTGCTCTCGTCGCCGATCCCTGGACTTCCTGATCCGTGTACTTGATGCCGTCCAGAACGACCGGGAGGAGGGGGACTGCGGACGCGGTCTCCGGGGATGCGGCCTCCGGGGCGGCGGCCGTCGCCGCAGGCTCCGCTGCATCCGTCTCGGAAGTCGGTGGGGTGTCCGCTCCGAGGGTCATTGCCAGCAGAAGAAGCGGAAATGAATGGTAAAAATATCGTCTCATGGGTCCCATGAGAGTCTAGGCTGAACGCGAACGGGCTGCATCGGGGCCAAGAACCGGGAAGCAGACTCAAATCGGGCTGAAGAGGGTGCCCCGTGATTGCCGACACGGCATGAAGAACTCCGTGTCGTCTGGAACTCCATGGACCGTATCAGTATCTATCTCGACATTGTGCCGATGCCGGTCCTCGTGGCCGCTGTCATGGCGGCTGTGTTGGTCTTTCTGGCGATCCCCGCCCAGTACAGGCTCGTCCTTTCCCTCGCGATCGTTCCCGTCTGGCTGACCCTCAGTCGACTGCCCGATCTCGGGGTGATCTCCCAGGCTGCGAAGGTCTCCTCGGCGATGGTCTTCTTTCTCGTCGGTCTGGGTGCATTCCTGCACCCCGGGCCCCGGAGGAAACTGCCGGGGATCGTGTGGCTGTACATGATCATGGCCTGCATCATGTTCCTGTACGTGTTCCAGGTTCAGGACCGGATGCTTGCGATGCTGCTGCGACTGCAGTGGTTCATGGTCGTCTTCGCCGCGATCATGCTCATCCGGACCGTGGTGCACACCCAGGATCTCACACGGATCGTCAACGGACTTGCGTTCGGCTGCTTCCTGGCACTGCTGCTTCCGCTCTCGGCCCTGGTGCTGTTTCCGGGCGAGGCATTTCTGCGTGGAGCGGGGCGTTTCCAGCCCTACGGAGTGAACTCCAACCAGATCGGCATGCTCTTCGCGATCGCGTTCCCGCTGCTCTACTACAAGGGGATCACGACTCGGGCCATCTCGCTCAAGCCCATCATCTTCAGCGGAGTCGGCCTCACCCTCGGGATGACGCTGTTGACGGCGAGCCGCCAGACGCTTCTGGCGATTCTCATGGTGTCCATCCCGATCATCTTCAAATTGAGTCGAAGGCCGATCATCACGATCATCGCATTGGCCGTCGGCTTCGGCGTGGTCACGTATGTCATTGGACTGGCCGAGAACACCGCCTTCGATCGATTTGCCGATCTCGAGTCCGAGCGGATCGAGATCTGGTCCGCATACCTGCGCGACGTCTATCCCCAGCGACCGCTGTTCGGCCTCTTCGGCGTGAACTCGGAACTCGCATTCAAGAGTTCGGCCGTCGGCATCCACCCCCACAGCGCCTACTTCAACCTCATGTACATGGGGGGGCTTTCCCTGTTGATACCGATGATGGTGCTGCTGTTCACGTCGCTGAGCTGCACGCTGCGGTCATGGAAGCTTCGCAACTTCCTGGGGTGCGACCCGTTCCTCGTCAGCATCCTCGGAATGATGCTGGTGGCGATGTACACCCAGGGCCTCTTCAATCAGGTCGTCTACTGGCCGACCTACACCTGGTCGTTCGCCCACGTCATTCTGGCGATCTTCTTCATCTCGATCGGAACCGATCTGAAGTCCGAGGATCCCCAACTGGTGCTGCCGGACATCGAAGACGAGGGCTGGGGTGACGGGGAAGAGGAGTGGGACGAGTCCGAGGAACTCGAGGAGTACGCCGTCCAGGGTTATTGAGCCCGTCGGTTCCGCACGCGGGTCAGCATCGCGATGATCTGTCTTCGCTCCTGCGGCTCCAGACCGAACACGTATCCGAGACCGCCGTACGCGACCGCGTAGACGATGCAGGCCGGGAAGATCACCCACCAGGGAACGGGTTCCGTCCACATGAGGACGATGCTGTAGATGAGCGCGGGAATCGCAGCGAGCACCGCCGGACGACAGAGTGCGCCGAGCAGTTCCTGCCATTTCATCTCGAGATAGCGTCCGTTGGCGAGCGGCAGCATGATCAGATGGACGAGGAAGAGCACGATGCTGAACGACAGTGCGACTCCCGTCCAGCTCATCGAGACGGGCAGCCACGTGATGAGCAGGCAGGCGATGATCGGATTGGCGATTCCTCCCGCGAGAATCATCGGGGCGTATCGCCTGATGTGCCCGGCCCCGTAGAGCATCCTCATCCAGACGTCCGAGATCGCCCGGCTGAGCATGCCGATGATCATGATCTTCGTGAGCACCGCGGTCGCGGAGATGAAGCCTCGTCCGGTCACCGGATCCGGCTCGTTGGCGGTCTGGCCGACCCAGAGTTCCAGAAGCGGTTCGGCGAGGAGGAAAACGGTGATGGCCGCAGGAATCGATATGTAGGCGTTCAATCGGGTGGAAAGACGTACGACGGATCTGAATGCGGAGGAGTCTTCGCTGGAGCTCAATCGTGCACTGACGGCATCGAGGCCGAAGGTGACGCCCAGGGTGAGCATGCGGACGTAGCTGACCATGCGCATGGCCAGGCTGAAGATGCCGCTTCCCCAGAGCCCGAAGAAGCCGAGCATGATCAGGGCGCCGACCCGTTCGTGCAGGTTCATGGCGGTGATGACGGCGCTGTTCCAACCGAAGGTTCCGACGATCTCGCGGAGGGCGTTCCGGTCGGCCATCCCGAGCTTCGGTCGAAGGCGGGCATCGCCGATCATGATGCGTGCGACCGCGATCAGCTGGATCAGCATGAAGAGCACGGAGACGCTGACTCCGTAGAGGATCAGGCTCAGCTCGATCTGTCCGCTTCCGAAGATCGCGAACAGGACGAGGGCCGATGCGAGATAGGTCAACCGGTTCAGCGTGAGCCAGAGGTTGTTCTCGGGAAATCGCTCCATCACCACGTACATGTTGAATGCGGGAGCAAGCAGGATCAGCACGCACGTCTTGACGCCTTCGGCGACCAGCATCCATTTCGCCGCGGTGCGGTATTCCTCCGCGAGCGTGTCGAACGGCCAGATGGAATCGTTGACGAGCCACAGGAACGCGGCGAAGACGATCAGGCTCAGCAGGGCGATCGCGCCGCAGAGGAGGAACGACGAGGCGTAGACGCGCCTGAAATGCCGTTCCGATTCCTCGTCGCGATCCCCGGCGTTCATCCCGTGCCAGACGGTACCGAGCTCCCGGACCATGGAGAATCGCATGATGTCCTGAAACATCGCAGCGAGGCCGCTGGATGCGACGATCGCGGCGATGAGGGCGAATCCATCCACCCCGACCCAGTCCAGTTGGACGCGAGTGAGGATCACCCCGATCACCAGGGTCGCCATGAGGCGGCCATAGTTGGTGGTGACTCGGATGAGGCCTCGCCGTGCTTCTGACATGTCCGCAGGGTTCTCCGTGGGCTTCTCGCCCGTGCATCCCCATCTATCGTAGGGGCGGCCATCCGGCCCGGAATTTCAGCGTCACAAACCCGTCAAATCATCCCTTGAGGCCGTATCGGCACCGAAAGCCCCATTTCGGCGTTCGGGTGCGGCCCATTTCACGATTCATTTCTGGCCCCTCCATGGGGCTCGAGTAGATTTGAGGAGGAGAGGGCAGGGTATCCAATGGGTGTAGGTGGAAGTGTGGTTCTGGTGGCCTTGTCGTTGCTGTGTCTGCAGCCTGTCTTCGGACAGGTGGAACGGCAGTCGGAAGGATTTCCGTGGGTCCGTCCGGGGGTCTCGTCGATCGAAAGCGGTCATGACCCCGGTTCACGCCCGGCCCGAGCCATCGAAGCCTACGGCGATGCGTTCCAGTGTCGTGGAGATCTCGACGGCAGCAGGGTGGTGGATGTGCTCGACCTGCTTGAACTGATTTCCAAGTGGGGTGGATGCATGGACGTTTCCTGCTATCTGGCCGACATCAATCACAACGGCACCGTCGACGTCATCGACATGCTGCTGCTCATCTCGCTCTGGGGCGACTGCGAAGAGTAGGCTCCAGATGCATGGGAGTGGACGCGGCGATCCGGCTCCATCTATCATCCGGGGCATCCTCGTTTCCAGTTTCTCCACCAGACCCGGGATGACCAATGAGCAACGGTTCCAATGAAGGCCCCCTGACGTTCCTGATGGTCGGGTGCCAGCGGTGTGGAACCACGTGGATCGACGCGGCACTGCGGGATCATCCCGAGGTGTACCTTCCGGACGACAAGCAGTCCTACTTCTTCGACCGGCACTACGACAAGGGCATCGACTGGTATCTCGATCGATTCGCTTCCGCGGGTCCGGAGCATCGGGCCGTCGGTGAAATCGCCACCGGATACTGTCTGGTCGATGTCGTTCCGACGGTGGCCGAGCACTTTCCGGACGTCAAGATCCTCATGGTCGTGCGGCATCCGGTCGATCGGCTGATGAGCAACTACCAGGTGCGCAAGCAGGAACAGGGATGGGTGTCGCTGGAGAAGGCGCTCGCTGCGAAGACCGACCTGCTGGAGCGGAGCCGGTACGCGGACCAGTTGGAGGTCATTCTCCGGCACTGGCCGCGCGAGCAGGTCAAGGTGCTGTTCCAGGAGGATCTGGCCCGGGACGATCGAGCGTATTTCCGTGACATCTGCGAGTTCATCGGAGTGGATCCCGACGTCGAGACCAGTCAGTTCGGTCAGATCAAGAACTCCGCGATGTTTCCGAGGATCCGCCGGACGTTCACGGCGCTGCGCATGCGTCCCGTACTGGACCTGCTCAGCCGGAGTCCCATCGGCAGCGCGCTCCGTCGCATGAAGAAGCGGTCGGGCAAACGAGGCTATGCAACCATGAAACCCGAACTCCGACAGCGTCTGCTGGATGAGTTTCGTTCCTGCAACCAGCGTCTTGCGGAATACACGGGACGCAATCTGGATCACTGGAATCAATGAAGATCGGCAATTTCATATCGGTCGTCGCGGGCGAGGAGGGATTCGAGAACAACGTCTCGGGCCACATCCAGGTTCCACTCGAGGGCATGGCCTGTCTGAGGAAGGCGGGGCATGACGTCCACCTGATCACCAACGAATACGGTGAGGGGCGAAGTCTGCCCAACTGCCTCGATGCCGGCATTCCGGTGCATCAGGTGACCGATTCGCGGAATCGCGGCGGCATCCTCACCCGGGCCGGCGATCAGGGTCGGGGGACGCGGCTGGGAGATCTTCGCCGACAGGTTTCGCAGATCAAGCGGATCTGCCGTGAACAGCAGTTCGATGTCCTGCACCTGCACGGTTACAACCGGACGGCGCACCTCGGGGGGGGACTGCGGCTTCTGGGACTTCCGTGTCCGGCGGTCTGCACCGTGTTCGCGGCCTACTTTCCGGAGCGGTTCCCGATCGTCACCCGTCGTCTGTGGAAGCGTCTGGACGCGGTGCTCGCCGGAACCGACTGCGTCGTCGAGCACTTCGCCCAGGAAGGGATCAAGGTGGATCGTTTCCGTCACGGCATCATCCGCGATCCGCTGCGCGAGCATGGCGATCAGCCGGTGGGTCCGAAGAATCGAGTGCTCTTCTGGCGGGATCCTTCGGTGGAGAACGGCGCCGATCTCACCGTCGCCGCCTACAGGACGCTTGCGCCGAAGTATCCGGAGATCAACTTCGACTTCGCCATCCGCCCGCATTGGAATCAGGTCCCCGGAATCGAGGAGTTGGAAGCCGACTTCGAGAATGTGCACGTGCACCGGTTCCCCTATCCCGACGGCATCACGCTTCCGGGTCTTCTGCTCGAATCGGTCTGCGTGCTCCAGCCGATGCGGCATCTGTCGATCAATCCCCAGCTCGTGATCGCGGAGAGTCTGGTCGCGGGCATCGCGACCGTGGCGTCCGATCTGGATTCCAATCGCGAACTCGTGCGGGATGGTGAGACCGGACGGCTGGTCCGAACCGGTGACGCGGAGGATCTCACCGACGCCCTGGACTCGCTTCTGGCCGATCCTGAAGGAACGCTTCGAATGGGGGAGGCGGCTCGCCGGGACATGGCGACCCGATGGAACTGGTCCCACCTCGTGGAGGATCTCGTTCAGGTCTACGAGCGGGTTCGCAAATCCAGTTAAACGCTCTTCAGGTCCTGCAAAGCGGGGCGATTCGACGAAATCCACAAAGGAAGCATTGATCCGTTGATTCGGTGGTACCTGATCGCTACCATCGCCTCTTTTCACGGATATTTCCCCTTTGAAGGGGATCTACGGGCTCTTCCGGACATCCTTCCGGGCCCGGTCCCGATCTTCCGTGCTGTCCTCGAGACCCTTTTCATTCCTTCGGCACTGCCCGAAGGAGTCCGCAGGAGCGATGTTCATGTCCAACGAACTGATCACACCCAATGGTGGCACTCTCGTCGATCGAATGGTCCACGGCGATCAGGCCAAGTCCCTGGCCGATGCGGCCGGCTCGATGCCTTCGATCACCCTGACCGACAAGCAGGCCTGCGACCTCGAGATGATCGCGATCGGCGCCTTCAGCCCTCTGGAGGGATTCGTCGGTCCCGAGGACTTCGTCTCCATCTGCAAGACGATGAAGACCGCGGACGGAACAGCCTGGCCAATCCCCATCACGCTGTCGGTCGACGACGACGTGAAGGCGACCCTCTCCGAAGGTGGACAGGCGGCCCTGCATCACCGCGACGGAACGCTCATGGCGGTGATCGACATCAAGTCGATCTACGCTCACGACAAGGCCCTCGAGATCCCCAGTGTGTTCCGCACCGAGGACGAGGCGCATCCCGGCGTCAAGGCGGTCATGGACGAGGGCGACTGGTGTGTCGGTGGTCCGATCCACGTCCTGACGGTCACTCCCGAGCACGAGCCCGGTGAGCAGTTCACCGATCATCGCCTCGCCCCCGCCCAGACGCGAGCCGCATTCGCCGAGAAGGGCTGGCGCACCGTCGCCGCCTTCCAGACCCGGAATCCGATCCACCGGGCCCACGAATACCTTTGCAAGTGTTCCCAGGAGATCTGCGACGGTCTGCTGATCCATCCGCTCGTCGGCGAGACGAAGCCCGGTGACATTCCGGCCGACGTCCGCATGAACTGCTACGAGACCATCATCGACCACTACTTCGTCGACGATCGCACCATGTTGTCCGTGATGCCTGCCGCCATGCGGTACGCGGGCCCCCGGGAAGCAGTGCTGCACGCTCTGGTCCGCCAGAACTACGGCGTCACCCACTTCATCGTCGGGCGTGACCACGCCGGCGTCGGTGACTACTACGGCACCTACGACGCGCAGAACATCTTCGACGAGTTCGCCTCGGGCGACATCGATGTCATTCCTCTGAAGTTCGAGCACGCCGCATGGAGCAACAAGGCTCAGGGCATGGTCTCGAGCAAGACGTTCCCGAAGCTCGAGAACGATCAGATCTTCCTCAGCGGTACGAAGGTCAGGGATCTGCTGGCCAAGGGAGAGCGTCCTCCCGCCGAGTTCTCCAGGCCGGAGGTCGCAGACGTCCTGATCGAGTGGGCGACAAGCGAAGCCGCCGCTCCAACCGCCTGAACCACATTCAACGTACAGAAGCGAGAAATCAACAATGGCTGAACAGGTTGCAACGAACATCACCTGGCACGACGGAACCGTCACCCGCCAGGAGCGTCAGGACGTCCTCAAGCAGAAGGGTGCCACGGTGTGGTTCACCGGACTCTCCGCCAGCGGCAAGAGCACGATCGCCGTGGCGCTCGAGCAGGTTCTGTTCCAGCGGGGGCACGTCGCGTATCGACTCGACGGCGACAACGTCCGCATGGGACTCAACAAGAACCTCGGATTCTCCGCGGACGACCGTGCTGAGAACATCCGCCGCATCGGTGAAGTGTGCAAGCTCTTCGCCGACGGCTGCGTGATCACCCTTTCGAGCTTCATCAGTCCGTATCGTGAAGACCGCGATCAGGTCCGCCAGTTGCACGTCGACGGTGAAATCGACTTCATCGAGTGCTTCGTCGACTGTCCTCTGGACGTCGCCGAGGAGCGGGATCCCAAGGGTCTCTACAAGAAGGCGCGTGCCGGCGAGATCAAGGGATTCACCGGGATCGACGATCCCTACGAGGCTCCCGAGAAGCCCGAACTGCACATCCGGACCGATCAGCTCTCGCTGGAAGAGTCGGTCAAGGCCGTCCTCGACTGCCTCGCCGAGCGAGGACTTCTCAAGGGCTGAGTCCGGTTCCGAAAACCAGGTGAACGACCAAGAGACAGGGCCCCGTGCGGGGCCCTGTCTTCTGTTCGGTTCGTCCGGTGTCTGGTGTTCCGATCAGCCGCCGCCGGCGATGATGAAGTCGTCGAAGTCCTCGAGCTGGTCCGGTCCGGCTTCGGCCCATTCCTGAACGTAGCCGCCGTTCTCGTTGATCGGTCCGTCCTGATGGGAGAGGTAGATTCCGTCGTCACCGGCGGAGAGCAGGATGAAGCTTCCGGACGCGGTGCCGTACCACTTCTCGCAATCACCACCACTGGAATCGTAGAACGCCGGATTGACGACCACACTCGTCAGCCACTGGCGCTGCTCCTCCAGGGCGCCGTCGCCATCTTCTCCGGCCAGACGGCTGCCGCTCTTGGCGCCGCTGTCCGCGAAGGTGTACTGCTTCTGTCGCAGTCGGTCGGTTCCCATCGCGGTCGCCTCGACGTACAGGCCCATGCCCTTGGTGGAGAACTGTCCGCGTTCGGTTTCACCGCCACCCGGGCAGGCGGGTCCTTCGACCAGCGGCCCACCCTTGCGTTCCCGCTTGAGGTAGATGACCGGAGTTCCCCATGCGTCGAGGAGATCGGGCAGTCGGTTGTATCCCTGCTGCCGAGCCACGCTGTCGCTGGGTGAGCTGACGGTGAGCCAGCGGTTGACCAACTCGGTCTTCTTCGGAGCGAAGTACGGGGAGTACGGCTTGCCGTCGATCCACGGGCCCTCGCCGATGCGGGACCGGTCGACGATGATCTCCCATGAGCGAGACGAGTTGTTCGGGTCCTCAAGGGTGATTTCGACCGGATCGCGTGCCCCGTCCTTGTATCGGTCGTACTCGATCGAATTCGGATTGGTGGACGGTTCGTCGGACGTCCGCGACCGGTAGCCGCCCATCAGATGAAGCAGCGCATTCTGCGTGCTGGTCAGCGAGGCTCCGTCACCAAGGACGTGGGTCGGAACCACACCGGGATAGCGGTCGTGTTCCTGTGCGAAGGAGTTGATGGCCGCGGAGAAGGAGTTCAGGGTCGCGGTCGTCTGACTCCGCGTCGCCGACTTGGTTGCGCTGCTGAGAGCAGTGAGCAGGATGCCCGCGAGCACAGCGATGATGCTGATGACCACGAGCAGTTCCACCAGGGTGAACGCGGGACGAGGGGTACGTTGTTGCCGGAGCATTCGGTTCATGTGATCGAGTCCAGATACGACATCCAAATCCGAATGGACGATCCATTCGGTCCTTCGCTCTTTCCCGTTCCGCATGTCCGCTGCCGCCAAAAGTGTATCTCGATCCCGGGAGGTATCCAGCGGGGAGGCCAAAAAACCCGAGGATCGTGTTCAGGCGTCGCCTGCCGGCGTGGCCCTGAGGGCCGCCCGCTGCAGGAACGGGCCCAGTGCCCGCTCGATGAATGCATCCGTAGCCGTCATGGTTGCGCTGTGGCTGGTTCCCCAGAAGCAGGCATGGCCGATGCCCGAATCCTGATCCATCAGAATCCGATACTGGTCTTCGACCATCAGCATCGTGGGCAGCCTGCTTCCGTAGAACGCGGAAGCGGCGTTCTGTTCGGGATCACCGATGCAGATCGTCGGCTGGAGCATCATTTCACGATCGTTCAGATACCAGAGATCCGTCACCACCAGCGGATGCAGATCGGCGTCCTCCAGCAGTTCTCTTCCGGCGTGGATCGCCTCGGCGATCCTGCCGGCGAGGGGTCGGTCGGCGATCTCGCTCCGGGGGCCGGCCCCGACCACGATCGGAATGAGTCGGTGCGGAGCGGGGGCGTTGTTCGGATCGAAGTGGGTCATGAGTGAGTTCACGGCTGGTTCCTTGCGATGGGGTACCAGTCAGATCGGCATTGAGGCCCGGCTTCGGCCAGTTGATTGGGCGAGGAACCTCAAAGTGCCTGCAGCCGCCGTGCCGTCTCGAGTTCGACGAGTTCGTCGATCATCGGTTGGAAGTCGCCGGACATGACCCGGTCGAGATTGAACGAGTTTCCGAGCCGATGATCCACCGCGAGATTGTCCTTGGCCCGGTAGGTCCTGATCTTCTCCGCCCTGGAGCCGGATCCGATCATGCTGTTGCGGGCTTCGGCCCGTTCCGCGTCGGCCGCGGCCTTCTGCTTCTCGTAGAGCCGGGCTCGAAGCAGTTGCCAGGCCTTCTCCCGGTTCTGGGCCTGACTCTTGGTGTCCTGCATCCGGACTTCGACTCCGCTGGGTTCGTGGATCAGGTGGACCGCGGTGGCGACCTTGTTGACATTCTGCCCTCCGGGGCCCGTGGAGGTCGTGATCATCTCCTTGACGTCGCCGGCGTCCAGCTCGAGTTCGACCTCTTCGGGTTGCGGCAGGACCGCCACGGTCGCGGTCGAGGTGTGGATCCGTCCCTGCGCCTCGGTGGCCGGCACGCGTTTGACCTGATGCGTACCACCTTCGAAGCAGAGATTCGACCAGACCGCTTCACCCTCGATCTCGACGATGCATGCCTTGCATCCTCCGGCATCGCCCGGGGCGAGATCGAGCGTGTTGAATGTCCAGTTCCGGCTCGAGGCGTAGCGGCGGTAGGCTTCGAGCAGATCACCGGCGAACAGCGCCGCTTCGTCACCGCCGACGCCGGATCGGATTTCGAGAATGAGCGACGAGACGCTCCTGTCCTCGGCGGTGACCAGGAGACTGCGAAGTTCTCCGGACAGCGACTCGGCTTCGATTCGTGCGGAATCCAGTTCGCTCTGGGCGAGTTCGATCAGCTCCGGATCGGTCTCGCTCTCGATCATCTGAGCGGCCTCCTCGCGCCTCGACTCGCAGCCGCTCCATTTCCTGAAGCGATCCACGATCGGGTGCAGTGCGGACTTCCGGATCGAGAGAGTGCGGACCTTTCGATGATCGACCAGCACCTCCGGATCGAGCAGCTGGGCTTCGAGCGTTCCGTACTGCGTATCGAGATCACGCAGTTTTTGGACCAGATTGTCGGCAAGAGTGGGCATGGGTGGTCATTGCAGGGAGGCTGTCAGTGCGCACCGTACCGTGGTCGTTGACCTGCGTACAATCGCGGACGATGAAACGACGGCCAGTGCAGCGGGAGGCGACGTGCTCGAATCAGGTCCAGTAGCGGTGCTCGGAGCCACCGGTGTCGTCGGCACCGAACTGCTCCGAATGATCTCCCAGCGGGGGATTCCGGCGGAGGACGTCCGAGCGATGGCGTCCGGAGGGGAATCGTCCGTCGCATACGGGGCGGGCCTCATCCCGGTGCATCCGGTCCGGGAGCAGGTCTTCGACGATGTCCGGACGGTCTTCCTCGCGGCCGGGGCCGAGGCTTCGCGAACCTGGACGCCGATCGCACTGGCCGCGGGCTGCGATGTGATCGACACCTCGTCCGCCCATCGCATGGATCCCGATGTCCCGCTGGTGATTCCCGAGGTCAATGGCGAAGAGCTGGATCGATTGAAGGCGTCGCCGCGTCTGGTCGCGAATCCGAACTGCTCGACGATCCTGCTGCTGATGGCCCTGACGCCGCTGCATCGTTCCTGGGGCTGCGAACGAATCGTCGTCAGCACCTATCAGGCGGTCTCCGGTGCAGGCGCCGCGGCGATGGACGAGTTGCGTACCCAGACGCGAAGCATGCTCGACGGAGATCGCATCGTCAGTGAATGCTTCGGTGAACCATGCGCCTTCAACGTCTTCAGTCACGATTCGGCAATCGATGCATCGACGGGCAGAAACGGCGAAGAGCAGAAGATGCTCCAGGAGACGGCGCGGATCTGGAACGCCGATGTTCCGGTCAGCGCGACCTGCGTGCGCGTTCCCGTGCTCCGTTCGCATACCGAGTCGATCCACGTCGAACTCGGCACTGCGACGACGGTCGAAGCGGTGCGTTCGGCGATCGCCGCCTTTCCCGGCGTGTCCGTGATCGATGATCGCGCCGCCAACGACTTCCCGACGCCATGGAAGGCGAGCGATGGGGATCTCGTGCTGGTCGGTCGTATTCGAATGGCGGCCGATGCGAGGCTCCAGTCGGATGGACGAGGAGATCGATTCGAGATGCTGTGTTCCATGGACCAGCTTCGCAAGGGTGCGGCCCTCAATGCGATTCAGCTGGCCGAAGGCCTGAAGTCAATCTAGGCAAGGCTTTATGGTTTTTTTGAATGGCCTCAGGTCACCTTGAATGGGGTCTGATCCTGATGATGCTCGTATCCAGTCGAGTGCAAGACATGTGGATAACTCTGGAATGACGCTCCCTCGGTGTCCAAATGCTTGTTTTTGGGTGATTCCATGCCGATTGCGGGTGGCACTGTCGAGAGTCGGAATGTGGACATGGTTGAAAGCGCACTTTCGGCCGTTTGAGTGGTCTTGGCTCACTGAGTGACTCTCGAGTGTTGATTCATTCCGATCGGAATCCGATTGGGTTGATTGAGGTATCGATGCCTCTCAAGCGTTCCCTGTGGGAGCCAGGAACTGTTTTCATCGCATGGAGAGCGAGCCCGTACCACATTGGCATTGAGCCTCAAATGCTTCCTGATATGGTGAGTTCATGATGGATTTCTGCATGCATGCTGCGTTTCTGCTGGTCGGTGCAAGTGCATCGATGTCTGGCATGGACGACATCAGGTACGGACGTGACATCAGACCGATTCTTTCCGATCGATGCTTTCTGTGTCACGGTCCGGATCGAGCCCAGCAGCAGGCGGGACTGCGACTCGACAGCTTCGAAGCAGCGACGGCCATTCGCCCTGATGGAGCCGCGGTCGTCCCCGGTGATCCCTCCTCTTCGTTGATCTGGCAGCGGATCACCTCGACGCACGCCGACGAGGTGATGCCTCCGTCCGACAGCGGCAAGACTCCTTTGACCGATGAAGAGCGGAGGCTCGTGCGGATCTGGATCGAACAGGGGGCGGAGTACGAACGCCACTGGTCGCTCGTTCCGTTGTCGGTTCCGCAGGTTCCCGGCATCGAGGATCCGTGGATCCGCAACGAAGTCGATCGATTCGTATTCCAAACGCTGCAGGAAAGGAACCTGCGGCCGAATGCCGATGCGGATCGTGCCACCTTGGCTCGAAGGGTGTATCTGGATCTGACCGGGCTCGCCCCGACTCCTTCCGAGATCGATCGGTTCATCTCGAATACGGATCCGGACGCGTACGAGCAGTTGGTCGAGCGACTGATGACCGAGGAGCCGTATGCGAGCCGGCATGCCGAACGGCTGGCCACTCCATGGCTCGATCTGGCCCGATACGCCGATACGAGCGGCATCCACATGGATGCGGGGCGCACCATCTGGCCCTATCGGGACTGGGTGCTCGACGCCTACCTCACCAACATGCCGTTCGACGAGTTCGTGGTGCAGCAGTTGGCTGGCGATCTGCTGCCGGATCGCACGTCCGCCCAGTTGATCGCAAGCGGATTCAACCGGTGTCACGTGACCACGGACGAGGGCGGATCGATCGACGAGGAGGCGCGATTCGAGTACGCGGTGGAGCGGACCAACACCCTGGGGAACGTCTTCCTCGGATTGACGGTCAGCTGCGCCCAGTGCCATGACCACAAGTACGACCCGCTGACGATGGAGGACTACTACGGGATCCTCGCCTTCTTCAACAACAACGAGGAGCCGGGGCTCTATACGCAGTCGCCCGATCCAAACCGGGCATTGGAGCCGAACTTCACGATCACGACCGGTGCGGATCAGGCTCGCATCGATGCGTTGACGTCCGCGCTGCGATCGCTCGAGGTCGAGCGTGATCGGCCGGATCCGCTCGAGGACGAACGCATCGCCGACTTCGAGGACGGACTTCGCGGCGACGACTGGAGCTGGACGGTTCCTCCCGTCCTCACCGCGGTCAGCAGTGCGGGAAGCGGACTCGAGATCCAGGCCGACGGTTCGGTGCTCGCGACGTCGCCGGCACCGGTCGATGACGACTACACCATCATCCTCGAGACCGATCGGACGGATCTGCGTGCGATCGCGCTCGAGGTGCTGCGTCACGAATCGCTGCCGGGTGGCCGCGTCGGGCGCGCCGCGAACGGCAATGGCGTGCTGAGCGGCATCACCGTCGAGGTGGTCTCCCGCGCCGATCCCACCGTTCGGCGGCCGGTTCCGCTGTCCTGGGCCTGGGCGGATGTGGAGCAGCAGAATGCGGACTTCCGCGTCGTCAACGCGCTGCGTCCCGACGACGGGAGGGTCTGGGCCATCGACGGACATCAGTCGCCCGATGATCGGATCGCGATGTTCCTGTCCGAGGCGCCGTTCGGCTTCGAGGATGGAAGCATCGTGATCGTCACCCTCGGGTTTCATTCCCCCTATGCCCATCACAGTTTCGGCAACGTCCGGATCCAGCTCGCCGAGGTTCCGACGGACGTGTTGACGCGTCTGCCGACGGCCCGGACCAACTGGTACATCGCGGGTCCGTTCACTCCCGGCACGGCGGAAGCGAGCTACGACACGGCATTCGGGCCCGAGGCCGCGGGGCCGCTCGATTTCGTGGCCTCCTACGAGGGCCGGAAGTGGCGTCACGCTCCGCTCGTACTGGAGGGGCAGGCCGTTGGACTCGCCGAGGGAGTCGGGGCCGAGTACGTGGCCAGGGAGTTCCACTCGCCGATTCCGCGCACCGTCGAACTCTCGCTCGGCAGCGACGACGGCATTCTCGTCTACCTCGACGGCGAACTCGTCCACGAGAACAGGATCGACCGCGGGGTCGCACCCGATCAGGATTCGATCTCGATCGATCTTCCGGCCGGACGCAGCACCTTTGTGATGAAGATCGTCAACACCGGCGGTCCCGCCGCGATGTACTACCGGGAGGAGCCGTCGGCGGATGCACTCGCTCCGGACATGCTTGCATGGCTGCTTCCATCCGAGGCCGCGGATCGACTCGACGAGCGTGCCCGCATCGCGTGGCGCACGTCCCACTCGCCGCGTTGGCTGGAACTGACCTCCTCGATCGATGCGAAGAACACCGAACTCGAAGGCGTGCGATCCGGGCTTCCGATGACCATGGTCATGAATGAGCGGGCGGAAGTCCGTCCGACCTTCGTGATGATGCGCGGGCTCTACGACGCCGCAGACGAGGCCCGCCCGGTCACCCGCGCGATTCCCGCCGTCCTCGGCAGCCTCGACGTCCAGGGCGTCCCCTCGCGAATCGATCTGGCTCGGTGGCTGGTCGGCGATGAGAATCCGCTGACCGCCCGCGTGACCGCCAATCGCATCTGGGCGATGTTCTTCGGCGAGGGGCTCGCCGAGACCGTCGAGGACTTCGGATTCCAGGGAAGCTGGCCGAGTCATCCCGAACTGCTCGACTGGCTCGCAGTCGGGTTTCGCGATGGCGGGTGGAACGTACGCGAACTGATTCGGACCATCGTGCTCAGCAGCACCTATCGGCAGGCTTCGGATGAAATCGGCCCCGGCGATCCCTCGCTGTACGCCAGATACCCCCGGCAGCGGTTGACCGCAGAGCAGATCCGCGATCAGGCGCTGCATGTGTCGGGACTGCTGGTCGAGCGACTGGGGGGACCCAGCGTCAAGCCCTACCAGCCGGACGGCCTGTGGACCGAGGTCGCCATGCCGCAGTCCAACACCAGGGTCTTCGAGCGGGGGGAGGGCGAGGCGCTCTGGCGTCGCAGTCTGTACACCTACTGGAAGCGGGCGGCGCCCCATCCCGCGATGCTCACCCTCGACGCACCGACCCGTGAATACTGCGCAACCCGTCGATTGACCACGAACACCCCCCTCCAGGCGCTCGTGTTGTGGAACGACGAGCAGCTCGTCGAGGCGGCCCGGGCGACGGCGGCCCGTGTGCTTTCCGAGACCCCCGAGGGGATGCGCATCGTCGATCTCTATCGGAGATGCACCGGGGGGGAACCGAGCGAGGAGATCGCATCGTTGATGCACGCCAGTCTGGTCGATTTCACCGAGCGGTACCGCGGCGACGCGGAAGCGGCCCGATCGCTCGTCGGCATCGGGGAGTCAGAAGTGCCCGAAGGGCTTTCCGTCGACGAACTCGCGGCATGGACCATGCTCGCCAACGCGGTCCTGTCTTCGGACGCCGCCATCGTGAAGGATTGAAGATCGCATGCCACGACGACCCATCAGACCCGAGACCGCCGATCCGCTCGAGGAATACCTGCGCAACCTGACCCGTCGACGTTTCTTCGGAACGGTCGCATCGACGTTCGGCGCATCGCTCGGTGCGACGGCGCTGGGTTCGATCCTCGGATCGCAGGCCGCGGCATCCGTGGCGACCACGGACGAGGCGTCCCACGTCCTCGAGAACCTTTCGCACTACGCGCCGAAGGCGAAGCGTGTGATCTACATGCACATGGAGGGGGCGCCCAGCCAGCTCGATCTCTTCGACTACAAGCCCGGACTGCTGGACCGGTACAACGAGGACCTGCCGGATTCGATCCGGCAGGGACAGCGCATCACGACGATGACGAGCGGGCAGAACCGCTTTCCGGTCGCCCCCAGCCGTTTCAAGTTCAACCGCCACGCGAACAACGAAGATGGGGTGATGCTCTCGGAACTGCTCCCGCACACCGGGGCGATGGCGGGGGACATCTGCTTCATCCGTTCGATGCATACGAACGCGATCAACCACGAACCCGGCATCACGTTCTTCCAGACCGGCTCGGAGCAGCCGGGTCGTCCCTCGTTCGGTTCCTGGATGAGCTACGGCCTCGGTTCTGAGAACTCGGACCTGCCGTCCTTCGTGGTCATGATCTCCCAGGGCTACGGCAACATGCAGGCGCTCTCGGCCAGATTCTGGGGCAGTGGATTCCTGCCGAGCGAACATCAGGGCTGCAAGCTCCGGGCAGGTCGGGATGCGGTGCTGTATCTGCGAAACCCCGACGGCGTCTCCCGCGAGGATCGCCGGCGGATGCTCAACCTCGCCTCCGCCATCAACGAGGAGGAGTACGCACGCAGCGGCGACGCCGAGACGATGGCGAGAATCGCCCAGCACGAGATGGCCTATCGGATGCAGATGTCGGTGCCCGAACTCACGGACATCTCGACCGAACCCGATCACGTGCTGTCCATGTACGGCGACGATGTGCGGACCCCCGGCACGTTCGCAGCGAACTGCCTGCAGGCCAGGCGGCTCGCCGAACGGGGCGTCCGCTTCATCCAGTTGTACATGCGGGGCTGGGATGCGCACGGGAACCTGCCCTCCGAGATACGCAAGCAGTGCAAGGCCGTCGATCAGGGACAGGCCGCACTGCTGAAGGATCTGAAGCAGCGGGGGATGCTCGAGGACACGCTGGTGCTCTGGGCCGGTGAGTTCGGTCGCACGGTCTACTGCCAGGGGGCGCTCACGCCGACCAACTACGGTCGCGATCACCATCCGAGGTGCTTCAGTCTCTGGCTCGCCGGTGGCGGAGTGAAGCCGGGAATCAGCTACGGCCGCACGGACGACTTCTCGTACAACATCGTGGAGAACCCCGTCAGTGTGCACGACCTCCATGCCACGATGCTCCATCTGATGGGGATGGATCACGAACAACTGACGTACCGGCACCAGGGGCGCGACTACCGCCTGACCGACGTCCACGGGAACGTCGTCCGGGACATCCTGGCCTGAACGAAACCGCCCCGACCAGAGGCCGGGGCGGGAGGGGTGCTGGATGCCGAAGGGGCTTACTTCTTCTTCTTGAAGTAGTCGCCCTGGAACTTCTTCTGGAACTTCTCGACTCGACCGGCGGTGTCCACGAAGGACGATTTGCCGGTGAAGAAGGGATGTGAACCGGACCAGATCTCTACGGTCAGTTCGGGCACGGTTGCGCCGACGGTCATGACCTCTTCGCCTCGGAAGAAGACCTTGGCTTCTGGGTAGTACTCGGGATGAATGCCGTCTTTCATGATCGTCTCGTCCATTCTGGGGTCTGGCAGGGCCCACTGGGACCTGCGAAGCCCCATATGGTAGATCCGCGCGCCCCAATTGCAAGCCACGGAAGGGGCGGGCATCCCGGAATACGCCGGGATCGGGGATGGAGGGCCGATCCTCCGTGTTTAATTTCGATTGGATGGCCTGCGGCACCGAAAAACGGTATTCTCTCGCGTCGATCCCCTGTAGCTCAATTGGTAGAGCGAGCGGCTGTTAACCGCTAGGTTGCTGGTTCGAGTCCAGCCGGGGGAGTTCTCGGGACCGGGAAGAGGCCTTGTCTTCTTCCGTTCCGACCTGCAGCGGCACCGGGACATCGCGTCCGGTGCCGTGCTCTTCTTTCGACCGCACGGCGTATCAGTCGAATCGATCCAGGTTCATGACCTTGTTCCATGCGGCGATGAAGTCGTGGATGAATGCGGCGTCCGAGTCCTCGCAGGCGTAGACCTCCGAGATCGCCCGCAGTTGCGAGTTCGATCCGAACGCGAGGTCGACCGACGAGCCGGTCCATCGCAGATCGCCGCTGATCCGGTCGCGGCCCTCGAACACGTGCTCGCAATTCGGCGAGACGCCCCAGGTGGTGTCGGAGTCGAGCAGATTGACGAAGAAGTCGGTCGTCAGCGATTCCGGTCGCGATGTGAACACGCCGACCTGCGACGTTCCGGTGTTCGCATCAAGCACCCGAAGCCCGCCGAGCAGGACCGTCATCTCCGGTGCGGAGAGCGTCAGTCGCTGTGCGCGATCCACGAGCAGCGCCGCGGCCGGCCTCGTCTCGTCGGCTGCCATGTGATTCCGGAATCCGTCCGTGGCGGGCTCGAGCACCGCGAAGGATTCGACATCCGTCTGTTCCTGAAGCGCATCCGTACGACCGGGCGTGAACGGAACCTCGATCTCATGGCCGGCGCTGCGTGCCGCCTGTTCGATCGCGGCGCAGCCGCCGAGGACGACCAGGTCCGCCACGGACACCAGCTTGCCGTCGGAGCGGTCCGCATTGAAATCCCTTCGGATCGCCTCGATCGCCTGCAGCGTCGATTCGAGTTCCCGGGGGTCGTTGACCTTCCAGTCGCGTTGCGGAGCCAGACGGATGCGTCCGCCGTTGGCCCCGCCGCGATGGTCGGTGCCCCTGAACGTCGAGGCGGATGCCCATGCGGTGTTGACCAGTCGGCCGATCGAGACGCCGCATGCGAGCAGGCTCTTCTTGAGTTCGGCGATGTCCCGTTCGCCGATCGGTTCGTGTTCCATGACGGGGATCGGGTCCTGCCACGTCTGCTGCTCATCGGGCACGAGGGTGCCGAGGTATCGCGACACCGGTCCCATGTCCCGGTGCGTCAGCTTGAACCACGCTCGTGCGAAGGCGGCGGCGAGCTCTTCGGGGTGTTCGTGGAACCGCTTCGCGATCGGGGCGTAGATCGGATCGATCCTGAGTGCGAGGTCCGTGGTGAACATGATCGGGGCGTGGGTGCGATCGGTGTCGTGGGCATCGGGAACGGTTCCTGCGCCGTCGCCGCCCTTGGGAGTCCACTGGGCGGCTCCCGCCGGGCTGCTCGTCAACTCCCATTCGTACCCGAACAGATTGTCGAAGTAATTGTTGTCCCATGTGGTCGGTTTGGTCGTCCAGGCTCCCTCGAGGCCGCTGCTGATGGTGTCGGCGGCGTTGCCGCTGCCGAACGAGTTGCGCCACCCGAGCCCCTGTTCCTCGATGCCCGCCCCCTCCGGTTCGCGACCGACGTACTCGTCGGGATCCGCGGCGCCGTGGGCCTTGCCGAACGTGTGACCTCCGGCGATCAGCGCGACGGTCTCCTCGTCGTTCATGGCCATCCGGCGGAACGTCTCGCGGATGTCGACGGCTGCGGCCGAAGGATCCGGGGTTCCGTTGGGGCCTTCCGGGTTGACGTAGATCAATCCCATCTGCACCGCTCCGAGGGGATTCGCGAGTTCGCGGTCACCCGAGTAGCGTTCGTCTCCCAGCCACTGCGTCTCGGGACCCCAGTCGACATCCTCCTCCGGTGCCCAGACGTCCTCCCGGCCTCCGGCGAAACCGACCGTCTCGAGTCCCATCGATTCGATTGCGCAGTTGCCGGTGAAGATCATCAGGTCGGCCCACGAGACGCTTCGGCCGTATTTCCTCTTGATCGGCCACAGGAGCCTGCGCGCCTTGTCGAGATTAACGTTGTCGGGCCAGCTGTTCAGGGGCGCGAAGCGAAGCGTCCCGGTGGAGGCGCCGCCGCGTCCGTCCTGGATGCGGTACGTTCCGGCGCTGTGCCATGCCATGCGTATGAAGAAGGGGCCGTAGTGTCCGTAGTCCGCCGGCCACCAGTCCTGTGACGTCGTCATCATCTCCAGGATGTCCTGTTTCAATTCCCCGAGGTCGACCTTCGCGAAATGAGCCGGGTAGTCGAATCGTTCTCCCATCGGGTTCGATCGCGGTGAGTTCTGATCCAGAATCCGGAGATCGAGCTGGTTCGGCCACCATTGCTGGTTGGAGGGGCTTTCGACGGTGGATCGAAGCGAGTGGTTGAGGACCGGGCACTTGCCTGTGTTCGATGACATGGTTGATCTTTCCTGTGGTTTCATGCGCCCGCGGAGTCGTGGTGCGGGCGATCGAAGATTCACTCCGGAGTCCGCTTGCGGACACCGTGGGGTGGGGATCTGTCGTCCCACCTCCGGGGACGCGGCGGGGCCTCAATACGACGGAATCGCAGATAGGCGAATCATGGGGGTTTGTAGGGGGACTTTTCTGGGGTGTCAAGAAGGAAACCCATTCCAATCTTTCGTCCGTGTTGTCATCCCTCACCATTGACATCCAGTCCCGCAGGGTGTGAGAATGACCCGGGGAGAACCACACCATGACCATGTCGGAAACCGCATGTCGTTTCGGATCCATTCTGAAAGCCGTCGCCACGTCCCTCCAGCCTCCGAGGCTCATCATCTCGCTGCTCATGGTGACGGTGCTCATGCTCGGTGGGCAGATCTGGGACGGGATCGCACCCGCCACGGTCAGTCCCGAGGGGCTGACTGCCGGTGTGCAGGGAACCTCGCTGGGTCTGGAGGAGGAGGGCGTTCTTCGCAGGGCACAGCGACGTTGGGGTGAAGAGAGTTCCGGAGAGGCGACGCCGGACGTCCATTCGGTGCTCGCGATGCTCGAGTCGGCCCGGCTGTCCGGTCCCGTCGAGGATCATTCCCAGATCGATCGTGTCATCGCCCGCATCGACCAGTTCCGTCCCCGGGGCGCATTCGAGTCGACCATCCTCTACATCGGCCTGCACTTCGATCTTCTGGTCGAAGGAGCGGTGCATTTCCAGCCGGCCGCGGTCTATGCCGCGCTCCAGGGAACCTTCTACGATCTTCCCGCCCATCTCTGGGCGGCGGAACAGGGGTGGTTCCTGATCATCTACGGCATCTTCTTCCTGCTGGTGCTCTCGATCGCGGGTGGCGCGATGTGCAGGATGGAAGCCTGTCAGGTGTCGGCCAACGAGCGACTGACCATGCGTGAAGCGATGTGCCACGGACTCGATGCGGTCTGGCGTTCCTTCGGTGCGCTGGTCATACCGATCATGCTCGCCGGCATCGTCTGCGGAGTCCTGCTGCTGATCGGCCTCATCTTCATGAGCATTCCGTTCCTCAACGTCATCACGGCCCTGTTCTACGGCCTCGTGCTGCTGGTCGGCTTCCTGCTGGTCTTCATCCTGCTGGGATATCTGATCTCGGCCATCATGCTGCTTCCCGCGGTGGCGGTCGAGAACTGCGAGGGCGGCGACGCGATGCAGCGTGCCTATGCCTACATCCTCAATCGACCGCTGCACATGCTCGGCTCGATCGTCATGGGACTCATCGGTCTCGTGCTCGGCTGGTTCGTCGTCCAGCTCGTCGCGGTATTCACCATCAACATGACGGCCGAGGTGGTCGGAACGTGGACCATGAACGACACCTACGCCCACACCGGAACCCTTCCGGGGATCTTCGCCGACGTGAAGCAGGACGGTTCGGCCGGCAACCCCATCTGGTACGTGGACTGGGGCAGTTCCATGGTTTCATGGTGGGTGATCCTGGTGAAGTATCTCGTGGTCGGTTGGATCTTCTCCTATCTGATGGCGGCCGGTACGCGCATCTATCTGCTGATGCGTCGGGCCTGCGATGGACAGGATGAGCGATTGATCTGGTGGCCCGGGATGATTCCCGGCACGCTGGCCCAGGAGCCGTCCGGCTCGACCGAGCCGGATTCCGACGATTGAGCAGCCCGGGGGCCAGCTCGTCATTGGATCTCAATGATCGGACCAAAAAAAAGAGAGCCCGTCGTTGACGAACAACGAACCGGGCTCCTTGTGGGGGGGGGCATGGTTGGGGAGAAATGAATCTCCATCAACACTTTCGCAGGGCGAGGCCCGGCGGTTCCACAAGGATTCGTTTTTTTTCAGTTGGTCTTCAAACCGATCAGTTCAACTACTTTTTGAACGTCGCTCCACATCTGCTTTCTGATCTCAGGGGTGTAGTTCCTGAGCAGATAGGCGGGATGGAAAGTGGGCATGACCGGAATTCGGACGCCACCTTCTTCCCAGCTGGACCAGCGTCCTCGGAGTCGAGTGATGCCATCCTTGCTCTTGATGAGGAACTTGGTCGCGGGCCCGCCCAGAGCGATGATGACTTCCGGCTGGATGATGTGAAGCTGCTCGGTGAGGTAGCTCGAAGAGGCTTCGATCTCATCGATGGTTGGTGTTCTATTTTCCGGAGGACGTGCCTTCAGGATATTGGTGATGTACACCGATTCCCTGGCCAGTCCCATGGCAGCAATGATCTGATCCAGCTTCTGTCCCGCGGCACCGACGAATGGCCGGCCGGTCTCGTCTTCCTTCTGGCCAGGGGCCTCTCCTACAAAGACGAGTCGAGCATCTGCAGGGCCTTCTCCGAAGACGGGCCGTGTCGCTTCTGCAAGTGATTTACAGTACGGAAACTCCGATTCGGCCCGCTCTCTGAGCGCGTTCAGCCGGTCCTGCGGCGTGGCGGCATCATCGTCCGGTGCAGCCTTCGCGGACTCCGTCAGCATTATCGGGCTCGGACTCAGCGGAATGAAGTCCACGCCCAGCAGCCGCTCGGTTTCAAGGTGCTGAATGGCAACTCTTTGTTGTGCATCGGCTTGGATGCTCATGGGTGATGGCCTTTTGGCAGGGGGGTACGAAAACACCGCACTGATGGCTGAGAATCGACATTCTTACCATATTTTTGTTGCGATCAGGACGCATGTTGCAACAATGCCTTCTGCTTTGAGGAAGAAGCAATGAGAGAGGGAAGAAACTCGTTCGACGCATCCTCGACCAGATCACACCAACCCGAATGAATTGAGTTTCCACCATGAGTTTCGCACCCCGTACATCCAGCCTCCAGACCTATCACATGTTGCTCTACCGCAACGGTGTCCACCCCGAGTTCTTCGATATCGAGAACCGGCGTCGCATCGAGCATGGCGGATACGAGTTCGAGGCCTGGCAGTTCAGCGGCGGCCACGTCTGCCTCTTCGAGCATGAGGGCATCTGCCTCGTCGAAGTGGTGACTCCAGCTCTGACCGGCCTGCCCGAGCGTGGTCTGGTGACCACCATGCCTTGCGCGGGCGAGAAGGATCACGAGGCCACCTTCGGTGACCGGATCTCCTTCATGACGTCCATCCAGACCGAGACCCTCTCCGATCACCTCTATCTCGGCACCTACAACGAGATGATCAAGCATGGCGAGGAGACGGACTGCCTGCTGAGCATCTCCAGCGAAGGTGGGGCCCAGCCGAACCTCTCGCTGGTCGAGATCCAGAGGTACACGGACCAGGTCCATGTCCAGGGCTATCACCTGAGGAGTGATTGCGGTCTCGTGCTGCGAACCCAGTCGATCTTCCAGGCTGGTGTCGATGAAGACGCCGAGACCGAAGAGGGCTGATCCCAACTACCGTTGTCCGCTCTGCAGCGTGATCGTCACCGGTCCGTCGTTGACCAGGTCGACCTGCATCGTTGCGCCGAAGACACCATGCTCGATCGGCAGTCCGTGCGTACCGCGCAGGCCGGCGATGACGTGTTCGTAGAGTCGCTCCGCGTCGACGGGGTCGGCGGCGCGGGCGAAGCTGGGGCGATTGCCTCTCGCGCAGTCTCCGACCAACGTGAACTGACTGACCACGAGCACCGAACCACCGACGTCGACCACGGATCGATTCATGCGTGCTTCGTCGTCCCGGAAGATTCGCAGCGCCGCGATCTTTGCGACCATCCAGTCGGCTTCCGATTCGGCGTCGCCCCGCTCGACGCCGAGCAGCACCAGCAGTCCACCGTCGATCGACACCGCACGTGGCGGTTCGTCGGTTCGGACGCCGGCGCGACTGACGCGTTGGACGACGGCGATCATGCCATCAGGAGGCCGCAGTAGGAGATCAGCGACGTGTTCTGCTCGTCGACCTGCTGGCGATAGTCGATCAGCTCCACCGTGCCGGGGTCGAGCAGTTCCATCATCGCAGCCAGCGTTCCTGCACTGGACCATCTGGTCGGATTCTTGTTCCACTGGAGTGCCGAGGTGAAGGCCTCGAGGTCGGCGCCGACGACGTGTCCGAGCAGTTCCCGATCATGCTGTTCCACATCGACGCATCGCTGTTCGTCCACCGGGCGAGGTTCGCCGAACTGCGGTCCGACATGACTGAGATCGCCGCTGCCGACGACGAAGGTCCGCCCTCCGACCTGATCGATCGCATTGCGAAGGTGCGAGACGAAGTCGGTCCGATCCATTCGCTCCGCGTCGTCTTCGAGCATCGGCTGTTCGAGGTTCGGGATCAACGCGGCCACGACCGGAACGTCGCCCCAGAAGGTCTGGATCCAGGGCAGCTGCATCTCGATGCCGGTGTTCGCGATGTGGTCGATCTCGTCCACGAGCACGTGGTAGCCGACGGACTCCATGAGCGGTTCAAGCAGCGTGGCGTCGGCGGGGCATCGGCCAAGCGGCGTGTCGAATCCAAGCTTCGTTCCGACGACGCCGTCGCCGATGCCGTAGTGGTTCGTACTGAGGATGACGACCCGATCGGGCGGCTCCATGGTCCGCAGCGCCTGCCAGCAGCCGGCGAAGATCGGCCAGGTCTGCCGGTAGTCCATGTGTGGCGCGAACAGTCCCCGGGGCGTGAAGTCGATCTCGGGATCCTCTTCCTGCTCGGTCCAGTCGATCAGCATCGACTTGCCGTCGGCGCCGTCGGCGCCGAGGGCTTCCGATGCGCGGGCTGGATAGGCTCCGCGTTCGTGCAGCTGCGAACGCTTCTGCTTCTCGAGCGTCTCGAAGTTGGGGCCCCACACGAGTCCGAATTCGTCCAGCTTCTCGATCAGCTGCTGCACCACCGCGGGCTCCTGGGACACGGTTTTCGCGATGTCCTCGATCGTCCGCTGTCCATTGCACTGCTGCAACGCGAGCATGATCTGGGGAGGGACGACCATGGTCTGATCGGAGAGCATCAGCGGATCACGGAGTGCGACCGCCTGCTGCTGTTGATCATTCTGGACCGGCAGCGGCTGAATCCGTCGGATATGGGGGGATTGGATGTGGTCTGGAGGAGTGTTCATTTCGGCTCACGGAAGTGAATGATCGAACCTCGTGCCCGCTTGGGCGTACTTGAGGGATCAGAAAGCATACCCCCTAAATACCCCAAGAAAGGTATTGGGAGAATGGACTTTGAGGCAATACGGTCGCCTTGAGTTTCGTTTCCATAGCGGCCGACCGGGGCAGAACGCCGGTTTAGGGGTTACCATTGGTCTCCTCCGAGACAGCAGTCTTGGATCAGATGATCTTTACAGCGTCATTGATTTCCAGAGGGTTCAACCATGCGATTTCGTTTGAATACCACATTACTGGCGACGGCCTCCGGACTTCTGTTCGGGGCATCCGTCCTGGCACAGTCCAGCACACCTCCAACGAGGCCTGCAGCCAAGGCGCCTGCGTCCAAGGCGGCCCCGGCCAAGGGACTTCCCGGCATGGTCGGCCCCGGACAACCCGGACCGGTCGTTCCCGAAGGAACCAAGGAACAGGTCATCAAGGCCTCGCCCGAATCGGTGCAGCTCGGCGAGTTCTCGACCAGCGAGACCAAGCCGGGAACCATCACGCTCACGAACACCTCGGACGAGACGGTCACCATCGTGTCGGCCAAGGCGTCCTGCGGATGCACCACCTCCGACTTCAAACGCAACACCGTGCTCGAGCCCGGAGAAGAGACCGACGTGACCATCCGCCTGCGCGGCGGTCCGACGGCACGCGAACTCAAGAAGACCGTCACGTTCACGATCGAGGGCTACCCGCAACTGAAGGTTCCGGTGGAAGGCACGTCGATCGCATACGTCAAGATGACGCCGGACCGACTCGGTCAGGACGACAATCCTGACGGCAAGATCGTGCTCGAGTCCATCGACGGCCAGCCGTTCAAGATCGTCAACGTCCAGCCTTCGATTCTCAAGAACACCCCGACCGAGGCGGCCGCGAAGCACGAGGTCGAGGTCAACTGGGACATGTTCTGGGACGAGGCGAAGAACGCGAAGGTCACCTTCTACTTCGATCATCCCAAGTGCACTCAGCACTACTTCCTCATGAAGCTCAATCCGGAACAGCGGGCCGAGATCAATCGCCGCATCCGCTCCTCCGGCCAGAAGGGCAACATCGAGCCCAAGGGAGCCGCTGCTCCCAAGGCCGACACCACGACGGTGAAGATCCTCGTCAAGCAGGGTCGCACCGAAGAGGTGATCAAGCGGATCGGTGAGAAGAAGCTCGACGTCAACTACAAGGACAAGAGCGGAATGAGCGTGCTCGGCATGGCCGCCAAGGAAGGCAACGTCGAGATGATGACGGCACTGATCGAGAACGGCGCCGACGTCGATTCGTCCGATCAGGTCGGTCGGACTCCTCTGATGCACGCCGGCACCTCCAAGAATCCCGTCGCAGTCAGGCTGCTCATCGAATCCGATGCCAACGTGAACGCCAAGGACACCTTCATCGGTGGTCCGCTGGCCTGGACGTCCGGCTTCGGAACGGCGGAGTCCGTGCAGGATCTCGTCGACGCCGGTGCCCAGGTGGAGACCGTCGGAGCCGCGACCGGATACACCCCGCTGATCTGGGCATCCGGATTCGGTGACCCCAAGTCGATTCCCGTGCTCATCGAAGCCGGTGCCAACATCGAAGCCAAGGACACCGTCGATGGTGGTACCGCGCTCATGCACGCGTCGCGCACCGGCAAGATCGACGGCGTGCAGACGCTCCTCGAGGCCGGGGCAAACGTCAAGGCCGTCGACCGCAACGGCAAGTCGGCCTTCCTCAACGCAGCCGGGCATTCCAGTGGTTCCAAGGAGAAGGTCCTCGTGCTCATCGAGGCCGGATCCGACCTCGCCGCCCGGGACAACTCCGGACGAAGCGCCCTTGATCTCGCCCGAAACCGGACGGATCCCGCCGCCACGGAGGTGATCGCGATCCTCGAGGCACGCATGCCCGAAGAGATGGTTTCTCCCGGCAACTGACCCAATGAGACCGATCGCACGGCCTCCGCTCGAATGGGCGGGGGCCGTGTTCTTTTTTGCTTCGAGGCGATCCCGGCCAACGGCTATCATGGACGGATTGACCATGCCAAACGAAGGAGTGCAGATCATGTCGACAGCCACCGCAACCGAAACCAACACGCTTCCCGCCCACTACGGCCGCCTGCTGGAACTCGCCCGCGAGACCCAGTTGATCGGCGGGTGCGCCAGCATGCTCGGATGGGACCAGGAGGTCCTGATGCCCAGCGGAGGCATCGCCTATCGGGGTGAACAGCTCGCGCTGCTTGCGAAGATGCACCACGAGATGAACACCAGCCAGGCGTTCTCCGATGCATTGGCGGAGTGCGAGTCGGACTCCGAGCTCACCTCGGACCCGCATTCGCCTTCGGCCGTGAACATCCGCGAGTTCCGCTGGGCGTTCGATCGTCGCACGAAGCTGCCCGCCTCGCTGGTCGAGGAGGAGGCGAAGCTCTCGAGCGAGGGCATGCACGCCTGGAAGGAAGCCCGCGCCAAGAACGACTTCTCGATGTTCTCTCCGTCGCTGCGCAAGATCATCGACATGCTCCGCCGCAAGGCCGAATGCTACGGGTGGGGCGAAGGCGGCGAGCCGTGGGATGCACTGGCCGAGGACTACGAGAAGGGATGCACCGCCGAGTGGGTCGCTTCGGTCTTCACGCCGCTCCGTGAGCGTCTGCAGGGTCTGCTCGACGACGTCATGGGCGCCGCCAAGTCGCCCAGCAACGCCTTCAACGAGATCGAACTTCCGGTCGAGGATCAGAAGCGGTTCGTCAAGATGGTCGCGGCGCAGTTCGGCTTCGACTTCGATCGAGGCCGCCTCGACGAGTCGACGCACCCGTTCTGCAGCGGTTCCCACTGCAACGACATCCGGATGACGACCCGTTTCCACGTGGCCAACATCAACGACGCGCTCGGTTCGACGATGCACGAGACGGGGCACGGCCTCTACGAGCAGGGGCTGCTCGCGAAGTACATCGGTTCACCGATGGGCGATTCGATCTCGCTGGGCATCCACGAGTCGCAGAGCCGGATGTGGGAGAACCAGGTCGGACGCAGCGAGTCGTTCTGGCGATGGTGCGAGCCCAAGCTCAAGGAGCACTTCGGCAAGGACGTCGCGGGACTGTCCTTCGACGACGTCTACGGCGGGGCCAACGTCGTCAAGCCCGACTTCATCCGCGTCGAGGCCGACGAGGCCACCTACAACATGCACATCATGATCCGCTTCGAGCTCGAACGTGCCATCCTCTCCGGCGATCTGGACGTCGACGACATCCCCGCCGCGTGGAATGCGAAGTACAAGGAGTACCTCGGGCTCGACGTTCCCAACGATGCGAGCGGTTGTCTGCAGGACATCCACTGGTCCATGACCTCGATGGGCTACTTCCCGACCTACACCCTCGGCAATCTCTACTGCGCACAGTTCTTCGAGAAGGCCGTCGAGGATCATCCGGGCATGCACGAGGAGTTCGCCCGGGGCGAGTTCGGATCGCTCCTGTCGTGGCTTCGAGGCAACATCCACGAGCATGGTCAGCGGTATCGCGCCGCGGAACTCTGCGAGGTCGTCACCGGCAAGCCGCTTTCGGCCGATCCGCTGATGAGGCACCTCGAGTCGAAGCTGCGTCCGCTCTACGGCGTCTGAACATCCATCGAATCCTTCGGCAGCACCCATGTCCCATCGCGGACATGGGTGTCTGCACGTCCGGTCACCCCGGCGAGGGTGATCGGCACTCCGTCCCAGGCCAGTGCTCCCAGAACGGCCATTGCGGCCGCCTCGCGTTCCGCTCCGTGGGGCAGTCGACCTACGACCGCCTGTCCGTTCAAGGCGTCGTCGATCGCCGCGACGAGGGCCCGATTCAGTGCACCGCCTCCGGCGAGAAGCACTTCCTGCACCGGATGGGGCTTCAGGGCCCGTGCCACGCTGGACGCGATCGCGGCGCAGGTCGTGGCTGCGGCATCCGGGCCTCCGATCGCCCGCGCGAGCGTGCGCATCCTGGCCAGTTCCTCGTCGCCGCTGCCCAGTGAACGCTGCTCCTTGCGAAGGTCCGAGAGGTGCGTCGACAACGGGGCGAGCTGCTCGATGCAGACGGAACCCGTGGCGGCCATGGCGCCGTCCTTGTCGAAGGGGAGATCGAGCGTCGATCGGGCGATCGCATCCAGAAGATGGTTGCACGGACACACGTCGAAGCCTTCGATCGAGCCGCATGGATCCGCCGCGTCGGCTCCGGGCAGCAGGGTGCAGTTGATGAATCCGCCCAGATTGACGATGGCTCTCGGTTGGTCCGCTCGATGCAGGATCCAGTCGGCCATGGGGGTGATGGGGGCGCCTTCGCCGCCCGCGGCCCGATCGACGCTGCGAAGATCGCCGACGACCGCGCATCGATGCCGATGGGCGACGGGGGTCGGGTCGAGCAGCTGCCACGATCCGTCCGCGTCGTGGTGGACGGTCTGCCCGTGGACGGCGACGAGATCGATCCGGTCGAGTCCGAGTCGCTGCACCGCCTCGGCGCATCGGATGCCGAGTGCGGTCCGGAGTCCTGCGATCGAACGTGCGGTGGTTCGCCCCCCGGTGCAGAGGACGCGAAGCTCCTCGGCGAGCGGCCCCAGCGGTGTGGAGACGAACCCGAGGTGTTCGGCTCGCATTTCGAGCCCCCGACCTTCCAGACGGATCGCGCAGGCGTCGACGCCGTCGAGGCTGGTGCCGGTCATGACGCCGACGGCGATTCGGGTTGATTGATCTGGTGTCACGCAGCCTCCATGCATCGGTTGCGGTATCCTTCGCAACCATGGGCGATATTGGACACAGAGTACTTGTCACCGGGGGAGCGGGTTTTCTCGGCTCCCATCTCTGCGATCGACTGTTGGCGAGAGGGCATGAGGTCACCTGCCTCGACAGCTTTCTCACATCCCAACGGAGGACCATCGCCCATCTCGAGGCGAACGACCGGTTCACGCTGATCGAGCACGACATCATCGATCCCATCGAGCTGCAGACCGACGCGATATTCAATCTCGCCTGTCCCGCGGCTCCGGGTCACTACCAGGCGGAGCCGATGCACACGTGGCGCACGTCCGTCTACGGAGTGGACAACATGGTCGAGGTGGCTCGACGCAACCAGGCTCCGATCTTCCACAGCTCGACCAGCGAGGTCTACGGCGATCCGGACTGCAGCCCGCAGCCTGAAAGCTATCGAGGCAATGTGAATCCAATCGGCCCCCGGGCCTGCTACGACGAGGGAAAGCGGGCCGCCGAGACGCTGCTCTTCGATGCCAGGCGTCGAGGAGATGTCCAGGTCAAGGTCGTCAGGATCTTCAACACGTACGGCCCACGCATGCATCCGTACGATGGTCGGGTGGTCAGCAACTTCATCCGCCAGGCGATCAACGGCGAGGACATCACGATCTTCGGAGACGGATCCCAGACACGTTCGTTCTGCTACGTGGACGATCTGATCGACGGGTTTCTCGCGATGATGGAAGGGCCCGAGGATCTGTCCGGGCCGGTCAACCTCGGCAATCCCCAGGAGCGGACGATTCTGGATCTCGCCCAGCGGGTTCTCGAGAAGATCGAGTCGTCCTCGCAGCTCGTGACCAAACCGCTTCCCCCGGATGATCCGCTCCAGCGGCGTCCGGACATCACTCTGGCCACCGATCGGCTCGGATGGAAGCCCCGTGTCGACCTCGAGGAGGGCCTTGAGGCCACCATCGAGGCGTTTCGGGGTTTGGATCTGGAGGACTGGACTCCGCCCACGAAATACTGGCAGGGGCCCCCTCTGACCGACTGAGGGCCTATGGTGTGATGTGAGGGGCTCGAAATGGGGGTTCCTTGGGGATTGATTCGGTGGTACCCGAACAGTTTCCGAAAATAGATACCGAATATGTACCGAACAGACCTTGCGAAATCCGATCATTCTGGCATCCTGAGCATCCTTCAGGGATTGAAGCACCAGATGAAAGGGCCCAAGCATGGTCAAGCAAACGAGCCGCAGCAAGCGGAATGGAAAGTTGGAATCAGAGGGCAAAAGAACGCGTGGTAAGGTGAAGTCCGGATCGGGCTTCCGAGCCAGCTCTCCTACCAAGGACGGAAAGGATGCCATGAGCAAGAAACGAAGCAAGAAGGAAGAATCCGACGGCGGACAGGCACTGGATCGTGCCATCAGCCAGATCGATCAGATGTTCGGCGAAGGGTCCATCATGCGGCTCAACGACGGGCCTCGGGTGATTCCCGGAATCGGAACCGGATGTCTGAGCCTGGATCTGGCTCTCGGAGGACGAGGAATTCCTCGTGGCCGAATCGTCGAGATCTACGGCCCGGAATCGTCCGGCAAGACGACATTGGCACTGACGGTCGCGGCGCACGCGCAGAAGGACGGCGGCGTCGCCGCGTTCATCGATGCCGAGCACGCCCTGGACCCGACGTGGGCTCGACGCCTTGGCGTCGATCTGGACAGTCTGCTGGTATCGCAACCCGATACCGGTGAGCAGGCGTTGGAGATCTGCGAGTTGCTCGTACGATCCCGTGCAGTCAACGTGGTGGTGGTCGATTCCGTTGCGGCATTGATCCCGCGGGCGGAAATCGAAGGCGACATGGGCGATACCCATGTGGGTCTCCAGGCTCGCCTCATGAGTCAGGCCATGCGGAAGCTGACCGGAGCCATCTCCAAGAGTGATGTGACGGTCATCTTCATCAACCAGTTGCGGGAGAAGATCGGAGTGATGTTCGGTTCACCGGAGACGACTCCGGGTGGTCGTGCCCTCAAGTTCTATTCATCCGTGCGAATCGACATTCGCAGGATCGGAGCCATCAAGGATGGCGACGAGAATGTCGGCAACCGGGTGCGTGCCCGCGTCGTCAAGAACAAGATTGCTCCACCGTTCCGCGATGCGGAGTTCGACATCATGTTCAACGAAGGCATCAGCACCTCCGGCGATCTGCTGGATCTGGCCGTGGCCGAGAACATCGTCAAGAAAGCGGGAGCGTGGTTCAGCTACGGCGACATGCGCGTCGGCCAGGGGCGTGAGAACTCGAAGCAGTTCCTTCGGGAGAATCCGGACCTCTTCGCCGAGATTCGCGAGCGAATCATGGTCGCAAAGGGGTTGGTTGAAACGGAGGAGTCGCCTGCCGAGGCGTCTGCGGATTCGCCCGCCGAGAGCGTGCCGACCGAGGAAGTTCCTGCCGGCTGATTCACGAGTCCCCAAAAAGCATCGATGCCCGGGCCGATGGTGATCCATTGGTCCGGGCATTTTTTGCTTTGGGGTCAATGCGGCTGAGAGGGATCGAACCTCCACGGGATTTTACTCCCACTAGAACCTGAATCTAGCGCGTCTGCCAATTCCGCCACAGCCGCGTGGGGTGCAGATGAGGAATGG
>MDTG01284104.1_pt1 | contig 107925 bp, 80 predicted proteins | sample 811421 | NCBI WGS metagenome assembly MDTG01 (sample SAMN05326645, study PRJNA326480) | marine metagenome | isolation source: seawater | place: Pacific Ocean: South East | collected 2011 | reverse complement strand
TCAATATTGCCTTGGTTTTGCTTATTAACTTCTTCCATGAGAGATTGTAACCCTTTGTTCTTGCTTAAGTAGCAATAGTAGTTTTAACCAATGTAACTAGAACATTAGGATTGGTCAAGAAACGGGCGGCACACATTTAATCTATGTCAAAAAGTTTTTGGTTAACCTACAGAGTTGAGTGGCTTAAAATTGTTTTGCAAAGAAGTGGCCAATACAACGACCCTTCCAGAACAAGGTATAACCTTAATATAGTAGTTTCTGCCTCAAAACTATTCAAAATATGAGCTATAAAGGTCAACTTTGAGCTAAAACAGACGGTCGATCTAGCTCGTTTCTGGACATAAACGTTTTAGGGCGTCAGCTGTATTAGGTGAATTTTGCATAAAAATTTCTATGGGGTAACGCCTCAAACACCGGCGCAGCTTTGCTGCGTCCGAGAGCTTTGATTTGTTAGCTGCTGTGATCATTTTTAGTAGCCTTTTCCCACTCAATACCAAGCCCTTTAAACTTTTGTGCATAAGGGATAACTATTAATGCGACTACAGCCCCGAGTAATGCCATCCTCTCTGTGGTTAGCAAAACTATATCGTATTGAGCACATACGAAATCAGCCACTATTATCCCGAGAAGGAGGAATGCCAAGACCCAAGATACGTTTTGAAATGTTTTTGTGGTGCGCGTTTTCTCTGTTCGAAGCTCTGTCTTCCGTTCGGCGGTTTCTTCCGCTGTCAGTGCTGGGAATGTTGGGAATAGAGCAAAGTCTGTTGGAATTAAACCACCATCTATATTGAAAATATAAAGATCAAACGGGAATATTTGATTCTGGGATGGGGTGACAAGAAAAACCGGAATTTTGTCATTGCCTATAGCCTTACTATACGCACGAAGCTGCTCATAGGTATTTTTTGAATCAATCTGGCTGGTAGCCTTAATCTCAATTATGGCCAGCCGCTCTTTCTTGACTGGGTCGATAATCAGAAAATCCGGACTATATCTTTTCCGTCCGTCGCCAGCAAGAAATGCTGGCTCATAGACAATGCAATCCTTCGGGTAGCCGATAGTTACGAGGTATTCGGCAAACTCCTTTTCTATCTTCGAATGATAATCTTTATCCATATTTACTTAGATCTCGATGCCTAATGGGTAGCTAACATTTTAGTATTTATGGGACACGTTGTTTGTGTCAAATAATCCTTTGTTGAACTGAGGCGCTACCTGCTCGATGTGTCAGAGTTGGTGTTGTTTATGCTATGGGAATTTGCTTTTTATGGCCTAAACGATATCAAACCAATTTCATTGGCGTATCTATCGTATCTAAGCTATCCCTGCGTTGCTCAGTCATTATGATGCTTCCATTACACCTAAGTTTGGCTAGATAAGCAACTATATTTTTTGCATGCACAATAGTTACCAGCCTGAGCATTTAATCAGATTAACTCATTGATTTGATGCAGCAAGTGAGGCTGCTAACTTTTTTCGGGGCAAAGGCGAGTTATATTTATAACACGCCTTTGGACAGAAACACTTTGAGTCTTAAAGTTGTATAAGGTGAACTGCATAAAACTTTGATAGGTTAACGACTTAATAATGGGCGCATGCAATTAGCGACGAAGGGGCTCAAGCCAAGCGTTTGTGTCATTTAGTAATTTTCAGCTTTCAACGGATTAAGACTGACAATTGACTACTGCATCAAACTCACCCTGAACATATGATCTTAAACTTTCTCTTGTCCAAGTCTTAGTTTTTGAACCTTGCTCAGTTTTATCAATATCAGCCATAAAATATAAGCCTGCTGTTGTAGTATGCATGGCTACTCTAACACCATCACCTAACTTTCTAGAAGTAATGATGGCATTACCAAATAGATTAGAATAGTTTTCCCACTTTTCTGCTATGCACTTTGCAACTACCGTAGGTTCATTGTAAGAAGAGTTAACCGTATCTGGTACAGTTTTGGATAGTTCGTCAGGGGTAGGCATACTAGAGCAACCTGTTAATAATAAGGTTAAGATTAGTATTTTTTTTACTTCCATTTAAAATAATTCCTTAAGGTAAATACGTTGGATATATGATGAAAACTAACGCTTGTCTAACTGGCACGAAAAAAATAGTTTAAATTTAGCAACCTATGAGTGCAAGTCTGCCGTGTTGAATCCTTTGGTTTAAGTCTTTTTATGTGCTGGACAACTCTTCAACTAAGTTTATAAAAACTAAATCGTCGTCTGTGAATGATGTAAATTTCCCTGCGTTTTTAGAAAAACATCCCTGACTAACATGCTCCAGCGAGTAGGTTATTAGTTTTAACAAACAATCGTGAGCAGTTTCGCAGTTTAAGTGAAACATTCCCATAAGATCCATAGTAAACCCAAGGGAAACTATGCCACCAAATTTATAATCAGCTTCTAGAGTAATATCAGCGAGTTCATCTATCTCTTTTACTGAAATTACAGGTTCATCGATATTTCCACACCAACGAACTTCACAATAATAGCCATTAACTGGGTTGCTCTTTATGTTTTCGAAAATTTCATCCACAAACTCTTTAGTTGGCTCTTTACCAAAATGGCTAGCAAGTGCTCCAACTAGAAAAGGAATAGTCACACCGTACTCACCTTTCCCCATTTCTTTCCATTGCTTAATAATATGAAACCAGAAAGGTTTATTCATTCTACTTCCTAAATAATTTGTACAATAAGCTATGATAACCACGATGGCATATAAGAACTTTATAGTGCGTGTGTTGCGCACCTTTCTGCCTATGCCACAATCATGTATATGGTAAATATACTTTTAACAAATAACTTAATGCATTGCCAACTATAATATTTTTTTTGGCGCTAAAGATATTCAGAAAAATGCGCTCGTCGCTCATTCCCTTGAATATGGGCATAAAATCGACTGTTTTAAATTCAATAAGCACTTATTTAAAGCCATCCTCCAATAACTGGTTATCACTCAAAACAGAGCTTTAGATTATTTTCGTTATCTCATGATGGAGAATATTTATAACCCGTCTATGGACATATTGGCCTTAACTCACACTAAAAAATAGTTGTTGCATAACTTACCTTACTATGTATTATAAATGATGGCTCAGGTGCCGTAGTTCGTCATCGTCTAGAAACCTTCTTAATTGTCTATTTGTAATAATGCAAATTTATCTAGTTTGGTATTACGACTTTAAAATGATGACATTATGTAATACCTAATCAATAAGGTAAATCAATGATTATTAACGATAGAAGCGATGTTAAAAAAATTGCTCAGGCAATAAAAACTTTACTCCCCTCAGGTTTTAAAAACCAACATATCTATGAAGCTATAGCTTATTCTCAGTCATTTAATACTGATGCTCATTTCAAAGCCAAATTAAATGGTATTAAATATTTGCTAGATACTTCTATAGAGGCTAATCAGCGCTTTAACTCTAGATTGGCTGAACTATCATGTTTAAATGGAAATAATTTACATACAGAATTCAGAGATGCTGTTTCTTCCGTTTCTCCTCTGCCTTACATTTCAAGGCGTGGGTTTATTTTAGCCCTAAAAATTGATTTTGAAAATAAGTCAGTTTTTGGGCCAAGAGAGGTTTATAAGCCTGATTTTTGTCCTAGACCCGATTTCCTTTTGATCGGCGATTGTATTTCAAGAAATGACTGGGCAAAATTAAAGGCAGACATAGTTGAGGGAATACAAAAATCTGATTGTCTTGAAGATCTATACATCCCAATAAATAGTGAAGAAAACATGACTATGCGATCAGAATTCAATCACCCCTTAAGCTCCGAAATTTATGAGTTACCAACCGATCGCTGGGAGATTGATCACATAATTTATAATAACGAACCAATCCTGAATTATGCCAGTAACGAATTTGAGATTAGAAAGGTAATTGCAACAACTTTGAAAGATGAGATAGATAGCGAATTAGGCTCTGAGCACCCTGAAGATTTATTCTACGAGTTGAAAAGTCAAGTTTACCAAGCAGATTTTGGAAGGTAAGACTTAGAACAAGGCGAAAATTTATCTTAACTTAATAAGCATTCACACTGGGCGTTTTCTAAAGAAAGAGAACGTCCCCCCCCAAAAAACATCAATCACATTACCTATTTTAAAGCCATACTAATCGTTTAGAGGCAAAGGTGAGTTATATTGATAACTCGTAGATGGACAAAAGTGTGTCAGTGAATTTGCTAATTTAGCAAATTATGGATTAACTCAAGTATTGCAAATTTCGATAAAAGCAAAGTTAAACCACAATGTATATAGCTGATCTGTTTAATTGATTTTGAGGCGGCTTTTCTGAAGGCCTGTTTCCGTTCTAATATTTCCAGCCTATCTACCAACTCTGTTAGTGGCGAGTAACTAATCAGTGGTACTGGCCTTGCATATCTATATGATATGATGGAAGAAAAGCATGTAGGGTAATGTATTTTGAGTGAATTAGACCAGCCAAAGGTAATTGAAACAGGAGATGTGCTCTCATTACGGGAAGAAGTAACGTTAACCGATGTTATTCAAGCAGAGGTTCGCTCAATGCCATTTCACTTATTGACCCCAGATCAGTTTGAGTTACTCCTATGGGATTTATTTTACAGTAACTGCAACGATACTGACTTAGAGTTTGATAATGCGCGTCTAATGATTACTGGAGCAGATCAAGGTCGAGATGTATGGTTAACGGATGACGGTGAACCGTCAGGATTAATTCAATGTAAAAGAGAAGAAAAAAAATATGGTCGAAAGGACGTCTTGAAAGAAGTCGTTAAGTTTCTTCTTCATAGCGAACTAACCCCTGCTTTATTACCACATCCCAAAGCCTTTACATATTGCTTAGCATTAAGTACTGATCCAAAAGGAGAAGTTGATGATTTCTTCGAAAAACCTCTCGATTGGTTAAAAGATAATAAGACTGAAGTAGAGTCTGTAACCAAGCAAGTGATTAAAAACTACCAGCGATTTCAGAACACCAAATCTGACGATGTAATTGATAGTATTTTCTCTAAAATTAAAAATCTGAGCTACCAGTTAATCCGTCCACATGAATTAAATCGATGGCTCGATATACATCAAGATGTTCGTAAGCGATTCTTCAAATTACCTCAAGATACTCATCAATTACCTTATGGTTCACATAGCTCCAAACTGGTGGTAGGCGATTTGAAGCACGCAAGCTTACCACTTCATAATTGGCAAAAGACTATTGAGAATCGCTTTATGAAACGCCCTGAACTAGAAACGCTAGAACATCGTTTAAAGACAGAGGAGAGCAAGTGTTATTTACTCACAGGGGGAGCTGGTTCTGGCAAATCTTCACTGCTTTCTTCACTTTATGAACGCCTACTTGATACCCAGTGTACAGTTTTAGCGATTAAAGCTGATGAGTTAGATAAAGATATCAACGACCTAGAAGATCTAGCTTCCTTTCTAAAATGTGAAGGACAGGGTAGCTTAGTAGCCTCACTACTTGAGCTTTCCAAAGAATCTCCGCTCGTGTTAATCATCGACCAAATGGATGCTGTAAGTGAGGTGATGGATCAAAGCTCCAGCCGCTTTAGAGTATTAATAGACCTCATTTTAGGCTTAAAAGAATATTTCGAAGCGAGAAAAACGTACCCGATTCACATAATTGCATCCTCAAGACCATTTGAAGCTAACTTTGATACTCGATTCACTCAGCTAGACGCCGAAGAGATCAGCCTCAACCCTCTATCTAAGGAAGACGTCGAAATCTTTCTTGAAGAGATAAACATTCATAAAGCTAATATTCCAGCTTCGATGTATCCAACACTCCAAGTTCCCTTTGCTCTCAGTTTATATGTTAGCATGGTGAAAGCTGGCGATAATAAAATGGAGATTACATCTAAAAACCTGTTATCACGATGGCTTGAGAAAAAGCTGGCTAATGAGCCCTTGAAGGATCAATGCAATAAATTCTTACAACGCTTAGCTTCCGACATGGTACGCGAAGAGGTTCTTCGACGTCCTATTAGTGCATATACTCTCGATTACCAATCTCTACTCACAAAATTGGAATCTGTAGGTATACTAGTACGTTTTGGCGACAACATCGGCTTCAGTCATCAAGCATGGTTAGACGACTTTCAGTCACAGTCCTTCCTTAGTGATGGCAGCAACTTCTATGAATTTGTTCTTGAAAAACAAAACGGACTGTTTTCGAGGAGTACCATATTAAGAGGACTTGAGTACCTCCGAGAGCATGATAAATCTCAGTACCATCAAACAATGGATAGGCTATTGTTTGATCCGTCTGTACGTCGCCATATTTACCACCTTCTAATCGATGTTATGACATCGACCCTATCTCCTGACTACGAGGATGCTGAACGGATCTATCGAATCATAGAAGACGGTGACGCCCTTGCCTCAAGGGTTATTTCAAAGACCGCAAGGAAGTGGAATCTTTGGCGCGAATATCTAGCAGATGAACTTCCTTCACTAATGCAAAATCCAGTGCTTATTGAAGATGTTACTTTATTGTTGATTGAGGAAGTTAAATCTGATGAAGATAACGCTATTTCTTTGATTGAAAGTTACTGGAAAGATGAAAAGTATCATTCATCTAGCTTCTGTGTGCTATCCCGAGCAAAAGCATCATCAATAGAAGCAATTCAGCTAGCAGAAGCCATCATATCAACAAAAATAATTGATACATATTTGATATCAAGATATATCCAAGATCTTTTCGAAAATTCGAAACATAACTCTGCATTTCAATTATTAAGAGCATGGCTGTGCTCTGAGCGCGACAATATCTTATGGGATCGTTCTTTATCGATTGAAAGCTATGTAGCGGCTTATCCTTCAAAGTACATAGAGGTTCTATTTCCATGGTTTATAGAAATATTGGATGAAGGTGAAGTACAAAAAGAAGTTTCAAGAACTTTTAGAAGGTCTGCCTCTTTCGGTGGTGACTTCGACGCAATCTCTGAAAACAATGGAATGGCTGGGATTCTACTACAGGCGTTAGTTCATTTAGCTACTAACAATCCGTCTCAATTTACTTTGACGGCAAAAAAATATTCGTGTGTTGATTTTGATGAAGTTCAATCACTATTAGTAATAGCATTTGCTTCGAATCCAATGGCATTAACTTCCGATATTGTAAATTACCTTATTGAAGATGAAGCTAGACTTTGCATTGGTCATGGCTATTTTAACGATGAGCAAAATGTAATGCGCTCAGTTAACGGACACTTAACTATGATGTTGCTTGAAGAAAGCTCATCTTATTGGACGCTCCCACAGGCAGAATTAGTTAGAGATGCTATAGAAGACTATACACTGAGTCCACTCGACGCCTACTCAGATGTAGAGACCCGTCGTTACTTTCGTTCAAAAAATGAAGAATACCGCTTATCTTTACTAGCTCGATTACCAAGTCAAATATTAACACCTCGCAGACGACGACAAATATTTGAGCGTGATACCTATGGGCAACTTAAAATTGGTCAACGATGTCGAGTTGGTATGGCATCGTGTATCTCATCACCAATGTCTTCTGAGCAAATGGAATTAGCAACAGCAGAAAATATTATGAATATGCTCGATAGGCTTAGTGACCCGTCTATAGTTACTGGAACTAGATGGCGACACTTGAGAGGCGCTGAAATTTCCGCGTTCTCACAAGCATTCAGTCAATTTGCTGTTGCTGAGCCACAAAAAGCCACCTTCATGTTACGAAATCATTTTGTTAAGCGCGTACATGAAAGAATTGCTGGCGATGCTGTCGCCCAGCTAAGTTCTATTAAGACCCTTACAACAAATGAAATTAGAACATTAATCGATGATCTTAATTCAAAGGGGTTTAAGGATAAGGCATGGGTGAGCGGGGTCGCACGGGCCTATGAGGAAATCGCACGCAGAGACAAAGGGCTTAACTCTTCAGAGATAGCTCTACTTGTTGAGTACCTAAACCACCATATTGATACAGAGGTTGATTCTCCTGAAAACTATGATCAATCACATGATGAAGCCATTTTGTTTAGTCATCGAAGAAGGCTTAGTTGTAGCTCTACTGCCAGTATTAATATCTTGAATGCGATTTATATGGGGTTACTAGCCAGAAAAAGACCTGATCACGATCAATGGGTTTGTATCCTCTTAAATTACCTTCATGTATCGAAATCAGAAAGTACATGGCAATTTATATTAACAATACAGGGGGAACAACTATATTGGGCAAATGAAGAAAAGGTTAACTCCTTATTCGAGAGCTTGCTTACGTCTATTCCTGAACTCTTTGAGAGCCCTATACTTGTGCATACATTGTGGAAGTTAGTAGAGCGACTTAAAGAATCGTTGTTAATGCAAATTCTGATGCAATGGGAAATTAGTAATAATTCTTGCAAGCAAGCTGCCGCCGAGCTGATATCTGGGCTAGTAATTTCAAATCGTGCAAGTGAATCAATGGCTGCTTATTGGGAGATCTTGTTGCAGTCAGGTAATGTAGCAGTGAAAAAAGGAGGAATCTATGCTGCTGCTTCAGGTTGGTATTATCAAGGTAATATTCGCGCAAACTCACATGAGATGCTTATGAGCTGTGTGCATGGAGATATCACACAAATTGCCTCTGCATTGAACTCACTATTCCCATTTAGTAAGAAACTGCCTCAGGATGATATAACTTTACAATTGCTTTTATTCTTCTCTGAGCAGCCTGAGCTTGTACAGCAGCTAAGTTCAGAAAACTTGCTTGAGGCACTAGTAAAGATTAATCCTCGGCCTAAAGCATTACGAGCGATATTACTGATAGTAAAAACGATTATTGATAAGAAACTAAAAGAAAAACCTCGTGGCTATATTCAAGATGTAGATAAATTAATTGAGCTAACAGTTACTTTACAAAGAACAACGTCGTCTATTAAGGCTCAAGCAATGTCACTGTATGAGAGGCTATTGGATGCTGTTCCATATCAAGCAGAGCAAGCGGCAGAGGCAGCGTCAAGGTCTTAATAGCCTCGTAAAGCTAAATGAAAAGGCCTCATGAAAAATATCATAACAACTAGGCACGGCTTCGGTCGATCCTAGTTGTTACAGCAGTACTTATAAAACACGATCATATATTGAGGCATATCTTATCTTTTTTCACTCATTACTTTTTGTAAGTCAACATTAAAAGATTAACCTTGTTTAAACTTCAACACTTAACCAACAAAGGGGCATTTTCGAGTTACTTGATGGCAGAGAGATGGCTTGTTTCAGATTAATCCCAACTGAGCTTTGTATTAACTCTAGTACTTTATACATTCATAATGATTTATCTGTAGCTTTGAGGTAAATATCCAGCTGTCACGCCTTATCAGAAAATCCAAAATATCGATATTCCCCTCCTCCCTAAAAACCTTGCCAGACAAGACTTTCTATTCCAACCTTGTCAGAAACCATTCCAGTTTTGGAACAGAAAGAACACTTTTCTCTGTTTTTGAAATAAATAATCCGTAATATGACAATAGTCATAATTCTGTAATTTAACTGATCAATAATTGACGCTAATTTAATCAGCTAACGTAATGAAGAAGTAATGGACAGTGCCTTGGTGCAACTTTCGTTTGCACTCCCCTCTAGTGAAGACCCTTTATGTGCTGCACTTGCGCATACTATGGAATATGAACAATTGCATTTTGCGGCTAATGAGCAAAAGCGTGTTGTATTTTGTTGTGTGCTGCCAGATGATGCCCATGAAGGTGATGTGATCTCAATCAGTGCAACACGCCCTGATGCCCGTGAGTCAGCGTATTTTACTGCGCACACTTTAACGCAACACGATCTAGAACAGCACGTTATTATGCTTACCTTAGAAAACGTTACTCACAGTGGTGAATTTGTATTGCAATTAATGCTACACGGTATGCATGCAACACTTAAAGACAGCGCCCAGTTTGATGTCAGCATTGCAGCGAGCACGTCACCAGAGCTGTTAACTTCTGAGCAAGCTAAAAACCATGGCTTACGCCATTACATCAGTCATATTGGCGCAAGCTTTTTAGCCTTTTTCTAGGCTCTAATCAGCAAAGCTAATTTTACCCATGGTAATATCGGGGATCCCTTGCTTGGTATTACCAAAGCGTTGTTGTCCACCCGACAAACATTCGTTAGCTAAAATAGCAAATAACACAGCCTCTTTTGCATCTGGATTTATACCCAACGAATCAGTGTTATTGATTACTGTAAGTTCTGGGCAATGAGCCAAAATAACTTGCATTAATAATGGATTATGAACCCCACCACCACTGGCGTATACAGCCACATCAGTTAAGCCTTCACTGCATTGGTTAATTGCTTTGGCAATCATGACTCCTGAAAACTGCACTAAAGTTGCCATAACATCAAAGTGCGATAACGCTTGCGTATTTGAACGTGCTTGTGCCGCTGCTAAATAGTCTAGATTAAACACTTCTGGGCCTGTGGTTTTTGGAAACCCTAAACCAAAAAATGCATCATCACACAGCGCATTGAGTAAAGCTTCATTTACCGTACCTTTTGTTGCAATAGCGGCATCTTTATCATAATGAAGTGGTGCGAAGTAACGCTGAACATAGGCATCCATAATGGTATTGCCTGGGCCAATATCAGAGCTAAAAACCGCTCGTGCATCAGCAGATTTTGGTAAGTAGGTTAAGTTGGCAATGCCGCCCATGTTTAACAATATGCGGTTTTCACTAGTACTTGTGAAGTACAAATAATCACCATATACAGCAAGCGGCGCACCTTCACCACCCGCTGCTATGTGTTTTTGTCGAAAATCACCTATGGTGGTAATGCCTGCAGTCACGGCTAAATGATCGCTATCACCAATTTGTAAAGTTGCATTGCCATATTCTTGTCGCTTGTGTTGGTTTTTAGGGCAGTGATAAATAGTTTGGCCGTGGCTGGCAATCACATCAACAAGTTCTTTTGCTACTCCCCAGCTGGCTAACGTTTTGGCAACCATTTCACCATGTAATTGGCCAATCCAAGGGTTGAGTAAGACGACTTCTTCAAGATCACACTCGCGCTTGGCGAATACACGTTTTACACGCATTTTATAATCATCGTCGTAGTCAACCGTAGTAAACTTTAATACTTCTACACGAGTGTCCATACCCTGCCCTGATACTTCACACAGCGCAATATCAAGACCATCTAACGAGGTACCACTCATTAGACCAATTATTAATTTTTTTTCTTTCTTAGCGCTTAAATACAGTTTTTCAATATGTTGATGCATAAATAAATCACTTAAAATCAGCTTATTAGATGTAAATAAGCGGGTTGATGATGTGGAATAGTTTATATTTTAAAATAATAGATTTAAAGAATAATTATTGCAAAGACTTTTAAATTGCTTTAAAACTGTACCGGTGAGCTCCCCAAAAGGAGAACACAGAAGCATCATAACAAAAAGTATGACTCATTAAATTAACTAAATGGTCTAGGTCACACACCAACCTGCGTTGATTTAAATGATAAAACGCAAGGGAATCATCATGAAAGCAAATACATCTACAAGGCATCGCTCACTATTGCTGCTCTCACCTTTAGCTCTCGCTGTAAGTTCAGTAATAAGTTATGCCCACGCAGAAGAAGCCACAGAGGCGAAAAAACCTGAAGTGATCACAGTTACAGGTTCACGTATTCAACGTACCGAGCTGGTCTCAAGTAGCCCAGTGGTTAGCGTTGATGAAGCACAAATTCATCTAGACCGTGCTGTAAACGTTGAAGATATTACAGCAAAATTGCCACAAGCTGCAGCAGGTGCAAACAGCACAGGTGCCACAGTCGGTGACTCATTTGGCTCATCAACCATAGATTTACGCGGTCTTGGCCAAAACCGTACATTGGTACTTATTGACGGCACTCGCGCCGTACCATTTAGTTTTCGTAATTCGGTTGACGTAAATACTATTCCTGCCGGGTTAATTAAACGCGTTGATGTCTTAACAGGTGGTGCAGCAGCGGTTTATGGTGCTGATGCCGTAGCCGGTGTTGTTAACTTTGTTCTAGACGATGATTTTACTGGCGCCGAGTTCTCAACTAGCTATGAAAGTGCCGACGGCGGTAACGAAAAGCTTAACTTCGAGGCTATTTTTGGCGGTGATATCGCCGATGGCCGTGGTCATGTAACAGGCTACATTGGCTATACCGAACGAAAAGAGCTATTAGCCGGTGAACGTGACTATGCACTTGAAAACTCAACGGCGATGATAAACAGCGGTGGTTATTATACTGACGTTGCATCTGGCAACAGTATCGGTATTGCAGATTCAGGTGCTGTAACAAGTGAGCGCCCAACAGCTGATTTCACTCCTGATCGTTATTTAACTCAACCGATGGACCGTTTTTCTGCGGGTTTATTATTCGACGTTGATGTCAGCGACAGTGCCATTGCCTATGGTCGCGCAATGTACTCTAAAGTTACCGTTAATGGTGCTGGCGCAAGTGGCCAAACCCCAATTTTTGTTAACGAGCAAGTAACCCTAACCCAAGACAATGCATATATTCCTGATGAATTACGTGATCAACTAACGTTTGACAGTGAAGGTAATGCCCTTGTTAATGTTGAGCGCAACTTAGGCTTAGGTGTACAACACACCGAAGCTGTGCGTGATTCAATGCAATTTCAGCTGGGTCTAAAAGGCGATATTACTGACTACCTATACTATGACATATATGGTCAGTACGGAAAAACTGACGAAGTAGCAACCATTTACAATAACGCTTACCGTAATGATAACAGTGGTAATAGCCGCTTTGCTGCCCTTGCAAACTCTGTAGATATTTTTGATCCCAACCACGACTTCAGTGACTTTAGTGATCCGCTGCTTTATACCACCCGCGACCGTACACAAAGTGTGATCTCAGCCACGTTATCTGGTGATTCTGGTTTCTTATTTGAGTTACCTGCTGGTGCTATCGACTTTGCAGTCGGTTATGAATACCGTAAAGAAACCGGTAAACAAACACCGGGCGATGCATTCAGAAATGGTACTAGCTTTGCTTCTATTAGCGCATTTGATATGGATGCAAGTTTTAGCTCAGAAGAGTTTTACGCTGAGGTATTGGTGCCAATTTTGGTTGATCAACCATTTGCCGAAGAGCTTAGCTTTGAAGGTGCATACCGTATTTCTGATTACTCAAATACCGAAGCTGAAGATACTTACAAGTTAGGGATCAACTGGGCGATTAACAGTGACATTCGTATTCGAGCAAACCGCTTAACCGCATTTAGAGCGCCGAACTTAGGTGAGTTTGCCAGCCCAATTACAGCTCTTTCGTTATCGTTATTCGATCAAAACAGCGATCAATTTGTACCACGACTAGCAGGGCGTTATAACGGCGATCCATGTTTACTGGGTACCGGAGATGCAACCCAGTGTGCTGCGTTTGGTGCACCACCTGTTGGCACTGAGTTTGATTCAAGCACGGCAGAATATACCTATGGTGGTAACCCGAATATTAAACCTGAGCAAGCCGAATCAGACACCTTGGGTATTGTTTATACACCTAGCTATTTAGAAGGCTTTGATTTATCACTCGATTACTACAGTATTCGCGTAACAGATGCAGTAAGCCAAATTCAGCCTGGTGCTGCACTACAGAGCTGTTATGTTGACGATCCAAATCCGAATAACCCATTGTGTGGTGCGGTACTTCGTGATCCAAACACTGGTTTTATTAGCACAGCCATCGTTAATGACTTTAACTTAGCTGCAATCGAACAAGAAGGTATCGATGTTGCAGCAAATTATGTGATTGATGCGCCAGAGCAAATGGGTGGTCGCTTTAGGTTCTCTTACCAAGGTAACTTTGTTACTAAACAAACCCGCCAAAACAACAGCACTGTAGCCGAAGTAGACTGTAAAGGAACCTATGGCAGCGCCTGTTCAGGTGACTTTGCGAGTATCTTACAAGCCGACTATAAACACCGCGCAAGCATTGACTGGCAGTTAGATAACATGAACTTCCAACTAGGCTGGCGCAGAATCGGTGAAGTAGAGTATGCTGTCGACCGTTCAGAAACAATCTCGGCACAAAATTACTTAGATTTTGCCGCTGCATGGCAAGTTAATGAGGAACTTGCTGTTAACTTTGGTGTCGATAACTTATTAGACCGTGAACCGCCAACACCTGAGGTAGGCGCAAACCACTTTAACACCGTGAGTGATTATAGTGTGATTGGTCGCTCAGTGGGTGTTTCTCTGAGATATGCTCCAAGTTTTTAATTAATCCTACTGTTTTAGCTACACAGGATTGATCCCCTCAAGCGCACCCTGCCCGGTGCGCTTTTTTATTTCAAGTAATAACTACTTTAAGAATAAAAAGGGACAACGAACAAATTGTTGTTTAAGATATGAGCGACAGAAGCTACAAGGAAGATGCTATGCTCAAATCAATAAAGTCAAAAATTCCATTTATTTTTCTAATTAGTATTAGTCTTTTTTGGGGCATTTATTACCAAGGAAATCATCCACTGAATGACTTTGGGAATGCAAACTTTGAATGGTTATACCTACTAGATGCACTGATAGTATTACCTGTACTTTGCTTAATATTAATTAAAAATAAGAAAGAAGCGGCTTTAAAAGCAGTGGTATTGTGCTCACTCGCTATTTTAATCGGGAGTTACATCATTCCCGAACAAAACAAGTTTTTAATGAATTACTTAGAGCATGCTCGTTTTGGGCTTTTAGCTTTGATTGTAATTTTAGAGCTCAGCGCTCTCATAACTGTGTACCTGGCAATAAAGTCCGCTTTAAGCCAGCAGACCGATCCAGATATAGCTATAGCAAGGCCAATTAACAAGCTTTTCAAACAAAACGCAATTGCAAACTTTTTATGTTTCGAAACACGGATGTGGGCTTTCTTATTTTACGCTAAACACATTAAACCAAGCTATTTCACTGGTGAGCAACATTTTAGTTACCATAAAAAAGATGGATCACAAGCTAACTTACTTGGCTTTATTTTTATAATCTTATTAGAGTTGCCAATGATGCACTTCTTTTTGCACTTTATATGGTCACCATCAGCAGCAAACATTATCACTGGTTTAACTATTTTTAGCCTTTTATTCTTTACTGCAGAGTACCGTTCGGTTGCAAGGCGTCCTGTTTCTATTAGTAAATCGCAACTCATTATTCGCTATGGGCTATATCCTGCATACAATATTGCTTTAGCAAATATCAAAACTATTGATTTAAATACCGGTTTCATTGCACGCGCTCGAACAATCAAACGCTATAATTACTCTGGCTATCCAAATATTAAAATCACACTTAAAGAGCCCCAGAATGATATCGACACTGTTTTTCTAGGATTAGATAACCCTCATCATTTTATAGACTCCACTAACAAGGAACAAAAACATGCCATTTAACGAGCAAGAACGCAGCGCGCTTTTAGCACTTAAAGGTGTTGGGCCTACGGTTCTAAAACGTTTTGAAGAAATTGGCATTGAATCATTTAAGGAGTTAGCTGGGTTTGATGAAAACACCATTGCTGAGCGAGTAGCGTCAATGCTACATTCAAGTTGTTGGCAGAATAGCCCGCAAGCAAAGGCGGCAATCACCGCCGCTATTGCGCGAGCAAAGCAAGGCTAAAGCTCAATCACTTCTATTGCACCACGTTTTTGCATGGTGACATACACTCTGCTTTGCATATCGTCGAAGGCCAAATTAGTTGGATGCTGACCCTTTAACTTATAGCTATTTAACACCTTGCCGCTAGGCGAGACTTCAAGCACCTTTCCAGCACCATAACGAGTGATAAACACATGTCCTTGATTATTAACACGCATACCGTCCAAGCCATGATCAGTAAACTTAATCAAAACTTTTTTATTACTTATGTTTAGGCTCTCATCCAAGTCATATTGCCAAACAACTCGCTGCACACTCTCATTCACATAAAGCTTAGTATTTTCCTTGTTAACAGCAATTCCATTGGTGGTACCCATGTTTTCCTCAAGCAATTTAGTGCTGCCATCAGCATTAATACGCCACAATTGACCCGTTTCGTTCGCCCAATTAGGGTCACTTGCAAACAGCACCCCAGTTTTGGTGATAGCAATGTCATTGGGTTGATTCATGTTGCTATTATGAGCGAAGACTTCTGCTTTATTGCTGCCTGCAGGTACTTTTAAAATATTGTGGTTAACATAATCGGCAATAAACAAATTACCGTGTGAGTCAAACTGTAGGCCATTGCCAATGCTATCATTTGGCAAACGAACAAATAACGAAGTTTTGCCCATGTTGTCTACGCGGCCAATAGTTCCTTGCTGAGCATAGTTCACCGCATATAAGGCACCGTTATGCATAGTCGGTCCTTCAACGCCTTGCGTGAAAACGTTATCTTTAACAAAATCTTGGCTATCAACAGCAAAGGTTAAAGGTGAACTTAATAGTAATGTAATAGCCAGTGGCTTAAGTAATTTCATGGGCCATCCTTTTACTCATTTAAACTCGTGTAAACCGCTAAAATCGGGTATTCGTTTTCACCAAAAGATAAGGTCAATGAGCGTTTTTCGCCATCATCTAACTTAATACCTTCATCAAAACTCAGAGGGTGTACACGACGCCCATCAGCAAACAACGCCATAATATGGTCGGCCTGTAAAATACGCGAGCCTGATGCTTTATTTTCAATAGTCACAACAGCCAAACGGCGACCACTTTCACTGCTCATTAATACACTATGGACAATGCTAAATTGGCTCTGTTTAGGATAACGCTTGGCATCATTCTCAAATGAAAAAGCACTGCCAGAGAGCATCACTGGATCCACTGACAACACATCAGTATTTGCTTGAGTACTGGTTGCAAAAAGCGCTGAAAAAAATAGTAAAGTACGCTTCATATCAATCCTTTAATGAGCTTCAACTAAATTTAGCATACACCGTTCCTAATTCCCGTGCAAAACTGATTATTGCAGCTGAGGGATTGTCATTATTTATATAGTTACAATTTCATTGTTGAATTTTGTTCCTTTGTCCTCACAACATTAGTAAACCTCTTTTTTACACCTGGCAGTAGGAGCCAAGTATGTCTGATGTTCAAAATCGTCAATTTATTCTAGCCTCCCGCCCAAATGGGCAAGCAAACGAAAGTAATATTCACTTAAAAACAACCTCCATTCCAGCCCCTGAAAAGGGTGAGGTTCTGTTAAGGACCATATATTTATCTCTTGACCCTTATATGAGGGGTCGAATGAGTGACGCAAAATCTTACGCCGACCCTGTAAAAATTGGGGATGTGATGGTCGGGGCAACCGTGTGTCAGGTAGAGCAATCAGCTCATCCTGATTTCACTGAAGGTGAGTGGGTGCTCGCTTATACAGGTTGGCAAGAATATGCAATTAGTAACACTGAAGGTCTAATGAAACTTGGTGAGGCCCCCAGTAACCCATCATATGCACTTGGCATTTTAGGAATGCCAGGTTTTACGGCTTACATGGGGCTGCTTGATATTGGCGAGCCAAAAGCTGGAGAAACTGTTGTTGTCGCGGCAGCAACAGGACCAGTAGGTGCAACCGTTGGACAAATAGCAAAAATCAAAGGCTGCAAAGTTGTTGGTGTTGCAGGTGGTAAGGAAAAGTGTCGACACGCCGTTGAGAACTTAGGTTTTGACTACTGCATTGATCATAAAGCCAATGATTTTAGTGAACAGTTAAGCAAAGCATGTGATAACGGCATTGATGTTTACTATGAAAATGTGGGTGGTCATGTATTCGATGCTGTTTTACCGCTGTTAAATACTAAAGCACGAATCCCTCTTTGCGGCTTGGTATCACAGTATAACGCAACTGAGTTACCTCCAGGTCCAGACCGTTTATCAATGTTAATGGGGCAAATACTAACTAAGCGTATTAAAGTACAGGGCTTTATTGTTTTTGATGATTACGGCCACCGCTACGCAGAGTTTGCCAAAGACATGCAAGCATGGCTTAGTGAAGGAAAGATCAAATATAAAGAACACATGGAGCCAGATTTTACAAATACTTTAAATGCCTTCAACGCGATGTTAAATGGTGAAAATTTCGGCAAAACAGTTGTTCAAGTGCAGCAACCTTTATAACTTTATTAAATACTTAGCGCTGCAGAGCAGCGCAACTTAAAAGGATTACTTATGATAAAACTTCACCACTTAAATAAATCACGTTCAAAACGTATTATTTGGCTACTAGAAGAGCTAGGTGTCGATTACGATATTGTTGCTTATCAACGTAACCCAGAGACATTCCTTGCACCTGATGAACTAAAAGAGATTCACCCTCTAGGTAAAGCGCCGGTGCTTGAAGATGGCAAAAAGATAATTACCGAATCAGGGGCTATTACTGATTATCTAATTACTACTTATGGTGAAGGTAAATATATGCCAGCCCCAAAGTCTGATGAGTATTTTAGTTATCAGCAATGGCTTCACTTTGCAGAAAGTTCAGCTATGGTGCCTTTATTACTAAAACTGTTTATCACTAAAGATGGTTGTAAAACTAACTTTATAGCTGATTATGCTGACCATGAAATTGGCAAAATTTTGAGCTATGTAAATCAGCAATTAAAAGGCAAGCAATACCTTGTTGGTGAGACGTTGACTGGCGCTGACTTTATGATGTCTTTTGTTATTGAAAAAGTCGCCGAATCTGGCGTGCTAACACACTTCCCAGAATTATCGCGTTATCTAGAACAGCTCAAAACACATGAAAGCTATCATACAGCCAATGAGTTAGAAGAAAAATACGGATGATAATAGACAAAGGTACGTTATAGTGCCTTTGCACCTTTCGCTTTAATAGCATTACAAGGATAGTTGTGATCACGCTACGAAATTTTATAGAGTCAGATACCGAGCAGCTTATCGCTATACTTAACGATAAAGATGTAACTCAATATCTATCAACTAAAATCCCTTCTCCATATACTGAAGAGGATGCCTTATGGTGGATAAATGAAGGTAGCCAAGGTGAACTCGTTAAAGCGATTATATTTAACAACACACTTATTGGCTGTGTGAGCGTATTAGCCGGCGAGTTTGAGTTCAATCGCTCAGGTGAGTTAGGTTACTGGCTGGCAAAAGAGTATTGGCAACAAGGGATTACTACAAAAGCAACATCTATGCTACTTGATACTGTTTTTACTAAAACCAATATCACCAGAGTGTTTGCCTATGTGTGCGAAGATAACCTCGCTTCAATGAAGTTATTGCAAAAGCTAGGGTTCGAGCAAGATGCCATTTTAAAAAATGCGATGTTCAAGCATGAGCAATTCTTTAATGCGCATCTCTTTTCATTATTAAAGCCTAATAATCAAAACTAAAGGATGAGCATGAGTAAAGCACTAAAAATACTTTGGCATGTTGGTGCTGCTATTTTTTGGGGGTTTAGCACTCTAGCGTTACTTATTTGGGGTATTTCATCTATCACACCAAACTGGTGTGGTGAAGAGCAATATGAGGTGTTCTTATCACCATATAAAGATAAACAAGCCGTGGTATCAGTCATAAACTGTGGTGCTACAACAAACTATGAAACACTGATATCTATCAGTCGCGTAGCGCAACCAAGCGACCAAACTATCTTGCTATCACTAGACGGGCACCCAAGTAACAACAGCTACAAAGTTACCTGGACATCGAATAACGACATTAAACTTACTGATTTTGAATTTTCAAAGCTATTATCGTTTCATAGTCGAAACACTGTTGGCGATATAGCTCAGTCTCACATTCAACCTAAAAATTAAGTGAATTGGTATGCTTTAAATCACCATTTCACTTGAATTTCTCATTAAGAAACTTTTAAAGTTACCTAAAACAAAGTAAGCTAACCACTTCTGTAACACTTAAAGTTACCTATTGGGTTTTTACTATGCAACAACACGAAGTCACCGCCTTATTTGATCAACAAGCAGCTAATTACGATTCACAGTGGCAAAACATGGCACCTATTAGCCAAGCCTTGTATTTTATGATGTCGCCTTTATTCTGCAAACTGCCAAGCAATGCGCATATTCTCTGCGTTGGAGCAGGTACCGGAAATGAAATTTTGCATTTAGCACAGGCATTCCCAGCATTTCGCTTCACCGCTGTCGAACCCTCGACTGAGATGCTCAAAGTATGCAAACACAACTTAACGCAAGCAGGGCTAGCACAACGATGCCAGTTTCATAATGGTTATCTAAGTTCACTCAAAAACTTAATACCCTTTGATGCAGCAACAGCCGTATTAGTGTCGCAGTTTATTGTTGATGAGCCAAAACGGGTGGCATTTTTTGCTGATATACATAAACGTTTAAAAACTGGTGGGTTACTGATCAGTGCAGACTTAAGCGCCAATCAAAGTACCGAAACTTACCCAGAGCAGCTTAGTCACTGGTTAAGTGTAATGTCATCAGCCGCAGTCAGCCCTGAACAAATTGAAAAAGTAAAACAGGCTTATGAGAATGACGTTGCGCTAAGAGAAACTCAAGTCATTGAAAACATCATTGCCGAGTCAGGCTTTACGGGCGTTTATCCTTTTTATCAAGCAGGCTTAATAAAAGCATTCACCGGTGTCAAAGGTTAATTTAAACCGTACAAACTCGATTGCGGCCTGACTTTTTAGCCTGATACATGGCTTGGTCAGCCCTTTCGATTGCAGTTTCGATATCATCATTGGCATTTATTAGCGCGACACCAAATGAGCCAGTTACATTAATGTGTTTATCATTGCCAATTTCGATTTTTAAAGTTGCAACGGCTGCTCGCAGTCGCTCAGAAAAGGACTTGGCACCTTCAAGCTCTGTGTGTGGTAAGCATACTAAAAACTCTTCGCCGCCATAGCGATACAATTGATCGTACTCTCTTAAGTGGGATTTAATGCATTTAACAAGCGCTATTAACACTTTATCACCCGCGCCATGGCCAAACTCATCATTCACACGCTTAAAGTGATCAAGGTCGATCATTATTAGCGCACAGCTCAAAGATTTACGTTTACAAAGTTCCTGCTCTTTTTGTAGGTTTTCAACTAAGTTTGCTCGGTTTGTAGCACCGGTTAAAGGGTCGCGGGTGTGTAACAGTTCATAAAGCTCATCATTGATAGCTTCAAAATAATCTCGCAAACTATCTAAATCAGTATGAAATTGGTCCAATAAATTCACAGGAATAGCTAAATTAGACTCTTTTAACGATGATAGGACTTTGGCTCCTTGATGCATTTTTTGATGCGCTGAAGCGATTTCTGAAAAATAAGGATGAAGGTTTAGGGTCTGCTCAGGAAGTTTATTGAACCATTGCCCAAAGCGACAAAGATTATGAGCATTATCGCTTAAGTCTTGATCATCTGCGGGTATATCTGCAATTAAGCTCCTTAATAAGTTTCTATACCAAGATTGATGCCATTCAATGGCTTGCTCGATTTCTCCGATAACGTCTTCGAGCTGTGTATTAGACAATGAACTGATTCCTTGCCCAGTATTTTGATACATAACCAATGAATAGACTTCCACTTTATTATTGTTATTTCCTAAAACATTACCTAAGTAGAGTTACAAACTCAACTTAAAGGGATGTAAAGAGATAATTTATTCAACTAAGCGGTAACCTACAGCAGGCTCGGTTAAGATATGTTTAGGGCTCGCTGCATTTTTTTCTAGCTTTTGTCTTAACTGACCAATATGTACACGTACATATTCAGGGCGATTAATATACTGCTCTCCCCACACCTCAGATAAAATGGCGTTATGCGTTAACACCTTGTCTTTTTGCTGAAAAAATAACAGCAAAATAGCGTATTCTTTTTTAGTTAATTTTACTTCTTCATCGCCTTTGCGGACCACATGCTTATGTGGGTCTATATGAATATCACCACACTTAAGGGTCAGGCTTGGTGTTATTTGCGTGCGTAGAAGTACCCGTATCCTAGCTAACAGTTCGTTTGCACTAAATGGTTTGGTCAGATAATCATTAGCGCCGTTATCAAGGGCGGTGACTTTTTCTGTTTCGCCATCGCGTGCTGAAAGTACTAGCACAGGTAGCAAACTCCACAGCCTAAATTCCACCAGCCAATCTTGCCCATCCATATCGAGCAAGCCTAAATCAAGCAATACTAAATCAAACTGCTGCTGGCTTAAAAGCGAAAACGCATCAAGCCCTTTGGCGCATACACTAACCTCATAATTACTAGCTTTTAACAATGTTTTTAAAAAACTTTGCAGAGGTGGTGAATCCTCTAAAACCAAAATGTTAGCCACGGCGGTTACTCCAAATTAATATAGCTGTTGCCTGCTTTGTTTGCTCATTGAGGGTTAATTCAAAACATCCTTGGTGACATTTAGCAACCACATCGCAGATCACACTCCCTAAGCCAACCCCTTCATCTTGACTCGTCTCATACTTATTATCAAAAGAATTGGTTAACACAATTTGGTACTCATTTTCCGTTTCAATAAATTGTATGCTTGCCGAACCATCACCGTAGCGAGCAGCGTTCTCGAGCATATTAGCCAAGGCAATTTCTAGTAAGGTTTCATCCCCAAAACAGATGCTTTGTTGCTGAGCCTCGATGCGAAGTTTAAAGTTTTCTAGTTGTTGCTGGCGGCGTGATTTAGCTTCGCTAATTAAGGTCAAAATGGGCAGTTTTTGCCATTTTATATTCTCAGCTAACTTATTAACTTTACTGAGCTCCATTACTTTATCAAAGTGCTGGTTAAGAATTTTACTTTGCTCATAAATATTAGCTGCTTGCTCTTTGATAACCTCTGAGCTTAGTTGAATATCATCATCAGCCAACATGCTCGATGCCCCCATTATGGTCGCTAATGGCGTTCGTAAGTCGTGAGATAAACTACGCAATAAGGTGTTTTTTGACCTTTCTAGCTCCGCCTGTACTTTAATCGCCGCAGATTGTTCACGAAGTAAGGTTTTTTCCTGAACCTGATACAATAAAGAGCACGCCGTATTTGCCAAAGCGTGTTGCTCAGCATTGAGTGCTTTAGCAAACGCGATACCGCCAAATTCAGCTTGATGTTCATTTAAATAAATAAACTGCTTAGATGCTATTAACTGCCAATCACACGCAACCCCTAAATGCGCAGCCATGGTTTTTAAAAACAGCTGCTTTTGTTCCTCAAGGCTGTCGAGCTCATTGAGTTTTTTAGCTAATTCATACAGCAAGCGACTATTACTTGCATGGGCTTGCACATCGCGAACCTTGGTATTGAGCTCCCCTGCAAGGTGGCTTATCACTAAACCCACAATCAACATCACCAAAAAGGTAACCACATATTCAATATTTTCGATATGAAAAGTAAAATACGGCACCACATAAAACCAGTCCGTGCAGGCAACACTTACTAAGGTGGTAAGTGCTGCAACACGGCGATTACTTTGAACCGCAACCCATGTCACCCACAGAAGCTGTAGCATGACAATATCGGTGGTTGTAAACAGTTCTCGAAACGGAAATATCGCGAGCACCACCACAAGTGGCATTAACACACTTAAAAATGCGGCTTTTAAATACTGTATTTTGAATACTGACTGCATCATTTTTTCACTTATTTTTTGTCCCTATTAGATTAAAGGGTTTTCAATTTTGTCACTATAAAGTTTTTATAAAGTTTTTTTATCTCGGCATAAAATCTTTATAAAGCTTTCACTCTCTCTAAAGACATCAGCTCCTACTTGAATAACATGCTGGTTTAATAGCCGTTCATTAAATCAGTAAACATATGATCAATTGGAAAATCACATTTCGATTACTCGCTTTCCCTATTTTGTGGATGAGCATAGTGCAGTTGATATTTGCAGCTTTATCGGCACTTTTATTTAAAGATAATGTATCTGTGTCATTCCTATTACCTGCGTCAATAATGCTTTTTACAGCAAGTGTCATACTGTTAAAAACCCAGCATGTTGATTCATCACTTGCCAACTTTAGGGATGCACTGATTTATGCGACAGCCACCTGGTTGATTGCTGGCTTTTTAGGAGCAATTCCAATCATTTTAGTCACCAAAGTGACCTTTACAGACGGCATCTTTGAGTCGATAAGCGCATTAACAACCACCGGCGCTACAATACTGTCTGGCTTGGATGATTTACCTCGTACATTTTTATTATACCGCCAGTTTTTACAATGGATGGGAGGGCTCGGCATTGTAATTTTCGTTGTGGCTATTCTACCTATGCTTAATATAGGTGGGATGAAACTCTTAAAAGCCGAAACACCTGGGCCAATTAAAGATGAAAAGCTATCTCCTCGTATTGCAAACACGGCGCATTACCTATGGAGTGTATACTTAAGCATAACCGTGTTATGTACTGTCTCTTACTATTTTGCAGGCATGACCTTTTATGATGCAATCGCTCATGCGCTAACAACCGTTTCAACGGGAGGATTCTCAACCCACGATGCCAGTATGTGGTTTTACAAAAGTCATTTAATTTTATGGATCGCCAACTTATTTATGATTGCAGGAGCTATTAATTTTGCCCTGCACTTTAGAGTCGTCCACAAACGAGCGCTCGGTAGTTACTATGCTGATGAAGAAACTCGTTATTTTATATACATCATTACTGCCCTTTCAGCGTTGTCGGGCGTTATTTTATACAGTCACGATACCTACTCCTCTATTTTTGAGTCATTAAGTTTTTCAGCCTTTCATATCGTGTCGTTTATAACCAGCACAGGGTTTGGTGCTGCAAATTTTACTGAATGGCCAGAAGCTGTCGGATTTTTACTTATCATCACCGGCTACTTAGGTGGATGCGCGGGCTCAACAGCTGGCGGAAATAAAATCATCAGAAACATTCTTGTGGTTAAAATGCTCAACTATAACTTTAAACAACTTCTTCACCCCCGCGCTATATTCACCATTAAGTACCAAGGCAGCCCTGTAAAAGATGACGTACTTCATGCCGTTATGGCATTTATGACCTTTGCCGCAGGATCAAGCATGCTGTTTACATTATTGCTGATGTTTACTGGGCTGGATTTTTGGAGTGCATTTTCTGCAGTTGCAGCATGTGTCAATGTTCTCGGACCGGGGTTTGGTGAAGTAGGCGCTAACTTTGCGCCAGTTTCAGACACAGGAACATGGATATTAACCGGCGCGATGCTTGTCGGTCGTTTGGAATACTTTACTGTTTTTGCTCTTTTTACGCGTACCTTTTGGAGGAAGTAAAAACACAACTGTAATATGTCTTTATAAGCCTTTTGAGCATATAAATGCATCTTACTTATGATCTTCTTTGTTCACAGGACTGATTGATAAACAAACCACCAATCCTGTATCTATTGCTAAAATGAAGCTTTATTAAACTTTGCTATCTTCTAAGAAACACTTGGTGAACAATGTTTCAAAGACCCTCTCTGACGAATTTAAAACAGTACACATAAACATAATTGCACAACCCAAGGAAGATGTGCTGACAATTTAAAACCCTGCTACAACTGCTGTAGCAGGGCTTTAATGTCACTGTATCGCTGCTGCTCGCAAAGGCCAAAGCCTGATAGCTGTCTAACTTTGTTACGAGTAAATAAAGGCACGCTCATGCCCGCTAAAAATCGGCACTGCGTGTCGATGCTGACATCACCAATCCCTTTAGCGGCTAAGTGCCGTTTAAGCTCAGCAACTTTACTGCCAATCACATTTTGCTCAGGCATTTTGTGCACTAATGAATAACTGAGTTTTACGTGCTGGCCTCTACATACTGAGCAATGACCACATTGCTGTGGTGCATTTTGGTCATCAAAATAGCGGGCTAAATTATAACTTAAGCAGCTATCTAGCTCAAAAAAGCGTACTAAAGTGGCGATACGTTTAATTTCGGCCTGTTCTTTTTCGATAAAGTATTGGTGAAGTTGCTGCGCTAAATCAGCGTGGTTTATTACCGAGTTATTAACTTCATACACTTGCGTGATACGTTTAGTTTCAAGTGCTATATGGCCTTTTTCTGCTAAATAATCGAGCGCTGCAACCACACGTTTTCTGTCAACTTGAGTAGCGCTTGTTAGCGCATCAAAATTAAGTGTGCCCCAAATTTTCTTAAACTCGGTGTGTTTAAATACGTGTTGTAAGAAGGCTTGTCGATCAGCATCAAACTGGCTAAGCAGCTCATTTTTATCCGTTAAAAACTTATATTTAAAATCGGCGTAATAGGCATATAAAGGTGTAATAGCCCCTTGGATTTCTAACTGCACAAGTAAGGTTTTTAACGCCAAAGCACGAATATTACTTTCGCTTGATAAGCTGTACTCTTGCATTTCCCATTGGTTGTTTGTTTGCTCGTTGCGAATGTTATTAATGACATATTCAATACCACTTTGCTCGGGAGTGTCAGCATAAACAAAGTTTTCTACGGTATTTAAGCCATCTAAGTTTGCTAGCGTAAAACAGTTTGATGAGGCACCATCTCGTCCTGCGCGACCAATTTCTTGACTATAGTTTTCAATCGATTTTGGTAGATCATAGTGGATCACAAAACGAATATCTGACTTATCAACGCCCATCCCAAAAGCAATGGTTGCCACGACTATATTGATTTTACCCGCCATAAAATCATCTTGAATTTGCCAGCGTTTATTATCCTCAAGGCCTGCATGATAAGCCACCGCATTAAAGCCCGCTCTAGCCAAACCTTCGGCCACTTGCTCAGCGGTATGTTGTAAGGTGACATAAACAATTCCAGCCCCTTGTTGGCTGGCTATGATACTTGCTAATTGCTGAGATTTTTCTTGGCTTGCAACACTAAGCACTGATAAATCGAGGTTGCTTCGGTAAAAGCCAGTTTGTACTACACATTCTGGGGCAATAGCAAAACGCTCACACATATCACGCTTTACTTTTTTAGTGGCGGTAGCGGTAAGTAGCAGTACCAATGGAATATTAAGCTCTTCACGATAGCGCGGCAGCTTTAAGTAGTCAGGCCTAAAGTTGTGACCCCATTCAGATATACAGTGCGCTTCATCAACCACCAGCATCGAAATAGGCACTTGTTTAATAAATTCACGAAAACGTTCATTCTTAAAGCGCTCAACTGAGACCATTAGAATTTTCACCTTCCCTGCTCGCACATCACTCATTACCGTATGACTTTGCTCACTGGTTTGGCTTGAATCAAGGCTTGCCGCATAAATACCTTTGCTATTTAAAAAGCTGATTTGGTCTTTCATCAGCGCCAATAATGGCGAAACCACTAAGGTCAAATTGGGTAGGTGCAATGCGGTTAATTGATAGCACAAAGATTTACCTGATCCAGTTGGAAAAATTGCCAACGACGATTGCTGATTTAATAACTGCTCAATGGTTTGTTGCTGACCTTGGCGAAATTCATTAAAGCCAAAGTATTGATTCAACGAAGTGTGTAGTGGTGTAGTCATCCTGATCCCTCACTGTCATCCCCTTTTCAGGTAATGATAGGTCTCTTACTGCGAATTAGCCATGTTAACTTGTTTAACGCTATCTCCCAAGGCTATTGATATAACTAAGCGCACTATATTGTTCTTAACAGGTACTGACAAAATCAGTAAAAAGGCGCACAATGGGCGCGTTGCCATGGGGTATTGATGGATGGACTTGCAATACCTAAGCGCTTTTTCGCAAGAGTGTTTAGGTATTATACTTTTGAGGGCAACGTAATGATTAACCAACCTCCTAAAATCGTGATAATCGGTGGTGGCGCTGGTGGCTTAGAACTAGCAACACAATTAGGACACAAACTCGGGAAAAAACGTCAAGCAGAGATTCTTTTAATCGATAAAAACCGCAGCCATATTTGGAAGCCGTTACTTCATGAAGTAGCGACGGGGTCGATTGATGCCGATTTAGACGGCGTTGTATACTCAGCTCATGCAGCAAAACACCATTATAATTTTCAACTCGGCAGCTTTTGCCACTTAGATCAAACCAACAAAACCATTACTTTAAGCGAATTAAAAGACGAGCTTGGCCACCGTATTTTACCTGAGCGCCAAGTGAGCTATGACTACCTCGTACTTGCCATTGGCAGTGTTAGTAACGACTTTAATACCCCAGGTGTTAACAAGCACTGTTTTTACCTTGATTCAAACCAACAAGCTGAGCGCTTTCAGCATGCTCTACTCGATAACTTCACCCGTTTACATCAAGATGACGACCCACAGCACTCCTTAACCATTGCCATAGTGGGGGGTGGTGCAACCGGGGTTGAGCTGTCGGCAGAGCTTTATCATGTGTCAGACATGCTAAAAATGTATGGCCTAAATAAAATGACCGCCAAACGCTTACACATTGATTTAATTGAAGCAGGGCCGCGAATTTTGCCCGCTTTACCCGAGCGCATTGCTAACTCAGCTAAGCGAGAGCTGGTTAAATTAGGGGTAACAGTGCGCGAAGGCACACAAGTAAAAGAAGCCACAGAAAACAGCTTTATCACCAAAAACGATGAACATATCAAAGCCGATATTATGGTTTGGGCTGCGGGTGTAAAAGCTCCTGATTTCATTAAAGACATTGGTATCTTTGAGCTTACCCGCAATAACCAAATTAAAGTAAACCAATACCTGCAAAGTAACGTTAACGACGACATTTTTGTAATTGGTGATTGCTGCGCATTCACCCAAGAAGATGGTTCACAAGTGCCACCAAGAGCGCAATCGGCCCATCAAATGGCACAATGTGTTGAAAAAAACCTGATTGCGACACTCAAAGGCCAGCCCCTGAGTGTGTTTAACTACAGTGACCATGGTTCTTTAGTTAACTTGTCACGCTACAGCACAGTAGGTAGTTTAATGGGTAATTTAACCAGTAATAGCTTTTTTATTGAAGGAAAAATAGCGCGATTTATGTATATTTCGCTCTATCGTATGCATCAACGTGCAATCCACGGCAGCGCCAAAACCTTTGCACTGTGGATCAGTGAAAAAGTACTTAGAGTTGTTAGGCCAAAAATGAAACTACATTAAGCTACAGCATAAAGCCGGCAAATTAGTTGCTTGTCGGCTATTTGTGCATTTCGTCCCCAAGTCATTGACATCAAACTATGAAGCCATACACTTCACGCAAGATAAATCCATGGATTGAATATGAAAAAAGGTATTTCGCTAACCGTTTTTGCAGGGCTTTGTGCCTTTGGGACCTACCTGACATTAGATAAACCCACTCCCATCGCAGCTATAAGCAATAAAGTCTCAACATCTACTGGTACTGTAGCTGAACAAGAGAAAGCTACTAGCCTCTTTGAACCATCAAGCCAGCCAAATAGTAAAGCAACAAAGCTGGCTAAGCTCAAGCTAGCCAAACGCCAGTGTAAGCAACAAAGTTTAAAAGCCACTCAAGCAGCGGCTGATCATAGCCAAATCGAAGCTGCACTTAAACAAGCTCTAAAAGACGGTCAATCCCTTAAGGATATTTTAAGTTATTCAGAACTTGTCAAAATATCTTACCGTTCATTTGAGACTTTGCTTATTAATGCACTCAAAGAGAATGCTGAAGAACAATTTCAATATGCCGCATCAGTAAGTATCTTAAAAAGCTGGCAAGGGATTGAAATAATTGAGGCTTTTGATACTGATACAATCAACCAACTAACGGTAATTAATGGACCCCTTAGTCAAAATACTGGCTCAATGATGTTTAATGTTCCATTACCTGAGCAAGTAAACAAAACAGCACTGTACAAACTATTGGATAACAATGATGACTTTAATACCTATTTAAAAACACCGTTTAAAATCGGTCCATCACGACTCATTTCGCCATCTGTTTTGTTTCTTGTTAATGCTCATGCGCTTAGCTTAACTGAGTTTGAAAACGCAATATCCAGCAAAGAGTTTACTGTTAACGACATTGCTGTCGCTTTAAAAAGCAACTTACCTAATGAGTATTTAACAGCACTGATCTCTCAAACTGCACAGCTAGGCGGCTCGCCTACAGCAATGAGTGATGACTTTATGGATGAACAACTGTATTTAAACCTTGCTGATGTAGCCGTTAGTGAATTTAATGTACCAATTTTAAAGTTATTAAGTGAGCGAGGTATTGAGCCAACTAATCAGCCAAATGTATTTACGGCGATGGATATTGCCATTGTAAACCTAAAAGGCAGCTCAAATAGCGAAGTGAAGCCACTAGAGAGCAAACACTTAGAAACACTAAGTTATCTAAAAAATAAAGGTTATCGAGCTCACGGCGAGCTTGTGCGCGACACACCAAACGATAAGCTACTGATGCTTAAATCTTCATTTTTACCGAGTAGTCTTTTATTCGTTGGCGACCAAGTTGCTAATGATGCTTTTACTGAGTTAAAAGATATAACGCTAATTCCAAGTAGCCAAGCATTTAAGCGTAAAGATAAAGATAACTCTGCAATATCTAAAGCACTCAGTGCATATGAGCTACATAAACAGCAAGCCAAAAAAATAACTCCTGAGTGTGAAACGATAGATCAGCGGATCAATTCACTTGAGGCAATAAAAACACGTTCTCAGGCACTCAAAGAAATAGAAAAGCTTGAAGTCCAGCAAAGTTCACTGACACCCGACACCCTTCAGGCAATCGACCCTGTACAGGTTCATAATTGGCAATTTTTGCATTCGAATGAATATAAACATCAAACATCGATTCAGTATTTAGCCTTTAGGGAAGCGATTATTGAAAAAGACTTTAATACGGTAGCAACTATTACACAAACTGCAAAACTTAGTACCCATCAGACAAATATGTTGCTTGCAGCAACGATAGAAGATAGTCAACAATTGACGTCTATTTGGCAAAACAGAATAGATCCAACGCCACCAGAAACTCTTTATTCATTTACTGATTTACCATTAGCACAATGGCAAACATTAGCTGATAACGGCTTTGATTTTTCATTAAAAGACATGAAAAACAACGATATGTATTTTTATGCAAGTATGCATTCAAATGCAGCAGTTGAGTTTTTAATAAGCCATGCAGTTGCGCATGATTTTTCTAAACCTGGGCTTGATATCCTTGACCAAGCACTTGAGCAAAGTTACAACACGCAAACCCTCGCTGACTATATGCCAAGTGCATTAAAACTAGTTAGCCAATATGAGCCTAATCACTTTCGTCGTGCTAAGCGACTTAAAGTGTTTACGCCTAATGTCTATAAAGAGCTTATTAAACTTGAGCCAAAGCTTGCCCCTAAGGATGGCACTCAAATGAATCACTACCAGTACAGCGCTTATTAAGCTCCCCTTTACCTATTCGAGCCGTAAATTAACCTATCTGTTTACGGCTCAGCCGCGTATAATACGCACTTTTTGTGGGGCGCAAAAAATTTAATATTATTACGCTAAGCGTTTTATCGCTTGCAATGTCGACTGATGCTTTTGCAGCTTCAATCACTAAAGGCAGTACGCTTAAAAATCCTCGCGTTTTAAGTGCAATCAAGCTTGGTTTATTGTTTGGCTGTATCGAAGCCATTGCACCGATTGTTGGCTGGCTGATTGGCAGTGCCGGTGCTGATTACGTTGAAGCGTTTGATCACTGGATTGCCTTTGTGCTGTTAGTGGGTCTAGGCATTCATATGTTACTTGAAAGTCGTAAAGATGACGATAATGAAGAGGAACTAGCTCCTAATAGTAAGCGCTCTTTTATTGCTACTGTGTTAACCGCCGTTGGTACCAGTATAGATGCGATGACAGTCGGTATCAGCCTTGCTTTCATGAAAGTAAATATTTACTTAGCTGCCGCCATGATAGGCCTAGCAACCACAATTATGGTTACCATAGGCGCACTACTTGGTAACGTAATGAGTGGCTGGGTTGGCAAAAAAGCCGAAGCAATCGGCGGTGTTGCACTTATCTTTATCGGCTGTGGCATCCTTTACAGCCACACCATGGCTTAACCTAATAGCTTATCAAACTCTTCTTTGGGCATGGGCTTATGAAAATAGTACCCCTGCCCAAACTCACAGCCTAAGTCGATTAAACTATTTAAATGCTGTTTTTCTTCAATACCTTCAGCCACTATTTGTAAATTCAAAGTATGCGCTAAGCTGGTGATCGTTCTAACAATGTCCATACTTTGCGTATCATTGAGCATATCTCTCACAAAAGATTGATCTATTTTGAGTACATCGACAGGAAAAAGCTTTAGATAAGACAAACTTGAATAACCCGTACCAAAGTCATCTATAGCAATAGTTAACCCCAAGTCAGCGAGCTTATTAAGCATGACTTTTATTTCATCAAAATCATGCATCAACGCGCTTTCGGTTACTTCAAGCTCTAACAGTTCACTGGCAAGCCCCGCTTGTTCAATGGTGTCAGCAACTAGATTACAAAAATTACCATCGGTAAACTGTTTTGCAGCAATGTTTACGGCAACCTTGATTTTATGCCCTTTATCGGCCCACTCTTTAGCCGCTTTACAGCTTTGCTTAAGCACCGATTTACCCAAGGCATGAATAAGTCCGGTTTCTTCAGCAAGGGGTATAAAATCCAGTGGTGAAATAAGCTTATTGTCGTTATCTCGAAGTCGTACTAAAGCTTCGACCCCCATGATCTTCCGGGTTGCGAGCTCTAGTTTCGGCTGATAAAACACCTCTATTTTATCTTGCTCAATAGCATTTCTTAACAGCTTTTCAACGCTTTGACGCTGCTTAAATTGATACTCTAAGTCATCGGAGTAATAGCAAAAACGGTTACGTCCCTGCTCTTTAGCACGGTACATTGCTGCATCTGCATGAGTCATCATCTCTTCTGCTTGAGTGGAGTCCGCAGGGTTAACACTCACACCCACACTAACCGATAAAGTATACTCTTGGCTATCAATACGAAATGGCTCATTCATGGTGTTAATAATATCGCTGGCAATGGCATCAACTACAGAGGCGCTCTTTACATCGGGTAATAAGATGACAAATTCATCACCACCAATTCTTGCCAATGTCGTATTGAGATCAATTAAAGACTCAAGCCGCTTTGCAACATCTTTTATGATTAAGTCACCTTGGTGATGCCCTAAAGTGTCGTTTAAGTACTTAAAGTGGTCGATATCAATCAGCATTAACGCTACATTCTTATTCATGCTACTTGCAACCTTACAAGCATGAGTGACCCTGTCGTGTAATAACACCCGATTAGGCAAATCTGTTAGCAAGTCATGATTTGCTAAATGACTCATTTTCACAGCCATCGCGATTGATTCACTGACATCATGAAACACAATAATACCGCCGATAATGTTACCCTCAACATCACGTATTGGCGCAGCTGAATCTTCGACCCTATAAACTCGCCCATCAAGCCCAGTTAATTGACTATTTAACGCCATGGCAACTATACGCTGCTCTTTTAAAGCAACAGATATAGGATTGACGAGTGTTTTGTTCGATGTTGCATCAACGAGCTTCATTACCTCTTCAATATGGCGCCCTTTTGCCTCTTCAACGTGCCAACCTGTTAATCGCTCAGCAATGGGGTTCATAAAGTTAATAATTGCATTATTATCCGTAGCAATTACGGCATCACCAATAGAATTAAGCATAACCCGTAAGCGTTCAGATTCATTCGATAGTAGTTTTTTTGTATGAGTAATTGAAGTGATGTCCGAAAGAGTAAGAATAACACCTACAACTTCATGCTCTTTTATTCTTAAATTTATTTGCGCTCGAACATATTCAATTCTATTGCGAGGGCTGGGCAACTGAATATTTAAAACTTCTTGCTCAATTCCTTCAGTTAAGCAGCGATGAAAAGCCTCATATAATTCATCGGGTAATACATCTTTGGCGAAACAACCTAACATTTGCTCGCTGCTTTTTGAAAACCAATGGGCGGTTTCATCATTACTAAAGAGGTTTTCCTCTGTATTTGACCAGTAAGATATATACACAGGTACTTGCGCAACGAGTGTCGAAATATCATTTTTTGCAGCCAGTATTTGTGCTTCTTGGTGTTTAAGCTTTAATTGATTTTGCACTCTGAGCCGGCAAATATTTAAATCAACGGGTTTATGAATAAGATCAATTCCGCCGCTTGCAAAACTCTGATATTCAAAAATTTGCTCATTATGAGAGGTGACAAAAATCACATGACTTTGTGCGGTTTTAGGGTTGTTTTTAAGCTTTTGACATACTTCAAAGCCATTCATGCCGGGCATTTCAATGTCGAGCAAAATCACATCGGGCTGAAAGAAAGCGGCTTTTTCAATGGCTTGAGCGCCATTATCACAACAAACAATTTCACCAAGATCGCTCAGCGACTCCGCCATTATTAATAAACTAGTTGGCTCATCATCAACAACAAGCACTTTGTTGTGTGAATTATTATGATGAGAAAAAAGCATATCCATCGCCCTCAGAATCTATACCTAAAAAAACTCTAGTCCTATCTCACCAGTCTCGCCAAAAAAAATAACTTTTTTTAATTATTAAGTTGTAGAAAATCCCAGAATCCAGTCTATGCTTTATTCATCGCGTGGAGGGAATAGTTTGCAACCGGTAGCTAGTCGCACAGATTTAAAGCTAAATGATTCTGTTATTTTGATTGTTGATGATGAACCAATTAATACAACCGTAATAGAAAGTTTGCTCGCGCCCTTCTATAAAACGCACACCACAGATTGCGGTGAAAACGTGCTGCACCTGTGCGAAACCCTAAAACCTGATTTAATACTGCTTGACGTGATGCTTGGCTCCATGAGCGGTCTAGATGTTTGCAAGCTATTAAAAAAACACTCCCAGTACAACGATATTCCGGTGATTTTTATCACCGCCATTATGGATCAAGATGACCAAAATAGGTGCTGGCAAGCAGGCGCCGTCGATTTTGTATCAAAACCGGTTTATGGCGCCACATTACTTAATCGCGTAAAAGCACATTTGACCTTAAAAAAACAAGCCGATTTACTCAAAAGTCTTTGTGAGCACGACAGCCTAACAGGTTTAAACAATCGACGATTTTTACAAAACACCCTTGATCAAAACATTCGTTTAGCCGTCAGAAACGATAATGCCCTTTCAGTATTAATGCTCGATATTGATTACTTTAAACAATACAACGACTCTTTTGGTCATCAACAAGGTGACGAATGCCTAAAACGTGTTGCTGATGAAATCAAAAAAAGTGTTAACCGCCCAACCGATACTACTATTCGTTATGGCGGTGAAGAATTTTTATGTGTATTGCCAGACACCGATATTCAAGGGGCACAATTTATTGCTCATAAGCTTTTGGCAAACATTCGTGAACTAAATATTGAACACCCACATGCAACCTCTGGAGTACTCTCTATTAGTATTGGTAGCGCAACATTTCCTGGGCATGAAGCCATCGACACTGACGAGCTAATTCGCTGTGCCGACAAAGCGCTCTATCAAGCCAAGCATCAAGGGAGAAACCGCTGTGTTTGCATACTTGCTGAACCCAGTTTTAGTTTTTAAGCTAAACCAAACCTTACTGTCGACTCACGTTTTCGGTATGGAGGGCTAAACCATGGATTACGAAGTATTACACCAGAAAAAAGCAACAACCTCTGAAGGACGCTTTTTAGTGCCATTAGCGATTGCTTTTATCGGCGCCATTATGTGCTCAGCAATCTTCTTTTTCGAGCTACAACTTCATAAAAATATTAATAACAGTGTTGCTGAACGACTGAGAGAATCAAGCGCTACCGTAGATGTGCAGATAAATGAGAGTATTAATAAATACAAAAACGATTTACAGTTTTTATACTCCACCCCACCCATAGCAGGGCTTGCAAGAGCCGCTGCGAACGATGGCAATGATCCGCTAGATAGCACCACCTCAAAGCAATGGAAAAAACGTTTAGAAACGATATTTGTCGCGTTTTTACAATCCAACGCAGAATTCGAGCAATTACGTATCATCAGTACGCAACAAGCAGGACAAGAACTGATCAGAGTAGACAGAGCTGCCGGTGGCATAGTTGTAAAAGCTGATAATCAGTTACAGGATAAAAGTGGCCGTGACTATTATCAGCAAAGTTCGCAATTGTCACTGGGTGATATGTATTTATCAGCAATAACACTCAACCGTGAATATGGAAAGCTCGACTATCCTTATAAACCTATGCTACGTATTGCCTTACCCATTTTTAATGAAAATATGCAGCGCTATGGGCTGATTATTGCAAACATTAACACCTCTCACCTATTTGCATCTCTTAATGCGATGGTACAAGCACCAAACTCATTGATCCTAACAGACAGCGAAGGCTACTTTTTAGTACACCCAAATGAAGACTTACGCTTTAGCCGCGACTTAGCGCCAAACAAACGTTGGGACTCAGTGTATAAATCTGAACCCGCCTATCTAGAAAATATACTCAGCATTAGCTCTAACCTTGCAAGCGGGCAACAATACGAAGCATTAAGTAAACGCATTCCATTTACTGGAGATTTAGAAACAGGGTTTATAGATGCCCACATTATGCTTCCTCATTCTGAAATAAATGCGATGGAACGCGAACAGAGGATCAGCACTTATGCATTTTTGTTAGGCGTATCTGCTTTTTTGGTGTTTGTACTTGGATTTTTGCATCGAAATTTAAAGCGTAACCGCGAGCTTGCCGAGGCAAGAGCGGTATCTTCAGCCATTATTAGCGGCTCAAAAGATGCCATTATTGCAATAAGTGATATCGGTCTGGTGTCTAGTTGGAATAAAGCAGCCACTGAATTGTTTGGTTTTCAACGTGAACAAGTCTTAGGGGCAGATATAAACAAACTGAATCTATTTCCAAATATTAACATTAAAGAGGTATGTAACGAGGTTAAAAGCCGACGAAAGCAACATGAAATTGAAGTCGACTATCAGCAAAGCAATCAACACACGACTCATTTAGCACTCGCTTTTTCAGCTATCTTTGATGAACATCATCAACACAACGGCACAGCCATCCTCATTCGCGACACTACCGTTGAAAAGCAAGCGAGCGACAAAATTAAGCAAATAAATAACGAACTCGAAATTAAAGTCGCACAAAGAACTGCCCAGCTAGAAAAAGCCAGCCAAGTTAAAAGCGCTTTTATATCAAATATTAGTCATGAGATGCGAACACCACTAAACGGTGTTATTGGCACACTCAATTTAATAAAACGAGAGTCACTAAGTAATCAACAACAGCATTATTTAGAAATGACAGAGGTAAGCGTTAATAGCTTGAACGTACTTATTAACGACATTCTTGATTTATCAAAAATTGAGGCTGGCAAACTCGACTTGGACAAAAAAGCGTTTAACCCTATTAAGTTTTTTGAAAGCTTAAGTGGCAGCATGGCTGTTAAAGCACAAGAGAAAAACCTTGAATTTATTTTAGATATTGCTGATGTTGAGTACAGCTCGATTGTTACAGACCCTCATCGCTACTCACAAGTGATTACCAATTTAATTAATAACGCGATTAAATTTACTAAAACAGGTTTTATAAAATTTACCGCCACAAGCAAACGTCTTAGCGATGATAACGTTGAGCTATGCTGCACAATTCAAGATACTGGAATTGGTATTGCGCCTGAAAACCAAAATAAATTGTTTAGTGCTTTTACCCAAGCCGATAATAGTGTTGCTTCACAATATGGCGGCACTGGACTTGGTTTATCAATATGTAAGCAACTAGCTAGTTTGTTAAATGGACAAATTTCCTTTGAATCAACTGAGGGGAAAGGCAGTACTTTCACATTTACCATTCAGTTAGACAGCCAAAATGTAGAAAAACGCCAACCAAGCAGCCGCTTAAAAGACAGCGTGTTTGCTGTGTCAGTTAAACAACCAGAGCTTGAACGAAGCTTAACAAAACTAATCTCTCATTGCGGTGGACAGCTCACGAATGTTGACCTAGAAAGCTTTGAGGTAAGCGATAACATGCCCTTTGATACGCTAATTTTAGAGCCTGGCAATCCGTTACTCGCAAAACTTGATAGCTTTACTGAAAATACCTATGACCATAGCCTGCCCTTTAAATTAGTGGTGCTTATAAACCCAACCGAACCACCACCGCAAGCTAAATTCTGCACCTTTATGCGCTTATCTAAACCTGTGCTTATCTCTGAGTTTTTACTTAAACTAGCTGATGAACGACTCATACAAGAGCAGCCTGCTCAAGACACAACACCACTTCGTCGCGAGACTGATACGCAAATTCACATAGATGTTGATATTGCAGGCGCAAAAGTGCTCATTGTTGATGATAACGATATTAATGCTGCAGTTGCCAAAGGCACATTAATGAGCTTGGCACTGCGCTTTGAAATGGCGTCGAATGGTCAGCAAGCCATTGAAATATTGGCCAGTGCACCTGAAGACGATCCATTTAACTGCGTGTTAATGGACTGCCAAATGCCCGTGTTAAATGGCTATGATGCTGCGGCACAAATACGCAAAGGGGCTGGTGGAGAGTACCATAGCGAGATCCCAATTATTGCCATGACAGCCAATGCCATGCTCGGTGAGCGTAAAAAGTGCTTAAATGCAGGTATGAGCGATTACATCACAAAACCTATCAGTGCAGATAAATTGATTACCACTACGGCGAAATGGGTTGCATCAACGTACCCTAAACATCATAAAGCGCCAAAAACGATTGCCGTGCCTGAGGTAAATCAGTCGCCCGCTATACTGCAAGAAGAATTAATCGATGAAGAAAAACAGCATTGGAATCGCGAAGCTGCCCTCGGTCGTTTGATGAATAACGAGGTGCTATTAAACAAAGTGAGTAAGATGTTTTTAGAAAGCTCACATAAAAAAATAACGCTGCTAACACAAGCAATCAAAGACAAAGACTACCATGCGATTGCAACCACCAGCCATGCGCTTAAAGGAACCTGCGGCGATGTGGGCGCAGCCAAATTGCACCTGCACTTTACTGAACTAGAGGTACTGGCCGCAAGTAAGGGCAATACGCTAAAAGATATTCAACTTAAGCTACTCGAAATCGAAAAAGACTACGAGATTTTGTTAGAAATTTTACAAAAGCATACCGTAGCCAGGGTCGGCTAATTTTATTAATAGCAAATAAATGGGCTTTGAAAATCAAAGCCCATTTTTCATTAAAGCGCCGCATATTTGTCTTCTAATTTTCATAAAGTGGGAGTATGTTTATACAAACCACTAAAGGAATGACGCTATGACCGCTAAAACGCTGATTTTCAACTTTGATGGCACAGGCAGTGAGCCTCGTGATGCTGAACAATTCAGCGCTGCACACTTCAAAGAAGACGCCAGTATTTCTAATATTCTTAAACTTCATTTACTTTTTGGTGGCGCACTCAATAGCGAACCCGAAACACCATTTCCAACCCAACTTAGCTTTTATTATCAGGGCATAGGCACCCAAGGTAGCCGCTTTCGACGCTTATTTAACCAAGCACTTGCGCCTAGAGGTGATGACGTTGCCAGCATTTTAAACCGTGCGCTGAGCGACTTTAAAAGCTACTACACTGTTGGCGATAAAATACTACTCACTGGCTTTAGCCGCGGTGCAGCGCTAGCAAGACGCTTTGCCAAGTGTTTAGAGCCACTTATTAGTGATGATGTGTACTTGTGTGTATTTGATACCGTTGCATCTATTGGTTTTTCAAAAGTAACTAAGGCAACCCGTGGTGCTGAGCACGTTATTTTTGAAAACTACACGCTAGCAAATAATGTTAAAGCAGCCCTTCATTGCGTTGCTCTCGATGAAAAGCGCCGTGCATTTGAACCGACACTTATAAATAAAGCACCGCACGTTCAAGAGATCTGGTTTGCGGGCGCTCATTCAGATGTTGGCGGCGGATACTATCGAGATGGTTTAGCCGACATTTGTCTTCGATATGCGATTGAGTGGCTTATTGAACAAACCGTAACGCTAAACCTGCTCACCAGCGCAGATATCAATTACAACACCTTATTACCTGAAGAGCACAGTAACCTCATCGCCCAAGATGATGTGACCGTTACCCCTGATCCGCTGGCACTTAGTCATCAGCAAAATTATTTTTGGTTTAACCCGTTGTTTAAACTAGTAGACCGCGAATGCTGTGTTCTGGTTGATAACGAACAAAGCACGTTCGCGCCAACCATTCATTACACCGTCGCAGAGCGTATTAACCGCCTAACAAGCTATCGTCCAGAGTCGTTAAAAAGCCTTCACTACGATGTGCTATATAATGATGAAACGCGCTTAAATTTTAAGGGATTAAGCCCGCATATTGCGCTTGATAATCAAAATATGACGGTGCTGAGTATTGATGAGAGTAAAGATGTATTTGTGTATGGTGCCGAAAAGTACAACCACACAGGCCTAATGTTGGAGCAAGGCGGTACTTATCGCTTCACCCCTTATCCTGAACAAACCTGGTATGACGATGGTATTAGCTGCGGTCCAGCAGGCTGGCATCGAGATAATATCCAACTTGGTGTGAAAGAAATTCCAATGGCCGTGCTAGAGCCATTTAGACGTTTACCTCACGCACAATGGTTTGCGCTGATTGGCGCTATCGATAACAACGACGATCACTTATTTGAGATTGCTGAGGGTGCCGATATTCGTATTACTAAATCTGGCGAATTTTGCCCTTTTGCCAACGACCTAAACCGCTTTTATGGGGCGAATGCGGGGCGGATTAAACTGCGCGTTACTCGTTTGGGTTAACTACTTAATTACATACCGAGCGGTAATTTCGATTATCGCTTGCTGATTTTTTAGAATAGCAGAATCAATAGCAGCTCTTTCTTCTGCTGACAAGTTAATTTCATTAAGCATTAGATGAACACTGTCATTGTGGACAATATAAGGGTAGATTTCGATACCCCGCAGCTTATTTTTTTGAATTAAATATAAACCAGCTAATTCATCATCAACAAAAAAATCGACTCGCCTAGCAACTAGCATAGCGAGGCGCTGGCGTAAGGAGGCCACAGTAACGAGTTGTTCTTTGTATTTAGCTTGTTGAGCTAACTGAGTAAATTCTGGGCCATAATAACTACCGCTATTAGTCAAAATTACTTGCTGATGATCAAGTAACCCTTGTAAGTCTAGAGCGTCTAAACGGTTATGGGGATACCAAAATAACCGCATCACCTCATTACGGTAAGGCTCTGAAAAGAAGCTAAATGAATCACGCTCTTTGCTATAGCTAGCAGCTGGCAACACATCAATTTTACCATGTTTTAGTTCAGCAAAACCGCGCTTTGAAGACGGCATAATAACGAATTTAGCGCAAAAGCCCGCATCCTTTAGTATTAGGTTTACTATATCAATATCAATGCCAGTCAGCTGATCATTTTGGGTAAATGCATAAGGCGCCCATTGCTGACTAATGCCTACCTTTAAGGTTTTCTCACAACTAAAAGCAGAAGCACTTATTAAAGCAGTAAGAATTAATAACAGCACTTTTAAAACCATCAACACACCTTAGTTTAAGTACTTAGAACTGACTTTCTTTTAGTATGGTTGATAATTGTTGAAAGACCAATGTATGAAATAAGAAACAGAAAGTTAGCAAGCTTTAAGTTACGAGGGGAAAGTTACGAGAAACGAATTACGAGGTACGAGTCTGTAGCAGCGATTTTAAATCGCGTCCTAGAACCCAGAACCTAGCGCCTGATGTTTTCATTCGTAGGCGTGAAACTTGTTTCGCGCGTCTGACCGCTGCAAGCTGAAAGCTGACAGCTTCTTTCCCTTTTCCCCTCGATAACTTTACTCTTTCTAACTTCCTCCCACAAAAAAGCAGCCTTAAGGCTGCTTTGAAGGGAAATCACATTTTAATGATGGGCATTAAATGTGGTTATTACACTTAAAGTGCTTTCCATACATCTGCGACACCTGGCTCGTCTCCTTGAGTCCACCATTTCGCTTCGTATTTATTACCTTGGTGAGTGACTTGATCGCCAGCGTTGTAGATACCCGCAGCTTGCCACACAACATCACCATTACCGTCAGTTGGTTGTGAACTTGCTTCCCATGGGCCACCTAAATCAGGGCGGTCGCCTTGTGTCCACCACTTAGCAGTATACTCTACGCCATTATAAGTCACCGTATCACCACCTACATAGATAGCCGCTGCATCCCATGTAGTTTCACCACCTGGCGGAGTTGTTGTGCCAGAATCTGTCACTTTGACATTAAAGCTCACTGCTGCAGCTGTTTGTCCATCACTTACCGAAACCGATACAACATAACTAGTATCTGCATCAACGCTGCCCGCTTGTAAACTCACATCAGCACCTGAACCCACTAACGTTAAGCCTGCTGGTACTGTCCAGCTGTATGAAAGCGCATCGCCATCAGCATCAGATGCCGAAACCGCTACAGCCACACTCGCCTCTTCAGCCACTGTTTTATCTGCAATTGCCGCAACCACTGGTGCTTGGTTCTCACCTGTTGTTGGTGCTACAACATTCACTGTAACGTTACGGCTTACACTTGCCTCACCATCGCTAACACTCACAGCAACCGTGTATTGCGTATCAGCAGTCACTGATGGTGCAGTAATAACAAGTGTATTTGAATTTTCACCGCTTACTGTTAAGGCGCTGTCAGCTGTCCAGCTAAAGCTTAGTGGATCGTTATCTGCGTCAGTTGCCGATGCAGTCACAGATACAATTTCGCCCGCATTAACAGATACGGAGCTTGATACAGATAGCACGGGCGCTCTATTGCTAGGCTCAGTGACTGTACCACCCAACCCCTCATGCATTGCATTAAGAATATCACCATTATCAGCATCAATTTCCCATGCAAATAAGCCACCTAAATTATGCTGATTGACATAATTACCTTTAGCAATAACTGATGCAGGGCTGTCATATGTAATGAGCTTGCCTGTTGAACGATTCCATACATACGCACCTTTTGCTTGCTGATCATACCCCACTTCAAAGCCATTAATTCCAGTACCTGAAGCACCGATCATATTGGCTTTAATGCCTTTATAATCAATAACACCATCTTCCCAAACGCCCTGCGCAGTGCTGCCTTTAAGTGGGCCGGTCCCTGTTGCTGTCATTGGATTTCCATCAATACTTGTGCCTGTTGGATAAACGCCTTCCCAACCACGACCATACATAGCGGTACCTACCACGATTTTCTTCGATGGTACGTTTTGCGCTAGCAATAACTGAACTGCATTGTCGGTTGTGTAAGCCGGGCCTTTATATGGAACACCTTCCTCATCAACACCTGTGCCATCGCATTGACCAACGCGGAAATGCGATGAACAATAAAGCGCTGTTTGGTGGCCCGTCACACCACTCCATGCACCATAAAAGTCATAAGTCATGGCAAAGATATAATCCATATACTGACTAGCGGCTTGATAATCAACATCTTCAATTTTGTCATAACCTGCACCAATCGCTGATGTTAACTCATACTCACGACCTGTCTCTGCTTCGAGTTTGTCAAGCATCGCACGAAGCTCTTGCATCAGCGCTACGTATGCTGGGCCATCAGCAACTGGGTCGCCTAGGTTTGGATTAGCACCATCACCACCAGGGAACTCCCAGTCAATATCAACACCGTCGTAGAACTTCCACGTTCTTAAAAACTCTTCCATTGATGCCACAAACGTGTCGCGGTTTGCTTTATCGGTAAAGTAAGCAAATGGGTCTGATAAAGTCCAACCACCTACTGATGGTAAAATTTTCAGATCAGGATAGCGCTGCTTTAACGCCATTAACTGCGAATAGGTACCACGAATTGGGTCATTACTATCAACACCTGGTAGCGCTTTTTGAATCGCTGCCCATGGGTCGTGGATCACAACTTCAAAATCTTGCGAGCCTGCACACGCCGTATTTAGCGCATTTTTAGGACCGCCTGTTAACGAGTCATTAGGTCCACAAATTGGAATAAATCCATACAAGATATGACTGAGGTTTTGCGCTGGAATATTAGTTACATCATAGTCACGGCCATAAATACCCCATTCAACAAAGTAGGCACCGGTTACAAGGCCATCTTTGGTGCCAATATCTTGGTTGTTTGGATCATAATCCATCGGCAATGGCGCTAAATGGCCGCCATCTGTATCGGCAATAACAATTGGCTTACCTTCACTGCGAGCACAGGTGGTGCCGCCTTCACATAGTTCTAAATACATTGTGTGACGACCCGCTTTATCATACGGGAAGCTAATAACACCACTTTTAGTGCCTGCGGCAAGCGAACCTTCATTAACCAGCATATCATCAAAATACACTTTGTAGCTGTCGCCGCCATCACCACTCCATGCGTTCCATTCAATGCTGATAGTGACTTCATCAACACGGTTCACCAAACTCTTATATGAACCTGTGCCTTCAAGATCAACCTCAACAAATGAGTACTCTTGTGGCTCCCAAATGATGGTTGGTGTTGAAGGTGCCGCATTCGCTGCACTTGCAAAGAGTGCAACACCAATGGCTGCGCTTAATTGTTTTATATTCATGATTCTCTCTTATCTGTTTTTATATAGCGTTACGCTGTTATTGATAAAGTTTGAACTACAAAACTTTAGATTTCTGTCCATACTTGGCTGGCACCCGGTACATCTCCTTGGGTCCACCACTGCGCTCGATAGCGCTGTCCTTGATAGGTTACTTCGTCGCCGCCTTGATAGGCTTTGCCGCTGTTCCATTCGATTGATGCACTGCCAGATTCAAGCTGCCATGCATCACTACTGTCTGGTTGTTCGCCTTGATTCCACCATTTCGCACTGTAGATTCCGCCGTTGAAACTCACTTTATCGCCTGTGTTGTATTGGCTTGTGCTATTCCAAGCAGGAACGCTCGGATCAACAGGGTCAGGGTCGACCACAGCGCTATTAAGCACAGTCACGGTAAAACTTACTTGGCTTGTGAGCTCGCCATCTGACACCGATACACTCACGGTGTAACTTGCATCAGCATCCACAGCAGGGGCTGTTAGCGTGATGTTGGCATCATTACCCGTAAAGCTAAGTGGTGCAGGTACATCCCAGCTATAAATTAATGTGCTTTGCTGATCATCAAAGGCATGAAGGTGTATCGCTGTGCTGCTGCCTTCTTCGACTTGAAGGTCGTCTGGTTGATGAATAATAGGCGCGGTATTGTCAGGTGCAGCTTGTACGCTTAGTGCAAAGCTGTAATTTTCATTCGTTGTAAAGACCTGATTAGTTAGTAAATCTGTAGCATCAAAGACAATATCTCCAGCGCTATTTTGCACGCCAATATTAACTAAGTGCGCGTAATTAAGGTTTAACAACGCTGCAAATTCAGCCTGCCAATTAGCTTGATTATCAGCTGTGATCTGCATTTGTTGAGTAAGTAACTCTTGGCCATTTTCATCAAATAACCGAGCTGACACACTACCGCCAACCTCAGCGTCTTGTCCTTGACGAACAAAGTAGCTGATTGCTGTCCAATCGCTTGGCTCTGTCGGGGTCGCATCGCTAACGATATTAATATCGCTACAGTTGTAGAAGCCTTCGCCACCGGCATCATCTCGTTGCCAACGCGTATATAATATGGCATCGCCACTGCGCCCTTGCGGGATAGACACACTCATTTCATAGTAACGGTCGTTATTAGCATCAATGCTAAAATCAAGATTACCGTACTCTTCAACAAGCTCTAGGTCATCCCAAGTAAGCACTTGAGTCGCACTATCAAAGCCCGGTTTTGTTAAATAAAACTGCCAAAAACTCGGGTTATGCGGCGTACTCGCTAAAAAGCGCACTAAAATATCGCCATTTGCATTAGGAATAACCTCACTGCGTTGCCAATGCGCTGAAGGTAAATCCATACCGCGTTTTTCTGGGTCGCCTGCTGCACATAGTCGGCCATCAGGTACACTTTGTTTAACTGCCGCAAGGTTTGTGTAATCAATGGTATTAGCCGAAAATTCAATGTCTTGCACAAACTGCACATGCCCTGCTTCAACAAACGCTGCTCGACAAGCAAGATTAGGAATACCCGTGCCATCAGCAGGCCACCAGTACCCGCCATCAGCATTACAAAATGCTTGGCGTGCCTTTGGGCTTTCTAAGAATCCGTGGGCATTCACATGGCTTGATGCACAGGCAATCAGCATGCTGGTTGCCACTGCCGATAAAGACAATGCCTTTGATTTCATTACTTTCATTGTTGTTCTCGCTGTAGAAATGCGGAGCAAAGTCCTTGCTCCGCTTAGTTGGTTAAAGCGTGCAACTCACCGTCCAGTCAGCAGATGTGCCTGGCTCTGTGCTCGTCCACCACTTTGCTTCGTAAATCACGTTGTTGTGATACATTAGGTCGCCGCCAACAGCATGGCTTGGATTACCAGCCCAATCAGTTTGCGGCCAATTTGGATACACAGGGATGCTCGCTACATCAACACCATTACAGCTTCCCTCGCCACCCGTACCACCACCGGTGTCACCGCCAGTATCACCACTGCCGGCAGTGCCATCCGGTAGCATTGGGTATTCGTATTTGAAGGCGTAGGTTTTGCCATTTTTCTCAATAGTGAAGTTAGTTGGCCCTGTAATTGGCATGTAGTACATAACTTGTGCTTCAACGGTTTCACCTGTGTTAAATGACTTTTCGATACCGCCCCACTCATTCACTAAAGTGATTGAAAAACGATGGAACTCATTTTCAAAGCCGCCGATATTATCGCCAGCCGCATTAGAGCCATTCGCTTCAACAGCCATACCGAGCTTTTCTTGTGCATTCCAATTTGATTTGAAAATCGCAGAGGTAGAAACGGGCACATCAAAGCTGATTTTCGCGCCGCTTAAGTCGATATCTGAGTTATTGGTGAATGCGAATGTAGGTGCAATTGGGTAGTTATCATCACCAATTGGGAAGTCTTTCACTGCAAAGCTTACGTCAACAGCTTCGCTTGGCAGGGTGAAATAGACATTGCCTTGATGAGTGTTGTAAGCCACACCACTTTGGTTAAATTTATCGTAAGCAAGTGTGGTTAAGCTTGAGCCCATGAAGTACTCACCTTTCGCTGAGTCATAATCATAGTCACCGGCAAGCTCCCAGAACATGATGCCACCTAGGCCATTGTTGATAACATAATCAACTTTGGTTGCCATTGATTGCTCATCTTCAATTGATAAGAATACCTTTTTCTCTGCATTCCAAAGCCATGGAGCAACAGCTACGTCATCGTAGAAACGTGTATAAGTTCCTGTTAATACATCGTCTGCATCGGTTTCTGGCGTGAGGCCATAGATTTCAAGGTAAGAAGGGTTAATGCCATTTTCGAGGTTTTTCGCATGCCATAGCGGGTTTGAACCTGCTGGCATTTCTTCACCAACATCGTTCTTATCGTGCCATAGGTTATCAATGCCGAGTGCGCCATTACCACATTGGTTTTTCTCACCAACGCCGGTCCCTTTAGCACATTTTGATTGATCTGGCAGCGCTGCTTGACCCCATAAACCATTAGTACCACCCGACACATCTTTAAAGCCACGAGTGTAATATGGAATACCAATATTGATGCGACCAGCAGAGACCGCACCGCGGAAGTAACGCACAGCCCAATCAGTATTTAAATAACCAATTCCTTCAAACTCCGCAGTGGTATAAACGCCCCATTGCGCTAATTCAGAATCAAGACCAGTATCGAACAAGGCTGCGTTGTGGCCTACATGTGAATTCCATGCACCATGTAAGTCATAAGACATGATGTTAACGTAATCAAGATACTTCACGCTTTGGAATGTTTCCATACCACGTAATAAGTATCCTGAAGATGGCGAAGCAATCGTTAACAAGTAATGCTTACCAGCCTTTTCACCTGCAATATCAAGTTCTTCACGTAGTTTTTGCATCAATACACGATAAGAGGCATTAAGACCTGCGCGACGTGCATTAGAGATAGGAAAATCATCAGGGTGGCCTGAGTCATTCATTGACGATGGGTATTCGTAATCAATATCGACACCATCAAAACCGTAGGTTTCAATAAACTCAACAGCACTTTTCGCAAAGGCATCAATCCCCGCTTGGTTCACTGAGCCATCGGCATTAGTTGTCATCGTGTAGAAACCACCGCTATTTACGCGAGTACCGTCTGCACCAAAATAACCACCGGTTTCAGCCCAACCACCTACAGAGATTAAGGTTTTTACATCTGGGTGTTGTTTTTTAAATTTATTGAGTAAGTTAAAGTGACCTGTGTAACTAAAGCTTGGATCCATTTCAGCGCCGGTAACGCCCGGCCAAGTCATGTTTGTCGCTGGGTTGCCAGCTGCATTTGGATCACCTATCGATACTTTGTTATTGCCATCGACATGCGCAAAGGCATAGTTAATATGGGTGATCTTGTCCCATGGAATATCATTCACTAAGTAGCTTGGCTGACCATTGGCACCATTTCGCCAACTAGTAAAGTAACCAATAACACGGCGTAGGTGATCGGCGCCCATTTTCTCACGGCCATTTGCATCATACACGCTACAGTATGGGGTATTTACACCCGGCGTTTGGTATAAGCCTTGCGGTTTACAATCGCTACCTGGTTCTGTTGCTTCAACAACATTAACAACTTTGCTTTGTGTATCCGTCGCGCCTTCATTATCGGTCACCGTTAAGGTAAACGAAAATTGCCCAAGTGCAGGTGCCTGCCACGTGTAACTTGAAGAAGCAGCACTTGCTTGATGAATTTCGGTGCTGTTTTCAGTTAGCGATAACGCAGTTACTTGGCCATCGCTATCAGTGCCAGAAAGCGCAAACACCACACTGTCACCCACCGTAACTTGCGATGGCAGTGAGCTAAATTCAATGCTCGCCACCGGCGATTGGTTAACTGGCTCAACGTCATCAGACACACTCACTGAATGTGCAACGGCTGCAGAGGTTAGGCCTAAATCATCCGTTGCGACCGCACTAATCACATGACTGCCTTGGGTTGCTTGCCAGCTCGCTGAGTAAGGTGTGCTTGTCACAACACCCAGCGATGTTCCATCAACAAAAAACTCTACACTTGCCACGCTACCATCAGGATCAGCGGCAATCGCACTTATGACAACGCTGTCACTAATGGTAAATAAAGAACCCTCTGCGGGTGTTAAGCTGCTAATTTGAGGCGCTTGATTCTCATTGACAACGCTGTCACAAACACCCAATAAACGCCACTCTTGATCGACACCAGAAGTCTCCACAGGATTAGTTTGCGTCCACCACTTGGCTTCATAAGCGCTACCTTGTGCCTGAACCTGATCACCACCAACATGTGTTTGCCCTTGTTGCCACACTTCTAAGTTGCTGCAATCAATCGCAGCCTGTGCTGTAAAGCCGTATAAACTTAGTGAAAGCGCACTCAGTTTAAAAGCATTTTTTATTAATTTATGCGAGCTCATTCGCTCCCTCCGCCCAAAGTTTTAATAACATTTATTTTACAAACCCAACTTTAAAGTAACACAAAGTGGTAGTTCGTCAAGCCCGAATTTACCTACAACAGGTAAAATAAACGCACTTTTTGGTGTATGATTTAGTTAAAACCACTAAAAAAGAATTAATTATTTTTATCAAAAAGCAAAAACGAGAATGATTCTACCGAGTAAAAATGAATATTAAATTAACAATAATTTAACCATGGAAAGCGCGGTACTTCTAGCTTGTATAAAAAACAAGCAACGCTTGTGTGAGGGTAGGCGAAAATAATTATCGTATCGATTATGGGTATATAACGAATAAATTAGTTTTCAGGTAAAAATTTCTATAAAAATTGAGTGAAAGTTATTCTTAACACAAATTTTAGTCGTAAAAAAAGCAAACACTCAGTGTTTGCTTTTCACAAAAATCCTATTTGATCACAACTTAATTAAGCAGCGATTAAATAGGACTCTCGTCCTGCATGTTTTGCCTTACGTTGATATGCACCTTTACCTTTTTTAGGTTTCTCTACTTTTGCTGTGAACAGCTTAGATGTCACCATTGCGGCGTACACATTGTCATTGATTACACCACGGCCAGTATCAACTTGGCCTTGTGTGCGTTGTTTCTTTTTGCTCATTTTTTGCTCCTATTTAAAGTGTTGCGAGTATATACCTAGCCAAGCGCTACGCAAGCGATTTTTAAGAAAATAACGATGTTTTTTACCCCCTTATTTTGTCTTAAGTGCTTTTACTAAACACCATGCCTTGTTGTCATTTTTCTGACAAAATTCGCATTTTAACTGCATTCACTACCTAACTGCTGGCAAAACTAGCGGAAACGACCATAGTTAATTAAAAACAAACAGGATTACGATGACTGACTTTCTTTTAATCGCCTATATTTTCTTGATCGCAGGCATAATTGCAGTGCCTATTGCCAGCAAATTTGGGCTTGGCTCAGTGCTTGGCTACTTACTCGCAGGTATTGTTATTGGGCCAACACTGACATTTTTAAATGTTGATGTGATTGCCATCCAGCATTTTGCTGAGTTTGGTGTGGTAATGATGCTGTTTATTGTTGGCTTAGAGCTTGAGCCCAAAGCGCTTTGGTCAATGCGAAAACAGCTTATTGGCCTTGGTGGCGGACAGGTGGTTTTATCAGCCGCAGCCTTTACTGGCATTGGTTTAGCATTTGGTCATGCTTGGCAATCGGCACTCACAATAGGTTTAATTTTATCGCTCTCATCTACCGCAATTGTACTGCAAACGCTTTCAGAGCGCGGGCTATTAAAATCAGATGGTGGCCAAGCCTCATTTAGCGTATTACTCACCCAAGATATAGCTGTTATTCCTATGCTGGCGTTTATTCCATTGCTAGCTTTACCAGAATTAGCACCCGTAATGGCTGATACAGCCTATGCAAGCGAAGACGGTCATGCTGGTTTAAGCTTGGTAGCAAACCTTGAGAGCTGGCAAGCTGCACTGGTTACTTTAGGTATGATAGCGCTCGTCGTTTTTGGTGGTAACTATTTAACCGCACCAATTTTTAGATTTGTAGCACAAGCACGGCTTCGTGAACTATTTACCGCAACGGCTTTATTCTTTGTTATTGGTATCGCTTTGATGATGTCATTAGTTGGCTTATCACCTGCGCTTGGTACCTTTTTGGCAGGTGTAGTGCTTGCAAATTCACCTTATAAACATGAGCTCGAAAGTAATATCGATCCCTTTAAAGGATTATTACTTGGATTATTCTTTATCACCGTTGGCGCAAGTATCAATTTTCAATTACTCGCAGATAACCTAGCGACCATCGTGCTACTAACCGGCGCACTGATTGTAACTAAAACAGTTGTGCTATTAATTTTAGGTCGTATTTTTGGTCTTAGAGGCGCCTCACTTTGGTTGCTAGCACTGGGGCTTGCACAAGCTGGTGAGTTTGGTTTTGTACTACTGGCTTACAGTGTGTCTAGTAATGTTTTAGCCACAGCCGTTGCCGACCAACTATTACTGGTTGTTACTTTATCCATGCTGCTTTCGCCAGGCTTATTTATTCTCTATCAACGTGTGATAGCACCGCGCTTTATTTGTGAACAAGCAAGGCAAGATACAGAAGAGTTCCCTGATGATAGCCATGTGATCATTGCAGGCTCAGGCAGAATGGGTGGCCTTGTTGACCGTATTTTACAAGCTGGCGGCTATAAAACCACCGTGATTGATTACAACTACAAACAACTTGAAGCCCTTGAGCGTGTTGGTATTCGCAACTTTTTTGGTGATGCAACTCGACCTGACCTACTCAGTGCTGCAGGTATTGAAGATGCAAAACTGCTGGTTGTTGCGCTTGATGATGCCGAACAAATCACTAAATTAGTCCGCTATGCGATGCAAAATTATCCGCATTTACATGTGGTTGCCCGCGCTGTAGATCGCCATCATGTATACGATTTATGGGCTTACGGCTGTCGCGATATTATCCGCGAAACATATGACAGCACTATGCGCATGGGTCGCTCTTCCTTTGAGGCACTGGGTATTGAGCGAGAAAAAGCCCAAGAAATGATCAATATCTTCTGTGAGTTTGATAAAGAAATGCTACGCGAAGCCGCCGATGTCTACGAAATCGGCGTACCATTCGAAGAAAACCATGCCTATATCGAACGTATCAATAAAATATTCGATGAAAAAGAACCCGAAATAAAACATCAAATGCGCGAGATTTGCGAACGAGTTACAAGCAACTAGTTTCGAGGTGTGCTAGGTGCTAGGTGCTAGGTGCTAGGTGCTAGGTGCTAGGTGCTAGGTGTGAGAATAAACGCGATATAAAATCGCTACTACAAATTTGATGTCGTTTGTAGGAATGGCTTCAGCCATGAACTCTCAAACACCACACAAATGTAAAACCATTAGACGTAGGAGTGAAACTTGTTTCGCACGCCATGCAAGCATAACGCTGACGTAGCAGCGGTTTTATTCCGCGACATTGGTGAGGAAGACCTGCTGACTTGAGATATGAGGTGTGAGATGCAAGAGGAAACGCGATATAAAATCGCTGCTACAAACTCGTTTCTCGCAACTTTACTCTCTCTAACTTTCCCCTCAATAACTATTTCAAAGCTTTACAGCCAATCGATTTGGATAGAAAAAGTCTTTACTATCAATGCATTTTATTTTGCTTATGTCTGTGTGCAATGGGTTGATTAAAAAATTGTATTCGTCAGGACATATGCTAGAAGGAACTTGAAGTACGGCTGCGTCCATCGATGCTAGCCAATCAGAACCTAACGCCTGAGTCTCTGTAATGTAAGGGTGATCATCCCAGGCGCTTGGCAGCTCACTGGCTACTAGCCTAATAATCTTAAGGTCATCAGGGATTTGAATCGTTGTAATACTCAGGTTTGTACTTAAAATATCCGTTGTATCATTCACTAATCGCTCAAGCATAGCTAAAGAGCGTGAGCTCGCTGTATATACAATAGGTTTACCTACAAAATGCCACCTTCCCTGTGCATACAAACCACCAAGCCCAGATAACGCGTTAGCTAGATCATTATGTATTTTGGGTGCTATTCGGTAGCAAATCATTAAGCGGTGAACCCATACTGAAGCCCAAGTATCACGCGTTTTATAAGCTCACGACCACGGATTGTATGGATCACCGACTTTGGCTCTTGATTGGCAAATTGAATATTAGGGGTGCTAAGCCATTCGTTCCAGCGTTTAACATCACCAAAATAAGCAATCCCTTGTGACGAAATACGTGCCACTTCTAACGCATTTTCACTCAACTTGGCATTCAACCGCTTTCGGTCTTTACTATATCTTTCGAGTGTACGCATAGTGGTACCGATTGAGGCTGCTAAGCTATTAGCGTCCCAATTTAGCTCTTTAGCGAGTGATTTAATCGCACTGACTGTCACGCCTTGTGTTGCAACACTTATTTCATCCAGTGTATTTGAATTGATAGTTACTCGACCATCAGTGACCACACCTAAATAATCAGTTTCAACAGCATTCATTTTCCACCTCGCCAAAAAGACAACTGTCACTTATTATAGCGACAAATGTCGGATACTACAATTAAGCAAAAAAATAGCGCCTTGAGGCGCTATTTAAGTTTCACTTCAACTTAGGAATTAAAAACTAAAACTCAGTTTTGCGTAGTAAGTCATACCATCAAAACCATAAGGTAATGCACGAACAGGGTATTTGAATGCTTGGTTAGTAATAAAATCAAGAGCTTCGTCTTCGCCAAGTTCGTCTGGGGTTACATCAAAGATATTATCAATACCCGCCGATAGCATCAGTTCGTCAGTTAACTGATAACCAAGGTTAACATCAACTAATACTGCTGACTCAACAGTGCTTGTGTCTTTAAACTCACCTGTAGGTGATAATTGATCAGGCAAACCAATGTGGTCATTACCAAAGTATTTAACGTCTGTTTCACCATAATAATTAAAGCGTAGCATGCTGTTGAAATCGCCCCGATCGTATTCAAATGTTAACGTTGCACGCTCACCTGGTTGACCGTCTGTTAAGAAACTACGTTGTAAATCATCAAGGGCAATTGACTCAGGAATCCCTTCCGGTGCATTCACATCATCAATTTCAGTCTCGTTAATGTTACCTGCAAACGTTGCTGAGAAATTACCATCGTACAAATCAGTGCGATACGAAGCGATGATATCAACACCTTTGGTGGTTGAATCAACCGAGTTTGAGAAATAGTTAGCTTGCTGTGCCCCTGTTGCATTAAGTGCAGCGACAGCTTCGGCACTAAATGCCACATCATCCGCAGACATTAAGCTGCCAAGAGTAATTCTGTCTTTAATTGCAACATGATAAAAATCAACGGTCAGTGATAAATCGCTTGTTACGTTATAAACAAAACCTGCACTTAAGTTTTCTGAGCTTTCAAGACCGAGGTTATCAACACCCAGTGCTGAGGGGAAATCAGAGCCTGCTGTTGCCGTAAATGATTGCAGTAATACGCCACCAGCACCTAAATTTGTGGTGTAAGCGGTATACGCACTTTGTTGTAAAGATGGTGCTCTAAAGCCAGAAGAAATGGCACCACGAACAGCAAAGTCATCGGTAATTTCATAACGGGTTGCTAGCTTACCAATGATGTCATCACCAGCATCAGAGAAATCTTCATAACGAAGCGCTGTGCTTACTTGCCATGCGTCCGTGATCAGCGTTTCGGCATTTACATAAAATGCATAACTGTGGCGGCTCTCTTTGTTTGATGCTTCAGGACGTAAACCGTTATAAGCTTGGAAACCACACTCAGCGAATACGCTGCTGTCGTTTACCGCAGGGTATGAGGTATCTGAATTAGCTAAACCACACGCATAAGAGGCTTCTTCGCCCGGCACGATTTCATAATTTTCTTTACGGTACTCAGCACCCACAGATACATATAAAGGCTCGCTGCGACCAATATCTACAATACCATTAAGGTCTGCATTAACGGTTGTTTGATCAAATCTAAAGCCACCTGAGTATCCGCCTGAAGGGCCCGCATTAGCAGCAATATCAGCATCACTTGCATCTGGGTTATTCGCTACATATTCAGCAGCATAAGAGGCGTTTAGGGTGTTTTTTGACGTGAAATCATAGCTGTTTTCACCATATACGGCAGATACGTCATAGCTCCAATCTGGAGTTAACTCACCGCGCAGTCCTAGTGAAAACGAAATATCTTCGGCTTCGTTATCGATACGAGGTAAAAAGCCATCGCCATACACTTGCACCACGTTCTTCGCTGCTTGGTCAAAGTTACGGTAAAAACCATTACCTAGCGCAGTACGGTTTGAGTATCCGCCAAATGAGTAAAGTTCGGTCTCACCAAAAGGTAACGCCATATTATAAAACACAGAGGTAAATTCGCTATCAGCATTACCTTGTCCCCAGCGAACATCATCAGATAGCGTCCCAGCGGGCACATCAACTGAGCCACCAATATCACGCTCTGCTCGGTTTGTACCATCCGCATCACGGTATTCCAAAGAAAAGTTAATGAAGCCGCCTTCATCACCCAAATCAAAGCCACGGTTTAAACCCATTGAAATAGTGTCACCATCGCCTTCACCCGTGCTACCTGCTTGCACATAGCCCGTTGTAACACCGGTTGAATCGTTTAACGATAGGTTAATAACACCGGCAATCGCATCAGAACCATATTGCGCAGCAGCACCATCACGAAGTACTTCAACGCCTTTTAACGCAGTAAGAGGAATCGCATTCATATCGGTACCCGCAGCACCGGCACCTACAGTACCATTTAAACCAAAAATAGATTGGTTATGACGGCGTTTGCCATTGATAAGCACTAACGTTTGGTCTGGCTGTAAACCACGAAGAGTCGCAGGTCTAAATAAGTCAGAGCCATCTGACACTTGCGTACGAGAAAAGTTAAATGAAGGAGCCGTCGCTTGCAGACTTTGGCCCAGTTCAGTGAATCCACCTTTGTTTAAGTCGTCAGCATCAATCAAATCAACCGGCGATGTTGATTCGGTAGCCGTACGATTGGCAACTCGTGAGCCTAATACTGAGATTTGTTCGATGTTTTTATCTGCTTTAGCAGCAGATGCTTGCTCTGCTGCCTGCACTGAAGTCGCAGAAACAGCCACACTAACCGCAACGGCCAGCATACTTAAAGAATGTGTTGTCATGTGTATCCTGTTGATATTCCGGCTTTCCTTAAAACAAAAAAACGCCCCTTTTGGAGAAATTAAGAAAAGCACTAAGCACGTGTTGTTGATTTTAGAAATCACGATTTTTGAAAGTTAACTCAAGCCTGCGAGTTAACTCTTACAAAACATCCTATCAACAAATACACAAAAGGGAAGAAAAATAAGGTACGACTTAGGTATAAACATTCCCATTTGCAGTATTAATAGGACTTTACAAACAGAAATTATTCGTTTTTCAATAGAAATAAGCAAAATAATGCAACTATCAGCTTATCTCTACTGAGAAGGGGCGTATTTACTGATCTTGCTCAAGCATCGCCAGTTTTTCGTCTTCTAGCATTAAAGCCATAGTAGCAATTTCAGATAAACTCTCGTCTAGCGCGTTAAAGAAGGTTACAAACCCTTCGCCTAATTTTTCTGGTTCAGGGTGATTTGCCAGCGCTTGATCCCACATCGCGAAGGTCGTTAGTAAATCGAGAGTTGCTTCAAAATTATCAATAAACAGCTGACCATCTTCGCTTTCATTATCTTGCTGATCATCAGCTTTAAGTAAAAATTGTAAGTCGCTGTGCCAAATATCTTGGTTCACAATATACGCCGCAATATAGCCGCTACAAAAGTCCTGCAATGCTTGGCTTGGCTCATTGCTGTTTACTTCATTTGGGTATAATTCTGCTAAGATTTTCTTTTGTTCAACTTGTGCTTCGGTGATGTTATCAAGCAATTCAATCATCGCATCGCGAGGCTCTGAATCTGTCATTAAAGTGTTAAACACCGACTCATCATTGTCAGCAATATAATTTGCTAATTCTGATTCCCCAAAAAACTCTGAGCAGGCCAATAGACCAGACATATAGCCAAGCACTTGGTCCAAACTAACTTGATTAGTCTCGCTTTGACTCGCGAGGTAGTTTTTAAACACATCCGAACTTTGTTGATTTAGCATATTGAGCCTTTGCATGTTGGTTTGCTATGGGTGTATTCCTACCCTAGCGAATTCACAAATTTTTGCAACAACTGAAATACTGTCAGCTAGTTACAGTTTTCCTGACCTGACTTTGCACAGGAAACACGCAGCTAATTCTTGTGCCCATTCCTTCTGTACTTTGAATATCAATACAACCTTGATGTTCATGCACTATGGCATACACCATGGTCATCCCCATGCCGGTGCCTTCTCCAACAGGTTTTGTGGTGTAAAAGGGATCGTATATTTTCGCAATGGTTTCTTCTGACATGCCGGCGCCATTGTCTTCAATATCTATATAAATATGCTGTTCGAGCTCATATACGGCAACAGATATTTCAGCATTTAATTTTTGATTATCACAGGCTTGTTTAGCATTTATTAGGATATTGACTATCACTTGGCTTATTGCAGGTAAGTTACACCAACTTTGTGATATAGGGCTGTACTGGGTATGTAAATTACAATCACGCAGTTGGTTCGCTAATAGTTTTACGGCACTTTTTACTGCCTCTGTCATATCAGCAAATTGCTTGTCGTGACCTTTGGGCCGCGAAAAATCCAATAAGTTAGCAACAATTTTACTGATCCTTTGAAGTCCTTGCGATGTGTCGCTTATTAATTCAGGTAAATCATCAGCCACAAAGCGAAACGAATGTACTTTATTAAGCTCTGTTAACTGCTTACAAAACGCAGCCTTATCGGTATCACTACAAGCAAACTCATCGCACACAGCGAGCAAATCACTAAAGTAATCACAATAGTTTTTTAAACAATCAACATTACTGATGCTATAGGCAAGCGGGTTATTTATTTCGTGAGCAACCCCTGCGCAGAGTGTTCCTAAAGTAGCCATTTTTTCAGCTTGAATAAACATGGCTTGATGGTGTTTTAAATCAGCAATTTTTTGTTCAAGCTCACTGTTTAATGCCACTAAAATCCTGCTTTTATCTGCAAGCAATTGCTCAGCTTCTTCTCTGGCCGATTTTTCTAATAAGTAGGCTTGCTTAAAGTCATCCATTTTCATCTCAAACTTTATTTGTCTCTTTTAAAACCTAGCACAAGGCTGGATTTAAGGCTATGTTATTGATTAACGATGATTCACAGTAAAGCGCTATGGCTGAAAAAGTTAGCAAACAACATATTCAGGTTTTATGCATCGATGATGACGAAATCGTCTTACGGACTCTTTTGCGATTGTTATCAGCGAATAACATCACTGCAAAAGCCTGTGCAGATCCACTTGAGGGACTAAAAATTTTAGCTACCTATAGTTTTGATGTGATTATCTGCGACATGCGAATGCCAAACATAGATGGCGCTGACTTCTTTGCGCAAGCACTCAATATAGACCCTGAGCCTCAACGGATTTTGTTAACTGGTTACTCAGATATCGACAACACTATTGCTGCGGTCAATAAAGGTAGGATCCATGCTTACATTCAAAAACCTTGGCAAAATGAGTTACTGCTGCGCAACATCAGTGATGGCATAGAAAAAACCTCATTAAAGCGCCAAAACAAGCAGTTAGAGCAAAAAATAAAAGCGCAAAATAGCCAGTTAAAAGAGCTAAACAACAACCTTGAGCAAATGGTCGAAAAACGCACTCTACAAATTCGAAAAGTGCTCAAACAACTAGAAGAAGTAAACGAACGTGAAAAACACGAGCATCGCAGTACCTTTGAGATTTTATATAACTTTATTAATGCCAACCCATACCTTGATGGTATGCAAGCACAAAACATTGCCACTACCAGCAAACAAATTGCTGAACATCTTGGTTTAGATAAAAAACATATTGAAATGGCAGAAATGGCAGGCTACCTAGCACAAATTGGCTTGCTTGCCATGGAGCCAGAGCTTTATAAAAAGCCAACCAGAGAGCTTACAGAGAACCAAAAAAAGTTATTTTACACACACCCTAGTACCGCTCAGCTAATGCTAATGCCCGCTCCCCATTTACATGATGTATCTGAAGCAATTTATTACCAATTTGAACACTACAATGGCTCCGGCACACCTAAGGGTTTAAAAGGTAAAGAAATTCCAATTACGGCAATGATATTAGCTGTAGCGCGTGATTTTTGGCAAGCAATTGCTCATATCACAGTAAATGACAACAGCCGTTATGAAAGCGCACTCGATCAGCTACAATTATATAGCGGTACTCACTACCACCCAAAGATTTTAGAAGTGTTAGGGAGCCTTAAAATCAGCTGTGCTAGTGATCAAAAAGTGGGCACTATGAAGATTCTCACGGCACAGGATCTTAAAAACGGCATGGTACTCGGCCATGCACTTAGAAGCTATGATGGTATCTTGCTTTTACCAAAAGGGCATGTGTTCGGTGCCAAATCAATTGCTAAGCTACAACAACTTGAAACGAAAAAACCAAATCCTTTCAGAATCATGATCAAAAATTAGCGAATAAAGTGATCACATATTCAGCTTACTTCGTTACAATGTGATTTATATTACGATTACTTCTAAAGGAGCACTCAGTGTCGCGATTTTCCGCCATAACCGATAAGCCACATGATGGCCGATTCAACAAAAAAACGGGCATTTTATTGACCAACTTAGGTAGCCCAGATGCACCTACTACCGCGGCACTTAGAACTTACTTGCGCGAATTCTTATCAGATCCTCGCATCGTTGAGATCCCACGTTTTATTTGGATGATCATCCTTTATTGCTTTGTACTTACTTTACGCCCAAAACGCTCAGCGGCACTTTATAAAAGTATCTGGACTGAAAACGGCTCACCATTGACTCACATTACCCGAGAGCAAAGCAAAAAGCTGGCAGCCCTTTTAAAGGAAAAAGGACACCAAGACACCGATGTAGTTATGGCGATGCGCTACGGTAACCCATCAATTGAAGCTGGCCTTGAAGAGCTTCGCGAAAAAGGCATCACACGCGTTATTGTGCTGCCAATGTACCCGCAATATTCAAGCACTACCATTGGTTCAACGTTTGATGCGGTATCAGATGTACTGCGTAAGTGGCGCTGGGTGCCAGAGCTTCACTTTATTAATGGTTATCACGATAACCCTATATACATTGATGCTTTAGCTGCTAGCATTAGCGAAGATTTAAATGCCCACGGCACACCACAAAAGCTAGTGTTTTCGTACCACGGTACACCTAAACAGTTTTTAGAAAATGGCGACCCATACTATTGCTTTTGTATGCAAACTACTCGTTTAGTTGCCGAAAAACTTGGGTTTGAGAAAGACTTTGCTGTAACTACATTCCAAAGCCGTTTTGGTAAAGCAGAATGGTTAAAGCCTTACACTGACGCAACACTTGAAAGCTACCCTGCTGAAGGCATTAAAGATATTGCAATCATCAGCCCTGCATTTAGTGCCGATTGTCTAGAGACATTAGAAGAAATAGAAGGTGAAAATCGCGAAATTTTTGAACATGCAGGCGGTGATAAATACCGTTATATACCTGCATTGAATACCCGTGATGACCATATCAATGCCATGTTTGAAGTGATAAAACCATTACTTAAATAACGAAAGGCCCCAGCAAATTTGGGGCCTTTTTTATTATACACTGCCTTGCGACTCGACAACTAAAACTCGCGCTTCTCCCTTAGGCTTTGCAACATGCTCCGTGCCAACACTGGCAAAAAAGATATCCCCTGCATTGAGAAGCTCAACGCATACTTCACCATGCTGCTTATAAAGCATTTCGACCTGGCCACTTAACACCACAAAAACTTCTTCACCATCATTGATATGCCATTTGTAAGGTTTATTTGTCCAATGCAAACGTGTTGTAATACCTTTCATATTGGCAATATCTAATGCCCCCCAAGCTCGATCAGCTGTGAATTCGCGACTTCGTATAACTTGCATCGTTTAAATCCCTCAATCTTTACGTGTCATAACTAAGGTCACCGTACCTGCAACAATTCCCCAAAATGCAGAACCGACCGAGAATAAGGTTAGGTTTGAAGCTGTGACTAAAAAGGTCACGATAGCGGCTTCGGTATAATACGCCTCAGTTAATGCTTGCTGTAAGCTACTGGCAATGGTTGCAAATAGGGCAATGCCTGCCAACGCCAAAATCAATGCCTGTGGCAAGCTTGCTACCAAACCAACTAGCGTAGCTGCAAGGAGCGCCATAATAATGTAAAACACACCACCAGCAATGCTTGCCCAATAACGTTTGCTTGGGTCTTTATCAGCCTCAGGGCTCATACAAATGGCAGCGGTGATGGCCGCAAGGTTAATGGCATAGCCACCAAATGGCGCAATAATCACATTTAATAGCCCGGTAACATTTAAAGCGGCCGACACGGGTGCTTTATAATGGTGTGCTTTTAACACGGCAATACCTGGTAAGTTTTGCGATGTCATGGTCACAATGAATAGCGGCAAACCAACGCTTATCATAGCGTTAAGATCAAACTCAGGAGCAATATAAGCAAACTCACTCATTCTCCATTGCCAACTAGTTGTATCGATTTGCCCCGTTAGACCTGCCATTAAAAAGCCAGCCACAACCACGGCAAGCATAGCAAAACGTGGGAAATAGCGTTTCCCGCACAAATATACGGCCACCATTAAACCAATCACTAAAGGTAGCTCGTTCATAAAATTAAATACATCAATACCAAAATTCACCAGCACGCCAGCAAGCATGGCACAAGCTAGTTGGCTTGGTATCTTGTTCATCATTTTTTCGAATATGCCAGTAATGCCAGACAAAAACACCAGCGCCGCAGAGAACATAAACGCGCCAACAGCTTGATTTAAGCTATACCCTTGGGCACTTGAAATAAGTAGTGCCGCACCAGTTGTTGACCAAGCGATAAGAATGGGCACTTTATAATAATAAGACAAAGCAATTGAGCTCAATCCCATAGCAAGACCGAGCATTAGCACCCAACTAGCAACTAAATCAGGCGTGCCACCTAAAACCATAACAACCTGATAAATAAGCGCTATTGAGCTGGTAAAACCAATAATAACGGCCACTAACCCCGCAGTTGCTCGACTGATGAGCTGACTCATGTACACATACTCCATGGCAATTAAAAATCTACCATATCCTATGATTTGCTAAATGGCACTGTACACTTTTGTAGTATTTTAAGATTTGATTACTATACAGATGAGACAAAAAAGGCGTGTTAGTAACACGCCTTCTACAAAATTAAACCACCTCTAAACAAGGCTCTTTGACCACGGTAGGCTTATCGAAAATACCTAAGCGAATGCGAATAAAGTGCAAAATTTCTTTGGCTACATCAATACCCAGTGCACCTTCTAAGCCTTCAAAACCTGGGCTTGAGTTTGCCTCACAAATTTTGAAGTGTTGCTCATCAAACAATAAATCAATGCCCGCTACATCAAGATTAAGTACGTTAGCAGTTTGTGTAGCAAGCCATTCAATTTCTGGTGTAATAGGGAATGACTTACCTGTACCACCGGCACTCACATTGGCTTTAAAGTTTTTACCTTGCGAGTTACGCTCCATACAAGCTACCGCTCTACCACCGATAGTAAGTACTCGCAAATCACGGCCATGGCTGGACTTAACAAACTGCTGTAAAATAATGTTTGCTTGTGGATTTGCAGCCTCAATAAGCTGCATTAAGTCATCAAACTCTTCTTTTGATTTTGATAAAAATACGCCACTGCCCTGCGAGCCTGATAAGGTTTTAATAACCACAGGAAAGCCAATTTGCTTTTCAACTAAATCAATATTCACTGGAAACTTAACCAGCATAGTATTTGGTGTTGGTAAATTACACTCAGCTAGAATTTGCTGCGCGAACAGTTTGTCTTTAACTGTTTCAATTGATTGCGAGCTATTTACACAGTAAACACCCAAGCGCTCAAGGTGGCGAATAATCGCCAGCGCAAAATACGTTGTACTTGCACCCATGCGAGGAATAACAAAATCTGGTAGTTGTACTGACTGGCCATCAATTAAAATACTTTTACCATCTTCACGAGTGATAGTGAGATCAAATTGATCAGGCGAATAAACCTGTAACTCTATACCCTCTTCTTTTGCTGCCGCAAGTAAACGTTCTACTTCATAGGTTTCTTGCTTTAACAAACCTTGGCTATCTTTATAAATGATCCAGCCGCGCATGGTCGGTACCTCTAATCTTGGAGTTTCAGTGACAAAAAAACGCGGATTATGCTCAGCATTAGCAATCGAGTAAAACAAATTAATTTTATCGACACGATAATAAAAGCAACTACTTACTGATTATCTATTGACCAACTTGTTAACTTAAGGTAAAAACTAACAGTAAGTTAACATAAAAACCCGTAAGAGAAACATGTGAACAGGACGCTTGCATTAATCTTTATTTTGCCGCTTACAGCCTTTGCACTGAATGAATGGCATATTCAAAGTGATGGTTTTAAAACAAAACCCAGCACTCAGCAGTTTGTTGCCTCTTACAAAGCTGAAGCAGATCAAATAGCCCCGCAGCCAATTGTGAACTTAACTGCGCCCCTTAACCAGTTATCTGACCGCGCACACGATTACCTATATAAACAAGGCCGTTTACCCGAACAGTTAGCAAACACCGCATTCAGCGAGTTTGATTTAGATACCCTTAAAACCTTACAACCCGGCGATAACTTTATTTTAGTAATAGACGAATATCTTAGTTACACCGTAGAGATCAGTAACATTATAGAAGCCAGTAATGGCGATAGAAGTGTGTTTGGGAAGGTCAATGCTCATGCTAAAGCTGACTATCAAGCGGTGATGACCCTCACAGAAAATACCCTACAAGGCCAATTTGATGCCAATAACCAAAGTTATAAATTTCAAAGCCATGGTGAATATGGCTGGGGGACAAAGTTATAGGTTACGAGTTTCGAGATGCGAGATGCGAGATATGAGATATTAGTCTGTAGCAGCGATTTTATATCGCGTCAAAGAGCCTAAATCCTAGCGCCAAACGTTTTCACTCGTAGGCGTGAAACTTGTTTCGCGCGAAATAAATTTCACGCCTACGATATCGTATTTAACCTTGGCAAGGTCAGCCACAAACTAAATTAAAACTTATGACTTAAAGCTTCCTTTCCCCTCATAGCTTTTCAACTACCACTGGGAATAAACTTGCGCCGTCACTATCTATTGGGCTTAAAATCTCAAGACCAAGGATTTTGGCGATAAGCGGATATACATCTAAATTACTTACTTCATCTACACGTAGGCCTTGTTTAAAGGCAGGTCCGTTGGCAATAAAAGTTGCAGCCATATCTTCGCTATAGGCATAGCCATGAGTGCCCAAATAGCCTGCCATTTTACTATCAGTGAACACACGAGGTGCATCGGTTTGCAAAATAATATCGCCAACTCGCGGGCCTTTATTATAGTGATAACCGCGCTTTTGCTGTTCAGTTAGCACGATGTAACGACCCTCAGCCGCTTTTGCGAGCTTTTTACTAAACCCACTGATGTCGGCTTTACTATTTGGTTTTGCATAATATAAAACACGTGGACCGGTGTTTTGCACTATAAAGTTTTCGTCTTGAGGTAGGCTATCAATTTTAATGCTAAGGTTTGGATCAACAGACGCCATACCATGATCAGACACAATCACTAGATTAATGTTTTCATCAAGCGCTTTTAAGCGGCTAGATAAATCCGCCATTAAACTATCTAACTTTTGCACCGCATCATAGGTTTCTTTAGCATCAGGACCAAACTCGTGTCCCATGCTATCTACCAGCGAAAAATAACTGATCACCAAACGTGGGCGCTGTGCTTTTGGCAAGCTTAACCACTGAATAATTTGATCAACACGCTTTTGGTAATCACTGTGTTTAGAATAATGATAAAAGTAATCAGGCAGCATGCCGTTAAAGCGCGCATCTGACTCAGGCCAAAAGTAGGTTGCCGCTTTTAAGCCTTGCATTTGTGCAAGGTTCCAAAGCGGAATGCCACTAAACCATGTACTATCGTCTTTCCCTTTACCCATTTTGTAGCAATCGTTGCGCTCAGTATCACAAAAGCGGTTTTCAACAATGCCATGATTAACAGGTAATAAACCGGTGATAATCGACAAATGATTAGGGAAAGTTTTGGTCGGATAAACAGGGCGCATTTTAGTTGCTCTGACACCCTGCTCACTGATTGCTTTTAAATGTTTTGCATGGTGTTTTTCAATGTAATCCCAACGAAACCCATCTATCGAAATAAGTACGACCGATTGTTCTTGCTCCGCTTTTACTATCGAGCTGAACGCTAATAAACTTGCTAAAACTAATTGCCAAATACGCATGCGAAACCCTTTTTAATTCAATTTGTTGATTTGCTCAGTGACTTTATCAAACTGTTTTGAAAATTTTGTGATCATGCTTTCTAGCTTTTTCACACTACGTTTTAAACGTGAACCATTTACTTGGCTATACATAAAACCCCAAATGCCAGTAACAACACTTAAAACAATAAACACAGCAACCGGTAGGCCATCTAAGTGCTCGACTACTTGCGGATAATTATTGAGTAAATCAATCCCAACATCTGGCACAAGTGTATTAACTAGAGGATAAAAATCTTGCGCATCAAAGTACCAAGCCAGCCCTATTGACGTAAGACCAAGCAATACCATACGGTTAAAACCATGCACCATACCAAAGTTTCTAACAGAAGAGTGGTCGTACTTAATGTCTTTGCTCACATTGACCGCATATTCACGGTAATACTCATAATAACGTTTTGTATCAACACTGCTATATGCATAATACACCCAATCGCCGATATCTACAGAGCCAAGTAAATCTTCACCCGCTTTAAAAATAAACGGTTCACCCGATGCGGTTTCAAGCATGATTTCACCCTTCAAGGTGGTGCTACGATTACGATAAACCTCAACGCGCTCTTTTACATCACTACCAACATACGTGCCACCTCGATAAGTGGTTGTGGTTTCTGTTGTGGTCACTGTTTGGCGAGTTTCATTGGCATGTGCGCTTTGCTCTTTTTCTAATACTTTGCCAAGCACTGCACGATGACGAATGGTGCCTTTCTCGTTACGTGCCCAAACATTTTTATGCACATAATCGTTTTCATATGCAAGGCTATACTCGTCCATAATGGCATGTTCAAGCTCAGCAATACTGGTTGGTTTAGTTATGCTCGGCTCTAGCGCCTTTTGAATGTTAATGGCTTGCTCATCATCTTTTGCAAGCGATTGTTCGTTTGCAGCATTCGCTTCAACGTGTTGCTTAGCGCCACAGCAATAGCAATGTGCCGCATCTTGGCTAATACGTTGCTGGCATGAAATACAAATAACATCTGACTTACTCGGGGTTCTTGCCAGCATGTTATAACCCAATTGATTTAGGGTGGTCGATAGCATCACATCTGTTGCCGCTAAAATTGCATCATACTTTGCTTCTTGTTTGGCTTTAGCTTTTTTATGGTAGTTGTGCTCAGCCATAAACACCCCGATTGCCACGGGTAATGAAGCAAGTAATGCAGGCAAAAACTCAAGCTTTGCAGCAAACAACATGATAAAGAATGTAATAACACTCAGTACAAGCCACAATATGGTTCCGCCAGTGTAGTTTCGGCTAATGGTTTTATCCCAGCTGCGATATTGTTGATCGGCAAAATGCACAATAACAATTGGCATAAAACGGTCATTCTTAACGACTCGCTTGGCGTTGCCATCAGCAATGCGATAATTAAGTGTTAGCGGTGTTTCTTGAAATGCGGTGATCACATTACCCTTTTGTAGGTTAGCAATCACATCTTTTTCAGCATCAACACTAAACTCATGAATAATGCCGTTTTTATCTTCAACTTCTAGCCACCAATAACCATATAGCATGTTGTCGTTGTTGGTTTTATAGCGGCGCTTATAGTAATACATCGATTTCACAACACCTGTGATCGTGCTCGCTTGTGGCGCATAGTTTTTTACATCAACCAGCAAGTCAGGGCTGAGTTCTTCAACCGTGTGCATTTGTCTTTTTTGCTCAAGAGCTTCTCCACAATCACAACAGTGAAGATCGGTGGCATAAACCGTATTTTGGCAATGTTGCATTTTCATTCCTTGCTTAATTAATTGCTTAAATCAATGGTTATTGTTTGTTCGCCAGCATCTACTTGGTGCCAACGTCGATACGTTTTATAGCCTGGTGCCGACACTTGAATATCATAAGCGCCAGCTTTTAAAGTCATACCAGGGCGATATTTAGGACCAATATTCATAATACGGATAGTGGCATTCGGCGCATTTGTGGTAATGGTTAACTTGGTTTTTTGCTCAACCATATATTGTCTTCGCTGTTGTTGCTCTGCGCTTAAATTGCCATCGCCATGACGCAAAATATCCACCTTAGCTAGAGCATGGCTAACCGGGCTAAAGCTATCGTAAATGTGTAGTTTTTCTTCAAACGCTAAACCCAGAGGATGCAACACTGGTTGTGCATGTAAGGTCCAACGAATAGCATAACTAAACACCGGATTGCTCGACTCATCGACCTTGTCTAAAAAGTAGTTAACAGGGCTTTGTTCGTCTTCGGTAAAGGTGTTATGAATAAAGAGTACCGGTGCAATCAAAATCAGCGCTGGCATAATGAGCTTTTGCAATACAGATACAGCAGTCGTTGGCTGCTTTTCATGGTTTGGTTTAATAAGTTGCCACAGTTTTAACGGTAACTTACTAAAGGTTAAGCAAATCAAAAACAGTGACAGCGACATCGAAATAGGCGGAATAATGACCGAACGTAACGCTTGCTTACCGTACTCGGCATACTCGCCACCATCAGCAAATTTACCTTCTGAACTATTGAGCATGGCGAGGTATTTGTCAGTGCGTTTTGCAATGTTTGGATCTAGCACCTTGTCTTTGAAGTTCTTTTTATTCCAATCGGCGCGAATATTTTTCACGTATAAATCGCCCATTCTGTCGGCAATTTTCGCTTGAATTTGCGGGTGTAATTGAAACGCAACCCAGCTTAAGTTTGGCTCTAAACTCATGCCGCGTTTGCGCATTTCGTTTTGCCATTGCAAATTTGCTTCGCTGGTTACCTTCGTGGCTACAGCGTTGGCAAATGCCTGGCGTTGATTCACATTCCAGTTGCTTTCAAGCTGTAACCCTTTGCTCGCAAAATGTGTTCGAAGCTTCTTTTGAGTTGTTTCGTGAGCACGAAACGCCATTAAATTTTCAACCGTAAATGGGTAACCCGTTTCACTAATAAACATCTTATGAAAGTTCGGATGTTGTAAAAAGCGCAGCTGATAATGATCTGGATCATCAGTGTATTTGTAGCGCTTATCTTTAAAACCGCCATCGCCACCGGTTGCTAAACTTGCAGCTTGTAGTGCTGTATAAACACCACCAGTGAGCACCCCCATTAAAATAGTGCCAGCGGCATTTTCAGCAACCGAAACATCTTCTTCAATAAGCCAGTAATCAGGCTCAATGTAGCCAATACCCGCTTTTAAAATATTGCTTCGGTAGTCAGCGGCTTCGCGTTCATAACAACGATTTCGGCGGTCTTTTTCACTACTTTTGTCATAACGCTCACGGCATTTTGCAATGCTGTGGTGGTAATCATAAATCTTCGGCCCATATTTTTGTGCTCGTGCTGACGCTTTTGCAATATGGGCTTTTTGCGCTTGTTGGTATTTGCTCCAGCCGCTATTTATTTCTTGCTCAACTTGTTGCCAGTACCCTTGTTCGCGCTCACCTATGCCTGCCAAAGTGCTGTTGAACTTTTTACTGCCATCAGCATAGGCTTTGTATTTAACCACCAGCTCATCATATAACTGACTATAGTTTTTATAGTGCTTATCAAAATCTTGATACGCTTTTTTCTGCACAAAAGCAGCAATAATTTTACGCTTATCCTGCTCTAAGTTGTCGGAAAGCGCGGCATCGCTATACAGTAAGCCACCAAACAGCGCCAAAAAGGTCAGGTTCTCTGAGCTATGTAATTGCTCAGGGTCGTAATCAAGATCATTCACTTTAATTGAGTTTATCGCCAATGCATCTCTAAGTGCTGCACTGTAGGTAGCAAACTGTCGCTGCTCTGCGGTTGAAGGCTCAATTAAAGTCTTTTCAATAGCATATTTTTGGCCGAAAAAGACCACAGGCCAAACTAGGCATAATAAAGCGATAAACGAGATAATCCCACGGCCCACTTTGGCAACCATTGCTTTAGGTAAAAAGTCAGCTAAAAGCAGCGCAACACCCACTCCAGACACTGCTCGGCCATATATTTCAAGGTGTTCAAGATCTTCTGCAGAAGGCGTCCCTAAACCGACTAAAGAAACTAACTGGGCATTAAAAATTGCCTCAGGTAATAAATATAAAGTAGCTAAAACAAGTAGCAAACAGCGCCACCAAAACGGCTTTATTAAATCAGTCATAGGTTTGTTCTTATTGTTTTTTACGTAGTTCTAGTTCAACAGCAGGATCTGTTTCTAGGCTAAAATCTTCATCAGCTTGGCGAGTCCCTATTTCTAAATTAGGTGCTGAAGGAGTCGATGTTACTTTTGGAATATAAGTGTGTGCTTGGGTTGATTTAAGGGTGCCGCCCACCGCAGGGTAAAGCTGATTCCCTTTATAAGCATACAGCTCATCAAGGCGTTCTAAATCAAGATCTACCGGCATGCTGGCAATTAACTTAGCGTCTGCTTCATCACTAAAAAACGGCTGCATTTTTGGTAATTCGAATACAGAACAAAAGCCATATACGGTGTCGTCCATGATCACAGAATCAGGGCGAAGTGAGCGCGACTGTGCTAATAGGCTTCGTTCATGATAATCGTGGCCATTAATAGAATAGGTAGCAATCATAATGCCTCGAGCTTTAGCAACTGGTTTTAAGCGTGCTGCGCTTTGCTTGTAGTGACGAATATCAAGCACATAACCAAAGTTACGTTTTAGCTGTTTTGCTAATTTATCGAGCTTAACAGGACTATCGTAACGCTTTTCACGATGATAACGGTTGCCAAGAGCTTGTAAACTCTCAAGTTCTTCTTTATTACGCTCGTAAATTGGATCGCTACCAGCGCCGCGTTTAAGGTCGCTTGCTAATTTATTCATCGAAGCTTTTGCCGGTGACTGAATAAATGCCAAGTAAATATCTGGGTTGATGTCGCGCATACGGCTGAGGTTGCGCATTTCTAAACTACTAAAAAAGTAGTTACCACCGCCAACAAACTCATAAGCTAAGTAATCAAGCATTTTTAAGTCGTTTACAGAGGCATTTGATTTTATTTCAATATTCAGCTTTTGATGAGGCTTGCGATAGCGCGCAAATGTGGCAGCAAGCTCTCTAAATGACGGCGGCATTTCATCGGTTAGTAACCCTGTTTCTTGATTACGATGACGTAAATAGCCCCACTCTTTTTCATATCTCATCGATTCAATTTTACGACGCTTATTATCAACCGTGCCTGTTTCACGGCCAGTACGGGCATCATGATGCACAACCCAAACATCATCACGGGTAATACGCACATCAATCTCAACTACATCAAAGTTGTTGTCAATTGCATCAATCACCGCATTGAGGGAGTTTTCTGCATAACGAATAGAGCCACGGTGGCTTTGCAAATTAAAGTTACTGCATTGCCTAGCAGAGGCGTAGTTGATATTACCAAGTTGGCTTTCATAAAACCCTCGTGCATACAGTGCACCCTGCTTGGCCTTAATGGCATTTTTTTCGGCAACTGTTAAGGTGCTTTCAGCACTTGGCTCAGGGGTACTTTTACAAGCAGTTAAACTAATACAACACAGAAGAATACATGTTATTAGCCATGGTTTTTGAGACAAAGTTTGCATCATTGCTATACAGCCAAAAGGCTTTCCTTTCTAATTAAAGATAATAAAGAAGTGCGTAAAACTGAATAATATATGAATAAAGGTCCTTATTTAAAGTAATAACTTTAATAAAAATGGATATTTTAATTTAAGATACAAGCTGTTAGATTTAATTTAATAACTGGCAAAATTTTGCTAACAACACGCAAAAGCCCGATTTTACCGCTTTGTGGGAATGAGAAATGATCGATTTTGGTAAGAAAATAACTCCAGCACGCGAAATGCGTTCTACCAATAATTTACACACTGCGCTTGAAAGTGATCGGGGCCGCATTATTAACAGCGCTGCAATTCGCCGCTTGCAACAAAAAACCCAAGTTTTTCCACTCGAACGCAACGCCGCAGTGCGCTCAAGACTAACTCACTCGCTTGAAGTACAACAAGTAGGCCGTTTTATAGTACAAACAATTTTTAATAAGCTTAGTGATGCAAAACAAAAAGAGTATGGCCTAGCGGGGCTTGAACGACCGCTTGAAAGCCTAGTAGAAATGGCGTGCCTAATGCACGATATCGGCAACCCGCCATTTGGTCACTTTGGCGAGGCAGCCATCAACCAATGGTTTGAAAAACACTTAGACGCACTAACATCAGAGCGCTGTAAAGGTATTGGCATTAGTGTGATCTTTAAACACCTAGCACAAGACATCAAAAGCTTTGAAGGTAATGCCCAAGGTATTCGCATAATTCATTCATTACTATCACTAAACTTAACCTACAGCCAAAGTGCCGGAATTTTAAAATACACCCGCCCGGCCAGCATGACGAAAAAAGACAGTCCGCAAGATAAAAATTACCTGATGAAAAAAGTGGGTTATTACTTTAGCGAAAAACCTTTTATAGATGCACTGCAAACTGAGCTCGAAATTGAGCAATACTGCCGTCATCCTGCTAGCTATATTATGGAAGCTGCCGACGATATTTCGTATTGTTTAGCCGATATTGAAGATGCCGTAGAAAAGGGCATTATTAGTGTTGAGTCGCTATGTGAAAAGCTAAAAGATCAATACACCCGCACACTCACTAACCTAACCATTAACGATACTAAGCACAGTGACTTTGCCGAAAAAGCGATTGATTATGCATTAAGTAAAGCTCAAGAGCAGCCCTACAATTTTAACAGTGAGTTTTTTATCTATCTGCGAGTTACTTTGCTACACCCATTGGTAAGTTACGCGGCAGACAGGTTTATTAATAATATAGAAGCCATTTATCACGGTGATTTTAATCAGGCTTTATTAGAAGACCGCAGTCACTTGCACGCCGTTACGCTCACTTTAAAACAGGTAGCTTTAAAGCATGTATTTTGCCACAAAGAAGTAGAGCGATTAGAGCTGCAAGGTTACCGTATTATTAGCGGTTTACTCGATTGCTATAAACCTTTACTTACCCTTGATGCAGAAGCTTTTAAGCGTGTTTTAAGAGGCGATCAAAACTATTTAATTGAAACACGCCTAGTTAAAAAGCTGTCTAATAAACATTTAAATGGTTACCAAAAAGCCATTGATGCCCTAAAAGCCGAACCAGATCATTTTGCCGCCTACGAATTTTATTATCGCTGCCGCCTAATTCAAGATTATATCAGCGGTATGACCGACCAATTTGCTTACGACGAATACCGTGCGCTCATGGTAATTGATTAGCTAATACGAATAGTCGTAATTTGTTAACCTAATGTGGATAAATTACCTGTCTCAGCTTAGAATTAATTAACTGTCGGCTCATCAATTAAACCTTACTGGTCTGAACTTATGCCAATTATTAGAACAACTTTTTGCTTATTACTCCTAAGCTTAAGCTTTACGAGTAAAGCGCAGTACAACGAAGCTATGTGTATTTTGTTAAAACAGCAAATGCACGAGTATCGCTTTAATACCAGCAATAAGAACTACCGATCTGCTGCCAGAAACTATGAAAAAAACTGTAAAAATCCCACCCCTGTAAATAACGCAGCTGGCTTTGAAAAACTAGAACAACAAACTAAAGAAATCGTTCCTGTTAATTCAGCGACAGCAGCCAACCCTAATGTACATTCTGGTGCAATTCTAGCTACGCCTGAAGAAGAGACTACACCAGCTGTTGAGCAACCTTCTGAAATCAACGAACAGCAAACTCAGCCAGAGCAATTAGCTGCAGAGCCCCAAGTTCAAGAGCCTGTATCACAGCAACAGCAAATAGAGCAAAGTTCAACACCTGCAGAGCAGACAGAAATGCCAGCAAAAGTTGATCGAATTACGATTTCTGATGCTCCTGAAGAACCTGTAGTAGAATCAACTACCAGCCCTGCAATTCAAGAGCAAGCTGTTGCAGTTAAACCCCAAAGTGCTGAAGCTGAAGCAGCACCTGCTGAAAAACCATCTGAACCTGAAACAAAAGTAGATTCGGCGCTAACACCTATTCCGGCACCAACTCCAGCTCCTATCCCAGAAAACAATGATAGCTCTTCAAGCTCATTATTTATGCCAAGCCTAATTGTGTTGTTGGTGCTACTTGTTGCAGGTTTAGTGATTGTGCGTATTCGTCAAAGCAAAAAAGCAGACGAAGACTCAGAGCTTGAACAAAGCTTGATGCAAGCTAAAGCATTAAAAGCCGCAGCAGAAGCGCAAGCTGCCGCTGAAAAAGAAGCTGAAGAGTTAAAAAATGCAACTGCCGCCGTGCTTAGTGAAGAACAAGATCACCAGCATGCGGACAGCAATATAGTACCTGACAATGCTTTTTCGGCAATCGAAACACAAAACAGTGATGAACTATCTGAACTTATGCACTTTAGTGCTCAGCATGATACAGACGAGCAAGAATCTAAAACATCAGCAGAACCCGCTCCTGCAGATGATTTTGCTAATGCCCATCAATTTAAAGATCTTGAACTTGGCTACGACGAGAAAAACACGCATGATTCTGAAGATGACTTTTTAGATGAACAACGCGAGCTAGAGCAAGAGCTTAAACTCGCAAACCTTTCTTCATCGTTCACCGTTAACGAAGAAGTAGATAGTCAATCTGATGACGTTCAGCAAGATGAACCGGCCTTAGGAGAGCAAAGCTTTACTACATCTTCTTTCGGTTTTGATGAATACTCAACTAAAGAGCCTATCGCAGAAGACGAACCACGAATCACTGAGACCCAGCCATTTGAAGAGCCAGAACTAGAGGCTCCTGAAATAACTGAACTTGAGAAACCAGAAATAGAAGAGCCTAGCTTTACTGCATCTTCATCGTTTGGTTTTGATGAATACTCAACTAAAGAGCCTATCGCTGACGATGAGCCAGTTTTAGCTGAGATAGAAAAGCATGAAAAGCCTCAAATTAGTGAGCTTGATGAGCCTGCAATTGAAGAGCCTAGCTTTACTGCATCTTCATCGTTTGGGTTTGATGAATACTCAACTAAAGAGCCTATCGCTGACGATGAGCCAGTTTTAGCTGAGATAGAAGAGCTTGAAAAACCTGAAATTGACGAACTTGAAAAGCCAGTAATTGAAGAGCCTAGCTTTACTGCATCTTCATCGTTTGGTTTTGATGAATACTCAACTAAAGAGCCTATCGCTGATGATGAACCTGCAAAAGGTGAGGTACCTGAGTATGACTTATCTTCATTAATGGATGATGATTTATCTTTTACTGATCATTTCACTGAACAAGATCAAACAGTCACTGCACCAAATACAACAGCTGATCAAGACGATATTAGCGATGATGATTTAGCTAAAGCTTTACAAGCACTTGAGCAAGAGCTGCAAGATGAACCCGCTTCATTTAGTTTAGAGGAGCCGACACAGCCAATTGAAGAAACGGTTGATGTTTCTAAAGAGTTAAATGACGACGATGAGCTTAAAGAAGCTGATAAAGAGTTAGAGCAACAAGATGATAAGCCACATAACCCATTTGCCAACTTATCACTTGACCCTGCTTGGGATCCTAGTTCAGACGAGAAGCCTGTGATTGAAAGCAAATCCAAACAGCCAAAATCACAAGCCTTGATTGACGCAGAAGAGCGCGCCAAACAGTTTAAAACGGATGAGTGATAAAGTTACGAGTTACAAGGAGAAAGTTACAAGTTTCGAGGCTAAAGCCCGTAGGACTGGCTTTAGCCGGGAATTGTCTTAAGTTACGAGGGAAAAGTAGCGAGAAATGAGATGCGAGTCTGTAGCAGCGATTTTACATCGCGTCCTAGCGCCTAAACCCTTACGCCTATGCTTCCCCCGTAGGCGTGAAACTTGTTTCGCGTCTGAATATAGAAAATTTGAAAAGGTTTACATGGATTATGTTTGATTCTATTCGGCACTAAAGTACCTCCTACAAGACCTCCTACAATTGAAATCAAGCTCGTAGCAGCGATTTTACATCGCGTCCTAGCGCCTAGTTCCTGCGCCTTTCCCCTCGCTAACTAAATACTCACTTAACCACTGGCCGTGGGCGCATTATCCAATGAAACACAAATATCAAACCAAAAAACACCAGTACAGCTAAAACACACAACACAATAATGTTAGTTGGTAAAAACGAATCTGTACCATAACTGTAGCGCTTTAGCTCTTGCTCCATACTAATTTTTGCGCGCTCAGCTTTACTGGGTAATACAAACTCATGAAAAGGGTCAGTAGGCTTTGCTTCTGTTCGGGCAAGTTGAGCATTTTTTTGCTGCCATAACATATCAAACTGCTGAAACTGAACTTGCTTATTTTCAAAGCACGACTCTAGATTTTGCAGCTGTAGTGAGCGAGCAGCACAACGTGGCGGCATAACATAAAAGCGCTCCCATGCAGCTTGTTTGCTAATGTAGGCTTGCTCAGTTAATGGCTCTGCCAAAGTGTTTTCAAGCTCATTAATGTCAGGGTTATACAAAGACGATTTAAGCTCTGCTATTTGCTCTTCACTAAAGCATGTTTCAGATATTCGTGCCGACAAGCTTTGGATGCGTTGTTTATAAGCTTCAATTTTGTCGAGAAGATTGGTTTTGCGCAGGGCTATTTGTAACTCTACACGTTCTGCTTGCATAGATTGGCAAGCTTCTGAAGGAGTTGATTGCTGCGCACAGACAAAACTAGGCAACAACAACGCTGTTGTCATTAAAATCCGTTTAATCATTAATTTACGTCACTGTAAAAGTTAGGGGTACAGATTAGCAGTTTCTAATAAAACTGCAAGAAATCTGCGCTAAACCCACCTAAAAGACTGATAAATTACCAGTGCAAGCTTTTACATATCCCACGAGCAATACTTATTAAAAGTCTTCAGATTGATTATTTCCACTATCAAACTGCTGATCATCCATAGCAAACTGCTCAAGCAACCAAGCTTTAAACAGCCGTACTTTTTGCCATTTAAAATGATCGGGCGGCGCAGCAAGGTAATACTTAAATTGGCATTGATATTCAAAGTTTGGATAAATCTCTAGCTGACCAAGTTGAAGTTGAGTTTCGATTAAGCGCCGTCTTACCAATGCAATACCCTGCCCCGCTAACGTGGCTTGAATAACCAATGCTGCGTTATCGATTTCAAGTGCGGGGAGCGCATCTGGACTGACAGCTAGTTGCTGAGCCAAAGTTAACCAGCCTCTCTCTGCATCTGGGCACACATCTTTAATTAATTTTTGTGCCAGAACCTGTGGTTTTAGGGGCTTATGAACATCAATGGCACCAGGTTTATAAGCCAAAAATAGGCTGTCGTCACTGATAAGCTCACTATGCAAACCCGGGTAACTACCTTGCCCAAATCGAATACCTAAATCGACCTGTCCAGATGAAAAGTCAGCAAGTTGGTCACTAGGCTCTATACGCACTTTGATATTGGGGTATTTGTTTTGAAAATCGCTAATACGACCAAGCAACCAGCCACTGGCGAAAGAAGGTAACACAGTTAAGTTTAACGTATTTGGGTGGCTATCTTGGCTAACAGCCTGCACGCCTGCCTGTAAATGACTAAACCCCTTAAGTACATGAGGTAATAGCTGTTCGCCTTGGCGAGTCAACTCAACATATCGGGTGTGGCGAGTAAATAAGCTGCAATCAAGCTGTTGTTCTAACAGACGAATTTGTTGGCTAACCGCAGCTTGGCTAACAAATAATTGCTCTGCCGCAAGCTTAAAACTACCTAACTCTGCCGCGTGCTTAAAATACCAAAGGCTTTTTAATGGAGGTAACTGCATACGTTTTATGGTTAATAAAAACTTAAGTATAGGCAATTTTTAATCGTTTGTCAGTAGTCATAACACAAGTAATACTCATACAGCCAACCGCAACAAGACAAGGACAACCACCATGAAATACTTAATTATTTTATTACTTTTGTGTGCCTCAAGCTTTAGTTATGCCAATCAACCGGTAATAACGCAGCTTGATACCGATGAAGGCTACCCTTATAAAAACTTAATTCAAAAAGTAGAACGAGTAGAAATTCGTTATGTAGAAAACACAAATTCGGTGACCTGCAAAGTCAATGTGCAAACTCTGCACAACCAATACATGGGCAAAGAGCATACTGTCTCAGCCAAGCTGTTTGCAAAACGCCCAATGGCCGCTTGTTTAACCCGAAAAAAAGCCAAGCAAATTCTCTATATGCTGTAACCCTTTCAACCTTGTTAAACTAGGCTACGAATGCAGTACTTCCCCAGTAGCCTAGTTTTTTTACCTGTCGGCGTGAAATATGTTTCGCGCACAACATTTTAAAAAGCCCAAATCTCTTATTCACAAAGAGAAGAGAATGAGAAAACAACGAGATACTAATTAAGCCAATTAGTTAATTACCCCTAAAGCGCAGCGCCTCTTATCCTCTTTGTGAATATTAAATCTAAAACTCCTCCACCACCTCTACCTCAACCGGCACCGCCAACGCGTTTTCATAAAACGCGAACACCGCTTTGGTATAGGGCTTAGCATAATGCTCATCAAGGGCGGCTTGCGATTCAAACTGCTCAACTAAAAACAAACAACGCTGCTCTTTGCTCGCAAACAGCTCAAAACGATTACAACCAGGTTCTGCGCGAGTGGCTGCTAATATGCTCTGTAAACGCCCTTTACAGTCGTCAAATAATGCCGCCTTTGGGGTAATTTTTGCCACGATATTAATCATACTGACTCCTTACTATATAACTTTAAAACCAATGCCCGAATTGGCGGGGCGACCGTAAAAGCCACCACAAACGCAGCAGGCTACGCATTGGCAAACGCCTTCATCCAACTTAGAAAAAATGTATCGCTCAGCCCTAAGTTGACATAAGTGACCCATGCCGAAAGTAAAAACGACATTAAAAACGAAAATGCCGCAGTAAAAGTAAAATGAATTTTCATATGTCCTCCTTGGCGTTACTATATTTGTACAACGCAAGTGGCAACAGTCACGAAAATGCAAACTAAGATTGAGGGAGTCGTATGCTGGATGATCTGCATTTATTTATTGAAATAGCGCGCCGTAAAAGCATGAGCCAAACAGCAAAAGATTTAGGACTGAATCTATCAACCCTATCAAGGCGCATTCAGGCGTTAGAAGAAAAGCTCGCCGAACCATTACTGCAACGCACAGCCCGAGGCATTGTGTTAACCGCCAAAGGCGAATCACTGTATAACGAGTTAGGCGAGCAAGTGCTTGCTCTTAACAGCCAGCTTGAGCAATTAAATGACTCGCCCGCCGCAAAAGAGTTTTACCTGTTGTGCCCACAAAACATCATTGCAGGCCCACTGATGGGTGCGGTTAATCAGTTTGCAATGGCAAACCCTGAGTTAAATCTCCACATTTACCCAAGTAATGCCAACAGCCAACTAAGCCAAAAACGTTTTGATTTAGCCATTCGCATCGGCGAACAACAAGACTCAAGTTATTTTCAAAAGCGCCTAGGCATGATCGCAATAAAGCTAATTAAAAAGAAAGATGCCCCAACATCAAGGCTAATATTGCCCTATTCAGAGTCACAACTACCCAGCGGTTTGCTAAATAAATTAAAAACCGAGTATGAACACATAAGTTTTTGTTTTGATATTACAATCGCCAGAAAAATGGTTGAAGCAGGCTATGGCATTGGCTTACTACCAATGAGCGAAATTTGCTGTATAGACGACACCAGCAACTTTAGTTATATCGACTCCCCTCACAGTATTCCCGCAAGGCCAATTTACGCCCTCTGGCCACATTCACGCACGCCATCAGCAAATGCCCTGTTGTTGATAGAACAACTACAAACCAGTATTGCAGACTCACCGAGTTTACAAGGAGAGGTGTTGAAACTGTAGTTGCGCGTTGCGAGGCATTGTAGGTCGGGCTTTAGCCTGTATAACAACTCAATCTTTAAACCAACGACAAAGACCAAACACAAACAACATAGCCGCTAAGCCTGCCAAGGCTAATTGCCAAATTTTAAGATCACTCAACTTATTAGATTGCTGACTAACACTATCATTTAAAGGTGCCGTAGCGTTTTTAACGGGTGCTTCGATTATCGGGCTTTTTATCACGACTTGGTTTGTGGCTTTATTTGTATTTATTTCTGTAATGGTCGGCTTTACTGTAATAACAACATCTTTATTGTCTGCTTTTGCTTTACCGCTCCAAGCCGATTCAAATAGTGCCTTTTGCTCAGCTTTATTTTCGCTACACCATACAAAATCAGCCTGCTGAATATTCTTAGCTCTACAGCGGTCCGGTAATTGATAAAATTGCCCCCAAGCATGGCGTTTTTTATCGTCATTATATGAATTTGAATACACCGTAGAGTTATGTACTTTGGTGTTTAAAAGTAAGGTAGGGTTTGAGCGATACGTATAATTACCGCCATTACCAGAGCTTCTTTTTGGGTGTTTGCAGTGTCTCGCAAGCAGCGTAAAAAGCTCATCTAAACGCTGATTCCAACGTTCACCTTGCCTTGCCGTGTAGCTACGATTCATTCTTTTGCGAATACCCTCGCGCTCAGCCTCAATACTATCGCAGCGACTTTTTGAATATTGCTCATCAGCAACTGTGTTGAAACTCGTAACCAAAGTAGCGAGTAATAAAATCCATTTATTCATAACATTACATCTGTGTAATTTGGTAGGTCACATTGTACCAAACTTAGGGCGAGGAAAAAGTGACCATTTAACTATTTATTTAGTTATATCGCGCTGGCGACGGCAACCAAAGAGAAGTAAACACCAATTTCTGAGATGCATTTAATTGCCTAAAATCAATCATTAAGTTTAATATTTAATTTTGCATTTCGATGGTACCCTATACGTGTACATGACAGAACGGACTTCTCATGATTTTAAAAGATAAAACACCTTCAACTTCACAATCACTCAAGATTAAAGCCGGGGACAAGCAAGAGCTAGATGTAGCATTTTATTTGCGCCGAGCATTTAAAGGTCATCCACAAGTATTCGTATTCAATGATGTAAAATTTAAGCACAATAACGAATCAGCTCAGATTGACCACTTAATTGTTTATACATATGGGTTTATTTTAATCGAATCAAAAAGCATAACTGGCGAAGTTGCCATAAATGAGCATCAGGAATGGAGCCGTAGTTATCGAGGAAAATGGCAAGGTATGCCATCACCAATAAAGCAAGTTGAACTCCAACAAGCCTTATTAAAGAATTTAATGACGAGTAACGCAGAGCAGTTACTTCCCAAAATGTTTGGCAAATTACAGCAGAACTTCGGGGGGCGAGAATGGCATAGTATCTGCGCAATTTCGAGTAATGCCATAATCAATCGAGATAGCATGCCAAAGTCACTTGAAGATCGATTAATTAAGTCTGAATTTTTAGCAGATAAGCTTTTAGAGATAATGAAGTTGCCAGCATCAGCCCCTAACGCACTGCACTTTTTTTCAACTAACGCGCGCCCATGGTTTAGTGAGGAAAGCCTATCTAAGATTTGTCAGTTTCTTTTAGCTCAGAATATTAAATCAACCGAGCAACCAGTAAACGACAAGTCACCAGTAACCCTTAATGAACCCGAATCAATTTACAAAAGTGAAGTTAAAGGAGAGGTTTTGTTAAGTACTGAGGAACCTAAAGTCATACACTTAAAGTGTAAAAATTGTAGTAATGAACACACTCTTGAAGCTCGTTCAGGGCGATATGGGTACTATGTCAATTGCTCAAACTGTAATACGAATACTCCGATGAAAGCACCGTGTATAAAATGTAATGATCAAAATACGAAAGCAAGTAAGCGCAAAGATACTTACTCATTGATTTGCAATGGTTGTGGTAATAAAGCTCTAATGAAATTTGATAATAATGTCGCGTTGGCGACGGCAACCAAAGAGAAGTAAACGCCGACTTCTCTTTAAAGTCTCTCTACATATCAAAAGACAACTCTCAGCCGTCATTAGATGGTGTAACAATGAACAACTTAATTTAACTAGCTTTGCATGTACTCAACAGATGGTAACTTTTAAAACTTAAAAGTAATATAAGTCTCAGCTTTTAAAGCTTACACAAATCTAAAATTTGCTTTATCACTCTATCTCATGAGCTAATTCTATGTATTTAAAATAGTCGTTTATTGTCCAAAATTTAGCGTTATTATCATGTGGTTTTAATGCATTAAGAAATAAAAAATATTCTTTATTATCGTTGTAAGACTCATTTAGAGCAGTTTTGGCAAACATGACATTGGAATCAGTCCTTGAACCAACAACCTTACCGTATAAATAAGCAAACTTATAAGCTTCTTTAAAAAGGTTTGTTTCTCCCTCAAATTCTAATTGCCTATCTCTACTAAGGCCTTTAAATGCCAGATCAATTGAATGAGTTAAATTATAGCCTTTTATCGTCTTTTGTTTTTCTGTTAGCTCATAGTGATTTAACTTTCTGACTCTCCGCTTAAGATCATAACTATCACGATAAAACTCATCCTCAAACTCACATATCAATTGCAAAAGGAGTCTTGAATCAAAAATATGATTATCACAATACATTACAATTGATTCATATTTAGCAAATAGTTGTTCAAACTTTCGAAGTGATAAATCGTATATACATGCAACAACAGAGAATATATGAGCCAAACCTGCTGCACTATTCTCATCTTCAATTAAAAATAACCTTTCAATTCTTTCAACTATTATGGAATTATTTAGCAAAAGGAGAGCAAAAGCCTTAAAGTCTGGTTGCGGTATTTTTGCTGTTCGGGCAAAAAATCGGGTTAGATACTCTTTTCCGTTAAACTCACTTCCATAGATAGCTTTAATTGATTTACTTAATTGCTCAGTATCTGTAGCAATAACAAAAACATAATCTTTTAAATCAAAAAAATGCTTAATTACCTCTAAAAATTCAATTGCATAATTAGGTCGACACCTATCGAGCTCATCAATTAAGATGAAAACTTTTCCACCTTGTCTTTCATATAATTCCGCAAAGTGGTTTAGTGAAGTCTTGATTTCTTCAATGGCCTCTTTTTGTTGTTGGTAAATTTCGTTAAGTTTCTTCCCAACTTCTTGGTACTCACTATCGCTGAAGGTAAAGTTTTTAGCTATTTCAACAGCCGCACCATTATTTATTACACCAGCAGCGACTACACCTCCAGTGATAGCTAGTAAATTCCATGCTTTCTTAGAATATTTTGCTGCATACTCAAAGATTATTTTTTCTTGCTGGGCACTGTTCTCCACGGTATTGATTAGTGCCATTTGTTCTAAGAGTTCACTTATAATTACAAGTAAAGGGTCATCAGAGAAATCAGAAACCCACGCATCAATATGTATTACAGGTAAATAATGCTTAAACCTTAAATCAGAATATAACTGTCTTAGAAAGTGAGATTTTCCAACCCCCCAAGAACCATCAAGGTTTAGAACTAATGGACTATTTTGCGTACGTATATAGCTAGATAGGAATTCTCCATACGGCTTTCTGCCTAATTTACATTCTTCAAAAGAGTGATCTTTTTTCCATTGTAAAAATTTATCTTCGCCCATTTACTATCTCAAATATTTTTAGCAATCAGTTCAGCTTTCAACAAGCCACCCTTAGTCAATAATTTAGGTGCAAAGCTAGGGTTTCGTTTAGATTTAAAAGCATCAAGGATCAACTTCAGGCCATGCGCTTCAAGAAGTGAAATATTCACTTCTGTATCCATTTCTGCTGACTCAATAAAATCATCAGAAAAACTAGGTGCAATAATTAGTACTTGAGCAACTCTTTTGCCCTGATTCTCTGCACGATTTACATAAGCTTTTACTTGACGAGAGGTAGTTGAATATTTAGCAAAATCGCCGTTTTTGCAGGTTTTCGCTTCACCAATGATGATATCGTTATCACTCAATGAAATCACAATATCGGCTTTATCTTTGGTTGTATTCAAGTCTTTACGCAGATCTTCATCAATGTTTAATTCTAAAACTTCTAATATAGCTTTAGTGACTTCTTCAAATTTAATACCCAAGTCAGCTTCGATGACTTCTACACCAACGTCTCTAAGTCCATTCACATCTCGTCTTGCTAGTAAGTCATAATTTTCAATTAACTTGTCTGTTGCATTAGCAAAACTTTCTAGTATGGCAAAGCGTGGATTCCCACGTTTTGATAACCCCATACTATCCCTGACCTCTTTTACTTCATCATTAGAGAGAAGATATAAAATATCATGCGGAGTAATACTTAATGAACGTAGCTTTTCAGTATCAATAATCTCAGTTGGCTCTAATTCGAAAGCCTCTTTAAGAACAGCTTGCATAGATGGAAAGTGATCTTCCAAGGTTTTTAATAATTGCTTAAAGCCACTCACACTTAAACAATCGAACTCTTTTTCAGTCGCTCCTGAAAGTGAATTTAGAATTAAGCCAATTCTTTCATCAAGCGTTGTACCTAATTTATCTGTATCTATTTCCAGATCAGTAATTAGCTGCTTTAATCTTTCTTTGCGCTGATTTTGATTATCTTCAGGGTTATGGATATCATCACTTAAAAGCTTAGAAGCACTGATACCAGAATGGATAATTGTTTGAATCTTCTCAGCTCGGCTTATTCCTCTAATTTTACGGCCATGAGCTTTTAGCGCATTTGAGAGCTCGGCATCAGTTAATGTCCTTAGAATTCTCAATATATATTTATCTGCTAAGTCTTTACCTTGTAATTCATTCAAAAGAGTAACTATTTCATCGGGGACAAAGACTTCCTGTCTTTTCTTACTAACAAAAACTAACCCCATATCTCTTAAATTATTTAGGGCATCTATAACTCCAGTTTCAGGAATCACATCGACTAGATGCTCAATAGCTGCACACTCATCTGTTGTGAGTTCAAGCTCGTTTGCGAGTACATTAAGAATACTTCTTTCATCATCTGTTACTTTCGCATCTCGATTATTTTTTTGATCATTAAAATAAGCCTCACTCATACATGCATGATAGATTTTAAGTGCTTTATTTCTATCAAATGTGCTTTCAGGTGAACCTTGTTTTATACAGTTTTGGAGGTCTTTAGATAACTTTGATAGCTCTTTCCACTCTTTCGCGTATAGAGTTTCAATCCAACTTATTCTAGCTACACAATTACCATCTCGGCTTAGCAAATTAATTAAAAGGTTTAGCTGTGCCGAACTCATTAATATTTGTTCTTTAACTGATTCTTTAAAAAAATCTCTGACAGTATTAAAGAGCTGAGTAATTTCACTCCCTGATGCGTTTTTTATTTGGCCATCAATATTATCTATTGTTTTTGCTAGCTTTTTATTGTTTTTAGCAGCATCAGAGCATAGACGATCTAGGCATGAAATGAATTTTGATTTTTCGACTTGATTTACGATAGATAAAACTTGATTAAGTTTCATTGATAGAGTCCTTTCTTATTATGTGGTTATAAAGCTATCAGGTATTTAAAATTAGAGCAATTACTGTTCAGCCCAAGTTCACCTTTTGAGCTAAGTTTCATGACCAAACCTGCAGTTAACTCCAATTCCCCGTGAACACACCCGAAAGGAAAAAGTTGATGAGTAATCACTTGCATGGATGCAAGTTAAGCCGTGACTTCGCCATGGATGGCGATTACACGGCGTTTACGTTCACATCAATTTTTAGCTTGAGGATTCAGTGTGTTCCTCGGGGCGCCGTGGGGTTCCAAGGGGCGGACGGCGGTATTCGCCCCTTGGTTGCCGCCAGCAATCTGGCAAAACTTGAAAAAGTTTTCATACTTCACTAATGCAGTACTTACAATTTTTTTATTTAAAATCAAATGTTGGCTTACTGTCCGCTACAAAGCCAAGTTCAACACTTGGCAATTGGTAAGAAACATTACTTCCCGCCAACTCAAACCTATCTTTTGCAAGCCAGAGTTTGGCGCCATTGCTGCTAGCAACTTGGTATGCCCAGTTGCTTACTGCAAGGGATTTGTCTACATCACAATGAAAATAACGAGTTAGTTCATCAGTGAGTAGCTGGCTGTGGCGATCGAGGTTTTGATCTTGCCAACGTTCGCGGTGCAGCTGGGCTGCTAAAAAGTCACGTTTACTGTTATTACAACTTCGATGGGCGGCAACAAAGTTATGGCCTAAATCGTTAGCGTAGCGAGCAAAAGGAATAAAGTGATCAACTTCTATCGCACTTGTGAGTGGCTTTTGACAATAAAAGCACTGGCCTTTTTGTATTTCGACTAAAACTGGTTTTGCTTTATTAAGTGCTGTACGGTCGAAACCAAATAAAAAGTCATGCAGTTGGCTTTGCGGGCCAATAAGTGCTTGATTGTGCTTAATGCTTTGAATCTTTTGTAGCCATGCATTCTTAGCTAAATAGACAACTAAATCGTAAAAGCGTCTAAAGCAAGCAGCTATGCCTGCATTTAGAGTGATATAGCTTTTGCCTTTTGTGTGCGGATATAAAAAGCACTCTTCTTGTTTGGCGAGAATTTGTAAACGCCACAACGGGCCTGTTTTTAACGTGTCTAATGCAGCTTTGTAAGTGGTGTGCCAGTAAGGGCTTAATTTGAGCTGGCGCAAGCTACGAATATTTTTTTGCTGGCACTCATATAGCACCGCAATTACTTTTGATTGCGCACCCGAATTTTGTTTTAGTAAAGCACTTCCACCACTATGAGCAGAAGAAAATGGCACTGCATGGTGCCAATAAAGCTCTATTAACTTTTCAGCTAGCTTAGCAAGATCAATGTTTAACTCGCTAGCTTCATACATCATTGGTTGCTCAACACAAACATCAGCCAACGCATGCAATAGTGCAAACTTATAGGTAGCACTGAAATCGCCTTCCACCAGCATACGCTGAATGTAAGCAATAAAATCGAGTTGCTGCTGCATGGCCATCATCAATCAAGCCTTATGTGTACTTTTGAAAAGTGCTTTAAAGTTCATGAATTGTTCCCTGTTTACGCCGACATATTTGCCTCTTATGCTCATAACGCATTGTTGTAGCTTGAATATTGGCGATTTAGTTTAGGAACAATCTAGCATGAAAAGCTATTGCAAATATAGAATTTTAGGTTGAGCTACTCTTTAAAATCCATACAATATTGGGAGAATTGCGGTATAACCTGCTATACCGCATTAAACTACTTCATCGTTCTTCTGTGCAGAATGGCGTTTAGCCATTTTTCTGTGGCGCGCTCTGGGCGTTGATCGGCGCTTTGCCATGACTTGAGAATAAACAGGTCGGTGTTTTTAATAATGCTCTCAAGGGCTTGTTCGTTTAGGTCGGTAAATTCACGGCCGTTGTGTTCGCGCTCGCCGTCGCCGTATTTAAACGATACATAAACGATGCCTTGTGGCTTTAATGCACGGGCAAGGTTGTTGAATGCTTCGGTTAAGTCGTTTTTTGCTACGTGAATAAGGCTTGCGCAGCACCAAATGCCGTCGTATTTGGCAACGTCGTTTAGCTCTTGAAAACTGCTTACTGCAACGTCTTGGTTTAAGTATTCTGACGCCAGCTTTGCCATAGCTGGGCTGATATCGAATGCATCTACGCTATAACCACGCTCTTTAAAGATGAAAGCATCGCGGCCAGAGCCACAACCGGCATCAAGTAAAACGCCTTTTTTTGGGATCAGCGGTAAGAATTCGTCGTAAAGTTCATTGAGGTCTACATCGAGTGTGGCATCTACAAATGCTTGTGCATTTTGGTTGTAGTATTCGACGGTTTTGGATGCCATTTTACTTCCTTTATATTGGCAAGGTTGCTTGGTGCTAAAATATCATTAAAGCTAGGTACTAAAAAGATACCAAATTGATTTTAAGTATTTTTAGCGGGAAATTTTTATATATTCAAGCGTAAGTAACGAAGCGCTGTATTGAAGAAATAATACTCACAAAGAGGATAAGAGACGCTTCGCTTTAGAGATTACAAAACAAGTATTAGTCTATTTCGAACGCTCATTGTCTTCTCATTCACTGTTCATTATGCAAAAAGATATTTGAACCACATAGTACATAGAGGCGCTATGCGCTGCATAGAGAAGGTAATTTCACAAAGAGATTATGAGACGCTGCGCTTTAGAGCAGTACACTTTAATATCTTCTTATCTTCCTCTGTGCTCTCTGTGTCCTCTGTGGTTAGAAAAAGATCTAGTAGGTCTATGAAAACATACGGACAGTAAATACGATAAATCCTCACTGTCTTCTCATTCACTCCTCTTTGTGCGAATAATATTTGAACCACAGAGGACACCAAGGCGCTGCGCGCTGCATAGAGAAGGTAATTTCACAAAGAGATTATGAGACGCTTCGCTTTGGAGGGTTAACATTAAGTAGCAGCCTACTTCGGTCACTCATTGTCTTCTCATTCACTTCTCTTTGCGCGAAAAACAAAAGCTGAGCGCTACACAGAGAAAAACTTCAGTTACGCATTTTCCCTATAGTTTTATACTTTTAACTCAACAACATTGCACAATTGGCAATTTACTAGCACTATTATGTATTAAAAAGACTTTAGTCTGAGGTAAGCATGCACGACAAGCAAACTCATTGCCAGCCTACTGGTTGCAATAACTGTAAAGACAATTTAGAACTTGGCTTTGATTTTACAATGGCTTTTCAGCCAATTATTGATTGCACCGATAAACACATTTTTGGCTATGAGGCTTTGGTTAGAGGGCCTAATAATGAGTCGGCTTATTCTGTTATCTCACAAGTTAACGATGAGAACCGCTATACCTTCGACCAGCTTTGTCGCATTAAAGCTATTTCGCTTGCAGCTAAGCTGAAGCTTGATTCGATTTTGAGTATTAACTTTTTACCTAACGCGATTTACAAGCCTGAGCGCTGTATTAGAACAACCCTTGAAGCTGCTAAACAATATGGCTTTCCGGTAGAACAAATTATGTTTGAGTTTACCGAGGTTGAGCAAGTTGAAGACAGTACACATATCAAACGCGTGATCGAATATTACCAATCACTCGGATTTATTACCGCAACCGACGACTTTGGTTCTGGGTATTCGGGTTTAAACTTATTGGCTGATTTTCAGAGCAATATTATTAAACTGGATATGGAATTAATTCGTGATATTCACCTTAATAAAGCGCGCCAAGTTATTGTTAATCATTGTATTGCTATGTTTGAAGAACTCAACATAACCGCCCTTGCCGAGGGGATTGAAACAGTTGAAGAATATCAATGGTTGCGCCAAGCCGGCGTAAGTTTAATGCAAGGGTATTTCTTCGCCCGCCCGGGGTTTGAGAGCTTGCCAGAAGTTGATTTTAGTAAGTTTGAGTAAGTAAGCACAACGAGAATCGAGTTGCGACAAAGCAAGAGCTTTCAGACGCGTGAAACAAGTTTCACGCCTACATGTAGCAGCGGGTTTATCCCGCGTCATTAGGCGCTAGGTGCTAGGCTCTAGGACGCGATGTAAAATCGCTGCTACCTCGAATCTCGTAACTTTACTCTTTCCCCTTGTAACTTGAAACTCGCAACTTTATCCACTTTTAGTCCCTTTTTTAGTGAAAATAGCGACTTATTCGTTGATGTAGTTACAAATTATCTGTAACTTGTGTCGCCCATTTCGCTACGCACGACTATAATATTAAGTGAAATCAACATTTCCATACTAAATACTAGGGATACACAATGAAAAAACTTCCTATTGCATTGGCTCTATGTGCTGCTTTTGTGTCTGCAAACACAATGGCAGAAGTTCGCATAAACGGCTTCGCTTCAATTGTCGGCGGTAAAGCCCTTGACGACAACGCAACCCTCTATGGTTACGATGATGATATTTCGTTTAAAAACGAAAGTATGTTCGCATTACAGCTCTCCGCTGACTTACAAGAAAAGCTAAGCGCTACAGCACAAATTGTGGCTCGTGGCAGTGATGATTTTGATGCTGAGTTTGAATGGGCTTATTTAACCTATGAGTTTACTGATGAGCTACAAGTCAGTGCGGGTAAATTACGCGTTCCTTTTTATCGCTATTCAGACTTTTTAGATGTTGGTTACACTTACCGTTGGGTTCGTCCGCCACAGTCTGTTTATAACTTACCATTTTCAACGTATGAAGGTATTAGCCTTTTACACAATACGCAATTAGGCGATTGGGACTCAACAGTCCAAGTTATCTACGGTAGCTTCGATGGCAATATTGCAGTGGTATCTGTTAATGGCGATACAGAACTTAACGATATTGCAGGTATTAACTGGACGATGAGCTATGACTGGTTCAGCGCCCGTGCTGCATATTTTGTAGCAGATACAAGCATTGCCATTGAAAACGACACTGACGCGGGTATTGCGCTTAATGGCCTAGAGCAAACACTGAGAGCCGCAGGTTTTGTTGATCAAGCAGATGATATTGCTGTTGACGAAGATGATGGCTCTTTCTTCGCAGTGGGCTTTTCGATTGATTACAACAACATTCTGTTTGACGCTGAATACACTGAGTTTGAAGTAGAAAACAGCGCTCTTGCTAAACAAACTCAATACTATACATCTGTTGGTTACCGTATGGATGAGTGGATTGTGCACTTAACTTACGAAAATAACGACGACAAACACGATAGCAACCGCTATAACGCACTACCTACAGTACCTGCTTTAAATGCCGGTATTAATCAGGTTCTTGAGGGCGTAAAAGCGAAAAGCAATGTGTATACCATTGGTACTCGTTATGACTTCCACCCATCAGCCGCTTTAAAAGTGGATTTCAGTCGCTTTAAAGATGACATTTCAGATACAGAAACCGACGTTGTTGCTGTTGCTGTTGATTTAGTTTTTTAATTGGAGTTCATGATGAAAAAATTATTAATCGCTACAGCGGTCACCTTATGTTCGCACGCAGCTTTTGCTGACGTTGCTGTAATTGTGAACCCTGCAAATGGCAATGCTATTGATGAAGGTACAATCAAAAAGATTTACCTCGGTAAAGCAAAATCGTTTGATGATGGCACGAAAGTAAACCCGGTAAACCAAGACGGCAACAGCGTAAGCGATGAGTTTAACGATAAGGTGGTTGGCAAGTCGAGCAGCCAGCTAAACGCTTATTGGTCAAAACTGGTATTTACAGGCAAAGGCACTCCACCTGAAAAACTTGGCAACGATCAAGCTGTTATTGACTTTGTTGCTACCAACAGCGACGCCATTGGTTATATTGATGCTGCAAAAGTCACAGACAAAGTAAAAGTGGTTGGTACTTTTTAAGTACCAACTCCTGATAATAAAAAACCAGGCATTGCCTGGTTTTTTATTCGCTTAAATTACTCAACTTTAAATTTTGCAGTGGCATCGAGTAATGAATCAGATAAGTAATGAAGGTTCTTCGCGACATCACGCACCGCCGACAATGAGTCCATCGTTTCTTCAAATGACATATGCATGTTCGACACATTTTCGACTACCATGCTCGCAACCGATGTCTGCTCTTCAGTTGCTGCTGCAATTTGTGAGTTCATACCGTTAATTTCTAAGATCTGTTCAGAAATCTTATCAATAGACTGCCCAGTACTTTCAGCAGCCTCTGCATTATTTGTAGCCATGTCTCGTGCTGAATTCATCGCATTTACAGCATCACTTGCCGCAGTTGTTAAGGTAGAAAGTAGCTCTCTGATCTCGTTTGTTGAATGCGATGTTCTAGAAGCCAGTTCACGCACTTCATCTGCAACAACCGCAAAGCCCCGTCCTTGTTCACCTGCACGCGCGGCTTCAATAGCCGCGTTTAGCGCTAGTAAATTAGTTTGTTCGGCAATTGAGGTGATCACATTTAAGATTTGCGTCACATTTTTGGTGTCATTAGCTAGTTGATTAATCGTTGATGAAGCTTGATTTATTTCTTCACTCAATGTGCGAGATTCGGTTACAGAGCGCTGTATTTGCGTTTTACTCTGCTCAACCTCTCGCTCGGCTGTTTGCGCAGCTTGTGATGCGTTTGCCGCCGAATGAGAGATATCAGCAACACTTTGACGCATTTCTTCCATCGATTGCTTAACAATATCAGCATCTGATGTTTGTTTAGTTGTCGCGCGTTCAGCTCGCTCCATACCTTGCACTAGTCGCGTTGAGTTCTCCATTAATGGTTCACAAACAGCTATTACTTCGAGTACCGCAGCTTTTAACAGTTGAATAAACGCGTTGAAGTTAATCGATACCTGACCAATCTCATCTTTTGCATGTACTTCAAGTTGCGTGCTTAACGACCCTTTACCATCTGCTAATAGACGTAAGTTATTTGCTGCAGCACTTGCTGATGAGCCAATTCCACGAGCAATCCAAATAGAGGTAACAATTAGTAAGATCAGCGATACAACAGACACTACAAGCATTAAATTAAGTGCGTTATCTGAACGAGCTTTAGTTGCTTGAACCAGCTCAAAAAAGCGATCATCTGCGCGAGTTTGTGCTTGTTTAAAGCCTGCTAGTACAGCCTCATATTGCTGTGTTTTTTGCTGTGCTTGCTGCTGAATTTTACTGAAATCGGCAGTACCATCGATCATTGAGGTTGCAATGCTCGACGAGGTTTGTGCGTAAAGCTCTAATTGTTTTTTGGTATCGGCATGCACATAGCTGTCGTTAATGCTGATGATATTTTGTAGATTTTCATTAATCGTTTTATACGTTTGCGCAGCACTATCAACTAAGTCTGATTCACCAAACGTGACCGCTTGAGTGTATAACTCATCTAGTTTTTCAAGTAGCGCAACGTTTGCAGATGTAAGTTTAACTACCTGATATGACGATTTCTCTAGCTCGTCGAGCGAGATTTTGTTGTCATTCATCGCTATAAAATTAGTTACTACTATGATCACGAATGCCGTTATAGCAATGCATGTTATGGCGTGTATTTTTTTTGTAATGCTCAAGTTATTGAAAGAAATACCTGCAGACATTGAATCCACCTCTACTGTCATATTACTTAGTATTATCGCCCGATTTCCCTAAAGTATTAACTATATTTATATATTTTCAGGTTTTTTTTCATATTTGTTTCATTTGTAGGAGGTCTTGTAGGAGGTACTTCAGTGCCGAACCAAAAATAAATAAGAGCTTTAAGCCTTCAGCTCTTAGACGCGCGAAACAAGTTTCACGCCTACGAATGAAACATAGGTGCTAGGTTTTGGGCGCTAGGTTCTAGGCGCTGGGACGCGATGTGAAATCGCTACTACCTCGCATCTCTTATCTAGCAACTTTCCCCTTTACTCTTTCCCCTCGTAACTTAAGACATTTCCCGGCTAAAGCCAGTCCTAAGGGCTTAATTGTCGTAACTTTACTCTTCCCCCTTGAAACTTTCTTCTTTTTAATAGCGTTCCTTGGGGCTGATCTGTATAATCCGCGGCCTATTATTTACCCTATTGCTTGTTTATTTTCGCAGTTGCTGCGCCCATAACCCTGTCAGTATTTTTCTAGGAACAATTCGTTGATTTCAACCGCAAATATCACCATGCAATTTGGTGCAGAGCCCCTTTTTGAGAACATTTCAGCTAAGTTTGGTAACGGTAATCGCTACGGTTTAATTGGCGCAAATGGCTGCGGCAAATCAACCTTTATGAAAATTTTAAGCGGTGCGCTTGTTCCAACCTCTGGCAATGTGTCAATTGCTCCGGGTTTAAAGCTAGGTACGCTAAGTCAAGACCAGTTTGCGTTTGAGCAATACACAGTGGTTGATGCAGTGATCATGGGTGATGCAGAACTTTGGAAAGTTAAACAAGAACGCGACCGTATCTATTCACTACCAGAAATGAGTGAAGAAGACGGTATGAAAGTAGCTGAGCTTGAAAGCATTTTTGCTGAAATGGATGGCTACACAGCAGAAAGCCGTGCAGAAGAAATTTTGCTCCAAGCGGGCATAGAACAAGAGTTTCATTATGGTTTAATGGCAAACGTTGCGCCGGGTTGGAAACTACGTGTGTTATTAGCACAGGCACTGTTTGCAAACCCTGATATTTTGCTACTTGATGAACCAACCAATAACCTTGATATTCACACCATTACTTGGCTAGCTAACGAGCTTAACCAGCGTAAGTGTACGATGATTATCATCTCGCACGACCGTCACTTCTTAAACTCGGTATGTACTCACATGGCCGATATCGACTACGGTGAGCTTAGAATTTACCCTGGTAACTACGAAAAGTGGATCGAAGCTTCAAGCTTGCAGCGTGAACAACTGCTTGCTGAAAACGCAAAGAAGAGCGCTGAAATAGACGAACTACAAGAGTTCGTAAACCGCTTTGGTGCTAATGCATCAAAAGCAAAACTAGCTAGCTCTCGTGCTAAGCGCATGGATAAAATTAAACTTGATGAAGTAAAAGCATCAAGTCGTATTAGTCCATCACTACGTTTTGATGAAGGCAAAAAGATGTATCGCCAAGCGTTAGAGCTAACTAAATTAGGTCATGGCTTTGATGGTGAAACCCTGTTCAGTGGGGGTGAGTTATTACTTGAAGCTGGCGCTAAGCTTGCGGTTATTGGTGAAAACGGTGTCGGTAAAACCACCCTTTTACGCTGCCTTGTTAGCGAATTACAAAGTAACGAAGGCGTAGTTAAGTGGTCTGAAAATGCCAGCATTGGTTATTGTCCGCAAGACAGCAGCAAAGACTTTGATAACGACTTAACCCTATTCGATTGGATGTCGCAGTGGCGCACCGCTAAACACAACGATTTAATGGTTCGTGCTATGTTAGGCCGTTTACTATTTACCGCAGATGACGCTAACAAAAAAGCGCGTAACTGCTCGGGTGGTGAAAAGAACCGTCTATTGTTTGGTAAGTTAATGATGCAAGACATCAATGTGCTAATTATGGACGAGCCAACCAACCACATGGATATGGAAGCCATTGAAGCACTCAATAACGCATTAAAAGATTACCAAGGCACGCTGATTTTTGTGAGCCACGACCGTGAGTTTGTATCTTCATTAGCGACTCGTATCATCGATATTAAAGACCAACAACTTATCGATTTTCAGGGCACGTTTGACGAATATATGGACCATGTTGCGCAACAAGCGCAATAACCCCTTCTTCGAAAAGGTGAGCAAGTTAGCTCACCTTTTTTGTTTACGTTCAGTTATATATTCACTTTACTGGATTACCCATTTTAGGTAACTTAAATTTCTTTGACTTCAATAGAACAATAAATTTAAGGGACCTAAATGAAAAAGCTCCTCAGCGTATCGGCACTGACTCTGGCTCTAACAGCCTGTGGTGGCGGTTCATCAACAGATAAAACGCCTGATGTAAAAGTAGAGCAAAATACTGCACCGACGCTTTCTGGCTCGCTCACTCTCTCTACTAAAGCACTTGAATCAGCTAATTTAGTTGTTGATTTAAAAGATGAGCAAAACGACAGTGTTACTACAACGATTATTGATAAGCCAGAGTGGCTAAATGTAACCACCAGCAGTAATCAAGTAACTTTTAGTGCACAGCCAAGCTTACTCGAAGTAGCTAACCATGCTTTTACTGTGGAAGTCTCTGATGGTAAAGCAAGTAACCAATATACCCTAACCGTTAATGTTGCCGAAAACCGTGCAGCATGGCAACCGATTGAGCTTAGCAATAGCGAAGTGATGGGTAATTGGCAATCAAGCGATGGTAGCGTCAAGCTGGCATTTGCTACTGAAGATGCCGGGGTGATTGCTCAAAATGGTGAGTTAAGCCGTTTTGATTGGTCGAATCCTGATGTGATTGCATTAAATACCCAAGCGATTGATTGCTTGCATGAGTGTAATCAACAAGCTCTTCTTGAAATGGAAGTATTGGCTAAGCGCGATGATGCTATTCGTGTTGAGCTTTTTAATGTTTCAACCGATAAAGGCGAAGTAGTTACCCTTTATAAATCCAATACAGAGCTTAGCTCTGCGTATTATGCTGATATGGATCACACTACTTTTCACACGGTGAATCATTTAAATACCGAAGGTGAAGAGAGCTATTTTGAAGTATCGATAGCAAGCTATATTCCGACGGCTTCAGGCAGTACCACATCATTCCCTTATGCAGAGTTTTCGGCGACCTTACAAGGTAAAACGTTAACGATTAATGGCGACAAATTTCTTACGAACACCTATGCAAATCAGCTAAATAAAGAAGGCTACGAGGTGAATGTAGAGTTTGACCTTAACCTCGTTAATGCCGAAGTGGTTGCGCAGTTCGATGATTTTGCGGTGCTAAAACTACAACATGTTCTTAGCTATCATGATGAAGCTGACGCTGCGAATATTGTTGAGTCAGAAGAGCTAACTGAAGCTATGAAGGTGCAAACATCGGTTGTTGCATTACAAAAACTGACACCTATTGCGGTTCCTGATCTTAAAGTGGGTAAAACGTATACTGGTCGCTTAAATAATAAAAATTCAGATACAGGCGAAGGGTTAACGATTCGTTATTTACCAACATTTTTCACCATCACAGCAGCCAACACTGCAACGGTAACATTCAATACGCCAAGAAGTACTGACTCGTTCAAGTGGCATTACAACTTAGACAATAATGGCGAAACCGTTAAGGTAACCGGCAATGGCCTAGATACCAGCTTACAATTTTTCACTCTGCCTGATGGTAAAACACTCATGGTGCGCGAGCGAAATAAAGAAGAGCGTCAGGCTCGCTTAGGGTATGAATTCATGGAAGTGATTGATGATTCAACCATCACTCTTGATGACTATAAGCACCTATTTAGCTACTTACGTCAAGGCTACACCAGCGGCAACCTGAAAACATACTGGTTTCTAAATGATGATGGTAAAGGCAGCTTTTATTATGCTGATCAATATGGCCTTGAAAACAGAGCTAACTTTACGCCAAATACCTATTGGCAATTTGAAGCTGATAACAGTATTAGTTTTGCAATGATGTCTCAGTGCCCAAGTGCAGTTGATTACTCTAGCTGTAAGGATGATGTGTTAGGCGATGATGAAAATTTATATGCTTCTTTAATTAATTTTAAAATTATTCATAAAGATGCAGATAAATTCATTTTCGACCGCCTGTTTTGGCAACGTATCTATAACTACAGCGATAAAGAAGTTGAAGAAAACATATACCAAAACAGTTATTGGTTAGGTATTGAGAAGTAAAAGCGCTTTCAGCTATCAGCCTTCAGCGGTCAGACGCGCGAAACAAGTTTCACGCCTACATGTAGCAGCGGGTTTATCCCGCGTCCTTGGCGCTAGGCTTAAGGTTCTAGGCGCTAGGACGCGATGTAAAATCGCTGGCTTTTAGTCGTCAGATGTTAGATGTCAGTCGAGCTGTGGGGTTGGTTAGTTCGAGAGTTTTTCTCTGCTATGAAAGCCCTGTACGAGGCATTGTAGGAGGTACTTTAGTGCCGAAGCGGATGTCGAAAAGAGCTTGCAGCGGTCAGCCGCGCGAAACAAGTTTCACGCCTACATGTAGCAGCGGGTTTATCCCGCGTCCTTGGCGCTAGGCTTTAGGTTCTAGGCGCTAGGACGCGATGTAAAATCGCTGCTACTTGTTCGGCGTTAAAACGCCTCCTACATCTCGCAACTTTCCCCTTGTAACTCGCTAACTTCTTTAAATAAAAAAGGCCACACAGTTCAGCTGTGTGGCCTTTGTACTTAACGGAATTTTAAATTAGATATCGAAGCGGTCGGCGTTCATTACTTTTACCCATGCGTCGACAAAGTCTTTTACAAAACGTTCGTTGTTATCGTCTTGTGCATAAAACTCTGCGTATGAGCGAAGGATTGAGTTTGATCCAAATACTAAATCAACGCGCGTTGCTGTCCACTTAGTTACACCAGTACTGCGCTCAATGATGTCATAATAGCCTTTCGCTATTGGCTTCCAAGTATAAGCCATGTCGGTTAGGTTCACGAAAAAGTCGGTACTTAATGTGCCTACGTTATCTGTAAATACACCGTGTAAAGTACCATTATGATTAGTACCTAGAACACGCATGCCACCGACAAGAGCGGTCATTTCTGGTGCTGTTAAGCCCATTAATTGCGAACGCTCTAACATTAGCTCCTCTGCTGATACCGTGTACTCTTCTTTGAGCCAATTACGGAAACCATCATGAATTGGCTCAAGTACGTCGAACGAGTCAGCATCTGTCATTTCGTCTGTGGCATCACCACGACCAGGCGCAAATGGGACTGTTATATCAACGCCCGCGGCTTTCGCGGCTTGTTCAACAGCAGCTGACCCACCAAGTACAATTAAATCAGCTAGGCTTACTGGTTTACTTAAACCCGCTTGTACTGACTCAAGTGCGCTTAATACTTTAGCTAAACGCTTTGGTTCATTGCCCTGCCAATCTTTTTGCGGCGCGAGGCGAATACGTGCACCGTTTGCACCACCGCGATGGTCTGAGCCACGATAAGTACGGGCGCTATCCCATGCTGTTGCAATTAATTCTGCTTGGCTTACACCACAGTTAAGTAGCTTAGTTTTAAGTTCACTAATTTCGCTGTCTGATAAGGTGTAATCTACCGCTGGGATCGGATCTTGCCAGATCAGATCTTCGCTTGGTACATCAGCACCTAAATAACGTGATTTTGGACCTAAGTCACGGTGCGTTAGTTTAAACCAAGCACGAGCAAACACATCACTAAAGTATTCAAAATCATCGTTAAAACGCTCAATGATCTTACGATAAGTTGGGTCCATCTTCATCGCCATATCGGCGTCGGTCATAATAGGATTTAGACGAATTGATGGATCTTCAACATCAACTGGTTTGTCTTCTTCTTTAATATCAATTGGCTCCCACTGCCACGCACCCGCAGGGCTTTTCTTAAGCTCCCAGTCGTAGTTAAGCAGCAAGTAGCAATAACCGTTATCCCATTTTGTTGGGTGAGTTGTCCACGCACCTTCAATACCTGAGGTCATGGTGTCGCGACCAATACCACGTGAATTATGGTTGTTCCAACCTAAACCCTGCTCAAACACATCGGCCGCTTCTGGTTCTGGACCAACGTTTTCTTCGCTACCATTACCATGGGTTTTACCCACAGTGTGACCGCCAACTGTCAGCGCAGCTGTTTCTTCGTCATCCATTGCCATGCGGGCAAATGTTTCGCGAACTTGCTCAGCAGTTTTAAGCGGGTCTGGGTTACCATTCACCCCTTCTGGATTAACATAAATTAAGCCCATTTGTACCGCTGCCAATGGATTTTCCATGGTATCTGGCTTGGCTACATTTGAATAACGCCCATCACTTGGTGCTAACCACTCTTTTTCAGCGCCCCAATAAACATCTTTTTCTGGGTGCCAAATATCTTCGCGGCCACCTGCAAAACCGAAGGTTTTTAAACCCATTGATTCGTAAGCCATATTACCAGCTAAAATAATTAAGTCGGCCCAAGAAAGTTTGTTACCGTATTTCTTTTTAATTGGCCAAAGTAATCGTCGAGCTTTATCTAGGTTAGCGTTGTCTGGCCATGAGTTTAACGGTGCAAACCGTTGGTTACCTGTACCACCGCCACCACGGCCATCTTCTAAACGATATGAACCTGCTGAGTGCCACGCCATTCGGATCATCAAACCACCGTAATGACCCCAATCGGCTGGCCACCATTCTTGGCTTTCGGTCATTAGGTTTTTTAAATCGGTTTTAACGGCTTCAAGGTCTAGTGATTTGAATGCTTCTGCGTAATTAAAGTCTTTGCCGTAAGGGTTCGTTTTGCTGTCGTGTTGATGAAGAATGTCGAAATTAAGTGCGTTTGGCCACCAGTCAGTGTTCGATTGAGCTGTGACAGTATTACTACCATGCATTACCGGGCACCCGCCCGTTTTTCCATTACTCATTGCGTGCTCCTAAAAAGCTAAAATATGACGAAACGCTAGAAATTACTTTTATCTCTTTCGTCATAAAGAGAGATTTTCTACTAGTTATGAATAACTAATAGCGAATAAGTTCCTGTTGTTTGAAACTATAGGAGTTGTATTTAAATAAAGCTAGATGCAAAAGATGGTTTTAAATCGATTGCACCGATAGGAAAATTTGATTTGATTCATTTTATTAAAGCGTCCATTTTATAAGGGTATTTTTTACAGCGAGTAGCCCTTATGAAAACAATTAATCCTGAAGTTGCTAGACAGCTAAGTATTAACTTTTTTATCGCCCATTTACCTATTTTGATGTTATCGGGATTTGTGGTGGCGTCGCTTGTGGGGCTAATTTTCAGAAGCTCTGCATTGTTTTGGATAGCACTATTAATTACGCCTTTCAGCATTAATTATTTATATTCTAAAAAGAGTATTAAGCAATTTTGTAAAGACAACAAATGCACTGATATTTCTTGTCTTGCTAAGCAAACTGATTAATTTTTAATTTTATTACCCAGTCACCAGATTATTTAGCCTTCAATTTGTATGAATATTAATTAGTTATGCGAGTTTTTGCGGCAATTTAAAGGTTAGCGTAACACCATGATCTGGCATGCTATCAATGCTCACCTCACCTTGCAGTGCTTGGGTTGCAAGGTTATAAACTATCGACATACCCAAACCACTACCGCCACTACCACGTTTAGTAGTAAAAAATGGTTCGAACACTTTATGCATTACATCTTCACTCATGCCATGACCATTGTCTTTGTAGGTGACTGTGTAGCTGTGGGTGTCATCATCAATGCTTACAGTAATATCGATTCGATTTTGCTCACGCCCTATAAACCCATGAACACAGCTGTTATTCACAAGATTTAAGAATATTTGGCTAAGGGCTCCCGGAACGGTAATGAGCGAAAAATCATCAACGCAGTCAATGTTCACTTCAACATTATTACTGCGGGTTAGTGGCATTAGACTGTGTAAAATGTTTTCAAAATAGTCTTTAATATTCGTTTCGAGTAAATTGAGTGATGATTGATCAACCGCCGTTTGCTTAAAATCACTAATGAGCTTTGCAGCTCGCTCAAGATTCGCAAAGGAAATTTTGATGCACTCGTTTAAATGATTCATACCCTCAAGTAAGGCCACTTTTGTTAGCGTATTTGCCTCTATAAGTTGATTAAGGCTATTTAGCTTATCCTTAGCCGAGCTATTTGCTGTTACAGCGATGCCAATAGGCGTATTTACCTCATGAGCAATGCCCGCCACGAGATTACCAAGTGACGCCATTTTTTCGGCTTCAATTAGTTTTTCTTGCATTGCAGTAAGCTCAGATAAGGTTTTTTCAAGGGTACGAGTACGCTCTGCAACACGTTGCTCTAGATGCTGATTAGCACGTTCAAGCTCTGCATTCATGCGTTCATTCTCTTGTGCTGAGAGTGCTCTGCCATATAAGTCAGCTAATGCACCAATAAAGGAGCATTCATCTTCTGTCCATTGCCGTGGTCCACCTATATGCTCACAGCAAAATATCCCGATCATTTTACCTTTATAGCGAATTGGTGCATCTAACATAGCGCCAATATTAAGTGGTTTTAAGTAGCTTTCACTAAACTCAAAGGTGGCAGGGTCAGTATGAGCATCCTCTGCGGTGATAGTACGCTGGGTATCGAGTGCTTTGAAATAAGCTGGATATGCATCACGAGGCAATACTAACATTTGAATTTCTTTGCCGTTTTCTCTATCAAGTAGTAATCGGCACTCAATCGCGGTATTTTCGGCATTTAACAACCATATCCCTGCTCTGCCAATTTCAAGGCCATCTAGTACCGCATTCAGAATTAAGCGTTCAGCTAATTCAACATTGCCACTGTCAAGATCGGAAGAAATTGATACTCCATACAGCAGTTGGACTAGTTGTTGGCGCATACTCTCACCTTTTAGTTTTACGACACTTTAAGTCTAGACGAACATTATAAATCTGACAGAATGAATATAAGTTTTTAAAAACTCATTTAGTATTAAGTAGTTGTTCAGATAAATAAGAGTATATTGTACCCAACTCCTGTTAATACCCTTTACGACTTTATGTTGTTTAAGCAGTTTGGCCAGCTCTCCCCCGAGCTGGTTTTTTTTGCCTAGTCCACAGTGCTAACGCATGTTACAGTTACCTTAGAAATCATCAAAAATTAATATCTCATGCGTTATACCTTAATTTTAATCACATTTTTAATGAGCTTTAGCACTTTTGCAGTTGCTCAAAATGAACCTGAAAACCGCCCTGCGTTAACCGATGTTGAGCAGCAACAAGCTCTCGATAAGCTTCAAGAACCAATGTATAAGCCACTGTTAGAGCGATATATTCTTGATGAATTAAAAGCAGTGCGCCAAGACCAGCAAAAATTACGCGAAGACGTAACTAAGCAAGTAGCTCATACACAACTTGATACCGCAGATCGTGCGATTACTTATACAACAGACACCATTAATAATGTGTTTTTCATTATTACTATTACAGCTTCAATTTTGGTGTTGGTTGGTTGGAATTCCCTGCGTGATGTGAAAAACAAAGTAGAAGACATTGTAAACACACGTGTTAGTGCGATTACACAAGAATACGAAGATCGCTTGAAAGTACTTGAAGAAAAGTTACGTGAGCGATCTGAAGAGATCTTATTAAACCAACAAAAGATCTCGATCACTAACGAAGTTCATTCTTTATGGATGCGTGCCAACTTAGAAAGCGATGTTGCGAATAAGATCGAGATTTTTGACGAAATATTAAAGCGTAAACCTGAAGACGTTGAAGCAATTGCCTATAAAGCGGATGCGCTATTAGAAATTAACGAAACAGGTGAAGCCATTGAACTTTGTAATCAAGCGCTAGAAATTGATAGCGACTACGGCTATGCCTACTGGCAACGTGCTTGTGCGTATGCATTACTGCATAAACATGCTGATGCAATGGCAGACATTCGCATGGCACTTGAGTATTCTCCAAATCTTCGTAACGAGCTATTACACGAAAGCGCTTTTGCCAGCCTGCACGACAACGACAGCTTTAATTCGTTGTTAAACGAAATGGCTTAGCCGAAACCCATGTAGCAGCGGGTTTATCCCGTGTCATAGGCGCTAGGTTTAGGTTCTAGGCTCTAGGTCCTAGGCGCTGGGACGCGATGTAAAATCGCTGCTACCTAGTACCTCGTAACTTTCACCCATAAAAAAGAGCAGCTAAGCTGCTCTTTTTTCTAACGGAAGAATAACACTTTGGTTATTTTGCCATTCTCTATTTTGTAGCTGGTGACAAACTCAGAACGCTTGTCGACGACTTTGGGGTCTTGTGAACATGTTTCAGAGAGTTCATGATCAATCACGATGTTGCCAAGCACAATGCGTTTAATTGGTGATGACTTAATGCACTTTAGCTTTTTAAACATGATGCCATATCGAGCAATAAGCTTTTCTTTACCTTTAAACATCAACTCATTCGGGAATGTATAAAACTCTACGTTTTCGTCATACATCTTAATGAATGCATCGATGTTTCGTGCATTATAAGCTGCAATCAGCTGTTCAATCACCGCCATCGATTCACGTGACTGACGCGCTTTTTCTTGCTGCTTAGCTGTAAGGGCTTCTTTAGCTTGGTTAACGGCTTTTTCAGCTTCTGCAACTGCTTGCTGTTTTTCAGCAACTGTTTTTGGTTGCTCTGCAGGTGCGGGAGTTTGTGTGCCTAGCACTTTGCTGTCATCAACTTCTGCAACCGCTTTTAAAGCTTCTGCAGTGGCTTTTTGCTCATCGCTGCTTTGAGTTTTTTCGGCTGTTGCTTTCGCTGTTTCAGTTTCAGACGCTGATTTTTGTTCTGTTGCAGGCTTTTCTTCAATAAACTCTAAGCTAGGTACGTCCTTCTTTTCGGCTTTTTGTTCATTGCTAATTTGAGGTTGGACTTGCTCTACTGTTTCGTCACTTGCAATTGACTGCCAAGAGAATAATAAACTGATTGCAAAAAATAACGGTTTCATAGTTTTCCTAAATGCATCATGCCTGATTGAGGCGCTAAGGTAGCAAATTATGACTGCTTGGCATAGTTTTTTACCAATATTGCTCTACTGTTATCTGCCCAGGTTCGCGGCGTCTGTTGCGGCTAAAACCCAGCTCTAATAAAATAGCTGTGGTGTCTTTTACCATTTTTGGATTACCGCAAATCATAAACTGTGCGGTATCAGGTACAGTAGGATGCCCTATTACATCAAACAAACGATGGTCTTTAATTACATCTGTGATCCGGCCATTAAAACCTACTTCGGCTGACTCTCGGCTGACTACGGGTGAATAGTAAAGGTTCGGGTACTGTTGCTGAAGCGCTTTAATACGCTCTTGATAGCTTAAGTCCTCGTTAAAACGAACACCATGCACTAGGTGAACATGCTCAAATTTTTGCCACACTTCACCCTGCTCTAATATTGAAATAAAAGGTCCAAGCGCTGTACCAGTACTCAGCATATAAAGTTGTTCGTTGCCAGGTACTTCATCAAGGGTAAAAAAACCTGTGGCGCGGCGTTCAATTGTAACTGAGTCACCTGGTTTTAATTGTGCTAGCTGCTGAGAAAGTTGGCCGTCTTTGACGTTAATAAGATAAAACTCAAGATCGGGATTATTAGGCGCATTCACATAAGAGTATGCGCGTGCAACACGTTTATCACCCACTTGCATAGCTAACTTAGTAAACTGCCCTGCCGTAAATGGCTCAACATCGGCATTAACGATTAAGCTAAATAATGACTCAGTCCACCATTTAACGTCTTTAACCTTAGCTTCAACCCAATTAGACATACACATCCTCAATTGTTGTTCCTCTATTAAAAGTGGCAACAATTAGTTGAATTTTCAAGTTTTAAGGGGCGGTTGCAAGTTGCGAGCAGGATTTTACGCGAGGTAAACAGGCAGCTATAAAAAAAGCCGCATAAATGCGGCTTTGATAGGGTTTCATTAATTAGGTTATAAGCCTTTATTAACCGTGTTTTGCCATGCAGCTTCCCAAAGGCTAAGATCTTCTAGTTTGATAAAGTTAATGCGAGGATAAATAAAGGTTTCAATTTCATCCTCAGAGATTTCACCATTATTATCCTCATCATAACCATAAAGAGAATACTCATGCACTAATGCAGAATTTGATTCAGGAACATATGCTAGTACGTCCCAAAATCTATAGCGCAAATCAAAATCGCTTTCATAGCCCATTTTAATTTGGTTCTCTGTTCTGCTCCACGCCCATTCGGTACCAATGTGAAAATAGTTATCAGGCCCATCTATTAAATGAGCTGAACGAATAGCCCGCTTTACAGTATTGTTCGCATTAAACTGATAAGCGTTTAGATAATCAATATTCATTAAGTCATCTTCATATACACTCTCACTACCATGACCCATTACTGTAATCATAGGTTGATACACCTTTGGTAGCTCTGTAATCATATTTTTAAAAAACAATTCAGCATCGTCTTGTACCTTAACAACGGAGCCCGTACCTTGAAAAATTAGCTCGCCATTTTCCCATTGCTGTACAAAGGTTAAGTAACGATGACCATCCGACATAATCGGTGTATAAGTCACTTTTCCTGTAGAGCTAGAAAGAACCAAGCTATTTTCTAAGCGTTCTACTACATAAGATTTACCAGTGTGTTTCGCAGTTGCTGTAACGCCTGAAATTGTTAAGTACTCATGATTAAGAATGCTTCCTGAAACGTCTTCTGAAGCATACAGTAATGGGACTGACCACTCCCCAACTAACTGTTCTGAACTAAGCAATGAAAATTCATCGTTGGTGCCGTTAACAATTTTCAATGCTCCATCAATTGGTTTTTCGTAAATTAAAGTATCTGTTTCCCATTCAACGGCATCCGGGATCTCTAACTCTTCAACATCTACCCCAGAAATGTATGCTAAAACACCTGACTTATCATTGGCTAATTTAGAAACAGTTCTTTTTAGTGGGTACTTTTTAAATGTAATAAATGAATTTATTTTTCCCTCATTGTAAGCATCATATATTCTCATGGCGATATCTTCGCCCCATTTCTGAGAAATCTCGTTAAATGCATTGTCAATATTGAAACTTAAGTCAATTAAATTCAGTAAAACAGAGTCTTCTGCAAAATCTAATACAAGCTTACCTTGTTCGATTTTCCACTCAACACTTGCCTCTCGAATATCGTTATAGTTAGCGACTATACTTTTGCCTTGATTATCACTATTCAAAATAAGTGTTTTATCTGCATATAGCGGCATTAACTTTTTACGGTACGCTGAAAATGTAAATAGAGGTTGATCAATGAGTTCTTGTTTTGAAAAAGCCAAGTCAGTATTGCTGATAGAGTCATTTTTCGCTTGTTTGAAATCGGCTTCATACTGCTCAGTTAGATTACCTTGCGTATCCATTGCAGCAATACTCACTAAGTAAGCATTTATTGCCTCTTTAACTTCACCAGAGTTTAGTAAAGTCAACGATGTACCTTCAGCAATTGTATAGTTGTCATTATCGGCCAACAGTTTTATAAAACTTGCAGTATCTAATAATTCCTTTGGTGATATTTGTGCAGATAAACTATCGTAAGCTTCTTGGGTAGTTATTGGGTCTTCAGCATTTTGTTCTTCAGCCAATAAATAGTGGGCAGTCGATAAGTGAGTGATGTTGGCATCATTTCCTTGCTCATATGAAAAAATGCGATCCTCACCCGAAGCTAGCATTACACTTTCAAAACTCCCGAATAAATTAACTAACTCAACATGTTGTTGATCATTAGCAGTGCCAATCGCCCTTAATAAAAGCATATCGGTTATATCTGACGTTTTAACATCTAACTGATAAAAGCCATTACTATCAGCTTGAGTTTCAAATGTTTCGCTATTTATTGTTAAAGAGACATCAGCATTTAAAATTGGTTTATCAACCACTTGCCCTTGTAAAGTCAACTGCTGATATAATGTTAGCTCAACGCTTGCTTGTGACGTTTTTTCTCCATCTGTTATTTGATAGCTAAAGCTATCTTTTCCAGCAAAGTTTGCATCAACCGGAGTATAAAGCACTTCATTATTTGAAATCGTTGCTGTTCCGTGAGCTGGCTGCGTTAATATTTGCGCGACAGCTAACGCATCACCATCACTATCTGTGTCATTTTCCAGAACATTAATTGCAACACTTTCACCATTAAGGGTTGAACTAGTATCAATAACTGCAATGGGTGCTGAGTTCGTTGATTCTTGCTGTTTAGGTTCCTCATTACCACCACTACTGCCACCACAGCCAGCAAGTAAAGATGAAAAGACGAGACTTAGAGGTAGGTATTTATATTTCATACTATTCCTTAGTATTTTAATCCGAAAATATACTTTTTATTATTCACATTTTAGGTACAAAATAAAACCTAACAATAAAGTATAATTGCTTATGAATACAACTATTTTTTAACAATTTAGGCTTAAATTTGCGAGATGCGAGATTTTACGTTAGATAAATTCGCAGGTATAAAAAAAGCCGCATAAATGCGGCTTTGAGGTTAGTCTCACTTCACTTTGGGCGTGTTTCCAAATTTCAGTGAATACGTTACCAAGGAACTTATTTAAATTGATTCTAAAGCAATTTTAACCATTTCGTTAAAAGTGCTTTGACGCTCTTCACTTGGTGTTGCTTCACCAGTGATTACGTGGTCACTTACAGTAAATAGTGCCATCGCTTTTGCGCCGTATTCAGCGGCTACGCCGTACATGCCAGCTGTTTCCATATCAACAGCAAGTACGCCTAGCTTGTCTAATTCTTGATAAAAAGTGTTATCTGCTTGATAGAATGTATCTGTTGTAAATACATTACCTACCTTCGCTTCAATACCTAATTCTTTTGCTGCGTTTACACCATTTAGTAATAAACCAAAATCAGCAATTGCGGCAAAGTCGTAACCACGAACGCGCGCACGGTTTACGTTTGAATCAGTACTTGCACCTTGTGCAAAGATAACGTCACGGATTTTGATATCGCTACCAATACCACCACAGGTACCAATACGAATTAGATTTTTAACGCCGTAACTAACGATCAATTCACGGGCATAAATTGACATTGATGGAATACCCATCCCAGAGCCCATAATACTTACTGGTTTACCTTTGTAGGTACCGGTAAAACCATACATATTACGAACGCCTGTTACTTGTTTTGCGTCATCTAAAAAGTTTTCAGCAATGTATTGAGCGCGAAGCGGATCACCCGGCATTAATACCGTTTCTGCAAATTCGCCTACATCGGCGCTGATATGAGGAGTACTCATTATTGGTTTCCTTTTTTGTTCGCTAATAGCTTGTCGTTAAAGCTATCACCGTATTCAAGTGCAGGAAGATTAAACCACTGGGCAAGGGTTTGACCTATGTCTGCAAAACTAGCTCGTTCTCCAAGCGGGGTGTTTGTCATTCCCGGTTGGTAAGCAAGTACTGGCACGTATTCACGTGTATGGTCAGTGCCTGCTGCTGTTGGATCACATCCGTGATCGGCGGTAATGATTAACACATCATCGCTATTTAGCTGATTTAAAATGGTCGGCAGATAATCATCAAACTCTTTTAATGCTTTAGCGTAGCCAACTGCATTACGGCGATGACCGTACTTTTCATCAAAATCAACTAAATTTGTAAAAATCAAACTATGATCAGGTGCACTTGCGATAACTTCTGAGGTTTTCTCAAGTAAGTTCATCAGCCCTGGCGCTTTGTGTTTTTGGGTGATGCCTTGGTGCGCATAAATATCGGAAATTTTACCGATACTGATCACTTCACCACCGTCTTGCGATAATTTATCTAGCAAAGTTGGCGACGGTGGAAGCACCGAGTAGTCACGACGATTACCTGTACGGGCAAAATCATCGCTGCTCGAACCCAAAAATGGCCGCGCAATCACTCTTCCTATGTTCATTTCATCAAGCAGCGCCCGTGCGATTTCGCAAACCTGATAAAGTTTCTC